>Ga0154020_10005437_pt1 | contig 15018 bp, 12 predicted proteins | sample Klosneuvirus_201_FD_109709 | JGI IMG/M metagenome (GOLD analysis project Ga0154020, IMG submission 109709) | Active sludge microbial communities from wastewater, Klosterneuburg, Austria - Klosneuvirus_20160825_MG | ecosystem: Engineered > WWTP > Aerobic digester > Activated sludge | place...
CCGGATCGGGCAGCGCGGTCGGCATCTCGGGCATCTTGATGTCGGGCTCGGTCGACTCGACGCGGAAGATCATGATCGACTCGTCGGGCTTGCCGGGCACGATGTCGTGCTTGCGGCCGCCGGCGCCGCGCCCGGCGGCGACCGGGGTGCGGCACACGCCGAGGTCCAGCTTCGAGGTGGTCTCGCGATTGAGGAGCAGGTTCGAGGTGCGCGCCGCGCCGGCCGCGTTGTGACAGTGCGCGCAGTTGGCGTCGAGGTACGACCGTGCCCGGTCGTCCAGGGACTCGGCCGTGTTCATCGGGTCGACCAGGCGCGCGCGCTCGGCCAGCGGCTGTGGCGGCGTGGTGAACAGGCCCAGGCTGGCGAGGTGATCGATCTGGTTGACCGGGCCGGCGCCATAGTCGCGGTCGCGGTTCATCTGCCGGGTGCGCAACCCCAGCGTCTCCAGCTTGTTGGAGCTGCCGTGGCATCCGCCGCACTGCAGGATGTTGGGCACCCGGTAGGCGTTGCTCTGCGGGGTCCCGGTGGCGTCGATCCAGGTCACGTCGACCCGGGTGCCGGCGACCAGGCGGCGCGCGTCGGCCTGGCTCTGCGACGCGGTCCACAGATAGGTGTGCGCGGTCCAGCCGGTGGGGTCCTTGATGAGCAGGCGGGTCTCGAGCATGCGCTCGCCCGCGGCCGGATTGCGCTCGTCGGCCAGGTACGAGAAGGTCTTGACCAGGATGGTGCCCGAGGGGACCTGCCAGACGCCGTCGGGCTGGTAGGTCATCTTCTGGTTGGCGGGCACCTTGATGAAGCGGTGCTTGCCCGAGAAGTCGGCGAACAGCGGCGAGGCCACGCTGTAGGGCAGCACGCCCGGGGCCGGCTGCTGGGCCTGGCCGGTGCCGGTGAACAGCTTGTACTCGGCCAGGGTCTCGAACGGCAGCTTGGCCAGCGGCGGGTGGCTGCAGTCGTGCTGGCTGGCGTCGGTGGTCTGGTTCCTGAACAGGCCCAGGGCATCGACGTTGCGGTAGCTCGCGCCACCGTTGTTCTTGAGACACAGGGACAGGCTCCTGTCGGCGTTGTTCTTGGCCGGATCGACGCGGCCGTCCCACAGGATGTCCTCCAGCTTGGGCTTCTCGGCCAGCAGCAGCAGGCCCGCGGGCTGGTTGCCGTTGCTGGTGAACAGGTTGTCGTGCACGAACAGCGTCTCGCCATAGGGGTCGTACGCGGTGTCGGTGAACGGCATGTTGGTGGTCTGGTACGACACCGCCAGGAGGCCGGTGGAGTCGTTGCCGCGGATGGTGTTCTGGAACACCTCGGTCTCGTCGTTGGCCATCAGCATGAAGCCGAGGCCTGACGGCACGAAGGCGATGATGCCGCCGCCGGCGAAGTTCAGCCGGTTGTTGTTCTCGACCAGGTTCATGAACACGCGGGTGCGCCGGCCGTCCTTGACCGGCAGGCCGGGCAGGTTGAAGACCAGGATGCCCGCGGTGTTGTCGTAGGCGTGGTTGTTGTAGACGTCGGCGTCGACCGAGTTCTCGATCTCGATGCCGGCCACGTTGCCGTGCACCAGGTTGTTGCGCACGATGATGCGGCTGGACTGCCCGACATAGACGCCGGCGTCGGACGCGCCCACGATCTCGCAGTTCTCGACCAGCACGTTGCGCGAGCCGACCGGGTACACCGCGTAGGCGCCGTTGGTCTCCACCGAGCCGGCGTCCCAGGTCACCTTGACGCGGCGGAAGGTCACGCCATCGACGCCGGTGGTGCGCACGCCGTCACCTTTGGTGTTCTTGACCCACAGATCCTCCATCACGAAGCCGTCGCCGGTCACCAGCAGGCCGTTGCCGCCGCTGAGCTGGCCCTTGAAGTCCCACACCGCGCCGCGCTTGGTGCCGCGCAGCTTGACGTTGCTGGCGACCATGGTCAGCTCTTCGGTGAAGTGGAAGGTGCCGTCGTCGAAGCACAGCACGCTGCCCGAGCCGGCCTCGATGAGGGCGGTCTGCACCGCGACCTGGTCGTTGGCGGACGGGGTCAGGCGCACCGTGCACTCGGCGCTGGTGTCGCTGCCGCTGGGGGCGGGATCCTCGGCGTCGCAGCTCCCGATGGCCATGGCGCAAAGGACCAGGACGATGCGGCTGGTGGTCTTCATGTCGTCTCCTGCTGGGGCTCGGGGAGGCCCAGGGCCCGCTCGATCTCGTGAGCATCGGTGTCTACCAGGTAGCCTGCGCCGTGGGCACGAAAAAGCACCTCCATGGCGCTGAGCTGGTGCAGGCGGGGGTCGAGGCGCATGCCGGCGCCGACCCGCGCGGCGGCCAGGCGGATGGCCAGGCCGCCCAGGGCGGTGGCCAGGGTCTTGCTGCGCAGGAGGTTGTGCGAGAACACCAGCTGCTCGACGTAGAAGCGCTCGCCGGCCAGGGGCGACAAGATGACGTCCAGGCTGGACGCCGGGTGGGTGCGGTCGTCGAGGATGGCCATGGCCTCGGCGGCCCAGCCGAACAGCTCCAGCTCGAGGTCATTCGACGAGTAGACGTCGGAGATGTCGCGGGCCTGGTTGCGGAAGTAGCGCGCCAGATCGGCGATCACCGGCGACATCGAGCGCAGCACCAGCTCGGGCGGACCGCCGGGGGCGCCGGCACAGGCCGCGGCCTCGCGCAGCGCCCACACCACCAGGTCGGGCTCGCCGGGCAGCGCGGCCAGGGCGCGCTCGCGCCAGGCCAGGTAGTCGGCGCGCGGCCAGCGCACCCGCGAGCTGACGCCGACGCTGCGCGCGACCTCCTCGACCTCGCCGATGAAGCGGCGCCGCGTCAGCAGCTCGCTGGTGTCGAGCGGGTCGCCGGTCTCGGCGAAGTCGAGGATGCAGCGGCACTCGACGGCCAGGCCGACGTGCAGCTGATTGCCGACCGCGACGTCGCGCAGCGGGTACTGGCGGCAGCCGGCGGGCTTCTTGTCGATGCCCAGGCGCGCGTGCACGGTGCACTTCTCCTCGGCGTCGAGCAGCACACAGGCGCCGTCGACCACCGCGACGGCCAGCTCGTCATGGCCGCCGAAGCCGTCGGCGCGCAGGGCGGTCTCCAGCGACAGGCCGCCGGGGGTCAGCTCGTCCTCGGCGAAGGCCTCGCGCACGTTGGCGGCGTCCTCGGGGGTCAGGCCGATGCGGTCGTACAGGCGACAGCAGCCGCCGCGCATGTGGCAGCCGGTGCGGGCGCCATTGGTGACGACCGACAAAAGTGCCGCAGCTGCGGCGTCGAGGGGGCGCGACACCAGGTTGTTGATCTGGGGCTCGACCGTGGTCAGCTGATCGCCCGCGACCATGCCGCGCAGGCCGACCAGGCGGCCGATGCGGTCGTCGACCTCGGCGGCGCCGACCGGGCGCTGCAGCCGGTCGCTCACCAGCTCGGCCAGCTCGAGGATGTCGCGCCGACCGTCGGCGTGGTCACACAGCACGCGATCGGTCAGATCCAGCCGGACGCGACGGGCCGGCATGCCGAAGATGAGGACCCAGGTGCGGCCGACCTCGCCTACATAGGTGCGCACGAAGGCGCCTGGAACCAGCGCAGGTTTCACGGATCGACGGTACCCTTGCGGGGCCCCTGGTGTGGGGAAATTTCCGCCCGCGGGCGGCATGGCGTAGATTGGCTGAGGGAGGGTTTCATGGCTCGTTCTGGCTGGACTGGCTTGGCCTTGATCGCGGGGGTCGTGCTGTGGGCGGGGTGCGGCGGCGACGACGACAACACGCCGACGGGCACCATCACGATGACGGTGACGCCGATGTCGATCGACGACGTCGGCGGGACTGCGATGGTGGCGGTCGACGTCAAGGACGCGGCCGGCGTCGCGGCCACCGGCGCGGTCAGCATCGGCGCCAGCGCGGGCGGCTTCACCGGCGGCAGCGGCAGCGGCGTCATCAAGACGCTGGTCGATGGCAAGGCCACGGCGATCTTCTCGTGCAGCAAGGCGGTCGACGCCGACTGCACCGGCACGGTGACGTTCACGGCGGCGTGGAACGCGGCGCGCGCGACGGGCAGCCTGATGATCACGCCGGGGATGATCGACGCGGGCGTGGATGCGGCGATCCCGGACGCCGCGATCCCGGACGCCGCGGTGGACGCGATGAACGACTCGGGCACGCCGCAGATCTCGTGGGTCAGCACCAAGTGCAACGGCAACAACTGCACCATCATGGGGATCCGCAACTCGGGCTTCAACGAGATCGCGCAGGTCACCTTCCGGCTGACCGACTCGCTGGGCACGCCGATCGAGGGCGCCACGGTGCGCTTCTCGATCAACATGCCGCCCTCGGGCACCGTGGTCACTGCCATGGCGACCACCAACGTTGGTGGCTTCGCCATCGCGACGGTCAACTCGGGCCTGCTCATCGGCGTCTTCGCGGTCCACGCGACCTACATGCCGGGGGTCTCGACCGACAGCCCGAGCATCGGCATCCGCGGCGCCAAGGCTGCCAACGAGGGTTTCCAGATCGAGTGCGATCGGGTCAACATCAGCGCTTACGTGTCGCCGACCCCGCCGCGCATCGACACCGCGAACTGCCGCGTCATCCTGGTCGATCGCTACAACAACCCGGTCGGCACCGGCACCTCGGTCAACTTCAAGACCGAAGCGGGCACGGTGCCCAACTCGGTGGCCACCCAGGCCTATGACGTCATGGGCATGAACAACAACGAGGGCCGCGGCAACTTCGTGTTCTCGACCGCTGGCACCTTCCCGGCCGTCGATGTGCCGCCGCTACCAGCACTGCCCACGCAGTACCCCATCGGGCGCGACGCCGAGCCGTCGCACGCGATCGGGGCCATCACCGCCAATCCGCGCGATGGCCTGGTCACGATGATGGCCTACCTGCGCGGCGAGGAGAAGTTCTTCGACGACAACTCGAACGGTTCGCGTGACACCGGCGAGCGCTTCATCGATCAGGGCGAGGCCTTCATCGACGCCAACGACAACGGCACCTGGGACTCGGGCGAGGTCTACATCGATGATGCCCCGGCCAACAACGTCTGGGATGGCCCCAATGGGGTGTGGGACGGCGATACCACCATCTCGACGGAGATCCGCATCATGTATAGCAACCGACCGGTGCCTGTGCTGCCAACCACCGTGATCACTCCGCCCCGGTTCTCGGGCGACTGTGGCAACGGCCTCGGCAAGGGAGCGATCATCGACCTCACCGTCCAGTGGGGCGACGAGAACTTCAATCCGCCGCAGTCGATGGGCACGACCCTGGGCGCCATGCACATAGCGACCAAGGGCAGCGCGACCAACCTGACCCCGGGGTTCCTGGATGGTTACGGCCACGGTATCTCGCGCATTCTGGTCAGCGCGTCGGACGGCATGGGCTGCACCACCACGACGCCCGTGTGCCGCTGGCGCACCCAGTTCTCGCGCTGGCACTTCGTGAACCAGTCCTTCCGCATGGCCGGTGCGCCGGTCGGGGACATCAGCCCATGCCAGCAGGATAGCGGTCAGCCGACCATCACGGTGCTCAGCCTGCAGCTCAACGGCAACGCCCTGGGTGCCATCGAGTAGCGGTGCCGGAGCTACCGGACGTCGAGGTCTATCTCGAGAAGCTGAGGCCGCGCGTGGTTGGCGCGGTGATCGAAAAAGTCGACGTGCGCAGCCCGTTCGTGGTGCGCTCGTTCGAGCCGCCGTTGAAGACCATCGTGGGGCGGCGGGTGACCGGGCTGCGCCGGGTCGGCAAGCGCATCGTGTTCGAGCTGCACGAGCAGGAGCCGTTGTTCCTGGTCGTGCACCTGATGATCAGCGGGCGCCTGCGCTGGCGTGACCCGGGCGTGACCAGGCCGGCCATCGCGCCCAAGCTGGAGCTGGCGCGCTGGTCGTTCGCGCGCGGCACGCTGGTGCTGACCGAGGCGTCGACCAAGAAGCGGGCGTCGATCCACCTCGTGCGCGGGGCCGAGGCGCTGGCGGCGCTGGATCCCGGCGGCCTGGAGCCCATGGGGGCGACGCTGGCCGACTTCCAGGCCGCGCTGACGCGCGAGAACCACACCATCAAGCGGGCCATGACCGATCCGCACCTGCTGAGCGGCATCGGCAACGCCTACTCGGACGAGATCCTGCACCGGGCCCGCATGTCGCCGGTCAAGCTGACCAGGCGCATGGCCGAGGCCGACTTCGCGCGCCTGCTGGCGGCCACCAACGCGGTGCTGGCCGAGTGGACGGCGCGGCTGTCGGCCGAGGTCGGTGCCGGCTTCCCCGAGAAGGTGACGGCGTTTCGCGACGAGATGGCGGTGCACGGGCGCTTCGGCAAGCCGTGCCCCGACTGCGCGGCGCCGGTGCAGCGCATCGTGCACGCGTCCAACGAGAGCAACTACTGCGCGCGTTGCCAGACCGGCGGCAGGCTGCTGGCCGACCGCGCGCTGTCGCGCCTCCTGCGCGACGACTGGCCGCGCACCCTGGAGGAGCTCGAGGAGGGCAAGCTGGCGCGCCGTGGGCTCAAGGACGGCGAGCCTGACGCCTGACGCCTGACGAAAGCCAGGGTGGCTGTCGCTCGTTTTGCTTGTCGGCGTGATCAGCTGCCGGCTATTGTGGACGCCGATGGCCCTTCACGATCTGCCGGCTCGGCCCGGCCCTGGCGCGGTCCACGTGGTGGTCGAGTCGCCGCGTGGCGCCACCGTGAAGCTGAAGTACGAGCCGGCGCTGGGCGTGATGGTGGTGGCGCGGCCGCTGCCGGTGGGGCTGGTGTATCCCTACGACTGGGGCTTCGTGCCGGGCACCCGCGCGGTCGACGGCGATCCGCTCGATGCCATGGTGCTGTGGGAGACGCCGACCTATCCCGGGGTCGTCATCGAGGGCCGCGTCATCGGCGTCGTCGAGCTGGAGCAGAACGGCAAGGGGCCCGACGGCCGACCGCTGGGGCGCGAGCGCAACGACCGCGTCATCGTGGCGCCCCTGAAGGCGCGCCGGCTGGAGCAGCTGAAGAGCGTGTACGAGCTGCCCGCGCGCCTGCGCAAGGAGCTCGAGCACTTCTTCATCGCGGTGGTGTTCTCGCAGAACAAGGACCCCCGCATCGTCGGCTGGGGCGGCCCCTCGGAGGCCGAGGCCACCATCGATGCGGCGATGCGCGCGGTCAAGCCGCCGCGCAAGCGGAGCCGATAGTGGCGCGCCCGACCGCGGTCGATGGGCTGACGCCGGGCACCCCGCTGGGTGAGGCGGCGGCGCGGCTGACGCTGGCGCGCCTGGGCGATGTGCGGCGCTACCAGCAGGCGGTGCTGTCGCGGCGTCGGGACGCCGACGTGCACGACATGCGGGTGGCGACGCGGCGGCTGCGAGCGGCGCTGCGCCTGCTGGCCCGTGGCGAGGCCGCCGAGGCGCGCGCCGAGCGGCTGGAGCGGCGCGTCAAGCGGCTGCAGGACGCGCTGGGCGAGGTCCGCGATCTGCATGTGCGCGTCGAGCTGGTGACCGCGCTGCGCGCCGAGCTGGGGCCGGCGGCGCCGGGGCATGCGCTGGAGGCGCTGCTGGCGGAGGCGCGCTCGCGGCTGCCCGATCGCGAGCAGGCGCTGGTCAGCGCGCTGGGGCGCTGGGAGATGCGCACGGTGCCGCAGCTGATGGCCGAGCTGGAGGGGATGGCGCATGGCGGGCGGCTGGGCGGCGGGCGCCTCGTGCGACGGCTGGGCGCGGCGCTCGAGCGGCTGCTCAGGCGTGCGCGGGTGGCGCTGCGCACGCTCGACGAGGCGCCCTCGCATGCGGTGCGCATCGCGGCCAAGCAGCTGCGCTACCAGCTCGAGCTGGTCGACGGCGTGGTCGCCGGCGCGCCGGTGCTGCTGGCGGAGCTGGTGCCGCTGCAGGAGCTGCTCGGGCAGCTGCACGACCGTGATGTGCTGATCGGGGCGCTGGAGCAGCTGGCCGAGCAGAGCGTGGGCCAGATCAAGCGTGACACGCTGACCACGCTGGCCGCGCTGGCCGACCGGCGCGCCGAGCAGGCTCCCCTGGTGGCCGGCGAGATCGAGCGGCTGCTGGAGAGTGACCTGCCGGGCCAGCTGTGGCTGACGACGGCCCCGACGCTGGACGCGGGGGGCGCGGGGGCGGGGGCGGCGGCGTAGACAGGGCCAGGGTCGGCTATCCTGGAGCTGTGAGCGTCCGCAGTGTGGCTGGGCTGGCTGGCTTGCAAGCGCTGCTTGCGGGGTGGCTGGGCTGCAGCCTGCCGCCGCAGGGGGCGCGTGACGCGGCGGTCGATGGCGACGGCGGGCCGGGCGATGGCGACGGCGGGCTGGGCGATGCTGGGGCGCACATCCCGGGGCCGTTCACCGAGGTGGCGACGGGGGCCGGGATCGCGTTCGTCAACCGGTTCGATCCCGACCGCTTCATCGGCAGCGGGGTGTGCTGGCTGGACCACGACGGCGACGGCGACCAGGACCTGCTGCTGGCGGGGGACTATGTGCCCAGCGCGCTGTACCAGAATGACGGGACGGGTCACTTCACCGACGTCGCAGGGCAGGCCGGCGTCGCCATCGGTGGCGTGGTCGGCTGTGCGGCGGCCGATGTCGACAATGATGGCGACGTCGATCTCTACCTGCTGCGCACCGGGGCCGATCGGCTGCTGGTCAACCAGGGCGACGGGCGCTTCGTCGATGGCAGCGCGACCTGGGGGCTGGACCCGAGCGAGCGCGAGCTCGGCTCGGTGGCGGCGTTCGGTGACTACGACGGCGACGGGCGGCTCGATCTGTTCGTGGGCACCTATGTCGCGGGCATCACGCCGATGATGCCGTTCCCGCGCGCGTACATGGGGTCGCCCAACCACCTGCTGCACAACCTGGACGGGCGCTTCGAGGAGGTGCTGACCTCGGCGGCGCACGTGGACGACCCCACGCTGGCGGCCGCCTGGGTCGACGTCGACGACGATGGCGACGTGGATTTATGGGTCGTCAATGACTTTGGGCTGTTTTATGCGCCAGATCGGCTGTATCGCAACGATGGCGGGGTGCTGACCGAGGTCGCGGCCGAGGTCGGTCTGGACAGCAAGGTGTTCGGCATGGGCGCGGCGCCGGGCGACTTCGACGGCGACGGCGACGTCGACCTGTACGAGACCAACCTGATGGCGAACCTCCTGCACGTGCAGGAGGCCGGCCGCTTCAGCGACGGCGCGGCGGCGGCCGGTGTGCGCGCGCATGGCTTCAGCGATCCCGGGCAGGGCGTGCCGGTGTACCGGGTGTATGACCCGGCGGCGTCGCTGTTCGACGCCGCGATGGCGGGCTTCATGGCGGCCTACACCGACCCGGCCTCGGGCGAGTGGGGCGCCACCGGGTGGGGCGCGGTGTGGCTCGATTTCGATCAGGACGGGGTGCTGGATCTGTTCGTGGCCAACGGCCGCGTGCACTCCGAGGAGCTGGTGCCCGAGGGCGAGCGCCAGCCCGACATGCTGCTGCGCGGCGTCGGGGCGGGGCGCCTGGTGGCGGAGGCGCCGGGCAGCGACGCCTGGGATCGTGGCGAGGCGCGGGGGGCGGCGGCGGCCGACTATGACGGCGATGGCGATCTGGATCTGGCGGTGGGGATCGGGTCGATGCCCACACCGGGGCGGACCCTGTTGTTGCGTAACGACGGAGCGCGCGGGGGCTGGCTCGAGGTCGGGCTGCGCGGGGTGGTCTCGAACCGCGATGGCATCGGGGCGCGGGTGCGGGTGACGCCGGTGGATGGGGCGGGCAGCGCGCTCGGCGCGACGCAGACGCGCTGGCGCTTCGGGGGTGGGTCGTTCGCGTCGACCGGGGCGCCGGGGCTGCATTTCGGGCTGGCTGCGGCGACGCGGGTCGAGGTCGAGGTGCGCTGGCCCAGCGGGACGCGCGACCTCGTGCGCGGGGTGGCCACGCGGCAGCGGCTGCTGGTGGTGGAGGGCAGCGCGCCGCCATAGCGTGCGTGATAGCGTTCGCGCGTGCCGACGCTCGCGACCTGGAACGTCAACTCGATCAGGGCCCGCCACGATCGTGTGGTGGCGTGGACCGCCAAGCACCAGCCCGACATCCTGTGTCTGCAGGAGACCAAGGTCGAGGACGCGCGCTTCCCGGGTGAGGCGCTGGCCGGCCTCGGCTACCAGCTGACCCTCAACGGGCAGAAGACCTACAACGGCGTCGCCATCCTGTCGCGCGCGCCGGCCAGCGAGGTGGTGCGGGGCCTCGGCGACGACGTCGAGGATCCGCAGCAGCGGCTGCTGGCGGCCACCATCGAGGGCGTCCGCGTGGTGTGCCTCTACGCCCCCAACGGCGGCGAGCTGGGCTCCGACAAGTTTCGCTACAAGCTGGCCTGGTATGCGCGGCTCCTGGCGTGGCTCTCGCGCCACGCGCGCACCGACCAGCCGCTGGCGCTGTGTGGTGACTTCAACGTGGCGCCCGAGGCGCGCGACGTGAAGCTGCCCGAGAAGTGGGAGCGCGAGGTGCTGTTCCATCCCGACGCGCGCGCCGCGCTGGCCAGCATCACCGGCTGGGGCGTCGCCGACGCCTACCGCATGTGCGTGCAGGATGCCGGCAGGTACAGCTGGTGGGACTATCGCGCCGGGTCGCTGCGCAAGGACGATGGCCTGCGCATCGACCACGTCCTGGTCACGCCGCCGCTGGCCGCGCGGGTGCGGGGCGCCAACATCGACCGAGACGAGCGTGAGCCCCGTGACGGCTCGGAGAACCCGTCTGATCACGCCCCGGTCGTCGTTACGCTGAGTTAGCGCCAGGACGCCGCAGAGTGAACCATTTCCGTGTATCCTGACGGTTTGAGGCCGTGGTAGGAGTTCCTTGCTTATGCGTAAGGCCGGTTTCCTTTTCTCGATTTCGCTGCTGCTGGTCGGCTGTGCAACCGCCAAGCAGGGTGATGATGATGCCGGGCTGGCGCGGGTGGACGGCGGCATCAGGGTGGACGGTGGCGCTGGTGACGACGCCATGGTCGCCGATGATGGCTCGGTGATGGTCGATGCGCGCGTGATCGACGGCAGCGTGGGGCCCGACAGCTCGACCTGCACGCCGCCGATCGCGGGCGGCGCGTGTGACACCGCCCCGCAGTGCGGCTGCAGCGCCACGCAGACCTGCAGCATCCCGGCGCCCAACTTCAACACCACCTCGTGCGTCGCGGTCGGCACCACGGCGAACTACGCCAACTGCACCGGGGACGGCCAGGGCATCTGCATGAAGGGGTCGGTGTGTGTCGACGGCACCTGCCAGCCCTTCTGCGACAGCAACGCCGACTGCACCGGCACGCCGTACCGGATCTGCGCCCAGGTCTCGAACAGCGCCGGCAACCCGATCACCGGCTTCAAGTTCTGCACCCAGCAGTGCAACCCGCTCAACCCCCAGCAGGACAACACCGAGTTCGATCCCTGCGGTCCCGGCGTCAACTGCTTCCCCAACGCTGATCGCTCGAGCTCGTGCGTCGGACCCACCTCGTCGGGCGCAGTGCAGGGCACCTTCTGCGACACCGCGGGCGGTGGCGATGCCTCGCTGTGCGCGCCCGGCTTCGCCTGCGTCGGCAACAGCATCGGCTTCTTCGATTGTCTGCGCATGTGCCGGGTCGGCATGAACGCCGACTGTGCCGGCCTGCTGGCCAGCGGGACGCGCAGCTGCTTTGCGTTCAGCACCAAGCAGTATGCCGGGACCACCGAGATCGGCTTCTGCAGGCAAGCGAGCGGCAGCCCGTAGGGCTTCCGCTTGGCTTGACCGCGGAAGCCGCCCGTCTCCGTTCCGGCTCCGCTGTACACCACGTCGTGCACTGTGCTGTGCAGCCGCTTGCACAGTCGACGTAGCGGCGACTACTCGTTGGCGGCGCGCTGGCGACCCGGGTTGGAGAAGCGGGTCAGCTCGGCGGGCAGCGGGCGCGGGAAGCGCTCGGCGGGGTGGTTCTTGGCGGCGCGCGCCAGCAGGGTGGCCTCGCTCTCGCGAACGTCGGGGTCGGGGACGCAGCACTCCACGGGGCAAACCGCCTGGCAGGCCTCGTAGTCGTGGAAGCCCACGCACTCGGTGCACAGGTTGGGATCGATGAAGTAGGCGCCGTCGCCTTCACTGATCGCCTCGTTGGGGCACTCCGGCTCGCACGCGCCGCAGTTGATGCACTCGGTCGTGATCATCGTGGCCATGGGGACCTCCCGCGAGGGTTCTCTGCAGCCTGGGTGCCAGGCGGCACGAGCCATGGTTCGCGGGGATGCGGGCGGCGCGGCCGGCCCCTGGGTGAGGGGGCCTCTCCCCGGTGCGGGGAGGCTGGGCCCCGAGGCACGAGAAGGGCGCACATCAGGCAAGCGGCTGACATTGCAGGTGGCGCGGGGTGCGGCGGGGCGCGCGCGGCGGAGGCACGAGGCTTGCTGAAGCAAGCCTCGTGGAACACCTCTTCGACGAGTCGGACCTGTTCGCCGACAGCGTGGCTGATCGCTGGATCACGCTGCCGCAGCCGGCGCTGACCTGCTTCGAGCTGTTCGCCGACGTCGGGCGCTGGCGTGAGTGGCTGCCGGTGGTGAGCCGGGTCAGCGGCGGTGTCGGCACGGCCAGGGGCGGCAGCAGCGACGTGTCGATGACGCTGGTGATGATGAAGATGATGCTGGGCTGTCGGCTGCGCTTCGAGGTCGACCCCGCGGCGATGACGGTGACCTGGGAGTCGCATCCGAGCTCGCGATTCCGCTGGAGCGGCGCGGTCAGCTTCGAGGTGTCGTCGGAGCGCCAGGCCATCATGCGCTACCGCGTGGAGACCGGGTTCTCGCGCGAGGTCGGGGTGGCCATCACGCCGCCAGATGCGCGCTCGTTCGTCGATTGTTTTCGGGGTTTCGTGCGCACCGTGCTGCCTGCGCTGGCCGAGGGCAGCGCGCCGCACGTGTTGCCTCGGGCCCCGGTGCCGCGTGCGGGGGCTGGTCTGCCACCGCCGCCGCCGCCGGCCGCGCTGCTCGCGGTGTCGCCTCGGCGCGTGCCGGCTGGTCCGGCCGCGAGTCCGCTGGCGCCTGCGCGAGCGACCAGCGTGGCCGCGGCGGCGGCCCGTCCCATGGCGGGCGCCCTCGAGCTGAGCGGCGCCGCGCTGCGCTGGCTGTCGTAGATCACCGGCACGAGGTCGAGTATCGTCGGCGACATGAAGCGTGTCGCCGTCGGGCTGCTGTGTGCTGGTGCGCTGCTGGTTGGCTGCAAGAAGAAGTCGCGGCCGGCGCCGTCGCCGACCGCGAGCGCGAGCGCGTCACCGACGCCGGCGGCCAGCCCGGTCGAGACGCCGGCGGCGACCGCGGCGCCGAGCGCAGCCCCGGCTGCGCTGCCCAAGGCGGCGGACATCCAGCACGACAAGGTCTACTGGGGCGTCTACTTCGCGCTGGCGCCGCAGGACTCGACCGCCTTCAAGGACGCCCAGACGGCGGCCAAGGCGCTGGGCTACGAGGTCTTCCACAAGGACCCCAACTGCGACATCCCGGTCGCCGAGGCACCGCCGCCCGCCGCCGACGTGGGCGCGGAGAACTACCTCATCTCGGTCTACTTCGACACCGAGGCCGACGCGCGCAAGGTGGCGACCGCGTACGGCACCGTGATCTGGGTCGGGCAGGTCAAGACGATGTGCCTGGACTGATCATCAGCGCGCCGGCAGGTCGCTGTTCGTGAGCAGCTTCTCGAAGTAGTAGCGCGGCACGCCGTCGTGGCTGAGGGCGGAGTGCTTGAACAGCAGGCCGTGGCGGAAGCGGTCTTCGGTCCAGGTCGCGGTGGTGCGGTCGTCGATGAAGACGTCGGGCATGCCGGGGACCCAGGTGCGGGCGCGGTCGGCCAGGGCCTCGCTGTTCGCCAGGGTGCCGCCGCTGGTGGTGTAGACGTCGGCGAAGCGCCGCCGCGGCGGCGAGCCGGTCAGGCCGGCGGTGTCGGACAGCGCCCAGGCCTCGAAGTCACTTGACAGGCCGTAAAGAGAATCGAGCAGGTGTACCTCGGAGATCGGGATGCCGCCGCGTCGGGCCACGGCGGCGGCGACGGTGTAGCCGCCGGAGTGCGAGACCACGAGGACCTTGCCGAGGTCGGCCACGGTGCGCCCGGCGCCCAGCGGGGTGGCCAGCGCGGTCAGCGCCTCGGCGACCAGATCGCGCAGTCCATTCAGGTTGCCCAGCTTGCCGGTGGCGCCCGAGCGCTGATCGAAGGCGACCTCGGGCAGCAGCAAGAGGGCGTTCTTGCCCGAAGCCTCGAGCTGCGCGGTCAGGTTGGAGGCGCCGCGCACGGGGCCGCCGGTGGTGCAGGCCTGGCCGACGTCGCGCACCACGTTCTCGATGCAGTTCTCGAAGCCGTGGATGTAGACGATGACCGCCAGCGGCGGCGTGGGGTCGAAGCCTTGGGGGATGACGACCAGCGCGTTGGGGTGGCCGGCCACCGGGGCGAAGGCGCCGGCCTGCAGCAGCAGCGGGTAGCTGCCGCGGGGCAGGCGGGGGCGGGCAGCGTCGCTGGCCACGCTGGCGTCGGGCGCGCCGCCGTCCGTGACCGCGCCGTCGTTGCCGGGGTCGCCCCCGTCACCGCTGTCGTCGCCGTCGCTGCCACAGCCGGCGCTGCTCGCCACCACGGCCACCATGGCCACCACGGCCAGCGCCCGCAGCGTCAACGCGCGCCGCACGCGGCTCAACGGAAGCTCTCCAGATCGAGGCGGAAGCGCCGCGCCCAGCGCCTGATCTGGACCCGGTCCTTGCCCATCACGCGGGCCACCGCGCTGATGTTGCCGCGGTGCTCGCGCAGGCGCGCGGTCAGCTCGGCGCGGATGGCGAGGTCGCTGGCGTCGAGCTCGTCCTCGCGCGCGGGCGCGACATCGCCGACGTCGGCCTGCAGATCGCGCTCGCGCACGGTGACGGCGAGCGGGTCGTTGACCAGGGTGCGCGCGCGGCGCAGCTCGTCGGGCAGGTGCTCGAGCTCGACGTGGCCGCCCGACAGCGCGACCGCGGCGGCCAGGGTCTTGGACAGCTCGCGCACGTTGCGCGGCCAGGCGTAGGCCAGCAGCGCGCGCCCGGCCTCGACGCTGAGGGTGACCTCGGGGCCGTCGTGCTGGGCCAGCAACGCGGCGAGCAGCAGGCCGAGATCCTCGCGGCGCTGGCGCAGCGGCGGC
>Ga0154020_10005438_pt1 | contig 15017 bp, 7 predicted proteins | sample Klosneuvirus_201_FD_109709 | JGI IMG/M metagenome (GOLD analysis project Ga0154020, IMG submission 109709) | Active sludge microbial communities from wastewater, Klosterneuburg, Austria - Klosneuvirus_20160825_MG | ecosystem: Engineered > WWTP > Aerobic digester > Activated sludge | place...
ACGCCTGAAGGAGTTTGATGTCGAGTGGATCGAGGAGCCGATCTACTTTGATGACGTGGAGGGGCATCGGCGTCTGGCCGAAACGATCGAGACGCCGATCGCTTTGGGAGAGCAGCTCTACACTGCGTCCGCCTTCAGGGACTTCATCCACGCGGGCGCGGTCCATTATGTTCAACCGGATGTGGTGCGCCTGGCCGGCATCACCGAGTTCTGGCAGGTGGCCGATCTGGCACGGTGCTACGGTTTGCCGGTTGCGCCGCACGTGGGCGACATGTGTCAGGTTCATCAGCACCTCTGTCTCGCGCATTCAGCATGCTCATTGCTGGAGTACATTCCGTGGCTCCGGGACTGGATGGAATCCCCGGCGAAGATCGTGGACGGTTTCTTGGTCGCGCCCGAGGCGCCGGGTGCGGGGATGACGCCGACCCGGGACGCACTGACCAAAATTAACCGGATCTAGCGCAAATGCGACGCGCGACACCTTAGGCGAGGCGAAGCAGCGCGCGTACCTCACGGAGACTCGCGTCTCACGCGATTGTGGGACGCTCAATTTCGAGGAAATCAGAACGGAAACAAAGACTAACCTATCCCATGCAGACTAAACCCAGAACTATCCTGACCGTATCACTCATGCTACTCGCACTTCAGTCGCCGATACCGGTTGTCGCCCAGGCGACCCTTTCGCCGACGGGCAGCGACGCGCTGGTATCAAAGAAAGGTAGTGGAAAGGAGAAAGATCTGAGGGATGAGGACGTGCTCATTCTGAGCCCCTTTGACGTTAAGACGGAACGGGACAACACCTATGGAGCGCTCAACTCCAATTCGGTTTCCCAATTCAACACCGCCCTCGACAAAGTGCCTGTGTCGGCAGACATTTTCACCGAGGATTTCATGCGCGACATCAGCGCCACAACCGTGGAGGAGCTTATGCAGGGTTATGGAGCGGGAAGCGGCATGGTAATGTCGAATCCCGACTCCGACGCGATCTCGCAACAGCCGGGTGATCGGGTCGGCAATCAAACCCTTGGCGTACGGGGTGTGGGAGCAGGCTCAATCCGCCGCGACGGTTTCACCGTCAGTGGAGGCAACTCCGGTTCCACGGCGGTTGGAGTCACAAGCACCTTCGATGTCGAGCGGGCCGATGTGATCCGCGGTCCGCAAGGACTGCTCTACGGCGCCGGCGGCGCGGGCGGGACGATCAATCTTGTCTCGAAGCGCGCGAACTTCAGCAGCCGCAAGGGTAGTGCGAGTCTGCGTTTCGATCAGTATGGATCGGCGCAGGCTCTTCTGGATTACAACCTCGGGACGGACCTCGTGGCCGTGCGGGTTTCGTTGATGGAGGATCGGCAGAGGTATCGCCGTGAGTTCATTGGCTACGACACTGTTGGTCTCTACACGCAACTGGCATTCAAGCTTGTCCCTCTGCGCTCGGTCCTTCGTCTGCAGGCGCAAACCACGAATAACGAGCGGGTCAACAACACGAATCAGGAGAACATCGGCTTCACGAACGCCGCCACCGATCCGAGACACAATTTTGGACTCAGCTATATGCTTCGCAACAATCTGGCGGGCGCGATCAACCCGGCAACCGGTCAGCCGTGGCCGAGGGGAGCGATCGCCAACGGGAATCTTACTTGGGATAACATCAACTCTTGGGGTGGTTGGGTCTCAAGCGAGTATCTGAACAACAAGAACTTTTCCGGAAGCCTCGAAACGGTCTGGAGCAGGTGGATGTCCACACAATTCAACGTGCTCTACAATGACACGACATCCGACCGAGCGGGCGGAGGAGTAACCAACATCAGCGCCCCGTTGCTCAACGGGAACCCGCTCAATGAGTGGGCGAATGGAGGTAATCTTTCGGACACGGAGCAGCCGACCCGCCGCTGGGCGGCGCGCGGAGCCGTGATGTTCACCGGCGCTCTCTTTGACGACAGGATGAAGTCCCAGACGTTGTTCGGCTACGACATAGAATGGACCGACAGCGGGCCGACCGATTTCATCTACTACCTGGCCGATTCGAATTTCAATGTTGTCTACAATTCGTCGATACCGAGCAATCTCGGACGCACACCGATGCCAACCCAGTGGTGGTCGGTCGCCAATGGACCGGTTGAGAAACCCCTGCCGCGTTCCGGTTGGACTTCGCCGCGTGTCACTTTTGATGGTGTCAATTACGTCCGCATGGCGAGAAATCCGCGCGATCCATCTTGGGTCGGTCCAAACAACCCGCTCGGTCTTGCCAGTCTAGCCGGCCTAGCCGGGGTCACTGGTCAGAACAACGATGGGCACCATTGGCAGCAGCGGACCGCAGGCTACTATACCTCGAACTACACAAGTTGGTTTAACGACCGTTTCGGGACGCTGGTCGGAATCCGTGCTAACGAGACGTTCAAGCGCACTCCTAATATCACCACCACGGTCAAGACACCATGGGCCGAGAGCACCAGCGATACGGTGAGCTATAATCTTGGCGTGAACGTTGCCCTGAAGGAGTGGCTGCGCGTCTACTACAGCCGGTCGAGCACGTACAATGTCCCGCTCGTCAACGCGAATGATCCTCTCGGGAATCCTCCTCTTACCTCAAGCGGCACCGGGCAGGAGTTCGGCCTGAAGTTCACGTCCCGGGACGGCCGGATCTCCGGATCCCTGCAATACTACGATACCGACTCGAAGGACGAGATGATCAACGCCGGCACGGGCGTGCGTGACTTGATCAACCCGACCGGCCTCAACGGCGCGCATGACGGCCCGGCCGGTTCAAAGAACCAGTGGGTCAACCTTGATCGGACGACAAAGGGTCTTGAGTTGATCGTCACGGCCAGCCCCACTCCGAATTGGCGGGTGCGTTTCGCCGCTACGTCTTCCGATGGTCAGAACCTCACGGACAAAACGTACCCATTGCTTTGGAATGACCAATTCAATCTTAGCAACGGCGTCGTCACTTACCAAAATGGTGCGCCATTCTTGGTTCCCGTCACTCCTTCCGTGATTGTAGCGAATATCAACACGCTCAACCGGCAGATTGACCCTGCGACCCTGCAGAGCCAAGGGACGTGGGTGCCACTGACTCTGGCGATGATGAATGATACGGCCGGACCGTATTGGGCTCAACCGGCTCCCGACAACGGCCGGATTCAGACGAGCAATCTCCGTCGCGTTCTTCAGTTCTTCGTCGGTCCCAATGGTACTGCGCTCACTGGAAAGACGGGACTTTCCACCGCGGACATTCCGTACTTCTGGTCGGATCCGAACGGGACCGACGGACAGACGGTCGTGGCCAAGAAAGGGGAGTCGACTGTGGGTTATTCGCAGTATCGCTTCGTGCTCACCAACAATTACACGTTCAATGGAGATAACTTTCTCAAAGGTTTCGGCATTGGTGGCACCCTCGCGCTTGGGCTCAAGAACCGCACGTTCTATTACAACGCGCCTGGCGGCACGCGCTTCCGCTTCGAGTCGCCCGACACCTGGCAGGCGAATCTGATCGCTTCGTACAGTCGAAAGATCGGCAAGCGCTATCGGTTCACCACGCAGGTCAACGTCGAGAACGTCTTCAATCACTACAGATTGGGAACGCTTCCGAACAACGGTTCCGGCTTCACGGTCCCAGCGAATCTCGCCGTCACGTTTTACGGTCAGCCTCGAATGTACGTTTGGACGAATCGGTTGAGCTTCTGAGTTCCTGCGTGTAACAGCCAATGCCGCACTTCCTCATCACCACACTGCTTTCCGTGATGCTTCCCGTCTGCCTGCAGGCGGCAGCGGCCGGGGATTCTTTGCGGCTATGGTATCCTGCCCCGGCGGGAACTTGGACCGAGGCCCTGCCACTGGGCAACGGACGAATGGGTTCCATGGTCCACGGAGGGGTCGAGCGTGAGCACATTCAGCTGAATGAAGATACCTTGACCTCGGGTGAGCCGCCCGCCGACCTGCGAACCATCGAGACAAAGAAGGACTTCGCAGCGATTCTCGACCTGGTGCGTTCCGGAAAGAATGCGGATGCCGATGCGTTGATTACGAGAAAGTGGCTGGGCCGCAACCAACAGTGCTATCAGCCGTTGGGCGACCTCTTCATCGATTTTGGTGAGAAGGGTGGAGAGGCCAAAGAGTATCGGCGGTGGCTCGACCTGGAGACAGCGATTTCCGGGGTCAGTTATCTTCGGGCAGGAGTTCGGTTTACCCGCGAGATGTTCATCAGCCAGCCAGACCAAGTGTTGGTGGTAAGGCTCACTGCGGACCAACCACAGTCGTTGTCTTTTCGCGTGAGGATGGCTTCGGTTCATCCGACCGCGCAGATGGGGACTCGCGGTGAAACGATCGTGATGCGCGGACAATTGCCCGGATACGTCGGTCGGCGTGACCTCGTGTTGGTGGAGAAAGCGGGGGAGCAGGGACGCTATCCCGAGAATTTTGATGTAACGGGTCGACGCGTACCGCACGCGAAGCAAGTGCTCTACGGAGCCGAAATCGGTGGGAAGGGGATGTTTTTCGAAGCACGGTTGGCCCTTCACACCGACGGACGGGTGAAGAGCGTTTCGGATGAGTTGCTGGTCGAAGACGCGTCGGAAGCGATCCTATTGCTGAGTGCGGCGAGCAGCTTCAATGGTTTCGACAAGAGTCCGAGCAGGGAGGGTGTCGATCCCTCGATTCGCGCAGAACGGGACCTAAGCGCGGCCCTGGAGCGAGACTTTGCCGATCTCCGGTCCAGACACGTGCAGGACTACACCGCGCTTTTTGGCAGGGTCCGGATCGACCTTGGGCATAATCGGGCGCAGGAGGGCTTACCGACCGATGTTCGAATTGCGGCCTTTCGCGACGGGGGCGACCCCGCCTTGGCCGCACTCCTTTTCCAGTTTGGGCGTTACCTGATGATTTCCGGTTCACGTCCTGGTTCGCAGCCACTGAATCTTCAAGGCATCTGGAACAACCACGTCTTACCCCCGTGGGCGAGCAGTTACACGGTCAACATCAACACGCAGATGAACTATTGGCCGGCAGAGACGACGAATCTTTCGGAGTGTTTCGAGCCGCTGCAACGGCTGATCCGGGAATGCGGAATCACCGGGTCAATCGCAGCGCGGGACATGTATCGCCGCCGTGGTTGGGTCGTCCATCACAACACGACCCTGTGGCGCGACAGTTTCCCGGTAGACGGTGTGGCGCGGGCGGCGTTTTGGAACATGGCTGGCGGGTGGCTGGTCAGTCACCTTTGGGAGCACTGGCTGTTCACGGGAGATCGGACGTTTCTCGCGACCGAAGCCTATCCGTTGATTAAGGGTGCCGCGGAATTTGCGGCGGATTGGCTGATCGAGGTTGAAGAGGGTGAACTCGTCACCCCGATCAGCACCTCGCCAGAGAATTCCTTTCGGGCACCGGATGGACGTCCGGCGTCCGTTTCAATGGGATGCACGATGGATTTGGCCATCATTCGAGAATTGTTTACGCGCACCATCGAGGTGTCGGAACTACTTGGGCGGGACCCATCACTGGTGAGGGAGTTGAAGAGCAAATTGGCTCGCTTAGCCTGTTATCGAGTCGGTGCCCGCGGTCAATTGCAGGAATGGCGTGAGGACTATGTGGAGATTGACTCACAGCATCGTCATGTTTCCCACCTTTTCCCATTGTATCCGGGTAGCCAGGTTGACCCGGTTTCGACGCCTGAGCTATTTCAGGCGGCCAGACGATCCCTCGAGTTGCGCGGTGATCTCGCGAACGGTTGGTCAATGGGTTGGAAAATCAACCTCTGGGCTCGGTTGCGCGATGGCGACCACGCGTACCGCATTGTCCGCAATTTGTTCCACTTGATCCGTGACGGCGAGAAGGCAGGGCAGGGGGGCCTCTACCCGAATCTGTTCGATGCCTGTCCGCCTTTCCAGATCGATGGAAACTTCGGCTACACCGCAGGAATAACGGAGATGTTGCTGCAAAGCCATGGCGACGCTCTCCATTTATTGCCTGCGTTGCCTGCGGCATGGCCCGACGGACATGTCACTGGGCTGCGGGCTCGTGGTGGCTTCGAAGTCGATCTCGCGTGGCGGGGGGGGCGGCTCACCCGAGCGGAGATTCGCTCACGGCTTGGCGGCAATTGTCGGGTGACGTCGGGGGAGCGGTTGGAATGTTTGGGTATCGCGGTGAATCGGGTGTTTGTCGGAGCCAATTCCAACCCCTTTTTCCGACCCGTGGCGGCCGGCCGCCTGTTGGGTGCGGCGAAGGTGGTGTCCGCCAATGAGTCGACGAAAGCGACCTCTTCGGTTGAGTTTTCCACCGAGCCCGGGGCGGCCTATGAACTACGTTCGACCGTTGAGAATTAGTCGCCCTTGGAGAGCCTCGTTCGACCTGACCTCCAGCTGTCAGGGGTCCCACTCGACTCTGGCGGACGATGGCAGCGTGATTGACGGGGTTGAGCCCCGAGTATCGGTGAGGGATCGCGTATCCGCTCATCAGGCGTGCTTCTGATGCGAGATATTAGACTGGTCGTTTCATCGGGCATCTTTTGACTGGAGATGGTCAGCCACAGTCTTTTCTGCTCCGCTTGTTCGAAATGAAACGCCGACATTTTCTTGCTTCCTCGGGTGCATTGCTCGCCGGTGCGCACGTCAGCCCGAGCCTCGCGGCGATCGCAGCCGCTCCGGTCGGCTCTGGCGGAGGAACGAGCGTGCCTCCGATCGCGGCTCTGGCCGCTCCGGCCATGCCGGTTTTGGCTCCCCGTTTTGGAGACGCGCGCGACTGGTGGTTTCAGCGTCGCTACGGCCTTTTCGTCCATTGGGGTCTCTACGCGATCGAGGGCTGGCATGAGCAGGACCAGTGGCGACGGCGTATCCCCCGGGCGGATTATGTGAAACTCGCCTCCCGCTGGAATCCGTCAAAATTCGATCCGGATGCGTGGCTGGACGTGGCCGAGCGCAACGGCATGCGATACCTGTGCCTCACGACCAAACATCACGACGGATTCTGTCTCTTTGAATCCAAACATACTTCCTACCACAGCGGGAACACCCCGTACCGCGGGGACTTGGTCCGCAAGCTGGCCGACGCGTGTCACCGGCGGAAGTTCCCGCTCTGCCTTTATTACTCGATCGCCGATTGGCACCATCCGAACTATCCTAATCAGGGGCGTCACCACGAGCTTCCGCCGCAGCCGGGTGACCAGCCCGACCTCGCGAAGTACACCGCGTTCGTGAAGGCCCAGGTCCGCGAGCTTTGCACGAACTACGGTCAGATCCACGGCTTCTGGTGGGACATGAACGTCGACAAGCTCGTCGACCGTTCGATCAGCGCCCTGATTCGGGAACTGCAACCGGCCGCGGTGATCAACGACCGGGGTTACGATGAGGGGGATTTTGGCACGCCAGAGCGCGACTATACCACGGAAGGGGCTCCGATTCTCGCCTTCGCGCAGCGAACCGAAGCCTGTCAGTCGATTGGCATGGAGAGTTGGGGGTGGCGCCGGGACGATGATTACTACACCGACCGGCATATCCAGCGGAGCATTGCCCGGTACCTGGCGCGGGATGCCAACTACCTGCTCAACGTCGGGCCGCTGCCGGATGGGACGCTTCCAGCGGTTGCCGTGAACTTCCTTGACCGCACGGGCGCGTGGTATCGTCGGATCAGGGAGTCGGTTGAAGGCACCACGCCGGCGTCCCATCTGACCTTGAACCGGGACGTCCTGCTCACACGTCGGGATAACACGCTCTATGTCCTACTCTCCAGCGACTCCCGGGGTGATGCGGTCAAACTGAAGCCGATCGCGGAGCTTCCGCGGCGCGCCACGCTGCTAAACACCCGCGCACCGGTTGCCTGTTCGATCGATCTCGTGCCGACCGAACACGGTGATCAAGGGCGTTACTTGCGACTCACCCGCCTCCCGGTGAACGAACACGCCAACACCGTGTTGGTTGTGAAGCTGGAGTTTGACCGTCTGCCCGAGGCTATCGGCCCGGGCCAAAACTCCGGGGCTTCCACAGCGTGACGCGGGAAGAGAGGGCCTGATCGGGTTGACTGGCCCCACCGATTCTCGACAAGATCCGCCGAGAGAGTCGCAAGTGACGCGCAGGCGGCTCACCGTAAATGCGTTAGTCTGCCTAGGTTCTCCCCGCGCGCTCCGCGCGGGTTCCCCAAACCCTTATCCGCTCGGTTCATGAAAGAATACGCCTCTTCAGACCTGAGAAATTTTGCCATTCTTGGTCACGCCTCTGCCGGCAAGACCATGCTCACAGAAGCCATGCTGCTCTGTTCGGGAAAGATCGGCCGTTTGGGCTCGATCGTCGCTGGCACCACGGTTTCCGACTACCACGCGAGCGAAAAACAGCATCAGATTTCGGTGCACTGCTCGCTGCTCCACACGGAGTGGATGGATCGGAAGTTCAATATTTTGGACACGCCCGGTTACGCAGATTTCATCAGTGAAGGTTTGGGCGCGTTGCGAGTCGGTGATTTCGCGCTGATCGTGATCAATGCCGCGCACGGACTCGGTGTCGGCACGGATGCCGCATGGGAGTATGCGACCCGTTTTGGACTACCTAAGCTACTGGTAGTCAATGGACTCGATAAACCCAACATTAAATTCGACGACGTCTTGGCCGCCACGCGTGAACATTTCGGGCAAAATGTCTTTCCGCTCGGTGTACCCATGTCCACCGGCCCGGGGTTCAGCCATGTGCTCGACGTGATGCGCAATGAGATCGTTGCTTATACGCCGGGCGGTAATGGTCGCTACAACGAGGTCCCCGCCGGGGCCCTCTCCGAACGGGTCAAGAAGCTCCACCGCGAGTTGATCGAGTATGTCGCGGAGTCTGACGACACGCTGATGGAGCGGTTTTTCGAAAAGGGGTATCTGGCGGAGGAGGAGTTTCGCGCCGGATTGCATCAGGCGATCCAGAAACAGGTGTTTGTCCCGTTGTTCCCGGTCTGCGCGGAAACTAATGTCGGCGTTTCGCGCTTGATGGACTTCATTGCGAAATATGCTTCGTCCCCGCTTGATCGTGCCGAGGTTCCGGCCAAGGATGCCAGCGGTCTGCCGGGTGCCGTGACGTTGTCCCAGCCCGAACCGGTGGCTTATATCTTCAAGACGATGAATGAGCCGGGGGTGGGTGAGCTTTCGCTCTTTCGGGTGTATTCGGGAACGGTGCGTTCCGGCGACGAATTGGTGAACTCGGGTCGCGATTTCTCCGAACGCTTGGGGCAAATCTATCTGCTCAACGGACGGGAACGCACGCCGGTGACCCATTTGAATGCCGGCGACATCGGAGCCGTGGTCAAGTTGCGGGACACGCACACGGGTGACACGCTTTGCAGCCCCCGCTTTCAGGTAGTACTGCCCAAGGTGGACTACCCCAGACCCGATATCCACGCGGCCCTCAGACTTCGGTCCAAGGGTGATGAGGACAAACTCGCGGTAGGATTGGCTACGCTGCACCAGGAGGATCCGACCTTCCACTACCGAGTTGATGACGAGGTTCATCAGACGGTGGTATCCGGACAGGGGGAGATGCACCTTCAAATTATCATTGAGCGGCTGCTTCGCCGTTTTGGTGTTGTTGTGACTTTAGAGGAACCGAAAGTTCCCTTCCGCGAAACCGTTCGAGCCAGCGCGGAATCACTTTACCGCCACAAGAAGCAGACCGGTGGCGCCGGACAGTTTGCCGAGGTGGCTCTCAGGGTCGAACCTGGTCCGCGGAATAGCGGAGTCGTCTTCACCCAGTCACTCGTGGGGAACAACGTTGACCGGGTGTTCGTCGCGTCAGTGGAAAAAGGCGTTCAGACCGCGTGTCGCGAAGGGATTTTCGCTGGCTATCGGGTGACCGACGTCAAAGTCGACTTTCACGATGGCAAGATGCATCCTGTCGACTCGAAGGATATCGCGTTTCAGGTGGCGGGTTATCACGCGTTGAAGGAAGCATTCAATGCGGCAGCCCCCGGTCTGCTGGAGCCGATCTGGGAGGTCACGGTCACGGTTCCGGAGGAGTCGGTGGGTGGCGTGTTGGGCGACTTGACGGCACGCCGTGGGCACATCCTTGGCGTCGAAGCGGATGGTCACTTCCAAAGTATCCGGGCCCACGTGCCGCAGCGGGAGCTTTACCACTATAGCACGGTGGTCCGTTCGCTCACGGGGGGCAGAGGCCGTCACGTTGCCGACTACAGTCACTATGCGGAAGTTTCCGATGATCTGATGCGGAAGATGCTGTCGGAAAAAGGTAAGCCCAACGATTCCGAGAAGCATTGAGCCTTTGGTCTACTTTGGGGTGGGGTGCGGCGGAAAAATTTGCCGCTTGCACCACGGACGTGGGATTGCGGTCATGGGGGTTTCATCATGATCGCTCCAGAAACCTTTTCCCACATCGAGAACATCAAGAAGCGCGCCGGGCATCTCTGGAGGTTTCTTTGACGTCGACCAAAAACAGCGAGAGATCGAGGCAATGGAGGCGCAGATGGGTGCGCCTGAGTTCTGGGACAACAACGATCGCGCCCAGAAGCACATCGCCAAACTCAATGGCTTGAAAAGGTCAGTCGTGCCCGTGGCCGACTTTCATAAGAAGTTGGCGGACATTGACGTCATGATCGAGTTGATCGACATGGCGTCCGACGTGGAGAAGGAGACCTATGCGCGTGAGCTGGACCAGCAGGTCGCGGGCATGGTCGCTGAACTCGACCAGATCGAGATAGGGGCGTTCCTGACCGGCCAGTTCGACCGCAACAATGCCATCCTCTCGATTCAGTCGGGGGCCGGCGGCACAGAGTCGAATGACTGGGCGGACATGCTCTTCCGGATGTACACGCGCTGGGCGGACCGCCGTGGTTTCACGGTCGAAGTGCAGGATGTGCAACCCGGCGACCAAGCTGGAATCAGCAAGGCCACGATGTTGATCAAGGGCGAGCACGCCTACGGTTACGTCAAAGCCGAGCGTGGTGTCCACCGGCTCGTCCGTATTAGTCCCTTTGACTCCAACCAGCGGCGGCATACCTCATTCTGCGCGATCGACGTAGTCGCTGAGATCACCGACGAGATCAAAATCGAGATTCCCGAGGACGAGTTGCGGATCGATGTTTATCGCTCTTCCGGCAAGGGCGGGCAGGGCGTCAACACCACCGATTCGGCGGTTCGGATCACTCACATCCCCAGCGGTTTGGTGGTCGTGTGTCAGAACGAGCGTTCGCAGCTGAAGAACAAAGCTTCGGCGATGAGCATCCTCAAGGCGCGGCTCTACGAAAAGCGCCAGGATGAGCAACGCAGCGAGATGGAGCGGTTTTACGGTGAAAAAGGTGAGATTGGCTGGGGCAGCCAGATTCGGAGTTACGTCCTGCAGCCGTATCAGATGGTGAAGGACTTGCGCACCGGTGTAAGCACCAGCGATACCCAAGGCGTGCTCGATGGCGATCTCGACCGGTTTATCACTTCTTGGCTCCGGGCCGGCAGCCCGCGACACCGGAACAAAGAGATCCAGATGGAAGATTGATCGGCCGGGCGAAATGTCCCGGCGGATCGCCCACGGCCTCGCGATGGACGCGAGGGCAATTCCGGCTGCGAGGGCTCAGCGGCGGGGGCGGCGGATCACTCCAAGAAGGGTCAACGCCCCAGCCAGCAGACCCAACGTCGTGCTGTCGGCGTCCGGAACCGACGTTTCAACGGCCCTGATTTCGGCGGTGAAGGATCCAGAGTCGTTGGGATAATAGGTATCGTTCACTGCGAGATAGATGTGACTGGTCGATCCCAGAACCACGAGTTTGGAGTAGCCAATTTGAAACCAGTCGGAAGCGCTGACTGGGTTGTTGGTCAAAGTTCCCATCAGCGCGCCGATCTTTACGTTGGCCCCGCCGGGGCCGAAAAGTCCGTCGGCCAGGAAGGAACCATCAGGATTGAAGTAGAGATAGGCTGGGCTGGTGACCGCCGTGTCGGGAGTCCCATCAGGACGCATGAGGAAATCATTTCCAGGTGTCAGACCGACAATGCCACTTCCAGTGATCGAGTAGCTTCCCGGACCGAAACTGCCGAGGTCGTAGAGGCCGAAGGCGGGGTCAGTCGGGAGAACGGTCAGGGCGAACGTCGCGCTTCCGCCGAAGACAGAGAGGAGTGCGAGGAGGAAGAGTCGGTGGAGTGTTTTCATGGCGTTCTGCGTGTCAGTGCGTTGAGGGGTAAGCATCGGGTGAACGGGGCGACGCCTGCGTCACCCCCGCTTCTCTCGTGTGCGGTAGCATCGTACATGCCCAAAGACACGCGAGCGGCTAATCTGATACGTAAAGTCCTAGGTTAGAGAACCCTACGAACTTAAGAAAAACGGTCTTCCCTCGTTTTACCCAAGAGGTAGGGAAGCGCCACTGCCAAACTGTAAGAAAATGCGACGAACTTCCCCGGTGGATCTCTTCTCGCCAACCGATCGGGACCTCACAGCGCTTTCGACGCGGCGGGTGCGTGTGCCACCGGCACTCGGCTCGCACGGCGAAGACGCCCTATTTCCGCGTGTTCGACCCGCGTCCTCCGCGTTGGGTCCGCGGGTGCGGTGGTTCGAAACGCACAACGCAGGCCTGAAGTGACCTAGCGGGTCGTGCGAACCGCGTGCGGACGCTCAAAGACCCAAGGTCGCGGTGATAGCCCTTCCAGCGGCGGCGGTCGGAACCGGATCGCCACTTTCTTCCGCGCGGATGCAGAGGTCGACGTGGAGGGCTCGCTCAAAGGAGGGTTCGTAGGTTCTCCCTTACGATCCTGCCTATCCGAAGACGCGGAGCGCCGGCGTTTAAAGCGGACGGGAAGGAGTGAAGCGAGGGAGTTCACGGCAGGCAGGTGAAGGTCGACAGGTAATGTCAGCGGAGGATCCTATCTGTTACGTGAATTTCGGCACGTTGGAGTCATTGTTTGCGGCGTTTTCCTGAAAAAATCGACTTTGAGCGTCCCGAGGTAGCTCAGTGAGCCTCAAGGGTGGGCAATACGAGCACTTCGATCCCCGACGCTTGGTCGCCGCCGCGGTAAATTTGTTGGGTGGCCGGCTTAAAATCCTCGGCGCGCGCGGTGGGGATGTTTACGAAGGTTTGTGGGTTGCGGTCCACCAACGGAAACCACGAACTCTGCACCTGCACCATAATGCGGTGGCCGCGGCGAAAGGTGTGGTTCACATCGGGCATGGTAAAGTTCACCGCCTCGACCTGGCCCGGGAAAAAGGGCTCGGGCTTCTCGAAACTCTTCCGGTACTTGCCGCGAAACGGTTCGCCGCGCACGAGTTGCTGGTAGCCGGCGAGCGTCACGCCGGGCGCCTCGATGTCGTTCGGCGGTTTGCCGCCGCTCTCCGGCCGGGGCGTGCTGCGCTCAGGTGGGTAAACATCGATCAGCTTCACGATCCAATCGGCATCCGTGCCTGTGGTGGAGACAAACAGCCGTGGCGACACCGGGCCTGCCAGCGTCACGCTTTCCTCCAGCGGCTCGGTCACGTAGACGAGCACATCGGGCCGCGTCGCGGCGAAGCGTTGATCCGACACCATGTACTCCGGCGACACGCGGAGCGTGGTGTAGCCGACGTACGGCACGGGCTTCGCCGGATCGCTGACGTAGGCGTCGCTCCCGGCCGTCGGTGGGACGTCGAACGCAAGCCCCGCGTTTTCGTGGAAAAACAGGGTGCGCGGCTTTGCCCCTGGTGTCGGCCAGGAGGAATATTTGCGCCAGACGTTGGTGCCCGTCTCGAAGACGTAGGCTTCGGGCAGCTTCGGATCGCCCTTTTCTTTCAAATGACTCTCGAAGAACGGCAGGATGATCCTCTCGCGGTAGTACTTTGCAGTGTCGGCGGCGAAGTCCACGTGCCCTAGCCCGCGACCGTCGTCAGCCTCCCACCCTCCATGGACCCATGGCCCCATCACCAGTGTGTTGGTGATGCCAGGGTTGTTGGCCTCGATCTCCCGATAGGTGCGCAGTGTCCCCATCAGATCCTCGGCGTCGAACCAACCGCCGACGGTGAGCACGGCGCAGCGGATGTTTTTCAAGTGGCGCCAGATCGCGCGCTCTTTCCAGTAGTCGTCGTAGGTCGGATGGCCGACGGTTTCGTTCCAGCCGGGGTGACTGCTCCCCAACAGGGCGGTCGCGTTGAAAATTGGCCCGAGCTTGAGGAAGAACTCGTAGGCGTCCTTCGTCCCGTAGTCGAAGGGCACATAGACCTTTGGCGGTGGGGTGGGTCCGGACTGCGGTTTGAACCAGGACATGAACCCAAAGTTCGCCGCCAGCATGAAGGCACCGCCGTGATAGGAGTCGTCGTTGAGGTAAAGGTCGGTCACGGGCGCCTGCGGTGACACGGCCTTCAGTGCCGGGTGGGAGTCGATGCTGCCAGCTGAGACGTAGAACCCGGGGTATGAGATGCCGTGCATGCCGACGCGACCGTTGTGGTTTGGCACGTGCTGCAAGAGCCACTCAATCGTGTCGTAGGTGTCGGAGCTCTCATCGACGTCGGCCGGGGACTTCTTGTTTGGGCGATGCGGCGTCATGTCGGTGAAGGTGCCTTCCGACAACCGGCGTCCGCGCACGTCCTGCAGCACCCAGATGTAGCCCGCCCTGAGGAACAGCTCCGCGTGCGCCTGGCTGCCCTCATACTCATCTTCTCCATAGGGCGCCACGCCGTAGGGCGTGCGCATCATGAGAAACGGGTATCGCGTCGAGGTGTCCTTCGGGACGAGCACCGAGGTGAAGAGCCTCACCCCGTCGCGCATTGGGATGCGGTATTCGTACTTGGTGTAGTGTTCCTTGGTGTCGTAGGCCGGTGGCGCATCGGCTGCCGCGACCCTCGACACGATCAAAAGACCGACGGCGAGGTAAAGAACGACGCTGGAGCGTGTGGGTAGTTTCATGGGTGTGGTTGCGGCCGACGCACCGTAAGCAAGCGCAAGGCAGAGCGTTCGCTGGAATTTCGTCAACTCCACCCAAACGTGCAGGCCGATTGGGCGGCGCACTCAAGCGCCGATACTCTGTGCCGGCTGATGAATGGACCGGCTCTTCACGGGGTCCGGAGCTCGTTGGCGGGCACGTCGGGTTTCAAAATGAC
>Ga0154020_10005439_pt1 | contig 15016 bp, 15 predicted proteins | sample Klosneuvirus_201_FD_109709 | JGI IMG/M metagenome (GOLD analysis project Ga0154020, IMG submission 109709) | Active sludge microbial communities from wastewater, Klosterneuburg, Austria - Klosneuvirus_20160825_MG | ecosystem: Engineered > WWTP > Aerobic digester > Activated sludge | place...
CCGACAACCGACAATCGACAATCGCCGGGTGAACCTGCTCCTCGTCCACGGACCGAACCTGAACCTGCTCGGCGAGCGCAACCCGGCGGTGTACGGCACAACCACGCTGCTCGATATCGAGGCGGACGTGGCCGCGGCCGCGGGGGCGCGAGGCGCGGCGGTGCTGTGCTACCAGAGCAACCATGAAGGCGCGCTCATCGACTTCCTGCACGAACACCGGAAGCTGGCCGATGGTGTCGTCATCAACGCGGGGGCCTACACGCACACCTCGGTCGCGCTGCGCGATGCCATCGAGGCCATCCAGCTGCCCGTGGTTGAGGTACACATCTCCAACACCCATGCGCGCGAGGGATTCCGCCACCGCTCACTGATCGCGCCGGTGTGCCTGGGGCAGGTGACCGGGCTCGGGCGGGACGGCTACACTGTCGCGACGAACCTCCTCCTCGACCACCTGGAGTCGCGGGCGCGGGCGTGACCCGCAACGGAGCCTCCATGACCGACCGCCTGACCCGGATCCGCACCGAACTGGACGAGCGCAACCTTGACGCCCTGTTGATCTCGGCGCCCGGAGAGGAAGAGTTCGGGGCGGCCAACCGGCGTTATGTGAGCGGGTTCACGGGGTCAACCGGCCAGGTGCTGGTCACGCGCGACCGCGCCATCGTCGCGGCCGACTTCCGGTACGTTGAGCAGGCTGAACGGGAATGCGCGCCGCGCGGATTCGAGGTGTTCCAGGCGCTTGGAGCGCGCCGGGAGTGGTTCCCGCGCCTGATCGGCGAGGCTGGACTGGGCGGACGGCGAATCGGGATATCGACGCGTGACCTCAGCTATGCCGGCTTCCTGGCAATGATGGAACTCCTCGATGACCTGCCAGCCTCCGGGCAGCCCGAGTTGGTACCGGCGAAGGGCATCGTCGAAGGGCTGCGCCGGATGAAGGACCCCGAAGAGCTAGGACTGATCGAGCGAGCGATCGCGATTTCTGATGCCGCCTTCGATCGGCTCGAGTCAGCGTTGAGGCCGGACATGACGGAACTCGAGGTCGCGGAAGTCTTCGCGGCAAACGTGCGGGCGGCGGGCGGCGAGGACATCTCGTTCCCTACCATCGTCGCGGCCGGGCCGTGGTCGGCGATGCCCCACGCCAGCCCGCGTCCTGAGGTGCTCGGGGAAGGCCGGCCTATCGTGATCGATATGGGGGCGCGGTTCGCCGGGTACTGCAGCGACCTGACGCGGACCCTTGCACTGGGCACGCCGGACGCGAAGTTCCGCGCGGTCTACAGCATCGTCTTCGAAGCCCAGACGGCCGCAATCGAGGGGATCGAAGCCGGGATGAGGGCATCAGACGCGCACATGTTGGCCCAGGGCGTGATGGACCGGGCGGGCTATGGTGAGCGCTTCGGGCACGGCCTGGGGCACGGGGTCGGGCTCGATGTGCACGAGGACCCGTACCTGGGCACCTCATCCGAAGATGTCTTGGAAGAAGGAATGGTGTTTACCATTGAGCCAGGGATCTATTTGCCCGGCTGGGGCGGCGTGAGGATCGAAGACATCGTGGTCATCGAGAACGGCAAGCCCCGCGTGCTCAGCCACGCCCGAAAACTGACACCCGCAGGAGTGTGACACGTGATTTCCACAGGCGAACTGAAGAAGGGGGCCACCATCGAGCTCGATGGCAAGCTCTTCTCCGTGATGGACTACTCCCATATCAAGACCGGCCGGGGCTCGGCCCAGGTCCGCATCAAGTTCCGCGACGTCCGCAGCGGGGCGATCATTGAGCAGACGTTCCAGGCAGGCACGAAGTTCAACCGCGCCCGGGTCGAACGCCGGGAGATGCAGTACCTCTACAGCGATGACCAGTTCTACTACTTCATGAACACGGAGACGTACGAGCAGATCCCGGTCGGCGCCGAGAAGGTGGGGGACGCGAACAAGTACCTGAAAGAGAACGACGTCTGCGAAGTGGTGCTCTACGGCGACGAAGTGATCGGCGTCGAAATGCCTATCTCGGTTGAGCTCACCGTCACCGAGACCGACCCCGGCTTCAAGGGTGACACGGCGACGGGCGGGACCAAGCCGGCAACGCTGGAGACAGGGCTCGTGGTACAGGTACCGCTGTTCATCGAAGAGGGCACGCGGATCCGCGTGAACACCGACAGCGGCGCGTACATCGAGCGCGTGCAGTAAGCGCGGGCTGGCCGCCCGGCGAGTACGCTGTCTACGCTCATGACCACACCATCCGCCCTCTCGGTCTCCGCCGTCGTTTCGTTCCTGCGGGAAGTGCTGGAAGCGAACGAGTTCTTCAGCGACCTGTGGGTGCAGGGCGAGGTTTCGAACTACAGCCGGTCGCAACTCGGCCACCGGTACTTCTCCTTGAAGGATGCCGGGGCCAGCCTGCGGACTGTCCTGTTCCGCGATAGCATGCCGGGCTTCCAGCTTCAGGATGGCGAGCGGGTGCTGGCCCGTGGACGCATCACGATCTATCCGCCGCGGGGCGAGCTGCAGTACGTCTGCACGTTCGTCCGGCCGGAAGGTATCGGGCTCATGGCGGCGCGGTTCGAGGAGCTGAGGCTGAGGCTGGAAGCGGAAGGGTTGTTCGACGTCGCGCGAAAGCGCCCGCTGCCGCGCTTCCCAGACCGGATCGGACTGGTCACGTCACCGACCGGGGCGGCACTCCAGGATGTCAAGAACGTCCTCGGCCGGCGCTGGCCACTTGCGACTGTGGTACTGGCGCCGGCGCTCGTCCAGGGCGAACAGGCGGCCGCTCACGTTTCTGGCGCACTCCAGTCACTCGCGAACGAACCGGACCTCGATCTCTGCATCGTCGCGCGGGGGGGAGGGTCGGCCGAGGACCTGGCCGCGTTCAATGACGAGCGGGTGGCGCGGGCGATCTACGCGTTTCCGGTCCCGGTGGTCTCCGGTGTGGGGCACGAGACGGACGTGACGATCGCCGATATGGTGGCCGACCTTCGCGCACCCACCCCGAGCGCAGCTGCGGAGCGGAGTGTGCCCGATATCACCCAGGTGGAGCGGGCACTTCGTGCGCTGGACCGCGGGATGGGGGCACAGGTGCTGGGCATCATCGGCGAGACCGCGGCCGATATCGATGGAACAGTACGCAGACTGCAGCGGGGCGCCCCAGACCCGGCGACGCTGGCCCGCGCCATGGAACAGTTGCGGGAAACACTCGAATCCGGGCTGGAGCGCCGTTGCAGCGCCGACCAGTCGCGCTTCGACCATGCCGCTGCCCGGCTGGCTGCATTGAACCCGATGGCAACGCTCGCCCGCGGATACGCAATCGTGCAGCGCGAAGGGGTGGCAAAGCGGCCGGTGGTGAACAGCACGCGGAAGGTGAGGCCGGGCGACCGCCTTTCCGTCTCGGTCGCCGATGGCGCATTCTGGGCAGAGGTAAGCTGATGGCGAAAGAACCGACCTTTGAATCTCTCTATGCAGCACTTGAGGGGAAGGCCCGCGAGCTGGAACAGGGAAACCTGCCGCTCGAGGAATCGCTGCGCGTGTACGAAGACGGCGCCAAGCTCGTCGACCAGCTGCGGGCGATCCTCGAAAAAGCCGAGTTGAAGGTGACGACGTTGCGGGCGCGGCTCGATGAAGAGGAGACGCAACTGCGGGAGGCCGGAGCCGAGTACGAGGCGGAGGAGTGATGCGGATCGCGTGGCTGACCACGGGGCGAGGACCGGGCTCGTATGGCGCGTTGGAGTACGTCATCGCGGCGATAGAGCGGGGCCTGCCGGTCGAAATCGCCGTGGTGTTCATCAACCGTGACCGTGGCGAAGCGGAGGCTACGGACCGCCTGATCGCGATGGCCGAAGAACACGGTATCCGGCTCGAGACCATGTCATCGGTAGCCTTCCGGAAGGCGCGGGGAGGGAAGGTCGGGAGGCCGGGCGAAGCGCTCCAGCCCTGGCGGTACGACTACGACGCCGAGGTAGCGCGAATCCTCGCGGGCTACGACTTCGAGCTCGGGGTGATGTTCGGGTACATGCTCATCGCGACGAAACCGCTCTACTCGAAGTTCACCTTCATCAACGACCACCCCGCCCTGCCCGATGGGCCGATCGGGACGTACCAGGAAGTGATCGCCGAACTGATGCGGACGCAGGCGCTCGAATCGGGATGCATGATGAACCTGGTGACCGGCGACGTGGACCGGGGCCCGGCCATCAGTTACTGCCGTTTCGCCATCCGCGACGAGGCAAACGAGCCAGCGTGGGAGGCGCTTTCGGGCAGCGACATGGACGTGGCCAGCCTTGAGGAGGTCATGGCGATGCCGCTATACAGCGATATCCGTGGGCGGGGCGTTGCAAGGGAGCGGCCGTTCCTGGTTGAGACACTGAGGGCGGTGGCCAGTGGCACGCTGGCCGTTCCGCCGCCGGAGTCGATCGACTTAACCGAGGCCGTGGAAGAAGCGGTAGCACGCTCGCCGCGGGCCGTATAATCGCCGACATGATCGATGCACCCCGGACCTGCCCCGACTGCGCCGCGAGCTTCGAGCCCGCCGACAACTACTGCCGCCAGTGCGGGATGTATCTCGCCGCGCTACGGGACACCGCGATGGTCGCGGCCATGGCGGCCGCGCCGGCACGGATCGAGCGTCAGCGGGCCCAGCTGCCCGCGCCCGTGAAGAAGGCCGCCACGGCGGTCGCGATCGGCACGGCGCTGCAGATCGGGGTGGGCCTGACCGGCAAATACCTTGCCCGCCAGGCGACAAAGCAGGCGGTCAGCGCGGTGAGGCCAACACGCGGGAAGCCGGAGCGTGCCGCGAAGAAGCCGGCGAAGGAAGTCACCGTGCCCCAGCAGGCGGTGGCCGACCCGTATCCGGGTGCGGCGGCAGTGAGCGAGACGGTGGTGGTCCGGCGGGTCTGGATCCGGCGGGACTAGGACGCATTCTCGGGAGCGAGGGTTGGGACGCGCGAAGGCCGGTCCGCCTGTACGCTGAGCATGCATGACGACTGCCATCCCCCGATCGCAACGCACGCTCATCCTTGCGTTGCTATGCGTGGCCTCGTTCGCGGTCGTCTTCAACAACCTCATCATCACGCCGATCCTGCCCGACATCTCCGAGGACCTGGGCGTGCGGGTGGCTGTCGCCGGGCTGCTGGTGACCGCGTACGCGGTTGTCGGCGGTGTCGCAGCGGTCTTCTCGGGTCCGTTCATCGACCGCGTCGGGCGGAAGCCGGTGGTGGTGGCCGGGATGGCCACGCTGACGGTCGCTACCGCCCTTTCGGCCGTCGCACCGAGCTTCCTGACGCTCGCAGCGGCGCGGGCGCTTGCCGGACTCGGGGTGGCCTGTCTGACACCGGCGGTGTTCGCGGCTGTGGGCGATTACTTCTCGTACGAAGAGCGCGGGCGGGCGATGTCGTGGGTCATCTCGGCGAACACGAGCGCGAGCATCCTCGGCGTGCCGGCCGGGGCGCTCATCAGCGGACTGGTGTCATGGCGATGGACGTTTGGCGTGCTGACGGGGCTGCTGGTGGTGTTTTCATGGCTGTTGTTTTCGCGGTTGCCGAAGGATGCTCCCCGCGCCGTTGACCGCCCGGCCGGCGGGATGAACGCGATCCCCCGGGTGCTGCGGGACATGCCCACAACGATGGCGCTGTTCTCCAACTACCTCTCGACGAGCTACTGGTTCGTGTTCGCCACGTACATGGGGGCGTACTTCCACGATGAGTTCGGGCTGGCGAAGTGGGCGCTTGGCGCCCTGACGATGACGATGGGGTTCGGCGTGCTCTTCGGGAGCAACATCGGCGGGCGACTGTCCGACCGGATCGGCAAGCGGCCGGTGATCATCTGGAGCTCGGCCGGGTGCGCGCTGTTCATCGCCATGGTGACCACCCTTTCGGTGGTGATGGCCCTGGGTTTCACTTTCCTCTTCCTGTTCGCGGTCTTCGGAGGGGCGCGGTTTGCCAGCGCCCAGGCAATCATGACGGAGATGGCGCCGGAGAACCGCGGCACGGTGATGGCGCTGAACGCGAGCGGCCAGCAGTTCGGCATCGTGACCGGCTCGGCGGTTGGCGGGCTTGTGCTGGAAACGTGGGGCTACACGGGCCTTGGCCCCGCGTCCGCGGTCCTCGCGCTGGGGGCGCTGGTCACCTATGCAGTCTTCGTGGATGAGCGAAGGTTCGCTCGGCCGGCCAGCGAACTGGCACTTTCATCGCGCGGCTAAGCGCCTGAGGCAGCGGCATCGGTAGACTGTCGGCGTGATTGTCTTCATCAACGGGCCATTCGGAGTTGGGAAGTCCACGACCGCCCGGATACTGGCCACAATCCTACCGCGTGCCGCGCACTACAACCCGGAACACATCGGCGCCGGGCTGCGGCTGACGATGGGGCCGCTTTACCGGGCAGAGGATTACCAGGACCTGGCCGCGTGGAGGCGGCTCGTGCCGGTGGGTGCGCGGCTTTACCGGTTGCGGCATGAGACGGTGGTCATGCCGATGACCTTCTGGCGGAAGGACTACCTGGAAGAGCTGCTGGCAAGCCTGCAGCACGTGGAGCCGGAGGTCCGCCGGTTCCAGCTGACGGCTCCTCGCGAGGACCTGGAGCGGCGGGTGCTGAGGCGTTCGGACGCACACGGCGGGCACGAGTGGTGGTGGGCGCACCTCGAATCCGGGCTGGCAATGGCCGACGACCCGGATTTCGGAGAGGCGGTGGACACCGGCGGCCGCGCACCGCTGCAGGTGGCTTCGGAGATTGCGGCGCGAATCCGGCAAGGACGTTAGCCCCGAACCAGAGCCTCTGCCGCGTGTTCGGCGGCATCGCGCGAGGAGCCGATCACGAAAATCACCTCGGACGGGGAGGATTGGGGGAGCTGGATGGTGGTGCGCCCATCCGGCAGCTCGCCGGCCACCCCTGCGGCGGTGGTGGCCACTGCGGCGCCGCCGCCGGTGAGCAGTTCGCGCTGGGCAGCCGCGAACTCGCCCGCATCGGTCTCACCGGCGAACCGCACCCGGAAGACCGCGACCGACTCGTCACCCCGGACGTAGGCGTCGTAATGGTCGCCCCGCCAGCCGGCGGCAGCCGTATAGGCGGGGAGGGCAGTGAGGCGGAGCTGGAGGTAGTTGGCGAGGTGGAACTCGCCCATGGTCCCGCCGGACTCTCGTTGCCAGCCCGAACCCAGCGCGGCTGTGATATCCGGGAGCGCCACTGTCTCTGGCCGCCAGCCCGAGCGGCGGAGGTCGGGATGCAGGATGTGAGCGGTGGAGATGTGCTCCCCGGCGAGGTATCGGTCGATGGCGGCCGTGCCCTCCTCACTCCTGAGGATGTTCACCCATTCGGCGCCGGTGGTGTACGGGAACCTGAACTCGCGCTCGAGCGAGGGGGTGATCCCGTCGGCAAACGGGCCGGGTGCGAGGAACAGCCTGGCTCCCCCCGCCACGGTGACACGTTGCCCATCCCAGAGCCCCTGGTGGGTGACGGCATCGCCCTCGATCACCGCGGATGCCGCGAGCCCCCAATCGAGGTCCAGGGCGGTGCGTTCGGCGAGCTGGTCGAGTGCGAAGTGGTAGTCCTGGACGGCGTGGATGAGCTCGTGCGCGAGGGTGGAGCGTTCGGACGGGCTCATCGCGTCGAGGTTGACGGCTGGTTCGCGCTGGACGACCCACAGGCGGTCCTGGACCGGCGAATACAAGCCGACAACCGAGCCCGCGGCAAAGTCCTTCCAGGCGGACAGGAGGTCCTGCCCGGGCCCAAGATGGCCGAGCAGACGGTAGAGCGTGGTCGTCGTCGCGAACCAGGCGCGGTCAGTAGGTGTGAGCTGGTGTTCGAGGAGGTCCGGGACGTCGAGGCGCGAAACGGTGCCCGCTTCCAGTGAAGGTGGCGGGTCGAGTCCCCGGACGACAGCAATTTCGTTGAGCATCTGACGCAGTTCGGGTGTCAGGGGAGCGGTCGCGAAGCGGTCGGGTGACTGGTCACGGCACCCGGCCATGAGGCACGCCGCGGCAACGGCCAGGGCTGCCAGCCAGGGGCGGATCACGGCCGGAATCCTTGCCCGAAGGGGCGCGCGCGGACTATCCTGAGCGGTACGGCGCATTCGTCTAGTGGCCTAGGACACCGCCCTCTCAAGGCGGAGATCAGGGGTTCGAATCCCCTATGCGCTACCAGCCACGGACCGGGCAGGGGACATCCCCTGCCCGTTTTCATTTTCGCGTGCGGGTGGCGTTTTTCGATGCGCACGTACGGCTATCCTCGCAAGGGAGGGTGTCATGGCATTCGCCGATGAAGCAACTGCAGAAGCCTATCGCGCGGCGTGGGAGGCCTGGCACAAGCAGGTCGAGCACGTGCACCGCGTGTTTCTCGAGGGCGAGATGATGCGGCCCGACCAGATGAAGGGCCTCCTTAACCGAGAGGCACGGGCGAAGGAACGGTATGATGCCGCGCGGCTCAGGCTGCTCGGCATCGACGATGGCCCGGCGGCGCCGGTGGACCCGGACGAGAATCCCTTCAAATAGGGCCGGGCGGCGGAGCGCGAAGGTCACCGCGCAGGCTATGATCACAGGGTGGCATCACGTCGTGCGACCATCGGTTCGCTCCCATCCCGCAACACGCTCTACCTGATCTTCGGGGTCCTCGGGTTGATCCCGGTGGCGGCCTTTGCGCTCGGGCCGCTCACGAGCTCGAGTTTCAGCCTCGAAGGCCCGGCCGGGCCGTTCGTCGCGTTCTCGGCCGGGGTGCTCTCGTTCTTCTCCCCGTGCGTCCTGCCGATTGTGCCAATCTTCATCGCGCAGATTTCGGGATCGAGCATCCAGAACGGCCGCCTGACCGCCGATCGGAAGGTAACCTTCAGCCACGCGGTGGCGTTCGTGACCGGGCTTTCGGTGGTGTTCATCGCGCTGGGCGCCGCCGCCGGGTTGTTCGGCTCGTACTTCCTGCAGGACAACCAGCGCGACCTCGGGCAGGTGGCCGGGGCGATCCTGGTGCTCATGGGGGTGCTCGTCGTCCCGCCGCGAGGGCGTGCAGACCCTTTCAAGTCGGCACTCATGCTGATCGGGCTGACCATGGTGTTCTTCTTCCTTGCAGAAGTGGCGGGGGTGAAGGACGACCGCGTGCGGTTGTTGCTCCTTGGCGCGGTGCTACTGGTGGTGTGGGGCCGGTTCGCGGGATACGTGCAGCTGGCGCTGTTCTCGCGGACGTTCGAAATCGGCGTGGCCCGGAACCATAACGTCGGGTATGCCCGCTCGGCGTTCGTCGGGGGCGCGTGGGCGCTGGGCTGGGTGCCGTGCGTGGGCCCGATCCTCGGGAGCATCCTGACCTTGGCGGGCAATTCCGGCGAGGCGCTCCAGGGGACCTATCTGCTGATGGCGTACGCCGCGGGGATGAGCATCCCGTTCCTGATTGCCGGGCTGGCGATCTCGGATGTGAACCGGTTCATGAAGAAGGTCCAGCCGTACACGCCGATCATCGAGGTGTTCAGCGGCATCGCCATTATCACCGTGGGCGTGCTGCTGCTTTCCGGAAACCTGCAGGCCCTGAACGACTACTTCGACTTCGCCGAGTTCAACCAGGGGTTGTAACGGCAGCCTCTCGGGTGAACCGTGCCATGGCCCGGCCGGTGACGGCAGCGACGATTGCGGCCATCATGACCCCCGAGGAGCCCCATACGGCGAGGTCGACTGCAGCCGGGGCATCCGCTGGCACGAGCGCGGGGCCGATGAAGGTTGGCGGGAGCGCGATGACCCACGCGAGGACGTTCGCCACGACCCAGCGCCAGGCGCGGGGGACAAACTCTCGAAGCACGGACCATTGGGCGACACCGATGCTCAGGAGGAGCACGGGCACGCCAGCGAAGCCAGCAGCAACGGACACCCATTCCGGTGCACCGAGGTCGTACAGGGTGTTGGGCGTCATGCCGCAGGCCCACGCGGCAGCGGCAGCGAGTGCGGTGCGCCGGACCCATGCAGCGGGAACCGACGGCTGCCATGCGCGGAGGACGCGCCATTGGCTCCATCCGAGGACCGCTCCCTCTATGGCCCCGGCAGCGGTGACCGCGAGAGCGAGTGGCAGCGGCGAGAGGCTGAGCTTCCAGGCGGCGAACCAGGTGAGTCCGGGCGCGAGAAACCCGAGCGTCTCGCCCGCCGTGACCCACACGACCCACCCGCCGAGGCTGAAGCTGCCGGGAGCGGGAGTGTGGGCGCACCTTGCCAGACGGTCGGCGGCGAGGTTCACCGGGTTACTATGCCGCGGCGAGCGGCACCGTACGAGGGCCGTGCGGCCCTATCCGAGTGACCCGTCCTGCCGGTCCGGCGTGATCGTTAGGGCGGGGGCATGATACGCTGAGGGTTCCTCGGCGCGTTCGTCTAGAGGCCCAGGACGCCGCCCTTTCAAGGCGGAGATCAGGGGTTCGAATCCCCTACGCGCTACCACTCTTCTTCCCCCTTTTCCCTGACAAGGCCGGGTTCCGCGCACCTGATAGCGCGGGGCTGGTGGCGGCGTTCGCGGTCAGTCCAGGGCCATTGCGGGGACGAGGACGCCGGCGTCGGGGAGATTGTCGATTCCCCAGGCGAGGTCGATGAGGGCGGACGTGCGGGGCGGGCCGAGGATTGGGCCCATCAGTTCGCGCGCCTTCTCCTCGACGTCCTGGTGGGACATCGGGTTGGCGGGATAGCCGCGGACGTGCTCGACGAAGGTGGACTCAACGCTGCCATCACCAAGGTGGATGGCGACGCGGGCGCTCTCCTTGCGCGGCACCGCTTCCTGGGCCGGGTCGTGCCGGACGCTGACGCGGGGCATGAGCCGGGCAACCTGCGGGTCGTTCATCATCCGGTCCATGGAGTCGGCCATCTCGAAGGTGAGCTGGCGGTCGAGGAGGATGACCGAGCAGAGGTAGGGCAGGTTGAGCGCGGGCATTTCGGCGCTGGCGAAGGCGGCGACCGAGCCGGGCATATCGATCTCGACGCGTTCGACCGTGGCTGCGTCCACCTTTGGCGCGAGTTCGAGCACCGCCTGGACAACCGGCTGGGTAGGCCCGCCAACGGGGAACCGTTTGTAGCCGACGAGCGGCAGTTCGAAGCGGGTGCCCAGGTCATCGACCAGATAGGCGGCGTCGTAATCGCTGCCTTCGCCCGTGAACTGGCGGGAGTTGAACCAGCCGCCCTTCGCATCGAAGGAATCGCGCACGCCGGTGAAGCCCATTTCGGCCAGCAAGGCGGCGTGTACACCGTTGCGGGCGGGCATCCCGGCGAAGACGAAGGACTTCTCGACGTGGCCGGAATCGAGGAGCCACTGCATGGAGCCGGAGACCTGCTGGGCGCAGTAGCTGAGCATGGCGTTGACCGTCGCGGGCGGGAAGCGGCGCAGGGAGGCGATGGCGGTAGCCGCTCCGAAGACCGGCCCGTACCCGTGGCTCGAGTAGCCGAGCCAGCGCCCGCGGTTGCTGCCCAGCGCCTTCGGGATGCGGCAGGTGAGCTCGTAGCCCGCGATGACGGCGCGCAGGAGGGCGGCGCCCGGGGCGTGGTCGATGGCCGCCGTGCAGAGCCCGGCGCTCAGCACAGCGGGACCCGGCTGGACGAACGCGGACGGGCAGAAGTCGTTGATCTCGGCGCCATGGGCGGTCATCGCGCTGGCGAAGACCGCATCGGGCAGGGAGGCGCTGAGCTTCGTGCCAAGGATGGGCGCCCCGCCGGCCGCGCCACCGCTCATGCGCGTTGCGAAGTCGCGCGAAAGCCGGGAACTGTCGCGGTCGCCGCAGACGACGATCGAGGCGATGGTGTCGAGGATGTGGCGGCGCCCGAGTTCGAGGACGTCCTCGGGCCAGTCAGCCTTTCCGCTCGTGACGATGAACTCGCCGAGACGGCCGGTGATGCCGGGGTCAGTCATCGTCCTGCCCCTTGAGCCGGCGCGCGAGGAAGAGGCGGCTAGCACGCAGCTCGGAACGCGGCACCGCGGCGTGCTTACCGGGGTTCGCATGCAACCTGCGGTCCGCCGTGCCGATGCGCTTGAAGAGCTCGTGGTAGGCGCCCTGGCTGACCTCGTCGTCTTCGAGCTGCTGGATGAAGAGGACGGGGACCTGGACCTTGCCGATGTCGTCGTAGACGCGCTGGTTGGTCTCGACACCCTCGCGGTAACCGAAGAGGCCGATAACGGCGGCGCCGATGCGAGGCTCGGCGGCGATCAGGGGGACGCCGAAACGGGTACCCATGGAGAGCCCCCAGTAGCCAACGGGTCCCGGGGCGATCTCGGGGCGGGCAAGGGCGGCATCGAGGGCGGCGCGCCAGTCCTCGACCATCTCGCCGTACTTCTCCATGTAGTACTTACGGCGGTAGGCCTGCCGGTCTTCGACGCGGAGAGCGCGTGCGGCGTCGCTGTTGGCTTCGCGGTCACCGTTGACGGGACCATCGATCGCGAGGGTGGCTATCCCGTGCTCACGGGCGAGTCCTTCGGCCATGGCAAGGACGGTGGGAGCCTTTTTGTGCCCGCCTCCGCCGTGGCCAACGAGGACCAGGGGAACTGGCTCTGTTGCGGCAGCCGGGAGCCAGAGCACCGTCGGGACCGTCCTCCCGTCGCAGCGCACGTCGAGCGCGAGTTCTCGGGTATCGGACATGGCGGATTCCTCCGGTAGGGTATCGGATTGTGCCAGCGGCCAGTTCAGGGGCCCGTGCCGGGGCGTCGCGCGGCAGGCGAATTGACCGTAGCCGGGCTGATCTGCCCTATTAGTGCGTGAACCCGGGTTAGGTGCCAGCGGGCGATCTTCCAGTGTCGAAGTGAGGGATTGCAGAGATGACGACCAGCACGACTTCCACAGACGCCCGAACCGAACCGTCGGCGGTAGTCCGGACGGCCGGTGGACTCGTCCGGGGAGAGGTCTACCGGGGGATCTCGGTGTTCCGGGGAATCCCGTATGGGGCGCCGACCAGCGGCGCGAACCGCTTCCGGCCTCCGCAGCCGGCCGAGCCGTGGACGGGGATCCGCGAGTGCGTTGAGTACGGAGAGACCGCCCCGCAGGCTCCCGGCCAATTGGCCGAGGGCGGATGGGAGGGGCATCGCACGGAGATGGGCGAGGACTGCCTGCGGCTCAATGTTTGGACGCCCGCCACGGGAGCGGGCACGCGCCCGGTCTTCGTCTGGCTGCACGGGGGCGGTTTCGAGGCAGGCAGCGGGTCGAGCATGTTGTATGACGGCACGAACCTCGCGCGGCGGGGTGATGCGGTGGTGGTCACGATTAACCACCGGCTCGGGGTGTTCGGACACTGCCACCTTGAGGACATCCTGGGAGAGGAGTTTGTGGGTTCGGCGAATGCCGGTTACCTGGACCTTGTCGCGGCACTGCAGTGGGTGCGGACGAACATCGGCGAGTTCGGCGGTGACCCGGCGAACGTGACCATCGCCGGCCAGTCGGGCGGCGGGAGGAAGGTCAGCCTGCTGACGGCGTCGCCGCTCGCCGAGGGGCTGTTCCAGCGAGGGATCGTGCAGAGCGGTTCGCACCTCCGGCTGATGCCGCGCGAGAAGGCGAACGACCTCGCGGAGAGGCTGTTCGGCGCCCTGGGCATCGGCCGCGGCGATGCGCGGAAGCTGCAGGAGCTTCCCTGGCAGGACATCCGCAGGGCGAACCGGGACGTGATGGGGGCCACGCGGTCACGGTTCTCGCCGACGCTGGACGGGACCATCTTCGACGCACACCCGTGGGACCCGGAAGCGCCGGCGACCGCGGCCGGCGTGCCGATGATGGTCGGGACGTGCCGAACGGAGCTTTCGAACCAGCTGGGCAGCGCCGATGAGACGAACTTCGCGCTGGACGATGCTGGAGTCGCGGAACGGCTGAAAGCGTTCGTGCCGGCCGAGGACGTCGCCGAGCTGATGGCGCTGTTCAAGCGCGAGAACCCTGAGGCCGCCCCGCCGGAAACGTTTTTCCAGATCACGACCGCGCGAGGGTACTGGCGGGACAGCATCCTCCAAACGGAGGCGAAGGTGCGCCAGGCTGGCGCGCCGGTGTATTCGTACCGGGTGACGTGGCGGACTCCGGTCGAAGGTGGGCGGCGGATCTCGCCGCATTCGCTGGACCTGCCGTTCATGTTCGACAACGTGACGAAGGCGCCCCACATGGTCGGTGACCCGACGGGCGCAACAGCCGCCATGGCGGAGGCGATGAGCGAGTCGTGGCTCGCCTTCGCGCGGAGCGGGGACCCGAACAACGCGGCTATCCCGCGGTGGAAGGCGTACGACCTTGAGACTCGCACGGTAATGCTGTTCGACACACCGCCAACGGCCGAGAACGACCCGCACCGGGCCGAACGGCTGGCGATGGAGAAATACCCGACGCAGCAGCTCGGGCGGGTCCTTCACCGGGCGTAGGCGGTGGCAATCCGGTGAACGGCCCTGCTCACGCGTCACCCTGACGTCCATTGGGACCATCCATGGGGCATAGCGACCGTGGAGAATGACGATGAAGTTGGTGGCTCACATGGCGGCCGGAGCGACAGCACTCCTGGCGATGGCAGCGTGCACGGGTGTGGACCAGGCCGTCCCCGGCCCGGGAGCTGGCACAGGCGAACCGCCGATCGCGACCGTGGCCGTTTCCGTCCCGGAGGCGTCTCATGTTGTGGAGCCGGAGCGGGTGGCGGCGGCGGGCGAATCCGCAACGATTGGGTTCAACAACGCGGCCCAGGTACTGACGACCTCTGACGGGGTCCAGCACTACGTGTTCATGGACGGCGGGCGAACAGTGATGCATGGCTCTGCAAGCGGGACGGCAGCAGGGATCCAGACAACGGCAGTACGTTCCGGCGGGGGAAAGGTCTCGCTGACCGCGATCGCTGCGACGGACGACGTGATCGTGGTGGGCTGGACCGAGACGGAAAAAGGCGGAGGTCCGGCGGTTTATGTCGCCGAGTCGGCTGATGGTGGGTCAACGTGGGGCACAGCACGCCAACTCGCTCCCTCCGGCACGGCCCTTTCGCTGGCCGGCGACGGCGACAGCATTGTGGCGGCCTGGCACACCGGCGACGAGACGACCTCGGAGATCCACTTCGCGATGCGCGATGGCGACAGCGGGGAGTGGTCGGAGCCTGTGCGG
>Ga0154020_10005440_pt1 | contig 15014 bp, 10 predicted proteins | sample Klosneuvirus_201_FD_109709 | JGI IMG/M metagenome (GOLD analysis project Ga0154020, IMG submission 109709) | Active sludge microbial communities from wastewater, Klosterneuburg, Austria - Klosneuvirus_20160825_MG | ecosystem: Engineered > WWTP > Aerobic digester > Activated sludge | place...
CGCACTTCTGCCCCCATCCTCTCTGCCCCCGTCCTCTCTGCCTCCATCCACCCGCCCCACCTGAGACAACGCAGCGAAAAATCCTACATCAGCCACCCAAAAACATCCCACCACCCGCCATCAAACCACCCACCAACATCAAGATCCAAGCGATCGAGTCATCCATCCCCCCAATCAACGGGATCCAATCGGGGATCAAGTCCCATGAACCCAACATCTTGTACAACAGACCGATCAAAAACAGCGATCCACCCGTCATCACGAGAATACCCTTGACGCCCAACTTCAAGTTCGTGATGCCCACATACCACAAGACGGGGATGGCGATCATCAGCGCAAGAATCACGGTAAAACGAAAGAGCTTTTGTAGCATGCTCTGTTCTCCTTGTTGTCGATGCCCACCTCATTCATCGAATCTACGGGCATCTTGGTTTGATCTTCCGAAACACGCCGAGACAAGATAATGTGCCTTTATGCAAATGTCGATGTAGCGCGCTCGATCAAAATGAGGGTGGACTTACGCGGTTGGGCTTGTGATCGCGATGAGGGCTGATGCGATCGGTTTGGGAGGGAGATTGGGGGGGCTACTTGGAAGGCTTGACTGCGGGGGTCGGGGCTTTTTGGAGCGTGACAAAGTGAGCGGTAAAAGCGACGACTTTTTGAGGTTTGTACACTTTGCGGATCGCGCTCTTGTCACCGCTTTCTTCTGCGTAGTGCTTGACGATCTTGGCGGGCAGAATCGCTTCACGCGCCGAACCAACGACGGTAGCGAGATACCCTTTGCAGTTGGTGGGGATAAAAAACTTGTAGCCCTTAAAGCGGATACGCATCATATTTTCGCCCTCTTGCAACATCATCCAACAACCTTTGCGCTGGCAAACATCGCGGATCTTTGCGGTCACAGCGACAAGACGACCTGCGTATTTTTTGGGATCTTTGTTCAAAACGGTCAGGCTGACGGTTTCAGTAGAGACTTTGACGGGAGTTCCATACGTTCCCGAACAATCTGGGCGCGGCGACCAAGGATACACGACCTTACCACCTTGTTTGGCGACAGGCTTGGTCTTGCCGTGATCGTGGCCGTCGTGTGCTTGGGCATATGAGGAGACGCCCACAAAAACGAAAAACAAAAACATCATCGTACGCAAAGACATGAAAAGATACTCCTTTTTGTGTGGATAACACGTTTCCGAAGTGCGGCGGCGGTACATTAGATGCAGAACCCAGATTTCGCAAGTCGATCCAAACGAAAAATCTGCCAAACGACCCATCATATCGGATGATCGAACGCTAACCCAATCTCAGCGAAAAACCAACGAGAGTTCAGGTAAATCACTCAAGAAGCCGAAGAGTCGGGGGATTGCATCGTCATCGTCATTTCAGGATCAGGGGCTTTTTTCGGAACCAACCGAGCAGCGAGTCCCATCCAATGAAGCCGAAGATCATCAAAGAACGTATAGAACAAAGGAACGATGAACAATGACAGGATCACAGAGGCGGTCAATCCGCCCATCACCGAGATCCCAAGCGCAGCGTACGAGATCCCGATGGCTGCTGTTTGTCCCGTAGCCATTGGGATCAAGCCACAGATCGTTGTGAGCGCGGTCATCAAGATCGGGCGCAAACGTTGGGTCGAAGCGTCAAGGATCGCTTGCAGACGAGGAACCCCTTCGGTCCGCAATTGATTGATGCGATCGATCATCACGATGGCATGGTTCACCACGATACCGATCAACATCACAAGACCGATCCCACCCATCATATCGAGCGAAGTATCGGTCAAATAGAGCAGCCAGTACACCCCAAGAAACGCCAGCGGGATGCTCAACACAACGGAGAAAGGCAACAAAAAGGATTCAAACAGGATCCCCATCAACAGAAACACAAACGTGATACTCAAGAGCAATGCGAAGTTCCTCGAAGCATCGGCCTCTTGGAGATCGCGAAAGTCCATCCCTTTGGCCCAAGTGTAGCCCGAAGGCAATGGAAAACGGCTCATGATCGTGTCGAGTTGTGCGTACATCTGGGTCATGTTGTCGTTCTCGACACTGATCTTGAGTTTGAGATAGGTCTTGCGATCCACATGGCGGATCACTCTCGGCCCCACCGCGTAACGCGAACTGATCACCTGATTGAGCGGAACCGCGTTGTTGGTCCCGCGCTGAATTAACGGGAGTTGCTGAAGCTTTTGAAAGGTGTCTCGATCTTCTTCGCGGACTTGGATCCGTACAGGCACGTCTCTTCCGCCGATCTGCATATTGCGAAGTCTGCGCCCACTCAGCGCGTAATACACGTTCCCACCGACTTGTTGCGCAGCAAACTGATAGCGAAAAGCCCACGCCCGATCGATTTGAAGCTGAATTTCGGGCAGTTGATCGCGGTCGATCTCTGCTTCAGCCTGTTTGAAGTCCGGATAACGCTGAAGATGTTCTTCGAGCCGAAGCGCTAGATCTTCGAGGGTTTTGGAATCGGCACCGTAAAGATGGAGACTGATCGACGCTTCGGTGCTCCCCACCGCCCGCCATCCCACCCGCCTCGTCACGCCGGGGGCCAACGGTAGCGACTGCCCCACGCTCTCGATCAACATGCGGCGATTGATCTCTAGTTTGCGTTTGCCCGGGCGCAAAAACACGATCACTTCGGCATGTTGACCGCGTCGGTTGAGTTTGGTTCCGACGTGGCTGACACCCCACTCTTCTTTCTTTTCGTGCAAAACCTTCTCTACCCTCCGAAGATAGGCATCTTTTGCAGCAAAGGGATAACTATGGGTAAAAGTAAAACGCAAGCCAAAAGAAGTCCGACCGGGTTGGCCTTGATACGTCTGTTTGAGCCGATTCATCGGATAAAAGATAGTCAAAAATAGCAAGACACTCCACAACGCCGCATCGAAACGGTGCCGCATCACCCATTCCAACACATCGCGATAATACAACGTCACGCGATCAAAAAGCGGCCAAGGCTTCGGAGGATGCTGGCCGAGCGTCTTGTACGCGCCTAGAGGGATCACGACCAAGGCCACCAGCAAACTCGCAAGCAACGCTACCGACACAGGAAAACCAAGCTTTCCCATGTAAAAACGAAACATCTTTGAACCGCTCATCAAGATCAGCGGCAAAAACACAACGATGGTGGTGGATGTCGCAAGCGAGATCGCCAAAGCCACCTCGCTTGCGCCTTCTTCGGCGGCTTGGGCTGGATCTCTCCCTTCCATCCGCAGACGCGAGATATTTTCGACCACAACAATCGCGTTATCCACCACCATCCCAACACTCAGCATCAACCCCATCAAGCTCAGCATATTGAGGCTTTCGCCAAACATATACATACACGCGAGCGTCAACAGCAGCGAAAGCGGGATCGCCGTCAACACCAGCAACGTCATCTGCGTGTGGCGCAAAAAGATCCACAAGATGATCATCGCAAACAGCGCTCCCCACAAAGCAGACTGCTGAAGTTGCCACAACGCATCTTCGATCATCGTCCCCTGATTGACGAAGATGTGTTGTGTAAACCCTTTTATCTCTGGGCGCTGAAAGGCCGAATCCAAGAGCTTTTGGATGCGATTGCACAAATCGATGGTGTTCGCTTCCGACTCTTTAAACACGGAAAGAAAAACCCCTTCACGCCCGTTGATCCGAAATATCTTTGGATCTGGATCTTGGCCGTAAGTGACTTTCGCCACCTCACCCAAGCGAATCCCCGATGCCATCGGATAATCACGCAACGCCGCCACGCTGTTGAGTCGGTTGTCGCTGCGCAAAAAGAAGCGGCGTTTTCCATCGTTGATTTGTCCTGAAGGCATCGAAAAGTTGTCTTGACGCAGCGCGTTGGTGATGCTCCAAACGCTCAAACGATGGCTGCGAGCGCGTTCACGATCCAACTCGATGCGGATCTCTGGTTGATCGAGTCCTTGGGTGTCGAGGCGGCTCACCCCGGGAAGCCGCTGGATCTTTAGAAATATCGACTGGTTGAGAGCGCGATAACTGTCTGCGTCGATCTTGTCTGCGGATATCCCAAACGAAAGGATCGGCTGATCGTCAGGATTCCATTTCCAGATAAAGTAACGCTCGACATCTTCGGGCAGTGTCGGCATCAAACGCTCCAAACGATCGCGCACTTGGTTGTAGATCGTTGTCATCGAAGCGTTGTCGTTGAACTTCATCCAAAATGAACCGTGGTCTCCGTTGGCCCACGAACGCATCCGCCTCAGCCCTTCGAGCGTTGCGAACATCTCTTCCGCAGGCCGAACGATCTGATCTTCCACCTCTTTCGGGGTTGAATTGGGGTAGACAATGCGCACGTACAAGTTGGGGGCCGTATAGCCTGAAGGAAAAAGCTGAACAGGGATCTGCACATACGCGATCACCCCTAAAAGCATCATCGCGATCATCATCATCACGACCGTCACAGGCCGACGCAAACTAAAACGCGGCAAAAAAGAACCCGAAGCCATCGAGGTATCCTTTGCATCAAGGCAAATGCTTGTGTTGTGGTGTCGTACGTTGCGAGAAAAGCAACCTCAAGAAACAAACGCCCCATACCACCAAGCCACTAGGTTCGTGTGCTTCGCATACCCCGTCAAGACACAACCCCCACACCATTGGATGATTTTTTGTGGGGCTTTGCCCCAAACCCCGCCCTAGAGCTTTGCCCCCTTGACCCCGTATTGGCGGAACGAACAGACGTTTTTCAAATGGATGGAAGACGATGGAGGGGATACGATGGAGAAGAAAAGGAAGCAAGAAGAATGTTAGGGAGCGACACGAAATCGTGAGGTTGGGAGGTCAAACGTGTAGGGGCAGCCCCCCGTGGCTGCCCAAAAACAGGCCCATAACAAGCGAGCGCACAGACGTTTGGGCGAAACGTCTGTGGGGGTTCGTCTTAGCTGCGGCGCAAGAAGGTTGGGATGTCGATATCGTTGTCGTCGATGCCGGAGAGGTCGAAGAATTCGCGATCTTTGGCGGCGGGTGGTTTGTTTTGCCGAGGCACGGGCGTTTTCAACTCGCGCTGAGCTTGGACGGCGGGTGCGGGGGTTTGGTGACGCGGAACGGGCGTTTGCGCTGGATGGCGAAACGCGGGAGTGCTTTGTGGTGGCGTCATGCTTTGCATGGCAAAGCGGCTGCTCGGGGCATTGGGGATGCCGGGTTGTGCGAAGGCTTGCGGTGAGCGCCGAGAAACGGTGCTTTGCGGGGCTTCGTAGAGCAAATCTTCGGAAGGAGCTTGCGGTTCAAAGCCTGTGGCGATGACCGTGATCTTGATCTCGTTGTTCATCTCAGGATCGAACGCTGCACCGAAGATGATGTTGGCGTCTTCATCGGCTTCTTCTTCGATCAAGCTTGCGGCTTCTTGGACTTCGGCAAGCGTCATATCCTCGCTACCTGTCACGTTGATCAAGATGCCTGTAGCGCCTTTGATCGAGATATCTTCGAGCAAGGGGCTTTCGATGGCTTGGCGTGCTGCGTTGATCGCACGATTTTCGCCCGTAGCGCGGCCCGTTCCCATCAAAGCCATGCCCATGTTCGACATAATCGCCCGAACATCGGCAAAATCCACGTTAATGAAGCCTTTCACCGTGATCAATTCGGAGACACCGCGAACGGCGTTTAGCAAGACGCTATCGGCCATATAGAAGGCTTGATGGAGTCCTGTGGTTTCACCCACAACCGAAAGCAGCCGTTGGTTTGGGATCACGATCAACGTATCGACTTGCTCTTTCATCGCTTCGATGCCGAGCTCGGCTTGGCGGCGGCGGCGTTTTCCTTCAAAATTGAAGGGGCGTGTGACTACGCCAACAGTCAAAGCTCCGACAGAACGGGCGATTCTGGCCACTTCTGGGGCGGCTCCTGTACCTGTACCGCCACCCATGCCCGCCGTCACAAAGACCATATCGGCCCCTGCAAGGGCTTCTGCGATACGGGCCTCATCTTCGAGCGCGGAGTTACGGCCCACTTCAGGGTTTCCACCCGCTCCTAGCCCTTTGGTCAAACGGGGCCCAAGCTGAATGCGCGATGCGGATTCGCTTTTGATCAACGCCTGCATATCGGTATTTGCGACGAAATATTCAACGCCACGAAAATCCGACTTGATCATCGTATTGATGGCGTTTCCTCCGCCTCCCCCTACACCGATCACCTTGATAATCGCAGCGCGTGGTTCTTGCTCAGCCATCGTATTTGTCATCATCTTGTGCATCATCGAAAACCTCCTTGCTTCTTCCTTCCATCCGAAACATACCCAAGCAAACCACGCCCATGATCAAGATCGCAATTTTTCGACACGAAGTTCATGGAACACATTAGCAAGATTTTGATTTTAATGTACTTTTTGATTCGACAAACACACTCTGCGATCGACACGTGATGATCGCGGCGATCATGCCGAACGCAACGATGAATACTGCCGCTCTTTGGTTTGTGTGATCGCGCCAAAGAGCAGCCCACAACAAAGCAAACAGAGCGTGGGGGGAGATCGTGGGGAATACAGGCAAGAGGTGAGGGGTTATGCGTGGGGCTTGGTGTGGGTCACTTCAACGATAGTTTTGATCCCACCGCGCACATAAAAATCGCCAATGACGGTGATTTTGCGTGGCGAGACTGCTGCGACGAGATCGTCAAGAATGCGGTTGGTGATTGCTTCGTGAAACGCCCCTTCGTTGCGATAAGACCAGAGGTACAACTTCAACGACTTGAGTTCGACGCAAAACTGATCAGGGACGTAATGGATCGAGATCGTTGCAAAGTCGGGTTGGCCTGTTTTGGGGCAAACGCAAGTAAACTCGGGACATTCAAAGCGGATCGTGTAGTCGCGCTCGGGCTTGGGGTTCGGAAAAGTATCCAAGATCTTCGACGGTTGGGTGGACATCATCACCTCGTATGGAATATAAGGAGCGACACAGTTGACAAAAACCCCGTGTGTTCGAGGCTTCAAGCGGAGCCGTGGTTGGTTTGAAAACGTCTGTTCGCCCCGCCCACACGAGGCCAAGGGAGCAATGCCCTTGCCGATGGGGCGTGGGGCAATGCCCCGCAAAACAAGTCCAACCGCGTCATTTTTTAGAAAAAAGCGGCAAAATACACCGAAGGAACGGAGCATACAACGCTCTCCAAAACAGGCTTTAGCGTATCGCGATACAAAGATCAAGCAAGCAGTCCAACTTGACAGGCCGTAGATGCCTGCTTAAAGAATCACGCTGCCGAAGCAAGAACGAAGCGATTACCCAAAGGAAGCAAAGATGACAGAAAGCCGAACCACACGCGATATCCAAGAACAGATCCGAGAAAAAAGTGAGTTCGTTCAGCGGCTCCGCCAAGCCATCGGCGAAGTGATCGTCGGTCAACAAGACCTTGTCGAACGCTTGCTTGTTGGTCTCCTTGCCAACGGGCATGTCCTCGTCGAAGGTGTCCCCGGACTCGCCAAAACCACCGTTGTCAAGGCCCTCGCGGATGCTTTGGATGCAAGCTTTCAGCGGCTCCAATTCACTCCCGATATGCTGCCTTCGGATATCCTTGGAACAGAGATCTACGAACAGCAAAAAGGTACTTTTTCGGTCAAAAAAGGACCGATCTTTGCGAATATCATCCTTGCAGACGAGATCAACCGCGCTCCCTCCAAAGTCCAATCCGCCCTGCTCGAAGCCATGCAAGAGCGGCAAGTGACGATCGGGCACGAAACCTTTGCTCTCCCCAGCCCTTTCCTTGTGATGGCGACACAAAACCCCATCGAACAAGAAGGCACCTATCCCCTCCCCGAAGCCCAAGTCGACCGCTTTATGCTCAAGCTCAACGTCACCTACCCCTCCAAAGACGACGAAAAAGCGATCATGCGGCGGATTGCACGCACAACCCCCAAAGCGACCGAATCTGTCGTACGCCCCGAAGAAATCCTTGCGGCCCGTGAACTGCTCAAAGAGATCCGCCTCGAAGATCGCCTCGAAGATTATATCGTCGATCTGATCGTGGCGACCCGTTCGCCCCAAGAATACGGACTCAACCTTGGGCGTTATATCCAATACGGCGCTTCGCCGCGTGGAACGATCTTTTTGCACCAAGCCGCCCGAGCGATGGCCTTTTTGCGCGGTCGTGACTACGTCATCCCCCAAGATGTCAAATCGATCGCCCCCGATATCTTGCGCCACCGCATCTTGCTTTCCTACGAAGCCGAAGCCGAAGACATCAAAGCCGACGATATCATCCGCGAACTGCTCGAACAGATCGAGGTTCCCTGATGCTTTCCGAAGAACTCAAACAACAAATCAAACAGATCCATATCTACACTTCTTACCTCGTCAACGAGGCGATGGCTGGCGAGTATGCGTCGGCTTTTAAGGGGCGTGGGATGGAATTTGAAGAAGTGCGCGATTATCGCCCGGGCGATGATATCCGCACGATCGATTGGAAAGTGACGGCCCGAACGGGCGCTCCCTACGTCAAACAACACCGCGAAGAACGCGAACTCACGATCTTTTTGATGGTCGATATGTCGGCTTCGGGTCGGTTCGGTTCGGGAAACAAGCTCAAGACCGAAGTGATGGCCGAGTTGGCGGCTGTGATGGCCTATCTTGCGAGCCGAAACAACGACCGTGTCGGCATGATGCTGTTCACGACAGAAGTCGAGCGCTTTGTTCCCCCCAAAAAAGGCCGCGCCCATATCTGGCGGTTGATCCAAGAGATCCTCACCTTCCAACCCAAACACCAAGGGACGGATCTAGGCGGCGCACTCGAATATGCAGGACACCTTCTGCGCAAAAAAACGGTGCTGTTCCTGATATCTGACTTTCTCGACACGCGCTACGAACACGCCCTCTCTCTTGCAAGCAAACGCCACGATATCACCGCGTTGCACGTCAGCGATCCTCGCGAGAGCGAACTGCCAAACGTCGGCCTGCTCGAACTCGAAGACGCAGAAACAGGAGAAGTGATGTTGGTGGATACCGCCGATGCTCGGGTTCGTGCGTATTTTCAGGCCCAAGCCAACACACAACGCCAACGCACTCAAGCGATCTTACGACGGCTGGCTGTCGATGAAGTCCCGATCGACACCACACACTCTTTTGTCTTGCCGTTGATGCGGTACCTACGACAACGCGAGCGTCGACGTGCGCGCAGCTAAAGACCAACGCATGGTGTTGCAACGTCTGCGTTCGCCCGATGCACACGGGTTCCCGTTTTGCGTGCGCGCAAGAACCACCTTCACCTCTGTTTGCAACGTCTGCATTCGCCCGATGCACACGGGTTCAAGGGGACCGTAACAAAGCGGGGATTTTTTCAACGGCGTCACTTCTCTCAAGAAATGCTTCTCAAACGGAGCGAGAATCGCGATGTGGATCACCCTGTTTTATTTGCTTTTTGTCTCGCTTTTGGGCGTCTCGTTTGGCGCGATCTTCGCGTGGTGGGCGGGTGGCCTTTTTGCATCTGTGGCGCTGCTGTTGGCGCTTCCGCTCGAAAGAGCTTTGCGGATATCTTTGCGCATCGGAAGATTGCCCATCGCTGCACTGATCCCGATGGTTTGGCTTGGCCTTGTGATCGGAACAGCTCTCTACGAAGCCCAAGACGCCCAAGTGACGGCCCGCCAACGCACAGAAGCTCCCTTGCGCGCTCCCCTCGAAGCCTCTGCTTGGGTCGATCGCACTACTCTTCGCGTGGAAAAAGACACCCTGCGTTATACCGTCTTGATACGCCATGCCAAGGCACTCAAGCCGCGCCTGCCCAAGATCACCGAACATCCGACCTTTCACGGCCATTTTTTGATGCCCGCCGAGCATCCGCCAAAGATCACGCAAAATCCCGAATCTGACGGCACAATCACGCACCGTTGGATCGTTACGCTGATGGCTGTTGCAACAGGACCACTCGATACACCCCGATTCACCGTCCATTACAACCACAACGGCAAACCCCACGAAGTGATCATCCCCTCTATCGCCATCGAAGCCACCGAGATCGAAAAGCCCAACATTCTGCTCGCGGGTTTGCGCCCAGCCAAGCCCCCCACTCTCCCCGAAAAGCCCGACCTCCAAGTCTCTTGGGCATGGTTGGGAGGCACAGGTGGAGGATTGCTTGCGCTGTTGCTTTTGGGCCTGTGGTTTCGCCAACGCAGTCTGCGCCCCGAACCTCCCCGCCCACCGCATGAATGGTTTGCTCAGGCTTTTCAATCCCTCCAAGCCCAACAACTCCTCGAACAAGGAAAAGAAAAAGCCTATTACTTCGCATTATCCGAGCTTTTCCGTGGATACCTAGAGCGTCGATTCGATTTCCCCGCTCTCGAAAGCACCACCGAAGAGATCGTTTTGTGGGGCAAGGCCAACGATGCCCTCTCCCAAGAAACCTACAAAGATATCCGGCGCCTTTTGCAATGGATGGATCAGATCAAGTTTGCAGGCGCCACCGCTTCGCCCGAAGAACGCGAAGAGATGGATCACCGTATGCACAGCGTCATCCGCCGCACTCTCCCAAGCCCCGAAACATCGGCCACTTCCACCACTCCCTCTCGGGCGGATGCTTAACGCGGAGATTTTGTTTTGATGAACGGCTTTCGATTTGCTTACCCTTGGATCTTTGCACTTCTCCCGATCTGGCTGATGCTGTTGTGGTGGATACATCGCCAACATCGCAAACGTGTAAGCCTGCGCTTTTCTTCTCTGCACGCCCTCCAAGGCGCTCCCGTCGGGCTACGCACTCGACTGGCCCGCGTCCTTCCTACAACGTTGCGCGGTATGGCCCTTCTGCTCGGCCTGATCGCTCTAGCGCGGCCCCAAAGCGTAGTGCGCAAACAATGGTTTGAATCCACAGGCGTCGATATCGTTCTATCACTCGATACTTCGGGCAGTATGAAGATCATCGACATGGACACGCGTGGCGGTCTTGTCCAAGATCTCCACCGACAACTTACCAACCAAGGTGTCCTCGACTTTGGCACGGCACGCGCCGACGCGATGGATCGCCTTGATGTGGTCAAAACCGTCGCCCAAGAATTCATCCGAAAACGCAAAGGTGATCGCCTCTCCCTTGTAATCTTTGGAACCGAAGCACGCACTCTTTGCCCCCTTACGCACGATCTCAGCGCAGCCTCCAGCCTTTTAACGGATATCCAGATCGGCATCGTTGGCGAGATGACCGACCTCCAAAAAGGCATCGAGTTCGGACTCAAGCGCCTCGTCGGTCTCACGGTCGAAGATGTCCTAGAGATGGCCAAAACCCGCTCGAAAGACTACGTCCTCGAACAGATCCGCACCCGCAAAGCCTCCTTCCTTTTTGATGCCAAAACCGAAGCCCTGCTCCAACAAGCCAAGCTCGACAAAACCATCCTTGAGGCCATGCGCGCCCGCAAACCCCGCTCTCAAATCCTGATCCTGCTCACCGACGGAAAGCACACCGCCAAAGAAGGCTCGGAAGGCCGCGAAGATGTCCTACGCGCCGCACGTGAAGCCGCCCTCTACAAGGTCAAGATCTACACCATCGGCATCGGTAGCAAACAAGCCTACACCTTCCTTCGCATCAAACGCAGCGGACGTGACAACGTCGTTCGCTTCCCTAGTGACTCCTACGACGAGGACTTGATGCAAGAGATCGCCAAGATCACAGGCGGACGCTTCTTTGCCGCGCAAGATCGCAACGCACTCCAACAGGTGTACAACGATATCAACAAGCTCGAACCCAACCGCTTTAAGGTTCATCAATGGGACGAAACCCAAGAACGCTATCTGTGGTTTCTGTTGCCCTTGCTCGGCCTGCTCGCTCTCGAACTCCTGCTCGGCGCAACGCTGTTGCGACGCATCCCTTAAAGCGGAAAGGACGCCCTGATGACGCAACACAAACTTCACCCTACCCCGACAAAAGACCCGATTTCTCCCGTCCTTCCGCCCTCCGCAACATGGGTGATGATCGGTGTTTTGTTTGCTTTGCTTTGTCCGCTCAGTTTGCTGCTTGACTTCCATACGCAGGTCGCCCGTTTTCTGTTGCCAGAGATCCATCTGGCCCGTGCTTGGGTGCTTGCGCTGCTTTGGTTGCTCCCTGCTGTCGGCCTATTTTTGCAGCAAGCCCGCCGCGCACGTATGCAACGCCTCTCTCAGATGGCGAGTCCGCACACGCTCCAAAACCTGCTCCGCCATTACAGCCCCGGGCGCATCCGCTTGAAGGGATGGCTGCTTGGGATGGGTGCGGCCTTCTTCCTGATCTCGTGGGCAGGCCCACAATGGGGAACCCGCGTCCGACTGATCCAACGCAAAGGGATCGATGTGGTCGTTGCCATCGACGTTTCCGAAAGTATGCTTGCACGCGATATCCCCTCTGCCACAGGGCAGCGCAAACAACGCCGCCTCGATCTCGCCCGTCGCAAGGTGCGCTACTTGATGGATGCCCTCGCAGGCGAACGCATCGGCATCGTCGCCTTTTCTGGAAAACCCGTCACACTTTGCCCACTCACCAGCGATTACAACACCTGCGCGCTTTGGCTCGACGACTTTGACCCCAGCCTGATCCCCTACAGCGGAACCGCCCTCGCAAGCAGCCTCCAACACGCCATCCCCATGTTCGCCACCAGCGGCATGAATTCACGCGCCCTCTTCTTGATCACCGATGGCGACGATCACGAAAAAAATACCCTGCAAGCCGCCAAAGAAGCCAAAAAGCAAGGCATCCGCATCTACGCCCTCGGCATCGGCTCCACCGAAGAAGTGACGCTCGATCCCCGCGACCTTCCCCCACCTCCCGCAGGTCAAGCACCCGATCCTCGCCCGATCGTCACGCGGCTCAACGAAAAACTCTTGCAACAGATCGCCCAAGAAACCACCGGCCTTTATCGACACGCCGAAGCCAGTCAACGCGATATCCGCCAATTGTTTGAACACGCCACCCAAACCCTCGAAGCCCGCACACAAAAAAGCCGCCGCCAAGTCTTTCGCGAAGAGCGCTTCCCTCTTTTTCTCGGCTTGGGACTGCTTTTGCTCCTCGTCGATATCAGTCTGCGCGAACGGAGAAGTTAACCATGCCTTCGATCCAACCCCGCCCCATCGCTCTTTTCACGCGCACTCTCCGCCTTTGTGGGTTGCTCTCTGCTGTGTTTTTTCTTTCCGCTTGTGAGCAGCTTCCTTGGACCCAACAGAACCAACAAAACGAGCGTTTCTTGCGGCATCAAGAAGGGCTTCAATCTTACAAAGAAGCCCGATTTCTCGACGCACAACGCATCTTCCTCGATCTTCAAAGCAAGCAGCCCGAAAGCCGCTTGTTGATGTTCAACCTTGGCGCGGTGTACTTGCAGATCGCCAAGCAAGAGAAAAAAGCTGAAGCACGCCAGCCTTTGCTTGAAAAATCCGAAAAAATGCTCAAAGCGGCCCTCGACAAAAGCAGCGCAAGCATCCGCCAAAAAGCGCACTACAACCTCGGCCTGCTCTACACAGAAAAGAAACAATACGAAGAAGCCCTCTTCCACTTTTCAAACGCCAACCAACTCGCACGCAAAACCCTCAAAGAACCTGACGCAGACGCCGAAAAAAACCAAGAACTCCTGTCGATGTTGCTCCGACAACGCAAACGCGAGCAACAAAAACTCAGCAGCAGCCGCGTCTTTCGCTATGAAGAAAAAGTCTTTCGATTGCACGCCAAGCAACCCACCGCTGATCCACATCACCACCTTGCACTCCAAGGCGTCTTTGTCCACGAAACCACCCAAACACGCGTGATCCTCTCGGGCTATCCGACCTCCGAACAACAATGGCAACTGCGCTTTGTTCCCGTCCATTCGGGCAAATGGCGCTACACCATCCAAACCATCCAACAAAAACGCCCTGATGGCTCGACGACACGCCTCGACACTTCGCTCCACGACCAAGGTCTCTTCCAAGTCTTGCCTTCTGCTCGACCCGGCCAACTGATCGTCTCCACCGACAACGCCGCTCGTTTCGCGTGGAAAAAGCCTGAAGAAGCCAAAGATCTCACCAAAAAGAAAAAAACCACCACCCCCAACAACCCCAAGCCATCGGCCTCTTCAAACACCCCCAAACCACCCAGTCAAAACAAAGAGGCCGCTTCGGGCAAAGAAGCTGACAAAAAACAACCGCAGATCGCCAAAGATGAGCGCATCCTTGTCTGGCGTGGCCTTGCGGTAGAAAACTTGTTCTCTGCGACACTTCAAGACAAAGATTTCGACGCACACCTGCGACTCTTTGAAGCCCTTCAACTCAATGGAATCTTACTTTCCATCGATCTCGACAACCTTTTTGTGATCTCCCAAGGACAAGCACGCCCCGAGCAAGCTGCTTGGCAACGTTTGCAAAAGCGCCTCACCGAGATGCAAAAAAATCCTCTCCACACATGGGCTTTTGTCCTGAATCTTCGCACACGCCACGACCATCCCTCCGCGATCTGGAGTGCGATCTTGTCGCATACCCACGCTCGCCTCGCCCATACCCACGCCATCTGGTCCTTGCGCGATCTGCCTCCAACCCTCCAAACACAAACCCACGCATGGCTCGTCGCCCACGATCCCTACGCCCAACCCATCGCATGGCCGCGCTTCCCCAAAGAACTGCTCTCCAAGCTGATCGCTCTCCATGCTCCCAAAGCCCCCACCACTCGGCCTTCCCCACAAACCAACAACACCAAAGACCCCAAACCATCGAACAAGCCACGCCTTCGCGATGTTCTTCACACCTACGAACAAGACGAGATGGCGATGATGATGCGCCCCGAGGTGATGACACCTTGGCTTGTCGAACTCCCCATCCACGAAAAACTCGATCCCAAGGCATTTTTGCAAACGTGGTGGCGCCGCTATCTTACAGGCATCCACACCACCCTGCGCTTTCCTCGACCTCTTCGCAAAAACGAGATCGACACCCTCCACACATGGCTCCAAAAAGCCGCCTCCCAAGAAGAACTTCCCCCTCATCCTGATGCCTCTGCACCGACCTCTCTCCCTGCCGCTCAAACCTCCGCAGCATCCGCTGTTTCCAAAACCACATCTCAAACCTCCGCAGCATCCGCAACATCCAAACCTACCGCTCAAACCTCCGCAGCATCCGC
>Ga0154020_10005441_pt1 | contig 15011 bp, 11 predicted proteins | sample Klosneuvirus_201_FD_109709 | JGI IMG/M metagenome (GOLD analysis project Ga0154020, IMG submission 109709) | Active sludge microbial communities from wastewater, Klosterneuburg, Austria - Klosneuvirus_20160825_MG | ecosystem: Engineered > WWTP > Aerobic digester > Activated sludge | place...
CACCCCGACGAGATCGGCTTCATCGCCAGCGACGCCGGGGACAAGCTGCTCCTGGTCGACGAGGTCCTGCTCCCGCTCCTCGAGAAGTTCCGGGCCAAAGCGGGCTTTGAACGGGTCGTGGTGGTGGGCCAGGACTACGAGGCGTTCTTGGCTGGCGCTCCCGAGCTCAGCTTGCCCGTGCTGCGCGAAGAGGACGCGCTCGGCATGTGCTACACCAGCGGCACCACCGGCAAGCCCAAGGGCGTCGTGTATACGCACCGCTCGACGGTGTTGCACTCGCTCGTCAGCGCGCTGCCCGACTCCCTCGGCCTGTCGCGGGCCGACACGTTGCTCCCCGTGGTGCCCATGTTCCATGTGAACGCCTGGGGCCTGCCGTACACGGCGACCCTGGTCGGCACCAAGCAGGTCCACCCGGGCCCCCACCTCGACGCCGAGAGCCTGCTCGATCTGATGGAGAAGGAGCAGGTGACGGTGGCGGCAGGTGTCCCCACGATCTGGATGGGCATCCGCCAGCTCCTCGAGACCAGCCCAGGTCGCTTCAAGCTGCGCCCGGGGGTTCGGATGATCGTGGGAGGGTCGGCCGCGCCCGAGCAGCTCATTCGGGACTTCGACAAGCACGGGCTCGAGATCCTCCACGCCTGGGGCATGACCGAGACCTCGCCCATCGGCCTGGTCTCGCGGGTCCCGCCGGAGCTGGCGCACCTGTCCTATGACGAGAAGCTGCGACTGCGGGCCAAGCAAGGCCTCCCCTCGGCGCTGGTCGATCTCGAGGTGCGTAACGAGCAGGGCGTCGTGCCCCGAGACGGGAAGACCAGCGGGGAGGTACTTATCCGCGGGCCCTGGATCACCGAGCGCTACGCCACGGCCAATGATCCTTCGCGTTGGACCTCCGACGGCTACTTCCGCACCGGAGACGTGGCCAACGTAGACCCCTACGGGATCGTGCAGCTGACCGACCGCATCGCCGACCTCATCAAGAGCGGTGGGGAGTGGATCGCCTCGGTCGAGCTGGAGAACGCCTTGATGGGACACCCGGCGGTCCAAGAGGCAGCGGTGGTCGGGGCCCCGCACCCCAAGTGGAGCGAGCGGCCCGTGGCGGTGGTCGTGCTCAAGCCCGGCGCGAGCGCTACCCCCGCGGAGCTATCGGGATTTCTCGGGGCGAAGTTCGCCAAGTTCTGGGTGCCGGATGAGTACGTCTACGTCGACGCGATCCCCCGCACCTCGGCCGGTAAGTTCAAGAAGACGGAGCTGCGCGAACGATTCAAGGGGATATTTGCCGGCTCGTAGGCTAGGACGGTCGCCATGGCCGTGAAGCTGAACATCAACCAGGTGATGCAGTACCTCCCGCATCGATACCCCTTCCTCTTCGTCGATGCGGTGGAGGACGTGGTGCCGGGCCAGCACATCCGCGCCACCAAGAACGTGTCGGTGAACGAGGCCATGTTCAACGGCCATTTCCCCGACAACCCGGTGGTCCCCGGCGTCATCCAGGTCGAGGCCATGGCGCAAGCGGCGGCCTTGCTCGGGCTACTATCGGGCGAGAAGCTGGACGACACCAAGTCGATCTACGTCGCGGCGATCAACGACTGTAAGTTCCGCCGACCGATCATCCCCGGCGACGTCATGACCATCCACGCCAAGATCGCCAAGATGAAGATGGGGATGTGGAAGTTCGAGTGCGAGGTCCGCGTGGGGGAGGAGCTGGCCAGCTTGGCGACGCTCACCGCGACCAGCGGCCCCAAGGTCGCGCCCCCGCCGCTGCCCGCCGACTTCCCCAAGCCTCCCACCAAGCAAGCGCGCTGATGACGGCGCCGGAGGATATCCACCCGGCCGCGATCGTGTCGGCCCAGGCCCGCCTCGGGCGCGGGGTGAAGGTCGGCCCCTTCGCCATCGTGGGTCCTCACGTCACCCTGGGCGACGGCGTCATCCTCCACCCGCACGCGATCGTCGATGGGCACACGACGCTAGGCGCTGGCGTCGAGGTCTTCCCGAACGCCGCGGTAGGTCTGCGCCCTCAAGATTTGAAGTACGACGGCGCGCCCACCGAGCTCATCGTCGGCGCGCGCACCGTCCTCCGTGAGTGCGCCACGCTGCAGCCGGGCACGACCGGCGGTGGCGGGAAGACCACCGTGGGCGCGGACTGCTTGATCATGGCGTACTCCCATGTGGCGCATGATTGTCACGTCGGAGACCGCGTGATCATGGCCAACGCTACGCAGCTCGCCGGTCACGTCACCGTCGAGGACGGGGCGATCTTGGGCGGCCTCACCGGCGTCCACCAGTTCGTGCGCATCGGTCGCCGCGCCATCACTGGGGCTCAGACCCGCGTAAAACAGGACATTCCACCCTTCGTGATGGCCGACGGTCATCCGGCCCAGCTCTTCGGGCTCAACGTCATCGGCCTCAAGCGGGCGGGAATGAGCCCTGACGCGATCCGCGCGCTCAAGCTGGCCTACAAGCAGATCTTCGTGCGGCCGGGCGCCTGGCAGGACAAGATCAGCGAGGTGGCGGCCACTCCGGGGGCCACGCCCGAGGTGCTCGAGCTGTGCGCGTTCTTGCTGAAGAGCGAGCGCGGCGTCACCCGGGCGAGCTTCGAGCACAGCGCGACACCATCGACCGACGACGACGAGTGAGCTTTGAGCGGTCCCCGCGTATTTCTCTGTGCCGGTGAGGCCTCGGGCGATGCGCTGGGAGCGAGCCTCCTTCATGAGCTGAGGCGGCGCGCGCCGGAGCTAGAGGCCTTCGGGATGGGCGGCCCCGCCATGACGGCCGCGGGATTTCGCGCGCTCCATGGCATCGAGGAGCTCGGCGTGGTGGGGCTCCTCGAGGTGCTGCGCCACTTGCCGCGGCTCTTTGGCCTGGTCCGCGATCTGGCCGATCAGGCGATCGCGCTCCGCCCGGACGTGGCAGTGCTGATCGACGTCCCCGACTTTAACCTCCGGGTCGCTAGGCGACTCGCCGCGGCCGGGATCCCGGTGGTGTTCTACGTGGGGCCGAGCGTTTGGGCGTGGCGCTCCGGCCGCGTTGCAGCCTTTCGCCAGGTGGCCACCAAGATGCTCGTGCTCTTTCCCTTCGAGGTGGAGGTGTGGCGTCAGGCGGGCGTCGACGTGAGCTGCGTGGGTCATCCCTTCCTCGACGAGATCCCCGCCCGCGCGGTGGCCCGGCGGCCGCGCACCGTCGCGCTGCTCCCCGGGAGCCGTCGCTCAGAGGTGCGGCGTCACCTCTCGATCTTGCTCGAGGCGGCCCTGCGTCTACGCCAACACGGCACGGCCGATCGCTTCGTCATCCCGGTCGCGCCCTCACTCGACGCAACGGAGCTCAGGAGCTTGGTCGACCAGTCCCCCGTCGGTCCCTCCGTCGAGCTGGTCAGCTCGGGCATCGATCCCGAGCCCCGTCGAACGGCGGTCCAGGAGGCTGCGGTCGCGCTGGTCACCTCTGGCACCGCGACCTTGGAGACCGCGCTCCTCGGGACGCCCCAGGTCATCCTGTATCGGGTGAACGCGCTGTCGTTCTGGATCGGCAAGTTGCTGACCAAGATCCGCTTCCTCGGGCTGCCCAACCTGATCTCCGGGCGCGGGATCGCACCTGAGCTCCTACAATCCGACCTCACCCCCGAGCGGCTCAGCGCGGCCGCCGAGGAGGTGCTTTCGAACCCCGCGCCGCAGGCTTCCGCGCTCCTCGAGCTGCGGGAGCGGCTCGGACCGGGCGGGGCTGCTTCGAAGGCCGCGGATCTGGTGATGGAGGTGCTTTCGCGGCGCCTTTCGCCAACTTCAGCACCAGCGCAAAGTGGGCCGGGCTCACCTCGCTGACCGAGAGCCGCGAGCCTTTTCGGATGACCTCCATGCCCTCGAGGCCGGGGGCCGCTTTCAGCGCCGCCAAGGAGAGCACCGCCGGCAGCTTCTCCTCGAACGCCAGATCGACCATCGACCACCGCGGGTCGGCCTCCGTCGCGCCCTCGTCGTAGTACTCCGAGCTCGGATCCAGCGCGCTGCGATCGGGATATGCGGTCTTGATCACGCGCGCGACGCCGGCGACCCCGCTGGGCTCGGCGTTGGAGTGGTAGAAAAGTACCAGGTCACCGACGGACATCGCCCGGAGGTGAATGCGCGCCTGATAGTTTCGGACACCTTCCCAGGAGGTGTGCCCGTCACGCTCCAAGTCCTGGATCGAGTAGACCTCGGGCTCGCTCTTGGCGAGCCAGTAGCGCTTCGCGTTCGCCATCGACAGCCTGATAGCACCGTGTGCCCCGAGGTGCGAGGCCGCGGAGACCGCCAGGCTCAGGCCCCTGGATTGCCGGTCGTGCCCGCCGATGCCACACTTCGGGCGTGCATCGAAAGACCGTGCTGGTCACCGGAGCAACCGACGGAATCGGCCGCCAAACCGCGGTGGAGCTGGCGCGCCTCGGAGCTCACGTCATCGTCCATGGGCGGAGCGAGGCTAGAGCGCTAGAGGTCAAGCAGGCGATCTTGCGCGATGAACGCGGCGCCGAGATCAGCACCGCGGTCGCGGACCTCTCCTCGGCTACCGAGGTCCGCGCGCTCGCCGCGGATATTCAAGCCCGCTTCCCACGCCTGGACGTACTACTCAATAACGCCGGCGTATTCATGAAGCAGCGGATACTCACAGCGGACGGCGTCGAGATGACCTTCATGGTCAATCATCTCGCGCCGATGCTCCTCACGCACGAGCTCCTGCCGCTGCTGTCCAAGACCGCGGGGGCCCGAGTGGTCAACGTGGCCTCCATCGCGCATCAACGGGCGGTGCTCGACTGGCAGAACATGGAGGGCGAGATCCGCTTCGATGGGTATGGGGCTTATGCCTTGTCCAAGCTCGGCAACATCCTCTTCACCCAGGCCTTGTCCCGCCGCATCCCGGCCGCCCAGCTCTCGGTCTTCGCGCTGCACCCCGGCGTTATCAGCACCAAGCTGCTACGGGCTGGCTTTGGCATGAGCGGAGCGGACCTGGCCAGCGGCGCCAAAACTTCGGTCTTCGCTGCCACCAGCGCGGAGCTGAACGGCCTCTCGGGCCTGTATTTGTCGGACTCCCGCGTCACCGCTTCCTCCACGCTCTCCCGGGACGTCGAGGTCCAGGAGCGCTTTTGGAAGCTCAGCACCGGCCGCCTCGGCCTCGAGTGGAGCTGAGCGTTATGAATCCCAGCGATAGTCCCCACGCCAGCGGCGGCTACGAGTGGGATCGGGAGTCGCAGGCGGAGACCGAGGATCACGCGCTGACCGCCGAGCAGGAGCGCCAGCTGCGCCAACGGGTGGCGTTTCGTCCTATGCTGGAGGGCCTGGCGACCCCGCCCGAGCTGGCCCTCCTGAACCGGCAGCTCGAGGAGAAGCTGGCGCTGGTGGGGAAGCGTCTGCACGGCTTCGATGTGCTCGAGCTGGTGGGCGAGGGCGCATCGGGGCGGGTCTACCGCGCCGCGCATCACTATCTCGGCTATCCCTGCGCGGTGAAGGTGCTGGAGCGTAGCGATGGAGATCTGCTCGAGGAGCGCTTCTCTCGAGAGGCGAGGGCGCTGCACCGTATCCGCCACCCCAATGTCGTCTCGCTTTATGACTACGGCCGCACCGCCGAGGGTCGCAGCTTCTTGTGCATGGAGTGGGTCGACGGGGGGACGCTGCTCGGTCTGCTCGCCGGGGCCGGCCGCTTGGCCCCTTTTGCGGCCGCCAAGCTGATCAAGCAGCTCGCGCTGGGGCTCTCGGCGGCCCACGATCTTGGGCTCCTCCACCGCGATCTCAAGCCCTCCAACGTGATGATAACGCGCAATGGGGAGGACTATTCGGTCAAGATCGTGGACTTCGGTCTGGTGGGCGCGCACCGAGCCGACGCTGGAATGGACCACATCACGCGGACCGGCAACCTGCTCGGAACGCCGCTGTATATGGCGCCCGAGGTCATCCGCGGCGAGGCTGCAGTTCCCGCCTCCGATCTCTACGCGCTGGGGGCGATCCTCTATGAAGTCTTGGCGGGGCGTCCGCCCTTCGTTTCTCAGGCCGTGGCTTCGATCCTCCTCATGCACCTCACGGACAAGCCCGAGCCCATCGAGTCGGCCTTCGGGCTCGATGAGTTGGCGCTGCACCTCCTCTCCAAAGATCCGCGGGAGCGCCCCAGTATCGAGTCAGTGCTCGACGCGGTCGACGCCTGTTTGGTGCTGGCCGAACAGGCGGAGCAGGCCGCCCTCGCCGAGTGGGGTCAGGTCAACGACACCGTCGTGGAGAAGACGCCCGGTCCGCTCCCGCCGCCGCCGCCGCCGATCATCGTCTCCAGCGTCGCGGAGCCGCCGCCCGAGCTGATCGCCCCGTTGCTCCCGCGGTTCGAAGCCTCCCTGGACGTCGACCCGCTCGTGCAGGGAGTCCGAGAATCAAAGCTCACGGAGCCGGACAGCCCCCTCGAACGGCCCACCGATCGCAACGTCCCCGCCACGCGGCCAGTGACGCCCACCGCGCGCCGGCCCTCGCTTCCGCGGCGCCGACCGCAGGCTTGGCGTTTCATCTGGGCCCTGAGCGCGGCGGCGCTGTTCGTGTTGCTCGCCGCCGGATACCTGCGCTTCTTCCGATAGTCGCGTCAGCGGAGGCGATGGAGGTAGGCCACGAAGATGCGCTCCCTGTCCGCGTTGACCGCGAGCACCAAGTCACGCCCGAGGGTGACGCCGAGATCCAGCGAGCCGCCGGTGCCCGAGTAAAAGGGCGGACAGTATCCTGCCTCGGGCGTCCATTGGGTGAGCTCGCCGCCTTCACCGCCCGCCAGAAAGCCTTGGGTATCGATCGGCATCATCACGTCGACCCGGGCCAAGGAGGGGAGCATGGGGAACATATTCCAGCGGTCGCTACGTCGAAAGAGGGCTCCGTAGCGGCTGGCAGCGACCGGGCCGACGCCCTCGAGGTTGGCGATGGAGAAGAGCGCGTCGGGCAGCACGACCGGTAGCTCGATGGTGGTGATGGTCCCCGATAGATCGACCTCCCATACCACGTTGGTCTTTGCCCCGATCACGGCCACTTTGCCCGGGCCGATCCAGGCCAAGCCGATGCGGGAGGGTTGTGGTGCCGGGCCGCTCGCCTCCACCAGCACGCGCCAACGCGCACCGTCGAAGTGCTCGACCGCGAGGGAGGAGGTGACCACGAAGAGCTCGAGCGGCTGCCCAGCGGGCGATCCAGTGAGCTTGAGCGCGGGTTTGGTGTAGTGCAGCGCGGGGGCTTCGACGAAGCCATGCACCAAATCGCCCTGCGCGACCCGGCCCTTCGGTCCGGCCAGCCAGATCTCCCCATCGGCGCGACGAAATCCCACGTCGTGGGGGGTGCTGGTCGATAGTTCGGTGAGTTGCCGGGCCGAGTCGGGAGATACTTCGAAGAACTTACCCTCGTTGTTGGCGATCAGCGCCTTGGACTCGTCGAGCTTCAGCAGCAGGCTGGGCACCGTCTTCTCGGTCCCGCTGAGTCGAAAGTAGGTGGGTGGCGAGAAGGCCGCGCACTTGACCAGCTCGGTCACCGCTAGACCTCGCACCTCATCCGGCGTCTCCCCGAGGTCGGTCCACTGCGCGGGTGCCCCGCCGATGACCTCCAGCCTGGAGACCGTCGCGGGTGTCGGGGGCGGCAAGCCCGGCTTCGCGAGGGTAAGGGGGCCCGGCTTCAGCCCGAGCTCGGCCAAGGGGACGGAGTATCCAAGCGCGTAGACGCGCCTGAGGTTTGGGCTCGGCGTGACCACCATGGCTTCGGCGTCAGAGACCTCGTAGGCGGCGCCCGAGCTCGGCCCGCTCAGCGTGAACTCGAAGAGGAGCACCGACTTTGTGCCGGAGGCGTCCAGCCAGCGCAGTTGATCGCTGCCGCAGGCCGAACAGAGCAGGGCGAGGAGCAGCGGACCGGCTGGGCCGATGGTTCTACTCCAGCGCTTTCCCATAGGAAGACTTGGCCCGGGCCCACATCGCTTCGGCTACTGCCCGGGAGCGGATCAGCGGGTTCTCTGCCAAGGCGCCGATCTTGTCCTGCTCGCTGCCGCCGCAGGCCGCCCGAGCCGCGGCGCGCTGATAGGACTCGATGCGCTCTTTGAGGGCGGTGAAGGCCTCCGGATAGCGTGGGCTCGCCTCCGGGATGGGACCACGGGGGCCCAGCTCTACGAAGGTCTCGATGACCGTATCCGGTGAGAAGTCCCGGCTGGTGGCGCCATTCTTCACGTTGAGCACCACCCGCTGGCCTCGCCGCTCGATGAGCGCCGCCAAGACCTCCACGGCCATGTCTCCAAAGCCCGCAGTCCCGCGATGGTGGCGCAGCTCGGGCACCTCCTTGGCGGCCTCCTCCCGAAAGTGGGCGTAGTAAAACGGCAGCTTGGCCACGATCGCGTCGGTGCGTGGACCGTGCTGCCGCGTATGGGCCACGAAGCGCTGGGGGTGGGTATAGTACGGTAAGTATGAGTTCGGCCAATATCCTGGGGCCTTGCGGGCGAGCTCGGCCGAGAGCTCGAAGCGGATGGCGTGCTCTTCGTCGTGATGGGCCACCGCCGAGAGACCGGCAGGATCGAGCGGGAGCTCGACGGGTCGGCCGCCAAAGTGCAGGCCCTGGTACCAGGTCGCGTGGTTGGTCCCCACCGAGCGAAAACTCACCGGGCCCGGCCGCCCCAGCGCCACGCGCAGCGTCTCGAGGTCACCCTCGGACTGATCGCAGAGCCCCAGCACCCGCTCATCTCCCGAGCTGAGCAGCGCCTGCGTCACGATGTTGGTCGGGTTGGTATAGTTCAGCAGCCAGGCCCCCGGAGAGCGCTGCCGCAAGATCTCTCGCACGCGGCGAGCTTCGGGCACCGAGCGCAGGGCGAAGAAGAAGCCGCCAGGGCCGACTGTCTCTTGGCCGGGGACGTCGAACTCCACCGGGATGAGCTCATCGAGGCGCCGCGCGGCGAAGCCTCCCGGGCGCGTACTATTGAGCACGGCGTCGGTTCCATCGAGCGCCTGCTCCAAGGAGGTCGCAGCGGTCACCTTGAGTCCGGCCCGCGCCGCGCGCGCCATGGCTTGGCCGAGCGCGGTGATCAAGGCCAGGTGCTCCCGGTCGAGATCGTAGAGGCGGACCTCCGATAGGCCAAGGCGTTGGTCCTGGTGGATCAACGCGGCGAGCAGCCCGGGCGCGTAGGCGCTCCCTCCTCCGAGGATGGTGAAGGTCTTGATCATCGACGCTCCGCTGACTCTATCGAAATGGTGGCTGAAAGTCCGGACCCACCACGCCCCCGCGGATCATCAAGACCCGCTCGGCGGCCCGGGCCCCGGCGGCGAGCGCCAGGGCTGGGGTAGCTCCCCGCCCCAGCGCCACGAGCGTGCCGGCGGCGAAGGCATCTCCGGCGCCGGTCGGATCGACCACCGTGACCGGCCCGGCCGAGACCTGCACGGAGACGCCGTCCAGCAGGCCGATCGCACCCGCGCTTCCCAGGGTCACCACCACGTTCGGCGCGAGATGGCCGAGCTTGGTTAGGGCCGTCTCAGGGCTCCCGGCCAGGCGGTTGGCCTCCTCTTCGTTCAGGAACAAGAGATCCCAAGGTCGGGACCGCCCGTCGCGGAGGAGGTCCATCTCGCGGGGATCGAAGCAGGCCGAGACGCTGATCTTGGCCCCCGCCCGCCGGGCCTCGACGAGCGCGGCCTCGGCGCGTCGCGCCTCTCTGAGCCCTCCCACGTGGACATAGCGGCTCGGAGGCAGCGGGGGAACGTCATCGAGCGCCTGGGGATCCACGGCGCTCACGAAGGCGCGATCCGCTGGGGTCGAGCGCACGAGCGAGATCGCGGCGTCCGGGGTGGCGGGCCAGGGGACCTGCTCGATGCCCAGCGCGCGGGTCGCGGCGTCGATCGCCCAATCGGTCAGCCCTGCTCCCCGTGGCGCGCAGAGCTTAACCTTGGCCCCCAGCGCCTTGGCCACCGAGGCCGAGTTGAGGGCGCCGCCCAAACCCACCGGGATAGAGGGGACGAATAGTTCCTCTCCTCCGCGCGGCCAGCGTTCGAGCTCCGGAAAAAACAGCTCGAAGAAGACCAGACCTACGACGGTGAGATCCTCCATCTCAGGCGGCGACCTTCTGATAGTAGTCCACCGTGACATAGCGGCGCGCGATGAGCCCGAGCGCGACGCCCGCGGCGGCCGCGAAGGAGGCGTAGAAGAAGAACAGCATCGGCCCGGAGAACACGTTCAGCGCCGAGGCCAGCGCCACCGCTAAGTTCCCCGCCGTCACGGTGAGGTTCCAGAAGCTCATCAGCGTCCCCTTCATGTCGATGGGGGCCTGGCTATAGGCGAACTCCAGGCCAGTGGTGGAGACCAAGATCTCGGAGATGGTCAAGAGCGCGTAGGGCGCCAGCTGCCACAAGATCGAGAGACGCTCGCCCGCCTCGACGGGGATTTGGATGAGGCCAGCGACGACGTAAGAGCTCGAGCCGATGAGGAGGCCCAAGGTCATGCGGCGCAGCGGGGTCAGCTCGTAGCCCGCCTTCTTCGCCGCGGGATAGAGCAGGCCGGTGGTCAGCGGGATCAAGATCATCACCATCGCCGGGTTGACGAGCTGCATCTGCGAGGGCTCGAAGACGAAGCCGAAGACGTTGGGATCCATCGACTTGGCCTGCACCACCCAGGTCGAGGCCTTCTGATCGAAGAGCATCCAGAAGAAGGGGATGGGCAAGAACACGGTGATCACGCGGAAGACGGCCTTGGCCCCCTCCACCGCGGCCTCGGGGTGCGCTGCCTTGGCGCGATCGAGCCAGTGGGTCTCGGCGTTGCGCTTGGTCCGGAGCGCGCTCAGCACCACCTTCAAGAAGGAGTGCGGGCTCGGTCCGCGGGGAGGGACGATCACGTAGGTCTTGCGTCCCGCCCAGAAGATGATGGTGGCGATGAGCATCAAGATCCCCGGGACGCCGAAGGCCACCTGCGGGCCGTAGAGCTTCAGGGTCTTAGGGATGAGCAGCGACGCGAAGAAGGAGCCGAAGTTGATGCTCCAGTAGAAGATGGCGAAGACCTTGCTGGCCAGGTGCTTCCGCTTCTCGTCGAACTGATCTCCGACCATGGCCGAGACGCAGGGCTTGATGCCGCCGGAGCCCAGGGCGATCAAGAAGAGGCCGGTGTAAAAGCCGATCTTGTTCTCCACGAACAGCGCCAGGCAGCCTTGGCCTACGCAATAGAGCAAGGACAGCCAGAGGATCGTCCGATACTTCCCCAGATATCGATCGGAGAGGTAGCCGCCCAGGAGCGGGAAGAAGAACACCCCGCTGACGAAGAGGTGAAAGTTCGCCTTGGCGGTGGCTTGCCGATCGAGGACGCCGGGGATCTCGGCGGTGAGCAGATAGTCGATGAGGAAGATCGTGAGGATGTTCCGCATCCCATAAAAGCTGAAGCGCTCGCAGGCCTCGTTGCCGATGATGAATGGGATCTGACGGGGCAGCCGCGCCGGCTCGGACTGGGACATTCTGGCGGTCATGCCACGGGAGTTGTGGTGCGTCATCCCTATCTTCGCGCGCAAAAACCGAGGTAGCTTCCGGCCGATGACGCGGGGCCCCATACTCACCATCTTCACGCCGGGGCGGGGCTCGTCGGACGTGGCTTTGGAGCGCTTCCCCTTCGTGGTCGGGCGGGAGCAGGAAGCGGACTTGGTGCTGGATTTTCCGTGGATTTCGCGGCGTCAGCTCATCCTCAACCTCGATGAGCACGGCATCATCGGCTATCCCGAAGGCCGGGCCGAGCTCACCCTCAACGGGGAGGCCTGGTCCGATCCCCGCCCGCTCTCCGCCGGAGACCGGATCGAGGCCGGCTCGATCACCCTGGTCTTTGATGCGATCGGACCGCACGACGTGGACCTCGACGAGCGGGCCCCCTCGGTCCCGACGCGCAGCATGCCGGCCGCGATCATGCTCAAGGACGCCGGGGCGCCCGATCGCCACCTGGTCGTGCTGGGGGCCACGGCCGCCGCGCTCTCTGGAGCCGACAGCGAAGAGGAGGTGGCTCAGCTCGCCTCCGAGGCGTTGCTCGCCGCGACCGAGGCCCGGGCGGCGGCGGTGGTGCTGGCCGACGATGGCAGCGCCAAAAAGACCCAAGTTATTGGTCTTCGAGGCGCCCCGCTGAGCTCGGTGAACCGGGTGCTTCTCACTGCGGCGGTGGATGAGCAGGCCACGGTCTCGGTCGCCGATCCGGACTTTGGCCCGCTCCTCTTCGCGCCCTTGCCCGGGCCGAAGAAGGCCGCCTTGCACGTCGTACGCGCGACCGGTGAGCCGGCCTTCTCGGAGAGCGAGGTGCTCTTCGCCACGATCCTCGGCCAACTCACCGGACCTGCGCTGGAGCTGGCGCGGCGGCGCGCCGGGGAGCGCATCGAGCGAGAGCGCCTGCGCGCGGAGCGCGAGCAGCTCCGCCGCGACATCGAGCGGCGCGGGCGCTTCGGCGCTCTGATCGGCCGCAGCGCCCCCATGCACAAGCTGGCCGAGGCCATCGCCAAGGTCGCCCCCACCGAGGCCACCGTGCTGATCAGCGGCGAGACCGGCGCTGGCAAAGAGCTGGTCGCGCGCGAGATCCACTGCCGCAGCCTCCGGGCCGAAGAGTCCTTCTTCGCCATCAACTGCGCCGCGCTACCTGAGAACCTGATCGAGAGCGAGCTGTTTGGGCACCGCCGCGGCGCCTTCACCGGTGCCGACCGCGACCGCAAGGGCGTCTTCGAGCTGGCCCAGCGCGGTACGGTGTTTCTCGATGAGATCGCCGAGCTCCCGCTGGCGGCGCAGGCCAAGGTGCTGCGCGCGCTGGACGCCCGCGAGGTGCTGCCGCTGGGCGCCGCACGGCCGATGCCTATCGACGTACGCCTGGTTGCCGCGACCCACCGCGATCTATCCAAGGACGTCGCCAGCGGACGCTTCCGGCAAGATCTGTACTTTCGCCTCAACGTCTTCCCTCTGGCTTTGCCGGCGCTCCGCGAACGCAGCGACGACGTCCCCGCGCTGATCGAGCACTTCCTCGAGCAGAGCGCGGAGGCGCGGAAGAAGGGCATCTCGACGATCACTCCGCGAGCGGTCGAGGCGCTCCGGCGTCATCCCTTCCCCGGCAACGTGCGGGAGCTCTCGCATCTGGTGCAGCGGGCGATCATCTTGGCCGAGCCGATGGAGGCGATCGATCTGGCCCACCTCCCAGACGACTTCGCGCCGCCCCCGGCGGTGGAGGCCGTGCCCGGGGGCTTCGTCGTGCCCGAGCACGTGGGCGCGCTGCGCGACGTGGTGGGCGCCTTCGAGCGGGCGGTGATCCTCCGCGAGCTCGAGCGGGACGGGTGGAATCGCACGCGCACGGCCGAGCGGCTCGACGTGTCCCTGCGGGCGTTCATGGACAAGCTGCGGAGGTTTGAGATCAAGGGGCCGCTGCCGCAGCGGGGGAAGGGTGGGGAGTAGATGCGCCCGCGATACCAGTGTCGCCACGCGCTGCCGTGCGCGGGGGCAGGCGTCCCCAAGGGATATCGACCCGGGGCACCTGGTACGCGGCGGCCGCGCGATGCAGAAAGACGTAACTCGCGCCGCTCCGCGCCGAAGCTACGGATGTGCGCCTGCGTGCGACGTTCCGGCCTGAGCTCTCCCGCGTAGAGGCTCTTGCGGAGCGCCCGCTCGAGGAGCGGCCGTTGGTGGACCCGGGCTCCGATGGCCCTCGGCCCGTAGTCCCGACGCATACGCTCGCTGGTCAGCGAGACAAGGTGTCTGCCTGGGCTGGCGTGCGCTACGGCCTCGAGGGCCTCGCCGTCTTCGCTACCTTGTTCCCCTCTGCTGCCCACGCAGTGGACAACGAGAGCGTTGCGCGAGCGCTCCGCGCGGTCGATCGGCGGGGCGGGCCGGCCGAACGCCTGACCGAGTCGCGGCGCGCGCTGTGGAGAGCCTACGTCGCCGCGAGCTCTGCGGACACGGCCCCGAACCTCACACCATTTCTCGGAGATCCCGGCGTGGCTCGCTACAGCGACGCGGTCCGCGATCGGCTCACTCTGAGCTATGACAGCCTCGATCCCGCGGCCCGAGGTCGCCTCCTCGAGCTCCTCCGCAACGACGCCTTCTTCGGCCTCGATGCGATCACGCAGCTCAGCGTGCTGCGGGTCTATGTCGACCTCGCGCCCTCGCCGGAGGCGGCCCAGATCGTGGCGACGCTGGTGGTGAGCCCCGGCTTCAGCGCCCTCGGCGCGGGCGATCGGGCCCAGCTCCTCCGGTACATACGCGGCACCGACCAGTTGCTCTCTCCCTCGATCCGGAGCGCCCTCGAGAGCCTGCTCCACGACCCGGAGACCAAGGCAGCGGACGCCGCCGGGCAAGTCGCGCGCCTCCGAAGCTTCGTCAGCAAGGAGCTCGGAACGCCAGGCACGGTCCCGACCTGGGACGTCGACTTCGACAAGCGCCGCCGACCCTATACCCTCTCGGCGGGACAGCCGGTGGCTGAGTACCCGTTCCACAGCGGCAAGGCGAATGGGCTGCGCTATACGATGAGCGTCGGCGGGCGCCAGATCCTGCTCGTGGCTTCGACGCTCTCGCCGGAGCCTGGGTTCCACGCCTATGCGCCGGCGGTGATCGCCAAGGCGATCGCTGCCCTGCCTGCCTCGTCACTGGCGGAGCTGAGCACGGTGGAGATCGACGCCAAGCGCTCACCGGAGGACACGCACTGGGGTACGCTGTGGAAGACCCCGGACTTTCGCGCCTTCATGACCGCGGGCGAGCACGGCGTCGTTCATGTCTACCCCACCGGAGCCGTGCGGTCGCAGCGCTCCGTCGACGGGGCCTTGATCCACGAGACTGGGCACCTGTGGTCCCGCAAGGCCTGGGGGCCGGACGGCTCGGTGGCCTGGAAGGCCTATGCGGAGCTGATCAAGAAGGACGGCTTCCATCCTTCGCACTACGCGGCGAACAGCCCCGCGGAGGACATCGCGGAGACCGTCGAGCTCTATCACATCGTCCGTGGGACGCCCGACGAGCCCGGCATCCGCGCGCTCTTCCCGGCGCGCTTTCAGTTCTTGGACGGGGTGTTCGGACACGCTGAGGCGGCGTTGGCGGGCGC
>Ga0154020_10005442_pt1 | contig 15011 bp, 21 predicted proteins | sample Klosneuvirus_201_FD_109709 | JGI IMG/M metagenome (GOLD analysis project Ga0154020, IMG submission 109709) | Active sludge microbial communities from wastewater, Klosterneuburg, Austria - Klosneuvirus_20160825_MG | ecosystem: Engineered > WWTP > Aerobic digester > Activated sludge | place...
AGCCACCGTAGTAGCTTAGGAAAGATCTTGAAAAGTGACGTGAGCAGCGGTGCGTGGCCAAGGCGTTGGGCGCAATCAACATATGCTCGGATGGCCGTCAGGGTCTCTTCCGTTCTCGGAGGAATATTCGAGAAATAAAATTCAGAGAATCTAATATCATAGTGAATAAAAATGTGATGTCACCAAGGGATAAAACATCCGGTTGCAACTGCCCCCGAAAGAGCGAGAGCTCGAGCCCTTGAAATGCCTTCGCAAAATTAGACTTATAATAAGCTTCGAGAGCCTGTGCATATCGATGGTGAGCGAGGGCACAATGAGAAACAAATGAGATTGGGATCGAACGTTAGCAATTGCTTTGCGATAGCTCAGCTCGGACAGTTGTTTCAAAGTCATTTCACACTCAGGAAAGGTCAAACCACAATGGCGGCATATCGCCACCGCATCAATTGACTCCCTAGCAACTTATATTCGAGAACGGTCCAAAGTAATAATATATAAAAACGGTGGGTACCCCTCGGATCTTTCGAGGATGTTGGCAAAGTCTTGATAATTGAGCCCGCCCCACGCGCGAGGACGATCAGCCTGAAAACAACATACGTTGCATCAGAACCAGTCTTAAGAAAAGAAATGGGGAGGGGAGACCTCCAAGATGAGTGGAAGGGCTTTTCTGCAACGCATTTCGCAGAGACTCTGACACACGCCTTGAAAAAAATGGAAGCGACTCTCATCCGCGAGGCAGTGGCTGTAAATCTCTTTATGTTGTGATAGCACGGTCATCAGCACCGCCTCCACCTTCGATTTAAACCTATGAGGCAATCAGGAGATGCAGTGGAATACGATTATTGCCCTAACAATACGCACAATTTCGGGGCATAAAGCGGGGATGCAAGTAAAGTGAGGGCCGTCACAGCTTCGCGGCTCGATGTGTTGAACGGTTTCTAGAATATTCAAGACCATCTGAGAATCTGACCGATCTAAAATCGAACCCTAATCGAACCTCCAGGATAAACAAAAGAAGGAAATCCAGTTGTAGAGGCTTCAGTATTGAGAAGAGCCTGATGAGCTCGTCTATATGCATAAAGGGGTCCTCATATATTTCGAAAAAACCGTCTTCGTACTATCAACACGAAACTATTAGAAGGTTCTAAGACAGACTGCCTGGAGATGGCAGTCCTCGAAAGGAATACTTTCATAGCATACCTCGTAATTCCACGCGGGGAGCATCTTCAAGACTTGCTCCTAATTGTTAGATTTCACCGGCGGAAGTCAAAACGAAATAATAATTGTTATAATTCAAGCTCCGCACGTCGGTGAACGGGACATTGAGGGCGGTGAGGACCCCGATGGCGGTAGTGATGATAAAGGGTTCCTCGTCGTAGATTTCTTTGCACCGCATGAGTTCTGTGATAATATGATGAAACTCAACAGTCCAATCATTCGAAATAGACAGAGGCCAGGTAAACAAGCGGCTGTACCGATGAGATCGTCGATGTCACTCGCAGCGAATTCGGCAATTAATTTACTCTCATTTCCCTCAAAATTGAATTCTTCTGAATACTAAAAAACCATGAACAACTCAGGTCAGCGAAAGAAAATTGAAATATGGCACAGAAGGCAACTCAAGAACCTCGACGCGAAGCAGAGCTGCAAAGTTCTTGCGCTTCATGAGGCGCTCTTTGAGACCAGGATTGGAATAGAGCCACTCTTCGAATGGTTCATGTCGTCTATCGAATAGATAACAAAAAATATTGATTTGATAAGACTCAGAAAAACAAAGAGGCATTGTAACACCTTGCGATTTCGAATGTGCCGCCTTCATCAAGAGTGAACACGAATCGTCCAGTCTTAACGCCATTCACCTCCTTCTCGGAGTCTATCACATCGTGTTATACAAAAACAAAACAAGATGATTATTGAAAAGTTTAAAAAAATGCAAGGGACTAGTAAACACTATACCTCGGTCTTGGACGAAGACGTGGAGAGGATTGACAAAGTCGCCGCGTTGCTGTGCCTCGGGGCCCTCCCTCACGTCACTATCGCTCTAATACAACAATCGCATCAAGAGTATTAGGGGAAAACCTTCTAAAAGAAAACTATTAACAAGGGTTCGGGCGACGGCGCCATCGCCATCAACCGTAAACGAGCGAGAACCAAATAATGAGATCGAGCTCGACGAAGTGTAGCGGAGGAGCCGAATCTGCTCTCCCATTCTCTCTTCAATTGTGCATATATTTTCATGATATCTTGTGAATATCATAATATTGGAAAAGGAAATAAAATTAGGAAGGTGATGCAAGAAATGGATTTTCGAGGACAGGCGATGGCGGCATGGAGAGACCCTGTAACCAGGCTGACATCGACTACATGATCACATCCCATCAGAATTACGAGATCTGGATATAAAATCGCAATTAAGATCTAAACAAGGTGGGATTCGACACCATATGGGACGACCACGATGGCAAAGTTCAAGAAAGGAATGAGCTGGAGAGCTCCATCGCTTAGTAACTCCCGTCAGTTCTCAGCTGACGGCGCCTTCCCTCAGGAATCTCCGACGCTCCGTTTCCCTTCTCATGAGCGTATCTTGATCCTCAGATATTCTCCTGTATTGACTCTCGGATCGTAGGAAGAACGCCGAAAGGTCTCCGACTCTCCGAGCACGACAAGCAGAAGACAATTTGTTGCTACTGCAACAAAGAGAGCGAGGCGAATCTCAAGATTTGCTCAAAGTCATAAAGGCGCTATTGCTCAGTGGACTGCCAGCGCGCTCACTGGTCCGAACACAAGAAGAGCTGCAAGAGCATGTCGAGAATCGATTGAGTCCTCTCGAATGCGTGCCTTCTTCTGTGCACAGGCGATAAAAGCTGGGCTCGAAATGAAGTGACAATTAATACGAGGACGCTAACGTACCGGGTTGGGAGAGGTTTTCTTTTCGGGTGCTATTAATATGTGCACTTTCAGAAACTTTTCTTATCGAGGTTTTCCGGTAGACTACGGCAAACTGAAGGGAGTTACAACAGCTGCTTCATCGCGAGGGAGAAACAGCGGTCTCCATCCAACTTTGGGCGATGTTTAAGTGGCCAACGTAGAAGCCATTGGTGAATTGTGGTGGGGAGATGAACGCTCGTGAGAAGAAGGGCGCCGCGCCAGCAAATGACAAGACGTCGTTCGAGGTGACTGTCTTGATGCCGTCGAGACCCGAGGACTTTGCCGTCCTGGTGGACAAGACCAAGTATGCCGAACAGACGCGATCGCTTCTCATATATCTTAAATATATAATATATTATCGTTTGGTATGTGTGGTATGGAGGAAGGCGGCATCTCTAAGGATCTCGGCTCGCTCTGGTCTCGTCGACCGTTGACCTCACCTCGAACCTGGGTTTTCTTTTTGCTTTTTACTTATCACTTTGCCAACCGCTCTGTTAAATATAATTTTGATATTAATATTAATAGACGAAATTATTGATATTAATTTCATTACTTTTGCAGTCATGGTATTAGGAAGGCGTGGCTCGAGGCGACAATGGCCGAGAACAATCTTCTCAAGAGGGTCGATGTGCTCGGCGAGCTTCGACTCGCCCCTGCGGACCTCGTGAACCCCTTCTTCGCATTCATCGACATCTGTTTGGTATGACTATTGTGTATTATATATTTTAAGTGGATATATTCGTTCATATTTTGAATGTTTGGGGTACAATCCAAGTGGAAAGACCCCACCATCTTTTCTTCTCATTTTCTCACGCCCATGATGTGCAGGAGGACAAGAAGCATCCCGAGGTGGGTGTGCTTGCTTTGGAATACGCTACGTCAGTTGCTTTCTCGCATCAGTTTCGAGGGGTGAAGTCGAACTCCTCCGTCTACGTCCCTCAAGGCACTCGCCCCAAGCGGGACAAATGGAACGCTGATGAAGTCACTGGAGGTCCCTTTTCTGGAATTTCCCTTTGAATTTATTTTTGTTATTAATATATATAATTGTTTTGTTTATAGAGGTCATATCAATACTGCGGGCTATCGTGGGCGATTCGAGTGCTCCATTGATTCTTCGAAGCGAGGTTTGCTATAATTGATCTTTACCGTGTCATTTGCTTTTTTGCGTGTTTTGTTCCTCACTTATTCTCGTTTAGGCAATTTTGCGTTCTACTTTGCTATGCCTTTGCTATCCCGAGATGGTTGAAGGCGGAATTGGGAGCCATTTCCGTGAGCTGCTGTCAATCGTCACTTCGGCTGCGGCAACGATGAATTCCGAGTCGCGCACTCCTCCAGAGGAGTGGCTCGCTCCCAAAGAAGATGACGAAGTTTGTGGCTCTAATGATAAAGTCGCTTTCCTCGCGGCTGTTCTCCAGAGCTTTAACGCGCTCCTCTACTCGCAGGCGAACGGACTTCAGGAATCGGCGGACTCGTGCGTCTGTTTCTCTCGTCGCTGTATCCTTCGGATTCCTCATCCTTTATTTTTTGGTTTAGCCTTTTCGGAAATCTCGAATCATTGATCTTGTCACTCGAGAACTCCGAATCTATCGTTGCTGCTGTCAGCTGCCTGGTTTCGCTCTTCGATTTGCTCTTCCTCCTCGACAACTCAAAAGAGGCTGAAGACGTGACCCTCATTGTGTATGCTACCTCACGATGATATTGGTTTGTTTTCTCTAACTTCTTGATATTAGCGAGCGCCTTGAATCTTTGGCGAACGCCGATCTCAAATCCCACAAGTTGACGACGGCGAATCGCGAGCGGTGGAGCAAGCTCCTTTCCATCCTCCAGGTCCCCCACTCTTTCCCTTTCAATCGTGATTTTCTGTTTTTTGTAATCTTTTTGGTGATCCAGGATGCCGCTGATGGAAAGGCCATCTCTGTTGAAATTCCCACGATCAAATTCTCCCTCATTGACCGAAACTCGGTGGTGCAGCGAATCGCTTCTCCTGATATTCGGTTCGCCCAAATCGATCCATTTGCTTCTCCTTGATCTTATTGGTCTTTATTAGTGCCAAGACAGAGAATTTGGTTGTTCCTTGGGCTCTTTCGGCGCCGTTACAGTTCATCCACGACGTCTTTGGACCTGACTTCAATGAGTTCGTTCGCAAGGAATTCAACGGGGTACTCTTATGACCAAGAGCAAACCCTCCCTGTGTTTAATCATCTCTCACTTATCTTACTAGCTACATTATCGCTACTTCGGGATCATCCAAGAGTTTGACGCGTGGGCAAATGCCTCGGTAGAGCGGTGGCAAGACAACGCCTGGCACGGTCGAAGGAAGACCTACGTCGACGATATATCGTGGAAGGACGGCCCTAAGACCCGCAGCCACCGCAAGCACGATGCTGTGGCTAGTCAGATCTTTTAGATAAAGACAATATATAATCCAATATATATCATCTGTCACCCGTCCCCTCGCCCTACGAGGACTACTAGCTTCAAATCTAAGTGGACTTCATTCTTCTTTCTTTTATTTGCAGAGTCTAAGGATGGATGCTACTATTACCTGCGTGACTTCATCCAGGCCGATTCTTGGGATGATTGAAAACGTCGTGAGTCCTCCTGTTTGAATCTGAAAGCTGTTCTTCTTGGGAAGTTGTGGTCTAAAGTGACCCACGCGGCGGGGCAAAATCAAGATCGTTGTTGAAACAAATTGAAAGATATTTCCTTTTTCTGTTGGTTTGACAGGATGAACGCTCGCGAGAAGAAGAGTGGGCCGCACGAGCGCAATCTGCTTCAAGTTGATCTCGACAAAGACTTTGCCGAGCTCACCGCGAAAGCCAAGTGCGCCTTCTTCTCCCTTTTCTCGACCTGGCATCGGAATTCCCAATTCAATCGAGCATAAAAAAATTATTTTATTGCCTGAGCCGAATGGAAGATCGCCTGGTGAGCGCCAATAGTGTGAACGTTCACAGAGGCTGGCCCGTTGTTTCGCCTCACCCTTGTCCTTCCGAATTCTTGTTATTCTAACATTTGAGAAAAAATAAAGATTATTAGTTTCGTATAATTATTGAATCCGAGGCATTTGTCTCCTTTAACTGAGCGAACTTTCGCCGAGGCCGTGTTGTCGACGACCTCAACCTCGACAACTTGAGAATGAACTCGATGATGAAGATCTCGTCTCTGATTTCTTACGCTTCTCTTTTTTACTAGCCATTCGTTGAGGAAGGAATGGATGGAGGCCATGGTGTCGGAATATCATTCCTTGTCCGAGTGTGCTGTCATTGGCGGCGCCGGCTTTCCCGCTGGTCACTATTCGAACGTCGTCCTTCCCAACTTCTTCTCCTTCATCGATCTTTGCTTGGTGCGGAAACCTTGGCCGTTTCTATGACGTGTTTCGAGAGAGAACGGCAAGCCATGATGATCGTTTCGTCTAGAGAAATCGTCAAAGGTTTTTCTATTCCCTTTTCTTCTCTTGTAGGAGGATGGCAAGAAGCATCCCGATGTTGCTGTTCAGGCCATCTCCTTCGCTGCCTCGATCGCTCTGTCGGTGCAATGGAGAATGCGCATCAAGGACTTCGAGACTGTCAAGCGACCCAAGACGACGGGCCCGAGGGAATGGTGGTCGGCTGACGACATCACTCAAGGTCATTATCCCTTTTCGAGATGATCCTCTTTTACATTGACGATTTTTTTTGCTTAGAGGCCGTCTCGAAGATCCGATCAGTCGTCGTTGATTCTCATGCGCCCGCTCGCGCTCGTGCTGAGGTTCTTCATTTCACCGTCCCCTTCAAGGTTTCTACCTGTACCTCTACTGCTCTTGATTCGTAGGCTGCGCTTCAAACGACCTTGCTTGCCCTTCTTCTCCCTGAATTTGTCGAGGGTGGTTTGAAGAGCCTCTTCCTCGAGCTCGCGGCGATCCTCTCGTCGGCTGCTTCGTCCATGAAGACGGAGTCACTCACTCCTCCTGATGAGTGGCTTCAGGCGGAGGAGGAAGAGGAGGCTGAGCATGCTCATGATAAGCCTGCTTTCTTGAAGGCTGTGCTCTCGAGCTTCAATGCGCTCATGCACACTCAGGTCGATACTGTCACTGCGAACGCGGATGCGTACAACTTCCTCTTATCGTATCCTAGGTGGTTTGTGATTTTATTTTGTTATGAACTAGTTATTTTGGTAATTTGGAGGCATTGCTGCTGTCTGTCGAGCATTCGGGGGCTTTGGTGGCGGCTGGCAACGCGCTCGTTTCCCTCTTCGACTTGCTGTTCCTCCTCGACCGCTCCAAGGAAGCCGAAGACGTCACTCTTATTACGTCCTTCCTCACTCTCCTTCTTTTTATTTCAGCGTTATTCTCATTCTGAGATTCTTATTAGTGAGCGATTGGATGTTCTTGCCGGTGCCGAGCTGAAGAATCAGAAGGCGACGCAGCAGAACCGCCTCCGTTGGAACAAGCTAAAAGACGTCGTCCAGGTATGCTTCATCAATACGAATAACTTTGGAGGTTTTCTATTTGAATCGATAGATTGGTCACGGTTGATCTTATTGCGGTTTACCCCAGTTGAAGAGATACATATTAGGATGCGGCGGACGGAAAGTCTGTATCTGTCGAGTTCGTTCCGATCAAGATGACCTTGGTCAATCGCCAGGGCTGGTCTCAACGCTTGGCCCCTCCTGAACTTCGGTGAGACTCTTCTCCCCTTTCTCTCCTTCTATATCATCTTTATGATTTGTTGTTTTCCTTTCGCAGTGCCAAGTCGGAGAACTTGGTGGTTCCTTGGTGCTTGAGGGCGACCTTGGAGTTTATTCACGACGTCTTCGGCCCCGATTTCAGTGAGTTTATCCGCCACGAGAACTATAAGGTCGCTCTTCCTCGACGTTTTGATTTATTTGCGTTTTTTATATATCCTTTCGGTATAACAGTCCGTCTATTCTAGTTCCACTATCGTATCTTCGCCATCATCAATGAATTCGCTGAGTGGGCGAACCAGTCGGCGAACCGTCAGGAAAACGTGTGGCACGGCCGAAGGAAGACCTATATCGATGACATGTCGTGGCTCGGTGGTCCCAAGAGCCGCAAGCACCGCAAGCACGATGCCCTCGCTAGTCAGATCCTCTAGATAGCGAATCTTCGAGTCCATTTTATCCGATTTTACGCCGGCGGATTCCGTCGAGTCCCGTTGGTTGGCAACGCGAACTCTTTCCTCCGAGACAACCTGCATTTTTGAGAATAAGATTACCTCATCTCCTCTTCGTATCTATTATGAATCACTCTTCTAATCTTCATTGCTGTTCATGCTCTGTCTTCGCCTCGGTGTTCCCCTATTCCTCTTTGCTTGAGTCAACGCGAAGGCTTTGTCAACGCCGGCATTCGAATCGGCGATCACGGCAGGCACGAGTCATTCACTCGTGGCGTGTCGCATCACGACAACCTCTTCCTTTCATCATCGCGGTTCAATTGGCGTTCGGTATCAATCGTCTTCTTCTGTCTCTTCTGCGTTTCCTTCGGTTCCTCTGTCCGTCTTCGATGGCTTCTTCTCTTCGTCCCCCTCCGTCCTGGGCCGCCTCTCCGACATGCCCTTTCGTGAATCGTCTCCACTCCTCCCTGCCCCTTCCGCTCTTTCAAACGCTCACGCCTCTTTTGCGAATTTATTTTGATATTTAAATTCCGTGGAATAGGGAAAAGGCATTTCGCCTTCGATTTCGGTGTAGTTGCTTCTTGTATATGATGTCGATTCGGCTTCCAGACGATGCTGTCAGCGCCGCCCTCCTCCTAATCTTCATCATCATCTGCAATTTATATTTTTATTGACACGATATTTAATATGAAAACTCTTTATTAATAACAATAATCTTATTCCTACCTTTTCCGCTTTGAGCAAGATCGTGGGATGAGGAGGAAGGCGTGAGCGAGCATCCCCAATAAGTTAGTTGCACAGATTCTTAGCACAGATTCCTTCTCTGCTGCCCTCCAGGAGACCCTCTCATTTCTTTGACCCCTTTCATTGATATTATTATATATAATGAATTTAGTATAATATTTTATATTCCATTTCGTCCTTCTTTGGACAGTGGAGGGCGCGAGCCGCCCTCTGGTTTTTACCTCCGGATTGTCAGCCGTAAGTTGTGAAAGCTCGTGACGAGCTCTTCACGGCATTGCTGTTCACTCAATCAATTCATCTACAATATATTAATACTATTGTTTTGGGCTTTATATCTAGAAGAAGGGACGACTCCGTCAATGATAACCTTCAGACGTCGCTTCGAGGCCCCTTCATCGCATCCGGTTATGCTCGCGTGAGCTTTATATATGCATCTTTCTCCTTGAATATGTTTCGATGCCTTTTTGTCCTGGTCGGCCGATGTTTTCATTGTTTTTTTAGCAGGGAAGGAAATGGTCTCTTTTAACCAATTGTTTTAGTGAGGGAGAAGCGTGATCCAGTCAAATGTCGCGAACGAAGGAAGGGGCCAACTTCTTCTCGACTTGGACCCACTGGTGGCTCAACTCGCTCTTCAAGACGGCCTCTGAGCGCGCCCTCACCGTACGCTGCAAACAATTCTTCACTATATTATTATATTATATGTTAGTGTTAATTTATAGAAGTGATAGGAGGAGGACCTGCCGCTGTTGACAGAGGAGAAGCTGGCTGCGAACCTCTTGGCTCAGTTTGATAAGATCAAGGCCAAGAACGATAAGAGCTCCAAAGCGTATGGCTCCGCGCATCGTTGTTTTGATACGTCCTAATTTTTATCATTTTCTCTTGTTCATGAAGATTGTTTAAATAGGAGGAAAGGGCCATTTGACGTGGCGGGAACAGTCATGAGGGCGATGTCGTGGCACCTCATCTTTGCCATCCTTTGCTACTTTGGAGAGTACACTTCGAAATATTCCCTTAAGAATGGTTATAAGTGGAGTGTAAACTAACTGAAATTAACTAACAATAATAATTATCATAGATTGGCCCTCCAGTTCGTCTCGGGCATCTACTTGGTCCCTCAGTTGATCACTTTCCGTGCGACTTTCCCTCTCAATTTCTCCTCCTTCTCATTGATTGAAATACTCAACTGATCGTTGATTTCTTATCAAGTGGGCAAAGCGGCTGGACAGAGGGTAGAGTGGGAGGGCTATGTCCTTGCTGCGGCCTTCTTCTTCGCGAACTTTTTTGCCGATTTGGTATATCAGCGCAACGTCGTATTGTCCATCATTGCGGCGACCAAGGTGGGTCTAATTCTCTTCTCCTGATGCTTACCTAGCATGAAATTTATATTTGTTGATAGACTCGTGCCATGTTGATGGCATTGGTGTATCGCAAGGCATTGAAGCTTAAGTCGGTGACAGCGGTGATAGGTGAGATTGTCACCATCCAATCCTCTCACGTCTCTCGTATCTCCGAGTGCCTCTCCGAGTTCTCCCCGCTCCCCGCCTCCTTCGTTTGCGTTATTAGTACGTTTCTACCTCACTCACACTCCTTCTCAACATTTGATCGTTTTTCTTACTTCCTCAGCGGTGGTTGGTCTCTTGTGGAGCATCATCGGCTACGTGGCCGCACTCAGTGGCTTGGCAGTCATCTTGATTCTCATGGTTCCTTACCCCGTGTTTGCTGGGTTTCGCATTGAGAAGCAGCGCGAAGACGTCTCGCAGGTGTCAGATAAGAGGCTCACACTCGTCAATGAGGTCCTTTCTTCCATCAAGGCAGTCAAGCTCTACTCGTGGGAGAACCACTTTATCAATTGGGTACCCGCATTTCGCCGAAGAGGTCTGATGATCATGTTGATGATCCCATTGGTCTAGGTGAGGAACTTGAGGAAAATTGAGGGCAGCAAGATCAGAGCTCTTAACTTCACTGCCTTCACGATGGGCAGGTGCTTTGTTTCCCGAGTACATCCTTTCCCGGTTGCCCTCAATCATCTTCATTACTAGTCTCGAGCAGCTCGTTCCCATTGCGTGTACTTTCGTTGCCCTCTCTGTCTTTGTGCTATGGGGCGATGACGGCAATGGCAACCAACTAACCCCAGCCATCGCCTTCTCCGTGAATACCATTGTCTCGATCAGCGCGAAAGTCCTTCTTAACCTGGGTATCGCCATCAAGGCCGTCTCGGGTACTCCATTTTCTTCTCCTTCAATTTTCAATCTGCTCATGGTTGGTTTGGAATCAATTAGAGGCCAAGGTGTCATTCAAGCGCATCAACTCGTTCATGGCCCTCCCTGAGAGTTCCGATAACCGCTCCTTCGACGCCAAGCATCCGATCATGGTCCCTCCTCTTTCTCGATTCCACTCGCGTTTCTTCGAATTCAAATTAATTAAAGTTTTGATTCGTTAGGTGAAAGGAAGCTTCTATTGGAGCAAGGGCGATGAAGTATCATTTGAATCGACGGAGGACTCAGACTCGGTGACGATGGATGATGACAACGATATTACTCTTGCCATTGGATCCAAGAATACCAAGACCATCAAGAACATAAACGTAAGGCCTCTTTTCTCACATCACATTGTCGCTGAATCCATTTTCAACTTGGTGGCTAGGTCATAGTGAAAAAAGGTGAGCTCGTGGCAGTAGTTGGTCCGAGTGGTTGTGGTAAGTCGACCTTGCTCAGTGCCATCCTCGGCGTAGTCGACTTTGATCCCGATGCTAAGGGTACCTGTCATTTTGATGTTTGTATTGGGATGTCGATTGATGATGGTTTTGCATTTATCTAGTGGCGGTGAAGGGGACGATCGCGTTTGTCCCTCAGCAAGCATGGATCTTGAATGGCTCCATTCGCTCCAACATTCTCTTTGGCCGCGAGTTCGACAAACAGAGACTAGCTGATGTTTACAAGGTGACACTTGTTTCTCATTATCATTCCCTCTTTCGCATCTTCCTCTCAAGTTTGCTTGTTGCCTAAAGGCGTGTGAGTTGGTGCAAGACTTCAAGATCCTCCCTGGTGGTGACATGACTGAGGTGGGTGACCGCGGCGTGAATCTTTCCGGAGGTCAGAAGCAGCGCATCGCCCTCGCTCGGTGCGTCTTGCTGAATCTAAAAATCATAAAATTAAATCATTTTAGTCGTGACGAATTTACCAATTTTGATAGTGCGCTGTACGCGGACCGCGACATTGTCCTCCTTGATGACGCCCTCAGTGCGGTAACTCCCTCAAAATGAATTCTGATTCCTCTCCTTTCAAAATTTCTTGTTTCTTATTATTTTTTCATATAGTGCGACGCTAAGGTGGCATCGATCATTTTCAACTCATGCATCGTGAATGCCATGAAGGGCAAGACCATCCTCTTTTGCACCAATCAGGTCCGCCTTCCTTTCTCGCTACGGTCTCGTCTGGGCGATAATAACAATTACCTCACAATATTTTCTTCAACAAGATTGGATTTTTACCTCAAGTAGACCGCATTATTGTGATGAAGGAGGGTCGAGTCGTTGGTACGATGAGTCTCTTATCACTGTTTCTATGCTTTTCTCTCTTTCCCCTCCATTTCCTTTCTCCTAGAGGATGGCTCGTTCACCGCCCTCAAAGCTAAGGGTATTGCCTTTGATAAGTTGTCTCAGAAAGCTAAAATCATGGTCCAAGACAAGACCGATGACGTTCCCGTTGATATTCCGAAATGGCAAATCGAGGAGGTCAGCAAGAATGCCCACCAAGCCCTGGCTGGCTCTGAAGGAGAGCAGAAAACTGACGTACTTTGTCTTTGAGTTTCATTGCTGATTTTATTTGTATAAGTTCTCTTTTGAATGAATATATATTAGGCAAAAGCGACAGAAGATGTGAACTTCCAACGCTTCGATGAGGCGGAAGAAGCGGGCAAGCTCATCGCTGACGAGTTCTCTCAGTTGGGAGGGTCCGCCCTCCCTCGACTCTTTCTTGATTCCTTCCACTTCATTATCTTCACTTTATATTCATCTCTATTACTATTAGTTTATCTTCGATGTATGCCGATTACATTAAAGCTGGCGGAGGCGCGTGGAGCATAATTGGGCTCATGGTCGCCTTTTCTTTCTTCCAACTCTCTCGACTTGCCACTGGTACGCCAACGACGTTCTTGACTATCCATGATGCTCCTTCCTCTCTTTCCTTTCATGTTGTTTCATTTCATGTTTTCCTTTGATATTGATAGATTTGTGGCTTTCTCGATGGTCGACCGATCGTTACTATCTGCCCAATGTCGATTATGTGTGGTTCTATTTGGCCATGGTCGGTGCTGCCATGGTCTTCAACCTCATCCGCGACCTGTACTACGTCTGGTGGACCATCAAGGCCGCCACCTTCATCCACAACTCCGCCTTCACTGTACGCACTTCCGACTGGTTCCATCATCCATTCAAGAATCTTCCTCATATCTCAAATTAGGCATTGTTGAACGCCACCCTGAAGTTCTACAATGCCACTCCAGTCGGTCGCATTCTGAATCGCTTCTCTAAAGACCAAGACACGGTACATCGCTCACTCGTTGACCTTTATTATCTCGTTTCTTCAAGTTTTCTGGGCTCACCATTGTGACCTCGTTGCTCGGTAGTTGGACAACTCAGTTCCTGATACGATGATGGAGGCGCTGCGATCGCTCTTCAAGGTCATTACGGCTGTGACCCTCATCAGTGTTTATATGCCCTGGTTCCTCCTCGCCATCGTCCCCACCTTCATTGGATTCGTTCTTCTTGCCGTACCTCCGTTTTTTCGAATTCATTTTTGGCATTTTTGTTGCGAATGTCGTAACGATTGTATGTAGAACTACTTCCGCAAGGCGCAGTTGCAGTTGCGTCGAATTGTGAGTGTCACGGTGAGCCCTGTCTATAACCATCTTGCCTCATCTCTGAACGGCATTGCTTCGATTCGGTAACCGCTCTTTTCCGCCCAGATTCCCGCGATGTTGTTGTTTATCAGTTTTGTGTCTTAGCGGCTACGATGTTGCGGATCGCTTCGTGGAGATGAACTGCGACCTGATCGATCGCGCCACGTCCGCCAACTACACAGTCTTCCTCACTTGTACGATAAATCCCTTAACGGTATGAGAATATATACCGATAGCGATCTCGTCTTGTTCTCTCTAGCTCGCTGGCTTGCCCTTCGCTTCGCCTTTTTCTCGACACTCTTTGTGTCCTTGGTGGCCTTCATGCTCATCTGGCTCCAGATCGAGCCCGGAGTCGCTGGAGTTCTCCTTATGTATTCGACTCACCTCTATGCCTTCCAGTACATGGGTGCGGTTGAATGCATTCTTGCAAATATCGCAATCGTCTAATATATTCTATTTTCTAGTCCGAATGACGATCGATACTGAGAGCCACATGACCTCCGCTGAGCGCCTCTGCTTTTTCTATAAAGGCGTTCCTGCGGAACCTCAATACGGCTCGACTGGTATCATTCTTGTCTTTCAATGAAGTTCTTGTGATTTGTTTCCTTTTGTAATTTTCTGATGTAGTCCGCACGAAGGTGAGAGCAGATTGGCCATATTCCGGAAAGATTGCTTTCAAGAAGGTGCTTAATAGTTTCTCTATCCTCTTTGCTTTTGTCTGTCCACTGAGTCTTCGTTCTCTCCTAGCTCTCGGCCGCTTATACTCCTGATGGCAAGCACGTTATCAAGAACTTCAATTTAGAGATCAAAGGAGGTGAGAAGATTGGCATCGTCGGTCGCACTGGTGCTGGAAAGGTTTGTTCTCCTTCTCATTGCACTCCATTCTAAGTCAAACCAACTAATCTACCCTCTCTCAGTCGTCGTTGACCTTGGCACTATTCCGCCTCATCCCCATCGTCCATGGAAAGATCGAGATTGACGACGTTGATATCACCGAAGTTGGTACTATGTTATCTCTCAAAGGTCTCTGTGGTGGTTGGAGATTTATCAGCTCTTTTAGATTTGCATTTGCTGCGATCAAAGATGGCGATCATTCCCCAGGACCCTGTCCTCTTCAATGGTACCATCCGCCGCAATCTCGATCCCTTTGAGATCCACACTGATACGGACATCTGGGATACACTCGAAAAGGTTCTCCTAAATCTTTGGTTGTTTTTGATTCTCGGTTCTTGGTGAGATATGTCCCCCAGGTGAACTTGAAGTCAACGATTATCCAGTCACTCCCTCTGAAGCTCGACGCGGCGGTCGAGGATGGAGGATCTAACTTCA
>Ga0154020_10005443_pt1 | contig 15007 bp, 11 predicted proteins | sample Klosneuvirus_201_FD_109709 | JGI IMG/M metagenome (GOLD analysis project Ga0154020, IMG submission 109709) | Active sludge microbial communities from wastewater, Klosterneuburg, Austria - Klosneuvirus_20160825_MG | ecosystem: Engineered > WWTP > Aerobic digester > Activated sludge | place...
ACCCTGCCGGGCGGCGCCAGCTGCCCGGACCGGTGGATCGTTGCCGAGCCCCGCATTCACCCGCTCCGAATTGCCCTCTGGGCGAGGCAAACCTACGGGATCACGAGAACCGATCGAGACTGCTTTCTTTCGTCCGCCACGCAACAACCGCCCCCGCCCGACGAAACCCCCGTCGTGAACCCACGACGGAGGTCTCCCGATGCGCATTCTCCTGGTCGATGACTGTCATGACTTGCTGGTGGCGCTGGCAGCCCAGATGAGGAGCCGGCACCACGAGGTGCTGCTGTCCCACTCGCTGGGCGAGGCGCGCGCGGCGATGGCCATCGCGGGGCCCATCGATGTGGCCATCGTGGACCTCGTCCTGGACGACGGCTCCGGCCTGAAACTCATCGACGAGCTGCACCGGCAGCGCCCCGAGGTCCAGCTGCTGCTGTACACCGCGATGCCCGACACCCGGACCGTGGCCGACGCGGTGAACCTCGGCGCCCGCACCGTGGTGGACAAGCCCGCGACGGTCGACGAGCTGCTCGAGGCCCTGGTCAGGGTGCCCTCGACCGCGCTGCCCGACATCAAGCGTCGCTGGCACGATTCGCTGCGACGAGTCCAGGATCGGGCGATTGCCCGCGCATTCGAGGCCTATCGCGGCAACCGGTCCCGCATGGCCCGGCGGCTGGGCCTCGGCGTGACCGCGCTGCGGCGACACCTGGTGCGCCTGGGGCTCCCCTCCAGAGGGCGGCGCAAGTCGGCGAAGTAGCAGGCGGTGAATGGATCAATTCGATCCATTGCTGTCCGGCGGGCGGTCTGTCAACCCTGCCAATCATGATTGGCATGTTGCAGAAACTGACAATGAAGGTGATTCGGGGGCGTTCTTGGGCGCTGGCGGCGCTCGCACTGGCCACCGTGCTGCTGTCGAGTCGACCGGCGACCGCAGTTCCCGTCGGGGGGATGGCTCCGATGTCCCGCTGCGGCAACTGCAGTGAGCCCAAGCTGGAGTGCACCCCGCCCGAACCGCCACCCTACGTCGACACCGTGATCCTGCCCCTCCCGGTGGAGCTGATCGGCAACGCCCTGGGCCAGATCTACCTGGGCGGTGGCTACTACATCCAGTCCATCGGCCCCGCCGGCGGCGGCGTGTACCAGCCGTCGGGGTCGGGCCTCGACGGTCCCCGCAGGTGCACCTGGGTGTGCCGCCCGATGCCGACGGGGTTCTGCAGCCTGCAGAATATCTGCCAGCCCCTCACCGCGAGCCCGCTCCGCGTCATGGAGGAAGGCTGTCAGAACGACGGCGACCAGAACTGCAGCCTCGATGTCGGCGGCGGCGAGCCGCCGGCCTCAAGCAAGCCCACCCAGCCCGGGATCCACCCGAACTGCCAACTCGCCGGCGACGCCGCCGGCTTCGAATCGCTCTGCGCTCCGGCAGACGTCGCCCACATGCTCGAGAACGCCATCCGCATGTTCGGCGGCAGCCTGTGGCCCGCCTTCTGCCAGGGCATGGCCACCAGCGCCACAGCCCCCTGCATCGACAACCGCATCTGCCGCGGCGCCGCGGTCGGCGGCAACGAGTGCATCCAGTGCAGCGAGCGCGGCGACTGTTTCCGGCGGCCCGAGTCGCCCGCGCAGAACGCCTCAGCAGAGACGCAGCCCGCGGCCAAGCCGTGTGTACCGACTGAGGGGCATCCCTGCGAACCTGCGCCGGCACCCAGCCCCGCGGCCGACGCGGCCATTGTCCCAACGAAGGAGGTCGCCCCCCAAGGAGGCTCCGGCACCGAACCGGGCGACGTCGCGGAGGACTCCGAGACCTCGCCGCCTGATTCAGCACCACGCAACCCTCAGAACCCGAACACGCAGCACCGCCAGCCACGTCACCGCACGGCCGAGGCCGAGTGCAGCACCGAACCCGGCGGCGCCTGCCAGGCCTGGGACTTCGGCTCCCTTGATCCCAACGGCCCCGGCGAGCAGCTCAAGCCCAAGCGCATCACCATGCGCAGCCCCGGCCGCCACGCCACCCGCGGCGCACGCGCCGGCGATCCGGTCGCCATCGGCTCGGGCCAGTACGTCGACAGCTGGGTCGACCTCGAGATCCAGACCGGCTTCGACCTGCACTTCAAGCTGGAGCGGCGCTACTCCTCGGCCGGGATCTCGCACGGCGTCCTGGGCCGCAACTTCCGCCACTCGTACGAGGACTCCCTGGTCGCCGTCACCGAGTACTTCCCTGGTGTCGACGACCTGCCGCCCTACTGCCGCTCTGCCTTCCCGGTGATCCACTGCGTCGCGCACTACAGTGGCCCCAGCGACTACCAGATCTATGTCCAGGATCCGACCTCCAAGGTCTTCCTGCCCGGCCCCGGCACCTATGCGGCCGTGCGCCAGGTCTTCGACGACAGCCTCAAGACCGACAAGTGGCTGCTGCGCGAGGCCGACGGCACCATCACCGCGTTCGACAGCCGCGGCCGCATGCGCGCGCGCCGCGACCGCGCCGGCAACTCCATCAACCTCTACTACGGCCCCGATGACGCGGGCCCGCTGACCAAGGTCGTCGATCCGCTGCAGCGCTCGATCGACTTCACCTATTACCCGAATGGCCTGCTGCAGCGCGTGCAGGACTGGACCGGCCGCTCGGTCAACTACGAGTACGAGGACCTCATCCCGCACGACCAGCTCAGCGAGGCGGTCGCGACCCAGACCGGCCTCACCGAGCGGCGCATCCCCGGCTTCCTGCGCGAGCAGCATCGTCTGCTCTCCGCGCGCCTCGACGGCCCTGCCACCCCTGCCGCGCCCGCGCGCACCTCGCTGTGGGAGTACGAGTGGGTGGCCGCGCCCGTGGCCGAGGCCAACGGCTTCGTCCTGCCCCCAGCCGACCCGATCCCCGACGACTGCGCCAAGACCAGCCGGCGTTTCGGCGAGTCGATGTACCGCGAGCTCAGCATCGACCACCAGCTCGGCGACATCACCACGGTCCGGCTCAACGACGTCGCCATCCTGCTCAACACCTACGAACCCTCCATCACCAGCCCCAACTTCGACCGGGTCATCCGCCAGAGCTACGGTCGGGCGGCCGAGTCCCCGATCGTCCAGGCCACCTACGAGTACTTCCGCGCCGAGGACACCATGCAGCCCGCGCCGGTGCCGGCTGACGTGACCGGCCCCTGGTTGAACAACGGCGGCACCAGCTCCCCCATCGGCTGCGGCGCGATCGCCCTCGAGTTTGCTGGCTACCCCGTGCTCCCGCGCGAGCACGGCCAGCGCGTGGCGTTCCCGACCCAGGCCATCAAGCCCTGGTCGCTGTACTACGACCTGACGCCTGCCATCGCCGAGCTGCACGCGCTCGACGGCGAGGTCGTCTGCTCCCCCGGGCAGGCCTGCAGCGCCTTTGGGGCGCGCCTCGACCTGCTCTCCAGCGCGGTCAACCAGGTCTGCTCGTGGACCCGCTTCGTCGACCAGAACGGCACCACCAGCTGGTTCGGCCTCAACTTCATGGGCCAGGCCCTGGTGACCGGCCGCCAGGCCTCGGCCGGCGAAGGCCCCGCGTTCTTCACAACCGTGAACCGGTACAACCCGCACGGCGAGCTCGCGCTCACGGTGTCGCCCGCCGGCCGGCGGCTCGCGCTCGGCTATGACGACATGAGCCTGAACCCGCTGTCGCGCGGCAACCTGCTCAGCATCGTCGAGACGGGCACCGGCGACCTGGCGCGCCAGACGCTGCTCAGCCACGAGCCCCTGTTCAACAAAGTCACGCGCGTCGAGGACGTCGCGATGGGCCGCGTCTCGACCTTCACGTACGACTATCAGGAACTCGACGCCAGCACCGGCGCGGCCACCGTGCTCGGCTACCTGCAGGCCTTCGGCGCGGACGCGACCACGCTGTCGGAGATCGCCCCGGTCGCGGGCCTGTTCTTCGGCGCCGATCTCAACCTCGATGGTCGCACCAGCCGCGAGGCCGGCGATCTCGTGCGCGAGATCGCACCCGTGGTCTCGGGCCCGAACCCCGACCTCGTGCGCACGCACATGTACAACGAGTTCGGCCAGCTCATCCAGACCCGCGAGAGCGGCGGCCGCCAGACCGACTATGACTATTACGCGGCCGTGTACCCCAACGGCATCGCCGCGGGCACGCCGCCGATGACCGCGACGTACCTCGTCAACTACAACGGCCTGCAGCGCCTGGCGCGCGGCACCACGGGCGGCTACCTGCGCTCGATCCGCCAGCGCCTCGACCAGCCCGCCAGCGAACCCTACCTCGGCGGCGCCGCGCAGATCGCGGCACGCTACTTCCAGTACGACGCCGTTGGCAACGTGACAACAGAATCGAACGGGTATGGCAGCCTCCTGACCACGGACTACGATGGCTTCGGGCAGCCGGTCCAGGTCACCGACGAGGACGGCTACCGCCAGAGCTATGACTGGGATGCCGCGCAGAACCTGGTGCGCATCGCCGAGGGGATCGGGGTCGGCGCCATCGTCAACAACCCGGCGCGTCGTCAGCGTCGCTTCTACAACGCGGCGGGGTCGCTGGAGGCGGTGTGCTCGGAGCTCAGCCTGGGAGCCTGCGAGGTCAGCCTCAGCCTGCTGATCGCGACGCGCGGCTCGCCCGCCTTCACCCTGGTCGAATACGCGTACGACATGGAAGAGCGGCTGGTGGGGGTCATCGACGGTGACGGCCACAGCCACTCCATCCTCTACAACACGCGCGGCCTGCCTGTGACACGTGCGCTCGGCTCCGGGTCGGTCATGCCCGAGGTCGAGGGCTACGGCTACGACACCGATGGCAACCTGGTCACCACCACCAGCGGCAACGGCATGGTCACGACCTTGTGGCGCGACGACTTCGGCCGCGTCGGCTTCGAGCAGCAGCCCAACGGGACGCAGCGCCACTTCGAGTACAACCTGGCCGACGAGGTCCTCGTCGAGCGCGTCGAGGACGGTGTCACCAGCGTCGACCTCGAGCGCACCGACTTCGACCGCGACGAGCGCGGGCGGATCCGCGCCATCCGCCGGCGCTGGAGCCAGGCCTCGTCACCGCTGCCGCCGACCGACTACCAGACCGAGCTGCTGACCCAGATCGAGCGCAACCCTCAAGGCCAGCCCACCCGCATCACCGATCCCTACGGCAACGTCACCACCCTCGAGTACAGCTCCATCGGCAGCGAGATGAAGTCCACCGACGGCCTCGGCAACCGTCGCTACACGTACATCGACCTGGCCCAGCGCCGCCTGTGGCACCGCGAGCTCGGCGAGGGCCGCGACAAGCAGGGCTACCAGGGCTTCAACCGCCGCGGACTCATCTCGGTCTACAACAGCTCGCCCTGGCAGAGTCCAGACGCCCAGGACCTGTTCCAGAACGACGGCCTTGGCAACGTGACCTGGCACAGCAACCGCCAGGGCAATGTCGAGATCTCGACCCATGACTGGCTCGGCCGCCTGAAGACCCACGCTGTGCCGCGGGTCGAGGAGCAAGCCGCCGACCTGGTCACGACCTACAGCTGGAACGGGCGAGGCCTGCTCAGCGGCATCGCCGACCCGATGGGCGTGACGACCGCGCGCTCCTACTTCCCGACCGGGAGTCTCGCGACCGAGACCTCGGCCGGCCGGACCACCAGCTACATCTGGGATCTGGGTGGCCGCCTGACCAGCGAGACCCACCAGGGCGGCGAGCGCCTGGCCTACGGCTATGTGAACGACCTGCTCGCGACGGTGACCGCCTATGACTCCAGCGCCGCGCAGGTCGCGCAGCGCGCCTTCACACGGGACGGACTCGGCCGCGCCACCTCGGCCACGCACACCGCGGCCGGCACCACGACCACGACCACGCGCAAGTTCGACGGCCTCGACAACCTGGTCGAGGAGACGACCCAGGTCGGCGCCCTGGCCAGCCGGCGCGTGCGCTACGGCCATGACCGGCTGCAGAACGTGCGCTCGATCGAGTGGCCCGACGCGCAGCTCATGAGCCGCGACGCCGACCTGCACGGCCGCATCACCCGCGTCGCGTGGGGCACCTTCGAGGCCACCGCCAGCTGGGAAGGCGCAAACCCGACCAACCTCGACGTCAAGCGCTCGGGCACGCGAGTTCACCAGCGCATCTCGAGCTACGACGCCCTCGGGAGAGAGATCGAGCGCAGCATCGGAAAGAGCGGCACGCCTGCCTATTTCTATGAACACCGTGTCAACGACAGGCTGGACCGGGTGCGCCTGCAGCGCCAGTCTTGGAACACCGGCAGCTCGTCAGGCGCACGCTCGCGCGTCGCCAACTACTCCGGCGCCGGCTGGCTCGACAAGCTGCGCGAGGTCCCCCGCGACGCCGCCTACCAGTACGTCACGCACAACGTCGAGGTCGACGCCTACGTCGCCGCCAACATGACCGACGCGGTCACCACGACCTTCACCCGCGACAACGTCGGCACCATGCTGGGCCAGCGGCGCGGGGGGGCGGAGCAGTACACGGCCACCAAGGCCGTCACCACCGACCACCGCCTCGGCACCGTCACCGCCGCCGGCCGCAGCGTCCCGGTGGCCTACAACCCAATCGGCCAGATCACCGGCGACGGCCGCTCCGCCTTCGCCTGGAACCCCTTCGGCCACCTGACCCGTGCCACCCGGCTCAGCGACAACCGCCGCTTCGACTATGCGTACGACGCCTTCGACCGCCGGGTCGCCCGCTTCGAGCGCAAGTCCGACGGCACGACCGTCAACACCGACCTCTTCGTCCTCGATGGCTGGGAGACCATCGCCGTCTACCGCAACAACTCCCTGAGCCGCCGCGTGGTCCCCGGCATGTTCATGGACCAGCCCCTGCTGATCCAGCCCGCCAGCGGCGGCCCCTTCTATCCCTATTACGATCTCCTCGGCAACGTCGCCGGCACCGTGGCCGGCAGCGGCGGCGGCACCCACGGCGAACGCTACGAGTACGACGTCTACGGCAACGCCAAGATCTTCAACGCCGCCGGCACCCAGTTGTGTGATCAGGCGACGACCACCGGCACCTGCAACGCCCAGGTCGAGTTCGGCTTCAACGGCCAACCGCGGGATCCCGAGACGGGCCTCTACTACTACAGGAACCGCTACTACAGCCCACGGATCCGCACGTTCCTGAGCATCGACCCCGCGGGCTTCGGCGACAGCTACGACCCCTGGCAGTACGTCGGCGGCGACCCGCTGAACTTCGTCGACCCGCTTGGCCTGCGCCGCGGACGGGGCGGCATCGGGAGAGGCTGTGGGCGCATGTTCTGCAACGGCCCGGATGGCGGGGTTGACGCCTCGATTGACCCCGGGCCAGACCTGGACCCCAAGACGGGGCAGGACTACCTCGATCTCGCAGGCGAGATCATGCGCCGCAGTCTGAGGGACCTGCCCCGCCAGGTGTTCGAAGGCGTGAACCCGGTGGCGACGGCGTCTCCGAAGAGGGGCTGCGTTGACTCGTTCTACGTGGAGCCGGTCTGCCCGGCCAACCAAGGTGACGAGCAGGACGACGACCCCATGGAGATCGCACAAGGAGTGGCGGTAGGGAGCCGTGGTATCCTCGGGCGCAAGCGACCTAGTGGGCCGGTTGACGGTGACCCTGCAGGAAAGCGAGTCAAGCTGCGCAAGGCCACCAAGGATACGATCAAGGCCCAGGCTCCCAAGACGCCCGACGGCGACTACATAGACCCGAACACAGGCAAGACGGTTCCGAAGAACGGTCCCTACGACTTCGGCCACAAGCAAGGCGAGGAGTGGCGCAAGGCCCAGAAGCAGTATCGCAAGGACGGACGATCTCGGCAGGAGATCATCGACGATCAGAACGATCCCGAAAAGTATCAGATTGAAGACCCGCCTTCTAACAGGTCGCACAAGCATGAGACCCCTGACAGCGATTGAAGGGTATATGGACGCCCTCAAGGACCTCTGCGGCGGAGTCGAGCCAGTGGCTCATCGGATTGGCGGCCCCATGGAGATTCCGCCGATCTACACCTTTGTGGCGACGGATCTTCCAAGCCAAGGCGAAGTGAGTGGCTTCACTTTCGGCCTTTCGTCGGTGCGCCATCCTAATTGGCAGACTACGCGGCCGGAACTCTCCATCAATGTTCGCAGCCAGAATATGGCATGGGTCCTAGCGACTGGGGAGCTGGTTCGGCGGCACCGAGGACGAGCCGCCTTCTCAATCGGCGACGTGTTCCGTTTTGGATCAAGGATCTGCGACGAGTCTGCGATGTCGGCATTCTTCGTGTTCTTCTCAACCATCTTGGACTCGGAGGATGGCCGCATAGTGCTGACTGATCGAACAATCAACATCATGCAGGTCTATCCTATCTATGATGAGGAGATTCGCATTCTCAATGAGATCGGAGCGGACAAGTTCTTCTTTCGCGACGACATCGACTTTCGTGACGTGGCTCGCCGGAACCAGGGCGCGATCTCGTGAACCTGGGAGGGAAGACCTGACCCAGGTTCGTTCACGGTGATATGTGAGGAACGCTTGTGACTGCCAACAGATTTGAGCTGCAGGTCACTGGGCCGACGACAGCGTATCTCAAGCTACCGACCCATCCGGGGACTCTCCGAAACCCCAGAAACGTCACGCTAGTGGACTTGATGGGTGCCTACAAGGGCCCATACGTAGTGTTCGATTTCGACTCAAATGGAGTCCTGGTCGGGATTGAGATCGTGGGCGACGATGTGGCGGAGCCGGTAGGGCCCGACCAAGGTTCGCCCTGAAGGGCTATAATGAAGACTGGGCTTGATCCGATCTCGTTGACACCTAGACGCCAAACCCTGGGTCCGGCGCTTCACTCCCTCGCCTTGACGGGCCGCGCCGTCACGGGCCGCCGTCGGCCGGGGGCGCTGTGCAGCTGACCGGCACCGGGAAGCTGCCCTTCACGGTGGCCGAGGGCGGCGTGCACTGCGCGGCGGTGACGGCGGTCTTGCAGGCGTCGAGGTCGATCCGGTCGGCCTCGGGGTCGCTGCAGGTCTGGTTCATCAGCAGCTTGCACGAGCTCTTGCCGGTGAAGCTGAAGGTCAGGACCGTGCCGACCTGCAGGGCGCACTTGCCCTCGGTGTTGGCGCAGCCGCAGCCCTTGTCACAGATGAACTCCATGGTGGCCTCGCACTTCGAGGGGTCGTCGGCACAGCCGCTGGCGCCCAGCAGCGCCAGGGTGGCCAGGGCGCCGAGCAGCATTTGCGTCGTCCTCGATGTCATGTCGCCTCCAGCGAGCACTCTAGCAAGGGCGGGCGGGCGCGTGTTGCATGCGGCGCGTGGGTGCGGAACGTCGGCCTCGCGCGCTACTTCCACCTCGCATGGGAACGGCCTACACTCGGCGCCGTCGCTGGTCCCGAGGTGTCGCGATGTCGAAGCTGGTCTCTTGCCTGGTCTTGGTCCTGGTCGTCTCGCTGGCGGCGTGTGGAGACAACGAGCGCGCGCCGCTCGTGCCTGATGCCAGTGACGCCGTCGATGCCAGGGTCGCCGATGCCCGGATACCCGATGCCGCCGCGCCGGACGCCCTCGGCCTGGCCTGCACCGTTCAAGACTTGCAGCCGCTCTTCACCTGCGCGACCACCAACTGCCTCGACTTCACGCCCGACTTCGACGGCGGACTGGACGGCGGGGGCGGGTTCGACCCGACCCAGATCCTGAGCTGCGTCGCGCAGCGCTGCGGGCTCCTGGTGTTCGGACTGCCCCCGATGTGCCGCACCTGTGTGATCTCGGGCCTCGCCGGCCTCGCCAGCGGCAGCTTCGACGGCGTCCTGGCCAACTGCGTCAGCCAGCCGCCCCCTCCCATCCCGTAGTCCGCGCGTTCAGGGGCCGCCGTCGGCGGGCGGGGGCGTGCAGCTCAGCGGCACCGGGAAGCTGCCCTTCACGGTGCTCGAGGGCGGCGTGCACTGGGCCGCGGCGACGTCGGTCTTGCAGCGGTCCAGGTCGACCAGGTCGGCCTGCGGGTCCATGCAGAGCTGACCCATCAGCTGCTTGCAGGTGCTCTTGCCGGAGAAGCTGAAGGTCAGGCCGGCCATGAACTGCAGCGAGCACTTGCCTTCGGTGTTGGCGCAGCCGCAGCCCTTGTCGCAGATGGACTCCATGGTGGCCTCGCACTTGGAGGCGCCGTCGTCGCAGCCGCTGGCGCCCAGCAGCGCGAGTGTGGCCAGCGTCCCCAGCAGCATCCGCGTCGTCCTCGATGTCATGTCGCCCCCCGTATCGACTCTACCGCGGGCGGGTGTGCGCGTGCTATGTGCGGCGCGTGGGTGCGCTGGTCCTGCACGGCTCGACCGACTATGACGTGGTGATCGCGGGCGGTGGCCCGGGCGGTGCTGCGTGTGCGGTCGCGCTGGTGCGGGCGGGGCTGGCGCCGGCGCGCGTGCTGATCGTCGACAAGGCGCGTTTTCCGCGGGAAAAGCCGTGTGGCGGGGGGCTGACCGGGCACTGTGCCGATGCCATGGCGGCGCTCGGGCTGGAGGTCGGCGTGCCGGCCATCGCGTCGGGGTCGGCGCGGGTGCGCTTCGGGGAGTGGTCGCGCACGGTGACCATGCAGCGGCCGGTGGTGATCGTGCGGCGCGAGGAGTTCGATGCCTCGCTGCTGGCGCAGGCGGCGGCGCTGGGGGTCGAGGTGGTGCAGGGCGAGGGCATGCGCGGCTACGAGGTCGATGCGGCGGCGGGGCGGGTCAGCGTGCGTACCGGTGAGCGCACGGTGACGGCGCGCGTGCTGGTGGGCGCGGACGGTGTGGCCAGCATGGTGAGGAAGCGGCTGATCCCGCGCGAGGGGCGGCCGATCCGGCTGTTCAAGCTGGAGCTGCCGGCGCGGGGGTATGCCCATGGTGACGCCATGCTGTACGACTTCTCGCCGATGGCGTACGGGTTGCGCGGGTATCTGTGGGTGTTCCCGGTGGCGGACGACCGCATCAATGTCGGCCTCATGCACTATCCGTCGCGGCCGCTGTCGGGGGCCGAGCTGACCGCGCTGCTGGCGCGCGGCCTCGCCGACCTCGGCATCAACCCGCGCGCGGCCGAGACGGCGCGGGGCTGGCCGGCCTGGGGCTATCACCCGCGCGCCGCGGTGTCGGCGCCGCATGTGTTGCTGCTGGGGGACGCGGCGGGGATCGATGCGCTGACGGGCGAGGGCATCGGGGTCGCCATGGAGCATGGCCTGGTCGCGGCACGCGAGGTCGTGGCCGCGCTCGCCGGCGCCGGCTTCGCCTTCGGCGGGTACCGGCGGGCGCTGCGTCGGGCGGTGGTCGGGCGCGAGCTGGCGCTGGACCGCTGGCTGGCGCGCCTCTTGTATCGGCCCGAGGCATATCGGCACTTTCTCGGCCTGATGATGTTCGATCCGCGCGTGCTCGAGCTGTATGCGGCGCGGGTCTCGGGCGGGCTGGTGCTGGCCGATCACAAGCGCGCGCTGATGGCCGCGCTGGCGCGCCACGTGTTCCGCGGGCCCGGGCGCAACCGCAAGGTGCGCGCGCTGGCGGCTGCGATTGCTGGTCGTGATCCTCAGCCAAGTGCGTGATATCTTGCCCGGCACGATGGCCGACAAGAAGTCGCTGGGGCGCCGAGTGATGGGGTGGTTCGTGGTCAACGAGGACGGCGGCAAGAAGGCACCCGCCGTCAGCGAGGAGTCCGTCGACGACCTCATCAAGCGCTACGCCGAGGACAAGCCGGCCGCCGCGCCGCCGCCGCCCCCGCCCGTGGAGCTCAAGGGGGACATCCCGCGCGCCACCGGCGGACAGCTCGATCTGCCGCGCATCTTCGTGGCCGCGGGGATCTCGGCCGAGGAGCAGGGCCGCGTCGTGCGCGCCCAGGAGCTGCTCAAGACGCTGCCCGTCGAGACCCCGGTCGCCATCAAGCGACAGATCGTCGAGGCCTCGCTGAAGGCCTTCGGCTATCCCATCGACGAGCTCATCGAGGCCGGCGCGCAGGAGATCCAGGCCCTGGAGGCCTATATCCAGCGCGAGGCCGCCGAGACCCAGCGCACGCTGGGCGACGCCTCGAAGCGCATCGAGGCGCTCAACCAGGAGATCCTGGATCTGCGCAAGCTGATGCAGACCTCGATCGACGAGCAGAACCTGGCCACCCAGGCCAGCAACGAGGCCAAGCTGCAGGTGCAGCAGGTGCTCGAATTCTTCGGGGAAGAGGCCATCGCACGTGTGGTGCATGCCTCGCCCAAGCTGCAAGAGCCGCCCAAGGAATAGCGTTCCGGCCAGAAGGTAGAAGGAGACAGGGATGAAGCTGACGCCGTTCGCGAAGATCTTTCTGAGCGTGGTGATCCTGGGGGTGCTCGGGTTCACGCTGTACATGTACCGGGGCAAGCTGAAGAGCATGACCAAGAAGAAGAAGCCGGTGGCAGGTTCACCGAAGCCTTCGGTCAGCGGCTCGCCGCAGCCGTCCGAGCCCTCGGTCTATGACAAGGACAGCTTCACCGGCGTCAACAGCGCGGGGCAGGATCCGCCGCGCACCGGCGTCACCGGCGTCACCGCCGCCAGCGTGGGCGAGGGCAAGATGGATCGCCCGCTCATCGTCGCCATCAACACCTGGGCCGGCCACGCGCCCGGCATCGTCGCCAACGGCGGCATGACCACCGCCAAGGGCAGCATCTACGACAAGCTCGGCCTCAAGGTCGAGTTCAAGATCTTCGACGATCCCACCACCAAGTTCGCCGCCTTCCGCTCCGGCGACATCGACATCATGTGGGACACCGTCGACTCGTGGGCGCGCGAGGCCTCGGTGCTGGGCGCCGACAAGGTCGCGGCCAAGTCGATCATCATGCAGGACTGGTCGCGCGGCGGCGACGGCGTGGTGTCGACCTCCGACATCAAGTCGGTCGAGGACCTCAAAGGGAAGTCGGTCTCGGTCATCGAGTTCTCGCCGTCACACTGGCTGATCCTGTACTTGCTGTCGCAGTCGGGCCTGACCAACGAGGAGAAGAAGACCGTCTCGCTGAAGATCTTCAACGAGCCGGCGCAGGTCAAGACCGCGTTCACCTCGGGCTCGGTCGACGCCATGGTGTCGTGGGAGCCCTTCCTCAGCGAGGCCCAGGCCGCGCTGGGCGACAAGGCGCACATGCTGGTGTCGACCTCGGCCGCCACCAACGTCATCGCCGACACCCTGGTCGCGCGCCAGGCCGTCATCGACAAGGCGCCGGCCAGCATGCGCGACTTCGTGCTGGGCTGGTTCCAGGGCATCGACGCCATCAAGGACAACCCGCCCGCGGCCTACGCCAAGGTCGCCGACGGTCTCAAGCTGACGCCCGAGGACGTCGAGGCCATGCTGTCGGGCCTCAAGCTGACGCCGTTCGCCGACAACGCGCAGTTCTACGGCCTGACCGGCAGCAAGCCGCACTTCGACACCCTGTTCAACTCGGCCTACCAGGTCTATCGCCGGCTGGGCAAGACGCAGGCCGCGGTCGACGCCAAGGACTATGTCGACGCGCGCTTCGTGGCCGCGCTGGCGCCGCTGTATCCCGGCCAGGCCGTGGTCGAGCCCTCGGTCAAGCCGGCCACCAGCAAGGCCAACGTCAAGGACAAGGGCATCCTCAACAAGAAGCTGTCGATCAACTTCTCGCCCGGCTCGGCCGAGATCATGGCCGGCTCCGAGTTCATGCTCGATGCCCTGGGCGAGACCATGGTCTCGTTCGGCAACACCTACCTGCAGGTCGAGGGCAACACCGACTCCAAGGGCGGCACCGACATCAACATCGAGCTGTCCAAGAAGCGCGCTGACGCCGTGAAGGAGTATCTGGTCAAGAACTTCCAGATCCCCGAGGCGCGCTTCAAGACCCTGGGCCTCGGCCCCAAGAACCCGGTGGCGCCCAACACCACCGAGGCGGGTCGCCAGGCCAACCGTCGCACCGACATCAAGGTCATGCTCGGCGCCCAGTAAGTGAGCACGCAGCCCCCTGAGAAGGAGGCCGCGGCCTCCCCCGGTGCACCCCGCGCCGAGCTACCCCACGCCGATCCTGACAAGCAGGTGATCGACAAGGGCGGGCGGGCGCGGCCGCTGGCGCCGCGCAACGAGCGCTGGTTCGCGCTGCGGGCGCCGCTGCCGCGGGGCGTGGGCACGGCCCTGGCCATCGCGGGGCCGACGCTGCTCATCGCGCTGTGGTTCCTGGTCACCGCGACCGGGATGGTCAAGCCGCGCGATCTGCCGTCGCCGGGCGAGACCCTGCGGTCGATCCTCGATCTGTGGTTCAACCAGGGGCTGCCCAGCGCGATCTGGGTGTCGACCAAGCGCATCATGATCTCGTTCGCGCTGGCGGTGGCGGTGGCGATGCCGCTGGGCATCGCGATGGGCGCCTTCGAGCCCATCAACCGCTTCTTCGATCCCATCGTGGCGCCGTTCCGCTACATGCCGATCTCGGCCTTCATCCCGCTGTCGCTGGTGTGGTTCGGGATCTATGAGGGGCAGAAGATCGCGTTCCTGTGGCTGGGCGTGTTCGTGTACCTGTTGCCGGTGGTGGTCACGGCGATCCGGGCGGTGCCCGAAGAGTATGTACAGACTGCCTATACACTGGGAGCCAGCCGACCGCGCGTGATCTGGAGCGTGCTGATCCCGGCGTCGCTGCCCGACATCTTCGACGCGTTTCGCGTCATGAACGCGATCTCGTGGACCTACATCGTGCTGGCCGAGCAGGTCAACATGCGGGACCCGCCCGGCCTCGGCTACATCGTCAACCTGGGGTTGCAGCACGCGCGGCCGGAGATGGCGTTCGCGATCTTGATCGTCATCGGCCTGATCGGGATCTTGACTGACGTCGCGATCAACACGCTGAGCAAGGTGCTGTTCTCGTGGCGGGAGAAGCACTGATGGCTGCCGTGGGAACCGATGCGGCCAAGGTGCCGAAGCTCGAACTGGACAACCTCTCGGTGGTTTATCGCGGCCGCGCCGGCACGCTGATCGAGGCCGTGCGCGACATGTCGCTGCAGATCGCCGACAAGCCGGGGCATGGCGAGGTGGTCGTCTTCCTGGGGCCGTCGGGCTGCGGCAAGTCGTCGATCCTGCGCACCGTGGCCGGGCTGCAGCCGGCCACCCGGGGCGAGGTCCGCCTCGACGGCGTCC
>Ga0154020_10005444_pt1 | contig 15002 bp, 24 predicted proteins | sample Klosneuvirus_201_FD_109709 | JGI IMG/M metagenome (GOLD analysis project Ga0154020, IMG submission 109709) | Active sludge microbial communities from wastewater, Klosterneuburg, Austria - Klosneuvirus_20160825_MG | ecosystem: Engineered > WWTP > Aerobic digester > Activated sludge | place...
CTCCTTCTTGATCTTGTTGACAAGGGTCATGTCCATGCCGACGACGGCACGCTGGGTCTTCTTGACGACACGGCGCTTGCGGCGGGCGAGGGCCTCAGCGGAGCCCTTCTTGTTGAGGCGGCGGTAAACGGCAGTCCAGCGGAACTTGGCGTTCTTCTGGCGCTGGAGGAAGTACGACTCATCCTTCGAGGTGCGGAAGCGGAAGGACTAGAGCGAGGAAGGTGAGCACAAAAATCGAGGCAACAGAATTGGATTTTGCAGAGCCAATTCCCATAAAAAATTTATTTAAAACTGCAATAAAATTTTATTCGACGCAAAATAAGCTGGGAAAAATGGAAGAAAAGCGCCGAACCTTGCTGTCGTTGCGGATGTAGAGGATACCGTGGCCGGGGTGGATCTTCCAGCCCGAGAAAGAGCAGGTCTCAACCCTAAACAAAGATACTTGTGAATGGTGGAGTTCAAAAAGGGCGAAAAAGAAAGAAATGGGCGGCAGCGCCAACAGCCTCGGAAAGGAAATCGAAGGCAGATTAAATTTTTGAAGTACTTCATGGGAGTGAAGTGTGGTCAACTACGACGGAAAAGGGGACGAAGAGCAGCCTCTGGGGCCAGCAAAGGACGAAGGACGGAGGAGGAAGCTTATCGGCGACGAAGGTGGGGTCGAAAAATCTTCGGGCGAGACTTCCGAAACTTTTTCTCGCCCATTCCCCGACATTAGGGTTTCTACGGCATTCGATTCCCTCACTTGAATTCATACATAACAAAATAATATTTCTCGAATTCCCATCTTTTCGAGGGGATGACAAAAGTAAACAGTGAAAACCATGGGGTTTCGTGATCAGTGATGGCGCGGAACCGGCTGCCAGACAGGCACAAGTGTAGCAAAAAGCGCGGTTTATCATGGATTACATGAACTCATAAATGGCGTCCGCCCCATTGTATGCTCGTTCTTGCATTTCAACGTCATCTTGTAGCAGCGAGTCCTCTTGGTTCGCGCCGAAGCCCACGCCGCAGCGGTTTCCTCGAGACTTCTCGAAGTAGAGCCACATCGCCGCAACCGCCAAATTGCCAATCACGCCGATGCCAAGCAAGGAGTCGCCACCACCAACGCTAAACGGTGCACATTACAAGATCAAAAGAAGAAGTGTCGGCTTGACGAGTGGCTTGGATCCATTGAGAAGCACTCGCGGTTTAACATATCGACCGGAGAAGTAAACAACGATTGAGGACCTCGGCGCACCATGCTTCGTTATGCTCGTCCGCTGCGAAGCTGGAGGGGCACACTCCTTGCAAGAGGACCAAACCGAAGATGATGGAGAGCTGGCAAACGATGAGGAGGCACATCATAAGCGCTCGAAGCTGCTGTATCCCTGCCACCGAACCAAGCGGAAGTTCTCCGTCGACTGATGCGCTTTTCATCTGAACGACTGACGACAAGAGTGACCACCGAACCAAGATAAACAAATTCGCGAGGAGAAGATGGAGAATTAAAACTTGCGAACGAATTGCCCAACGATCTTGATTGATGCTTGAACTTCGTTCACCAACATCCAGTACAGGATTAATACATCGATTTGCAATGGTTGAAAGAATTGATCACTGTCGCATTTAGACATTGGCGAGCGACTGGACAGCCTCCTGAAAGTAGACGACCTCATTGTGCTTGAATCCAATCTTCTTGAAGGTGTCACCAATGCTTCGGTATTCTTCCATGCCGTACACACGCCGAGGGTAAAGCGCAACCAATTCGTATTTTTGATTCACTTCCATAAAGCCCTGTGACTCGATGAAGTCGAAAAGATTCTAAAATGCACAAGACAAGAAGCACCATGGCGTGAGAAAGGAGGAGAAAGAACGGTACTTTGAGGGTATTCTCACTCGAAAACGTCCTGGAGATGCGATCGCCCTGAGGCATTCGAATCGTGATTTTGCACTTGAGAGGAGAACTGTCAGATTCCTCAGCAGGGAGCTGTGAGAAAAGGCTTTCAAGATACGCATCACGAGATTTTTTCAACTTTTCTTCGTCTTGCTTCTTCATCTCTTCTTCCTTCCTTCGAACGTCCTCCCTCTCTTGGATGATCCTTTTCCTGAGCTCCTACACAAGAATCGTTGAAAATATCGGAAAGGAAATCCATATAAACGAATTTGGAATGACCTTTTCTTGGTCCTTTGACAAGGAGGCATTATACTCAGCGTCTTGTTCCAATACTACAAGGAAAAATCATGAAGATTCAGACGGGTACTGAGAAATTCTGTACCAAGACGATCACGACGGGATTGAAACGAAGAGGACGACGAGCTCAAGACAGTGCCCGTATCGGCCGCGTACGCCTAATTACAAAGACGATATATCATCGACCAAAGAGAAGGAGAGACGAAAGCCATGGCTACCTTGGTTGCTGACGGGTTAAGAATGTTGCCGTTCTTCATTGGCTTGGATTTGGCAAGCTCAAGTTCATCGATGGCCTTCTTGCGCTGTTCCTCCTGAATCTGCTCTTGCTTCTTACCTGAAGCTTCCTAAAGAGCGGGCAGCAAAAAATCAGAAGAATCAGGGAGGAAGGAAGAGAGATGCGATTACATTCAACTTCTCCTGCAGAGCCTCAACGGCAGCGGAACGGGACTCTTTCTTGGTGACATCTATAAAAATGATATCAAGAACAACGAAAAACCACAAACACAAAGGAATTTGCAATCAATATAATCCTCGGGAAGGACGAGGAGCCATCAACAAGTCGTCGAGCTCGAGCGGACGCCAACGAAAGGTCTCGTCATCGACAATGACGTCATTCGGACAAGGACAGATCTCGGACGGATGGAGAAGTAATAACGACGATGTACGTTAGATCATTCAATTTTTTTAAATTTTCGGATGGTTCATGGTCGTGGGAAAAAAGGGATCGTCGAGTGGGAGATCTTTCACGAGATTCGACTATCCCACAAGGCGCCAACGCATTAGAAAAAGTATGGAAAGAATAGTACATGATTTCATAGGGAGCTGTTTTCGCTGGCGCCACGCGGTGAAGCGCTCGCTGAGGCGGCGGAGAAAGAGCTCATAGGCAATCGAAAAAAGAAAGACAAAGAACAGGGCCCACACGATGTGCGCCATCGAGGGAAGATAATCCCACATTTTGAGTAGGATAAAATAAAGAGAAGAGAGTGTCTGCGACGCTATTACGCTAAGCCGGGAATGGGGCCGGCCGGGGACGCGGACCTCGCCAATAAGGTCGTCAGTTGGATGCTCGACAAGTGCATTGCAGATTAGAGTTCAGACTTCAGAGGTCAGCGAAAATATTTTCTTGTCTCGTTGCGAAGTCTAACGATCAAGTACGAATAGTTTCATAGTTATAAAGTCCACTAAGGGCGTCCTTGTCCTCTTCAGCCGCTCGAGGACAACGCTCTTCGTGCATTTTGCCGTTGATTACATTCGACTCCGGCCTTTCGCTTTGCCCCTGCTCACGGACGGCGGACAAAATTAATTCGTGTGATTATAAAAATTTCCTCGGATTCATATTTGTGAGATTCGGTGTTCACTCATTCCTGCGAGCGTCGATCTTGGCTTTTTTAGAGGTGTTCCAACAATCGTCGAGCTCGTTGTCTTGTCTCTTTCTGTGCCCCTTCTTTGGCGCCTTGGAAGCGGCAATTGATACGCATTTGTTTGGTTAATATCATATATTTAGGTAGTGTTAGGATGGAAAAGAGGGGCAGCTCGAAAAGGCCGACGAAGTCTCCAATGGTTGAGCGACCAGGCTCCACCTCGGAAGACGAAGATCCAGACCAAAAGGGAAAGGGAAAAGAAAAAGCAAAAGGAAAAGAGAAACAAAAGGAAAAGAAACGCGAAGATTCATCCAGCGAGGAAGATGACCTCGAGCCAAACATGGCTGGCTCCTCCTCCTCTTCCACTTCATCCTCCTCTCGCTCCTCTGTCATGCTTCAAGACTTGCGAAGGGGCGGAAAAGATCTTGAAGGATTGGCCTCCTCATCTTCATCTGAACTCGATGATCCCTTCGAAGTGATGAAAAGAGAAGAGGAGAAGGAGATACCACTGCAAGGAGAGGCGAAGGCGGCGCTTTCACCGCCTTCTCCGAATGCATTGTCGTCTTCTGCTATTTTGAAGTTGATGCAAGTGAAGGATCGAGTCGATGAGGGTCCTCCGGCGCAAATGAAAACCAAAGTACAAAATGGATCGGCGGAGAAGCCCAAATCAAGTGGGTCGGGGGAACAGCCATCAACAAGTCACAAGACTGTCAAGCGACCGCCAGTGGAAGAACTCGAAGATCGGGTATTCCCTTCCCTTCCTCATTTTCAAATCGACTTAATGATTGCACATAGATCGCACTGCTCAGGGAGGTATGCCCAGATCTTCCTGATGCAACCCTGCTGAAGTCGTTGGAAGAGAATGAGTTCCATGTCCCCGACGCTCTCAACGCGCTATTTGATGACGGAAAGACAAGCTCTGCAAATGTAAAAGTACGAAATGCTTTTTGTTATAGTGGAGATTGATACCAAGCCTGAAATCTTCGTTAGGGGGGAAAATCGAAAGAGGAAGCAGAGGCGGAAGAGCTTCAAAAGGAACTTATTCGAATTCGCGAGGACCTCCGAAAGCTGAAAGAGACTAAATTCGACCGCGTACGCCCCGTTGCTAATTCTCGGAGACGAGTTACTCTGATGTAATTCTATTTAGAAAATGTTGGAAAGCTCGAGATCTCAATTACAACAAAAGCATAGGAGTGAGGACGATGCATTCCGCCAGACTCGTACGCTGTCAATTCTGATAGACGGAGGGTAACGTTTCACATTAACTTGTTTCAGATACTGTCATCGAGAGGCCGAAGCAGTGGACCACCAAGGACTCCGAAAGCGTCTACAAATACATCATCGATCTCAATTCTGATGAAGCCCGTCCCATCGTGGAGAGGTATGTGTTCTCTTTTCATCAGTCGTGTTTGATTTTTCCCTGTCGTCATGATGGTAGAATAGGTTTTACTCGGGAGGTGTGGAGGATCGACGAGAGATGGAGATCACCAAGATTGAGCGCATCCAAAATAAGAGGTATTGATATGTCATCTCACAGATCGAACGATTTTGAAGTCTGATTTGCTTTTTGTTTGCAAGCTTATGGGATCAATATGTCACTTCCCAATCTGCAATCTCAAGTCGAAATGGCAAGAAGATCAACGAGCGAATGCTCTTTCACGGTTCGTTTCTCTTGAACCTCATCCTCCAAGTTCCCTCATATCGTCAATAGGATGCTCCGCGAAGATTATCAATGTTATTATTGAAGACGGTTTTGATATTCGAGTCAGCAACGTCAACGGTGCCGCTGGTGCTGGAATCTACTTTGGCGAGGTGATGCGCACCTCCCTTTCATATATTAAGGTGCGCATATCATTTGATGATTTCTCGTTGACCATCGTAATTTTTAATTGATGTTTTAGGATTGCCATGCGGACAAGTTGCAGTTGCTCTTTTGCCGCGTAGAGCTTGGTTCTCAGGTGTCATTGGAAGAGACCCTCAAGGTTTCCCGTGATGATATCGATTATGTGGATCGCCTTTTTGTTGATTCTTTCCGTAGTACTATAAATCGCAGAAGGGAGGGATTCGAAGACCGCCTCCAAGAAGTAGCTCAGATCCGACGCCTCACGACTCCGTGTTCGGCCACATCAAGGTATCACATCATCGAAGTCATTGAGTTCCTCTAAGGTTCGGGTTGACGCTATCCGATTTCAGAACGATCTAAATCATCCGATGCAAGTGGTATTTGACAATCGCCAGATCTATCCAGAGTATCTCATTACATTTTCGCTCTCTCCCACTTCTAAAGCATGGGGACGTCTCCAGGTACTTTTAATATCATATGCACGATTCCCGTCCTGAGCTTTTTCTATGCTAACGACATGGCGTAATTAGCGGATAAACGCCGCTCAAAATTGGCAGCACTCGAGTTACACGCGACAGGTAAACTTTCCATTGTCTTGCCTCGTCATTGTTGTAATCTCACCTATTTCTCCCTCTCAGCTCAAAGCCTATACTGAAAAATATATGGTTGTCGTTTCTGTTTCCTGTGGCATTCGCCCGAACCATAGCAGTCCCGACTTCCCCTTTCTAGGTACCTTCTCGTTTCGATTGAGTGCCGCTCAGCGGCTTATCGGAGTTGCTTTTAGACAGAGTGCGGCGCCTCTTGACCGAAGATCCGAAAGACCCCAAGTCCATTCATGCCACTGAACAACTCACTCTCGTGGCGCTGACTTCGACAATGCAAACTCTGGCAAAGCTTCTGGCGGAGAGGGCCGTCATCTTATTGCGTCCTCCCGAAGGCCCTACAAAGACCCTCGAGAAAGGAAAGGCGAAGGAGAAAGAAACGAGGAACGATAAAAAGGAGGAAGGCGGCCAAAAAGAGAAAAACTCATCGCCCCGTGTCGAAAAGAACGCTAGTGACGCAGAAGAAAAAGATGAGACCTTTGCCGATAAGGTGTCTCATTTGTTAGCCTCTATATTCCACTCATCCAATGGAACAGCATCGACCTCTCACCCCCCATCCTCATCCCCAAGAACTCCAAAGTCTTCGAGTCCTCGGAAGAAATCGAGCTCGAGTGTGAACATCGCAGTCTCCAAGCCAATCAAAGGGGACAAGCCCAAGGCATCCCTCTCTCTCATATTGCACGCGCGAGCGGAGTCAGCGCAACAATATGTACGCTTCACACTCATCCACTGAAAAACCTAATTGACTCACATGGCGATGATGACTAGTCCACAGAAGTACTTCTGCCGTTCAACGAGTCGCTCATCTTCGACGCGGTGTTGTGGAATAACTCGAAGCAACCCCTCCGATTCCTTCGCTGCTTTCGAAAAGATTTCTCTACCTTAATTAGCGGTAGCTTCACGTTTCGAGTCTTGCTGGTCTTCAAGATGATCTCTACGGATAAGGGCAAACTCGGTTTCAAGAAAGTTCTTGCCTCGTGGCCAAGGGAAGACGTTCCTGCTTCCCCTCTTCCCGCGCCTCTTCCAGCGGCGACGGAGGGTGATATTGTGACCCTCGCCCCTGAAACTTCTTCTTCCTCTTTCTTCGACCCCGCCATTCCAATTCAAGTCAACTTCCAGAGCTTTTCGAAGAAGAAGAGCTTTCACCAGGTCTTCTTTGCATCTCCTGATGGTGATCACGGACAGATGCCGAAGACTTTCGTTCCAAGAGTCTTCCAAGTGCGTCTGCGCTACGAGTTCAAAGGGGCGGACGACAAGTTCTTTATAGGCGAATTTGCCTCAAAGAGCGTCACGGTGTATGTGGTTCCACGGAAATAGGAGATCCGGGATCAATATTACAGCTCCAATAAAACCCATATTACTATTCTATTTCAGAAAGTTGTTTTATTGAATAACAAGCACTTAGTTCATTGAGTCCCGCAATATCCCTGCCACCGACTCGAACTCTTTGAGCATATCCATCTGCCGCCGCAGCTCCTCATCGTACCTCTTCACGAAGACTAAACAAGGCAACCGTGTGAGATTTGGGATGACATCTTTCGAGGGAGTGCAATGACCTTCAAAGTAGTAGGTCGCGCCATTCCATATTCCGATGAGGGCAAAAAAGATGATAAATCCCGCGTGCAAGAGCCGCCATTTATATAGGAACAGCGTCGGGAACAGGCTCAGAAGCATATACAAGAACTGGTAGAGCATGAAGCCGTAATGAACTCTCTAGATGAAGGAGGGTGATAACTGATCATGGAAGGAGTGAAAGGCGATATACTTCTTCTCCGAAAGGGAGGGAGCATGCTTTTCTGACGAACTTGTTCTCCAGCAAGTACTTGGCAGTCGTCATCTTTCCATTGAATGTCCTGACGTTCCAATAAACTATTAAGGGGAAAGTTATTTGAGAGATCCATTCGAGCGACTTAATATTGAATTGGACCTTTTAAGTAGTAGAGGGCCTGCCATAACAGATAAGGGACGAGAGGAATGAGGACAAAGTTTATCAGGGTTGGCTTCACTTCAATGGCGAAGTCATGACGGAACTTCCACCGAAGGCAGTAGGTCAAGATGGGAGGCGCGAGGTGAATGAAGACAGAGGTGATCTTGTCAATCTCGTGGAACACCATCGAATTCCGAAACTGCAAGCAAGAAGAATTGAAGAGGGGCAGAAGCTCACTCTACTATGCCGTTTGGCGCACCGCTGGGATCGACCACAACAGAGGGCCGTTCGCGAAACTGCAGGATGTTATAATTGATATTCCAATTGAGATGAGCAAGGAGACAGGCGTAGGTACCTGAAGCATATGGCAAACAATGCCCCACTTTCATTGAAGTACCACACATAGAGAAGCATCAACCCATTGGCAAAGTAGCAAAAGTCGAACTGAACAAAATCGATAAATCATCATTTGAGGCAGATGAGAGCGATAACAACCGCACCATGAAGTAGTGCCAGTCAATAAAGTAGTAGTAGACCCAGCGGAAGAGAATCAGCAGAGTCACCATTAGAGTGTAGAGGAGGGGGAAGTAGAGAGGGAAGGCACCAAGGACATAAGGCGTCATGATCACCGTGACAACCCCTACAAAAACCAAATCAACAAAACAGCAATATCAAATCGAAAGAGGAAGAACCCAGAGCTTCAATGACCGAGGACAAAAGAGATCTTGTTCTTGAGATGGATGGGCTCCTCGTGAATCATCTTGATGGCATCTTTGCGCTTTGCATTCAATTTGTCTTTCACGTTCGACAGCTTTTCTTGGATGACTCGCTTGATTTTCGGCTTGAGGAGGCCGTGCAGGTCCAGGCGAGTATCGGCCTCCCCTTGGAGGGAATCGTCAACGCTTTGGTATTGGCTTCTCGCTGACTCCTCCGCCATCATGTGTTTCGATCGCTTGTGATATTGATTATGAGAGAATTGAAATTCTATGTAGTGAGTCTATCGCTCAGACGAGAAAGTGAACGAGCAATCTGCGAATGGGTCCTGGTGGGGATACAATTTTACTAAATGGAAAAACAAAAAAACGAGGACGAGATTACACAAAATTGTACAATCAGAAAACGGGAGATATGAACAGTGGGAAATAGTCTCTCCAGTGGACTATTACACGCCCGTGTTCGTCTTGTCAAAGAAGGCGTTGACGACACTGTCGACCGACACAGCCACGTTCTTCAACTTGAGTTCGGCGACCAAGGCGCGGAAGTCAACCTCAGAGATTCCGAAATCGCGAACTTGAGCAAATATCTTCATGTTCTCCACCTCCTCCGGTAGCAGCGGGACGTTCATGATGCGTTTGTAGGCCTCGAACTCGGCGTGAAGGCGCTGGAGTTCTGTATCCTTGGTGCGTACCAAACTCATTACTTGTGACAGCTCAACCGATAACTCCTATAATGAAACTCGAATTCAAACTTGAACGATGGAGAAGATCTGACGAGACGAGAGGATCTACCTTAGCTTTCTCGGCTTCGGAGCGCTGGATCTGGAGGGACTCCTTGAGTTTGATATTTTCTGACTCGAGGCGCATGAGCATCTCGAGGTCTGGCCGCGGCTCAGGCTGCTTCAACTGCTTCACAGTCTCGACGAGCTGCTGCTTGAGCTGAGCGTTGGTGACCTCAAGCTCCTTAACCTTCTCCGAGAGGTTGTCCGACCTACACAAAGCTTGTCAACAAAAAGCCATCAAGGTCGTGAGAAAGTGAAAAGGGTACTCTGAATCAACGATAATCCCGAAGTCGTCGTCCTCAGTGTCGTTCTTGAGGCTGGGGAAGGAAGGGAGAGAGGGGTCGATCGGTTCAATCTTCACGGCAATGATTGGAAGTTTTTCAGGCGTGTCATCGAACTGCAGTATTGAAAAATAAGGAAACGCCAGAAAAGAATGTGAAGAAGAGCGCGCACGATGAAGGGGGCAAGAGGAGCCTTGTGACCCTTGATGAGGCTGCGCTGGAGCTGGCGGTCCTTCACCTCGGCGCCCCACAATTGCGAAGCGGTGGCGTTGAACTTCTCGGCCATTTTGTTCACGCGCGTACGATACTTGCTTCTCCGGACAGACTGAGGTAATAGGAATCAGGGCAGAATATCGAGAGTAATCGATGAGACCATACCTCATTGTAGAGGGAAAGGTAGTGCGCCTTGAGGTCGACTGCATTCGAGCAACGATCGACGAGACCGACGACGCGCTGCATGAGGGCAGGCATTTTACTGAGCTGCGCCAAGAGGGTTGCGAACTCCGTCGCGGAGCTCATAATTGCCGCTAGGCTCTCGAACATATTTTTGCAAGCCAGATTCTACAACATAAAGCAGATTAGAATGTGAGATTGAACCGAGCGACATCTTGCGAACCTTGTGTTGACGGCACTCCTCCAGTTGAGTATTGCATTTTTGCTCCGTAATAGTAATCTCATTGAAGATAGACTCAAGCTCAGAAAGACGGTTGCTCTTAGCAAAAGCAGCAAATGATTCCTTAAGACCCTTCGGCATCTCAGTGGAAGCGTTTCTAAAGTTTAACTAATTATCAACACGACCTCGAAACTGCAAATTTCGGAACAACGAACCTCGCAGAGTGATAGGCGTTCACAAGGTCGGTGAGGTCGGCCTTTGACTTGTTCACCTTGATCTCAAACATCTCGAAGAGCGACTGAGCCTTAGTGTAGATACCCTTGAGCATCCCCTACATACCACAAGAGCTCAATCACAAACATCCAAACATTAGATAATGAGGGAGGGGAGTGTACGTTCAAAGTCTTCATTTGGTTCACGGGCTCGGGATCCAGCTTGCCACTTAGTGAGTCAATCACCTTAGTGACCTAGAAAAAGCCCCGTCAATGGTTCAGCGAAACGAAAGACAGGTTTTCTGATGGAAACCTTATCAGCGTTGCGGGTCGAGTCCTGGGTGCACCGCTTGAGCTCGTCATAGTCGGCTACGAGTGTATTGTAGTCTTGAGTGAAGTTGGAGCCATTAAAGGCGCTCAAGTAATCACTCAACGTATTGATGGGCTTGTCGCTCTTGATCGCAGGGTCCATGCGGGGATCGAATGGGAACTTTAACTGCAACGCGAAACAACTTAGTGGAATTCGTGTACCTACCGAAGAAAACAATCTCTACCTCCTCAAGTAAAGTTTCCTTCTTGGTCAAAAACTCCTTGAAACGGCCCTCGATCAGCTTCACGACCTCGGTATATTGTCTCACCCGGTCTTTGATCACGAGACTTTGGGAGATCGCGTAATTTGTGGTCAGGACCTGAATGGAGAAAATTAGGTGTCATCAGCCAGGAGAGAGGAGCTAGTCATCAGATACCAGATAAGAACTCTCTTGAATCGCATGCGCCGTAAGAGCAATGGCCACTTGGTTTTGTTTCCAGTAAATTTTATCGAGCAAGATGGTGGCGCGGCGCTGCAAATACTCTCCCCTAACGACCACGTAGGATGCGTCTTCAATGACTCGCACGTCCTCGAGGGGCGAGGAAGGAAGTGGTGGAACCTCATCCTCCATCTCCTCGGGAGGCAACCGCTCAAAGGAGTATTCGGGGGCAGGAATACTCTTACCCATCTTAAGCAATCAATCTTGAGACAAGTGGAGGGAAGTGAACGACAATAACGAGGCGCACAAAGAGCGGAAACGGGAAAACGTGAATCGGAACGTTGTCCGCAGCTAGGTTGTACACGCTTACTTGCGCTTCGTCTTTCATCTCGACGCCCTTGCCCGTAATAAAAACGAGATCGGAGGGAGAAACGATTGCCATAAGATTCGCTGCATATAATCTCCGTTAAATCTTGTGACCAATCCAGGGGAAGCAAGTTCGTACCCAAAGTGGCCTTGAGTTTAGCGACAGTGTTATTCGGCTTTAGGTAAAGCGTCACGGTGTGCCCGTGAGCACCGAACACATATATCTTCTGCAGCCAGCTAAATCCTTGCCCATGCTGGTCACCGGAGCTCGCCGCATTAGAGACAGGCGAAGAAGGCACCTTAACCTCCGCGGCTGGCTTGGAAGGCGTAACCGGTGCAGGAGTGGCAGCGGGGTTACCTTTAGTCGGAGTAGCCACAACAGGAGAAGCGACCGGAGGCTTGGACGGCGTCGAAGGCAACTTGTGAGGTTCCTTAGCAGGCTCTTTGGGCTTGACCATCGTTGACATGGCTAGATTTTTTGGCTGGAGGTACTCATGGGCAAAAAACTCATCCCAGCCCAACCGCCTCTTGTTGTCCTTAATCAGCATCCTGCTCTACGATATAACCATGTTGAAGTCATGGGAAAATATAACCATGTTGAAGTCATGGGAAAAAATAGACGGAGAAGAAGCAGGCAAAAGAGACGATCGTACGAGGAACGATTGACAAAGGGCGGAAATGTGAGATGGATAGTGGGTAATGGGAGCAGGCGATCCCACCTTCAGCTTGAGCTCATCGATAACTTTGGCAGTGATGGGAGTGGTGCCCGTCAGCATCTCGTAAAAGATCACTCTGAAAAAACGGTCAGGGACGAGCTGGAAACTATCAGACAATTCGAGGTGAAAATACCCAACTGACCAAAGATCGGCGTTTGAGTTATAAGGAGCCGACAGGAGGACCTCAGGAGCCATGTACAGAGGGCTTCCTAAAGGGAGAGAACCGGTTAGCTCGTGCAAATAAAGGGGATGAATCACACCAGCGCACCAACGAAGGAGGTCATGATTTGGTTTTGGTTGACAACTCGAGCAAAACCAAGGTCACCAATTTTCAAAGACGCTTGTTTACTCCGCTCAGACAAGAGAATGTTCTGAGGCTTGAGGTCGCGATGCACAACACCGTTGTCGTGCAAGTGTTTGAGGCCGGACGCTGCGAGAATAAAGTGAGCTGAGAGGACGAGCACCTCAGATTATCAACCCCACCCCAATTAATCAGTGGAATAAGAATTCGCCAATTTCCTCGCGAAGAGGCGGAGAGCAAAAGAAGCGCACCGAACTGGATCATAAAGTCCCTCGACGTGTCCTCGTCGAGCACTCGGCCACGCTGCTCCGCCAGAAAAGATTTGAGATCGCCTCCTCCGCAAAATTCAACAACCAAGAATAAGCGGCGGCCGTCTTTGCTCTTCTACAAGCACGGGGAAGAGTGAGGCAGGGAGGGTGAGGCAGGGAAGGCCGAGGACTCCAACAAACGGGAAGACAGGGACCGAGCCGAAGACCAACGTACCTCGATGTGGTACAGCTGAATTACATTGGGATGGCGGAGCTTCCGCATAATCTCCACTTCTTGTTGGAGATACGTGAGCTCTCGAGCGTTACGGCCAGCCAACTCAATCACCTTGATGGCCACTGCGGAGCCGTTCGACTTGTCGACTCCCTTGTAGACATTCGCATAGGCGCCGCTCCCGAGCTTGGACTTTTGGGATTCCTCAAACTCGTATTTGTTACCCAGGAGCAGGGTAGACTTTGTTGAAAAAAAGTTCATCCTAGGGTTAGAACGACGCGTGACCTATCGATCCCGTCAGTGCGGAGCCAGACGGTTTGGTCTCTGGAGAGAGATATATAAAATGATCGGGGAAGGAGGCCAACGAGGAGTGCGGCCTGAAATTAAGGTCCACGAAGAGCGACCGACGACAAAAAGACCGCTGCTCGTTTTCTTCGTCGTTGCGAAGACCCGACAACCGTCAGTCCCTCGAGATTTCCCCCTTTGGCATCTGGCAACACCGAAACAGGCCAACTGGCAAGTATATTCAATCAAGGGGTTGCATTGTTGACACATAGCGAGGAAGGATGTCGACGCAGGTATTAAGTTGAACCCGATTGTTCTCCGACTCTCGCCGACCTCGTTTTTTGCAGATGCCCATCGACCTTGTCCTGGTTCGCCATGGTCAAAGTGAAGGTAACCTCGCACAGGCGAAGTCAAAGAAGGGTGACGATTCCTTCTGGACTCCTGAATTCTCGCAGAGGCCGAGCTCGATGGTTCACCCTCGCCCTTCATTTCCCTCGACTGGCAATTCAAATGGCGCTCCCCATTTTCCTTCCAAATTTACTTTGTTATTTAGTATCGACTAACGAAGAAGGGTGTTGATCAAGCAAAAGCTGCGGGTGAGTGGGTTCGCTTTCCTTTTCTTGAAACTTTTCAACTGTTCGAGGCCCTCGTTCGCTCAACGAACCTGCACGTAGGTCAAGACCAACATTTCGAATCGTTTCGACCGTTATTATTGCAGTGAATATCTGCGTGCCATGGAGACCGCAGCGTTTTTGGATTTCGAAAATGCAGAGTGGTTTTCTGGTGCGCTCAGTCGCTCACGTTGGATCGCTCTTGCTAGCACCCACGATTCCCCCACTGATCGATTTGCCGTAGAGTTCTACCTTCGCGAGCAAGATATGGGTGTCTTGGCAGGCAAGTCGAGCCAACAACGCAAAGAAGACTACGCGGACGAATTGTCGAGGCGGTACGCAATCTTCATGGTCTGACCTCCGCTCGCCTAACAGGTCCTTTTCTAGCGACCGTGATGCCTTCTACTACGCTCCCCCTGGCGGTGAATCCATTGCCGAATGCGCTTTGCGCGTGGAGAAATGGATTAGCTCCCTTCGTCAGGTTCATGCTTGCCCCCTCCTTTAATAACACACCCAGGATTGCCACTCTGATTGCTCTTTCTTGTTTAGAACGCTGCTGGCATGAAGGTGATCGCCGTGTGCCACGGCAACATTATCAAAGCGATTCGTCTTCGGATTGAGAAGTACCCACTCTCTTCCCCGCCTTCACTTTTTTCTTATGCTCACCTTGATATTCAGGATGACCTCGGCCGAGTGGCACAAGTTCGACAAGGACCCCTACTACCAGACATACAACTCCCAGGTTTTGCACTACTCTCGTCGCGACCCAGTTACTGGACGCATCTCGCACGACATTAACTGGTTCCGCACTTATTGTACGCAGTCGCGAACATTCTTAAATGACAGGAGAATTGATGGTTCTCATAGGTCCCTGGAATCCTTCGAAGACTCCTACCGACTGGGTAAAGATCTTCCGCCCCTCGTGGACCAATGAGCAGCTTCTCTCGTGGGCGAAGCTCACCCCTCGGTATTGCTCCCCCCCCCCCC
>Ga0154020_10005445_pt1 | contig 15000 bp, 11 predicted proteins | sample Klosneuvirus_201_FD_109709 | JGI IMG/M metagenome (GOLD analysis project Ga0154020, IMG submission 109709) | Active sludge microbial communities from wastewater, Klosterneuburg, Austria - Klosneuvirus_20160825_MG | ecosystem: Engineered > WWTP > Aerobic digester > Activated sludge | place...
CCCAGGAACGAGTTGAGGTCGCGGGTCTGGAAGCCCTCGATCGTGGTGACCACGTCCCAACCGGCGATGACGCGAGCGAACACGGTGAAGCCGCCGTTCTGGGTGTCCAGATTGGCGGAGTTGTCGGTGAGGTTGAAGAACCACTGGCTGGTGGCTGAGTTGGGGTCTGAGCCCAGCTTGGCCATAGCAATGGTTCGCTCGATATTGGATCGCGTGGAGCTGAACTCATTCTGGACGGCGGGGTCGGTCGCGACCGCGGCGTACTGGGGGCTGGAGGTCGGATCGTCGGCGAAGCCGCCGCCCTGCAGCACAAAGTCGTTGATTTTGCGGTGGAAGAAGGTGTTGTCCACCCGGCCGGAGTTGATGTACTTGAGGAAGTTGGCGGCCGTGAGGGGCGCCAGGGTGCCGCCGGGCGGACCGCCCCGGTCGTAGAGCTCGATGTCGATCATGCCCTGGGTGGTCTGCAGGCGAACGATGGTGTTGGTGATGTTCTGCATCGCCGAGAGCGACGGCAGGTTGGCCAGGAAGGGGTCGGCGTACAGGGCCAGCCGCTGCTCGAGGGAATCAAACAGGGGGGGCTGGGCGACCTCCGGCCGGGGGCCGGAACGGAACAGCTTGGCTAGGAACCGCAAGGACAAAGGTCACCTCCATAGCGAAAACAACTGCTGGGCGTCCGTACCGGGCTCAACGGGGCTCAGTTGAACACAGGGTTGTCCATGTAAACAATTTCACGGCTCGGGTCAAGGGAGGGGATGCTCGTCATGGCCCGCCCGAGCGTGTTCTGGATACGAGTGATCTGTGTGACGGCACCGGCAAGCGGCGACGCGGCGCCGATGGGCGCCGAGATGATTTCGATCGAGTAATGCTGGAACGCGGGGTCTGAGTTGATCTTGGCGGCGATAACGGGGATGCTCATCGCCCGGTAATCGCGGCGCTGCAGCGGTGCCAGGGTCTGGAACCCGGGCGGGGTTCCGGCGTAGGCAAAGATCGTCGTGCCGTCGGAGAAGTGGAAAAGCAGGTCGAAGATGAAGGTGACGCCCGAGCTGGCGTAAGGATTGAAGATCGAGATGGTCTCGCTCATCCCGTTGCTGCCGACCAGCGCGGGGTCGGAGAAGCCGTCGGCGAACATGGTGTTCTCCGCCGTGCTGGTCTGGAACGGCGTCGAGACTTCATCGCCAGCGATGCTGGAGCGATACGTCACCGCTATCGGCGTGATGCCCAGGCGCTCGGAGTACTGAATGGTAAAGAACGTGTCCAGGGGGAGCGTGGGCACGGTCGTCAGGTCGATGCTCTTGCGGCGATCGGCCGTCGTCATGATCAGCGTGCCGGGGTTCAGGGTTGCGCCGCCGGTGAGCGTGATCGTGAAGTCCACCAGAACCACCGATGTGTCCCCGGTGTAGAGCACGTCGATGTGTGCTTCGCCGCCGGTTGCGACGTAGGCGCCGGCGAGCGTTCCCTCGGTCCGCCCGCCGCCTTGAGCGGCCTGGGCCGTCGAACCGTCGCTGGCGTTGCCGCCGCCGCCGGTCTTGGTCTGGGTGACGGCCGCGACAAACGGAGAGAGTGACGTTGCCCAGATCGAGAACTCGCCATCGGGCAGGTTGGTGAGCGTGCTGAAGTTCAGCGTGCCGCGGCGGAACGCTTCGATTTCAATGGCGAAGTACATGAGCCCGGCACCGCCGGTGTACACGTTGACGTTGACGGTGGAGTTCTGGCCGCCGAGGTTCTCAACCACGAGCAGGGTCTGGTGCAGGGAGCTCTTGCTGGCCTGCGCGAACTGGTAGTTTTTGAACTGGCCGACGGGAACCTGCGGGGTCATGACGAAAGACTCGCCGAGCACCACGCCGGTGTCGGCGTGGTTGAACGCGACGCCCATCTTGCGGGTGGATCGCACGCTGAAGCTGTATTTTTCGCCGGTCCGGACGAGGTTCAGCCCGGGGTTGGTCGCATCGTTCACGGTCAGAGCGAAGCGGGCGCCGGCGGCGATCGATCCGGAATAGATGACCGCATCACGCAGGCCGGACTCGTAGCGGATCACGACCTGAACGTAGTTGATGTTGGAGGTGTCTTCGTTGACCATGGAGATCGTTTCGGTCGTGGTCGCGCTGCGCGAGCCCTCGGCGTAGGCGAACTCCTTGCCGTAATAGCTGGGCAGACCGGGGGCCTTGATGGTCTCGACGTCGATGATTTTGACGATCGTCGCCTCGGTCGGGCCCACCGTGCCGTTGTAGGCGCCGGTGACCGGGACCAAGGAGAAGGGGCCCGTGCCGGTTCCCAGGAGCTGCTGGTTGAGGTCCGGGGTTGCAAAGGTCTGGATGTTCTGGATGATGTCCCAACCTTGGATGACCTTGCCGAAGACCGGGAAGCCGCCGCTCTGGGTGTTGAGGGCCGGGTTGTCCTGCAGGTTGATGATGACCTGGCTGGCGACCTGCGTGCTGTTGATCGGCACCATCGCCAGTGTGCGGGCCAGGTTGTTGCGGGGGTTACCGTTGGGGACGGGAGTCAGGGCCGGGACAGCGGACAGGCGGGCGATGTCGTCAAACCGGTAGCCGCCGCCTTGCAGCACGGTGGTGTTGATGCTGTGGAAGAACGACTCATCCAGGGTTCCGTTGTTGATGTAGCTGCGGAAGTTGGCGGTCAGGGTCGGGACGAGCGTCTCGAAGAGCTCGATATCGATGCGGCCGACGTTGGTGAGGATGCGGACCACCGAGTTGCCCCGGTCTTCCAGCTGAGAGAGCGGCAGGAACCCGGTCACCATCGGCGACTGGTACATCACCATCCGCTGTTCGAGGGACTCAAAGTGAGCCTCGGGCTCAGCACGGCGGGAACGGCGGAGGGCGGCGCGGCGACGCAGGGTCTTGCTCAACATCATCTTCTGAACTCCTAATCCTTGGAGATCCGGGGGCTTTGGGGGATGTACCATCCTGCTCGGGCGCTCCAAAGGCCCCGGGGACGGTAATCGTCGTTCGGGTCCGCGGCAACCCCGCCGTGGCCGCAGACACCCCTGCCCCCATGTATGCGCATCATACCCGAACACGGTTGCGAACGGAAGGGGCATCTGAACGCGCGGGATTGTCCGATTCGGCCACCTAGACTGGTTTGCTTGACCACCTTCCGACCCCAAACCGCCGGCAGCCTCCAGGCAACCAGTCCAAGGCGGGCCGTCCCGGCTTGGCAGGTTCGAGCGGTGGTGCCCTGCCACCAGCGATTTAGGGACGTTGAACTACTTTTGGAAGACTTGGCATCCCTGGACCTCGGCAATGGCCTGGTCGGGCTTTCCGTGCTGCTCGTGGACAATGCCTCTTCCACACCTATTTCTTCCCTGCCGACTCCAACCCACCTCGATGTCCGGCATTTGCGGTTGGAAGACAATCGGGGTGGGAGTGGGGGCTTCAGCCGAGGGCTGGAATCGTGGCTGGCTGCCGGAGTGCGGGGAGACCCTCATGAGTTGCTGTGGCTTCTGGACAGTGATGTGCGATTAGACCCGGGGGCGCTTCTGCCGCTGGTCCGGACGCTGACTCAACACCCCGAGTTGGCCGGGACGGGTTCGGCCCTGGCCGAACCGGACTCTGGTCGTGTCTTTGAAGTTGGCGGGGAGGTCGATCCGCGCAACGGCGAGTTGATTCAGCATGTGCCGGCGGACTGGGCCCGTCGAGCTGTCATCCCGGCGGGCTACATCGCGGCGTGCAGTCTGCTGGTGAGACGCACGGCCGTGGAGGCCGCGGGATTGATGGCGGACTTGTTCATCAGCGGCGACGATGTGGAGTGGTGCTATCGGATCACGCGCCGGACGGGGTTGGGGTTTGCGGTGACGACGGCATCGCATGCATTTCACGCTCACCCCGACAAGATGCGGACCACGGGCCGGTACTACGCAGCCCGCAATGCTCCGCAAGCCATGGCCGCGGCGGGTGTGGCTGGGAGGTTGCCCCGCTTCCGGCGTTCGGTTCGCGAGATCGGTCGTGCGGTGAGCCAGGTGATGCTGGGACGAGATGACCTTGCTGTTCTGCACCTTCGGGGCCTGCGCGATGCCAGGCTGGCCGCTGGCGGGCCGGCCAGAGACCTCATCGTCGCCACGGCGCGACCGCTGGCCGAGTTGGACCGTGCGATCAAGGAATCTCTCACCGCCGTGCGTGGCCGGGTGCTGCTCAGGCCCGACCTGATGGCAGATCCGTCCGCTTTGCTCAAGTCGCTTAACGCGGTTTGCGTCGCTCCGGATATATATCGAGCTGTGCCCGTGACCGGCGTGCTGGCCACGGGGTGGGCATTGATCGTTGGCTCCCTGAGGGCTCCCAAGTACGGCGTCGCGGTTGTATCCGCCCGGGGCCGTGCGGAAGACTGGTTGGCGGGCAAGGTGACGATCAGCGTTGGGCCGGATGGCTTCTTTGTGTACAAGGTTCGGCGCCTCCAGCGGCTTGCGCGGGTGTTGACCATCGCGGCCCGCGGTGTCGTCGAGTCCGCCCGTGTCGCATGTTCGCCGGTACCGCCAATTGAGTCCGATCAGAGCCTTGTGCCGACCGCCGCGGGCACGGTCATCCCGACGCTTTCCATCGTGATCCTCAGCTACAACCGCTGGGCGGCACTGCAGCAGACACTTGAAACGCTGGCAAAGGACCCGGGCGCGAAAGATGCGGAGATCATTGTTGTAGACAACGGTTCGATGGACGGTACCCAGGAGCGTCTACGCAGCAAGTTTCCTTCGGTGAAGCTGGTTGCGCTCCGATCCAACGCGGGGATCGCGGGGTTCAACGAAGGGGTTCGTGCATCGACGGGGCAAGCGGTTCTGATCCTGGATGATGACGCGCGGCCTGCGCCGGGCGTTCTGGCGGCCGCGCTCGAGCACCTCGGGCAGCGTCCGGAGATCGCCGCCATTCCGCTGCACCCGCACCACCCGCAGACTCAGCGCAGCGAGTGGAGCTTTGCGGACCGTGCGGGGGCCGAGCCGTCGCTGCAGGATCATTGGCCGGTGATGGGCTGTGCGAACCTCATCCGCCGTACGGCCTGGGATCGTGTCGGCGGCTACGAAGAGGCCTTCTTCCTCTATCGCAACGATGTCGATCTGGCGATGAAGCTCATCGATGCCGGCTATCGCATTCACTTTGACCCCAAGTGGATCGTCTGGCACGACAGCCCCGGCGCGGCCCGCAAGTCCGTGAACTGGTTCAAGCTGGCCACGCGGAACTGGATGTGGCTGTGCCGCAGGCATGGGCGGGGGCATCGTCGGTATGTTGCGATGGCATCGGGCTGGCTCTGGGCGCACAGACTTGCGGGAATATCTCCGGCCGCGCACTTTGCTGCAATCGGCGGCGCGCTTTCCGGGCTGATGTCGCTTTCGCCGCGCAAGCCCATGCCGTGCGTTCGGGGGGTGGGGCTGGCCGCGTACCTCAGGGCACGATTCGCGCGCGGTTAATCAGGCCGCGAACAGATCAGGCCGCGAACATCTCGAGCATCCCGCGCCACTCGCCATAGCGATACTCAATCGAGCGACGCTCGTGCAGCGCCTTGATCTGCATCAGCGCCCGCTCGGACAACTCCTGCTGCCAGGTCTGGGCCGACCGATCGCAGAAGTACACGCGGCAGCCCAGGGGCTTGATCGCGTGGACTCCGCACAGGTTTGTGACTTGAAACGGGCATCCACCGCGTGTCCGAGCCTCTTCAATGGCCGCGGCATCGAGCCGGATCTCGTTGAGCCGGGACACCGTGAAAGCCGCTTCGAGGCCTGTTACGTACAGCCGGTGCCCGGTCTTCTCGAAGTTGCAGCAACGGCCGGAGGCCCAGCAGGCGGGGCCGCGCTCGGTGATGGCCCGCGCGACCTCGCTGTAAATGGACTCCAGCTCGCCGGCGATTCCCGGATCCCGGGCCGCCGCGAGCCATTGAGCGGCGAGCGTCTTGTCATCGATCGGGGTCATGGGGAGTGTTCGCCCGCTGGATGCGGATTTTCTGCGGAGGGATGACCGGCCCGGTGTCGATACCCGGGCACGTCTTTTTGGCCCGCTCCCACTCGCGGCGGCCGCGGAGCATCCAGGGCCAAAACGGCCACGTGCGGCACTGCGCGGGCCGGTCTTCGTAGATGCCGCACACCGCCTTGCCGGGGACCTTCTCGCGGTCCAGGAAAATACAGTCCAGGCCGAACTGTGTTTGCTTCTCTTTGAGCGACGGACCCGAAGGCGTTTTCTTCGTGTATTCGCGGTTGAACTCTTCGACGGAGATCTTCAACCGCTTGGCGATCGCGCGGCCCTCATCCTCCGAGAAGTTCACGTAGCCCTCGGGGCCCGTGCAGCAGTTTCCGCACATGGTGCACTTGAACCGCAGGCCGGGCTTACCGGTTTCGCGATCGACCTCGTCAAACCACTCGCCGGATGTCGGCAGATTCGGAGTCGTGTTGAAAGGGGCCGGGGGCGTGCTCACTTCTTGCCCTTGTATTGAATCGCCACGAGCGTCTGGTCATCGGCGCGACGCAGATTCCCGGTGTGCTCAAAGAGGGCACCGTGAACGGAATCCACCACGCAATCCGGCTGTCCGCTACACCCGACCAGAGACTCGTTGAGCCGCTCGGTCCCGAACATCTCGCGGGTTGTGTTGAATGCTTCGGTGATCCCGTCGGTGTAGAGCACCAGCGTGTCCCCGGGGCGAAGCTGCAGGCACTCGCTGGTGATTTCGTAGGGGTCGAACACACCCAGCGGCGGGGAACCGCCGGTATCCAGCGCATGAACCTGGCCCGAATCCCCGGCCTTGAGCATGGGCGGATTGTGCCCGCTGCGGGCGTACTTCAGTCGGCCGTTTTTGGGGTCGTACACACCCAGGAAAGCCGTCACAAACGTGCCCTCGATGTTCGCGTGAAGCAGCCGCTTGTTGGCCCAGCGCAGCACCGCATCGGGCTGGCGTTCGGCACCGGAGTACGCGTGCAGGATTCCGTGGAGCATGGCCATGACGGTGGCCGCGGCCGCCCCGTGCCCGGAAACGTCGGCGATCAGGATCCCCCACGTGCCGTCATCAAACGGGAAGAAGTCAAAGTAGTCCCCACCGGCCTGATCGCTCGTGAGATAGCTGGTTGCGATATCCAGCCCCGGGATATCCGGCGTTTTGCTGGGGAGCAGCGAACGCTGAACGCGGGCGACATCTTCAAACTGCTGCTTGAGCGCGGCGTTGAGCTTGCGGATCTCCTCGACCAGCAACAGCCGCGTGTTGTTGCCGCCCGTCAGGTTGGCTACCAGCAGCCCCGATTCCATCTCTTCCACTGTGAACGCGTTGGGCTCTACACGGAACTGGATGTTCCAGTACCGCGGTTCGCCTTCATCGTAAAGCGGCATGATGCAGGCGCTGCCAATGCCAGCGAGACGGTCATTCAACACCGGGTCGTTCTTCAGATACAGCTCGTGCACGATCTGCGGCTTTCCGTGCGCCACAATCTGCCCCAGGAACCCGCCCGAGTGCACAGGCATGTTCTCCTTGGCCGGCATCGTGGAGGTTACCACTGGGGAGTTCATCCCTTCGCGGATCCGTTCCGTGCTGAACTCGCGGGTGATGCGGTAGTGGCCCTGGGGCACATCCTTGGTCGAGAGGCTGATCATGTAGTCCATCGGGCGAAGCTGCCAGTAGTAGGATGCAAAGGCGGTGTAGACCTGCATCGGCGTTACGGCCGTGCTGATATGCCGCACCATTTGGAGCAGCGTGTTGATCCGCCAGTTGTCATTCAGGTCCACGAGCTTCACGGGCCAATCGTAGCGGGCCGTTCCGGGTGGGTGGCTTAATGCCGGCAGGCTTCTTCCACGGCCGCCCGCCGCCGGGCCGCATCCGCGAGCGACTTGTCCGCCTCTGCGATCGTCTTTTCCCGGACTCCGGCATCCGGCAACAGCGCGGCGTTGACCACCACATTCCACCGCGACGCCCGCGCTGCGGATTCCCCTAAGACAGCCGCGACAGCCAGGTCGCTGTGAAGGTGGATATTGGTCATGGGCGCCAGGCGCTCACACAGCCTGAGCAAGTCATCGCACGCAGCGATGGCCGCCATCGGCACCTGAATCGCCGCACGGACCGCGGGCAGGAAGTCACGCATTCGCTTGGGGTCTGACTCGGGGAGCTTCATCAGCTCGTTGACCATCGCGTAGGCCTGAGCATCTTCATCGCCGAGGCGGAGGAGGATTTCCTGCGCCGTTTTCAACGAACTGCTTGCCTTCTCCAGGTCAACCTGATGGGCCGCCAGCGACTTCTTCCCGATCGAATACGCCACCACCATGTGCGCCAGCGAGGCCGCCAGCGCGCCCGCAGCGCAAGCCACCGCGCCGCCGCCCGGCGAGGGCGTTTTGGCGCTCACCTGTGCCAGCAGATCCGAAAAACGAAGTTCTCCAAGTTCAGCCATGCCCCAAGCGTACCTTGCTTTGCGGATGCGGGACACGCCTTTGCCGGGCCCGTGACCAATCTCCCGAAAACGGGGAAACATCCTTGAACTCTGGTGAACCGTCAAACCCGGTACGCTGCTCTGCCATGAACCGCTTCATTCTCGTTGTCCTCCTGCTGATCGCTCCGGGCTGCGTCTCGACTCGCTCGGGCTCTCCGCTGCCCCGCCGCGGCGATGAAATCATGGTGTGCGGCCAACTCTTCCACACGGGCGCCCCCGTCATCCTCTGGACCGACCCCGGCGGCTACGACGCCTACCGCGTCGAGCGCCGCTTCGTCCCGCTCGACAAGGCGGATTGGAAGTCCAGCTCTCCGCCCCTTGAGACTCCCAACCGCTACAGCATGCGGAAGGTCAAACTCACCCCCGAAGAAATCGAGCAAGTCCGCGGCGGCGGATGGGACCTTCCCCTCCTTCAGAAACACGTGGACCAGTTCGTCCTTCACTACGACGTCTGCGGGACCAGCCGCACCTGCTTCCGTGTCCTCCAGGATCAACGCGGCCTCTCCGTTCACTTCATGCTTGATATTGACGGCACCATTTACCAGACACTCGATGTCAAGGAGCGCGCCTGGCACGCCACCGTTTGCAATGACCGGTCCGTCGGCATCGAGATCGCCAACATCGGCGCCTACCCCGTTGCCAAGTCCGAGACTCTCGACAAGTGGTACGGCAAGGATGAAACCGGCCGCACCCGTATCACGCTTCCGTCGTATCTAGCAGATGGCGGCGTGCGCACACCCGGCTTCGTCGGCTACCCCGCGCGCCAGGAGCCCATCGATGGAACCGTCCAAGGCGAGAAGCTCCGCATGTACGACCTCACGCCTCAGCAGTACGTCTCGCTCACCAAGCTCGCGGCGGCCCTTTGCACTGTCCTCCCGCAAATCACCTGCGACTACCCGCGCGATGAACAAGGCAACCTCGTCACCCACAAACTCTCCGACGATCAACTCAAGGCCTACCACGGCATCCTCGGGCACTACCACATCCAGACCAACAAAACAGACCCCGGGCCCGCCCTCCAATGGGACAGGCTGATCGAGGGCGCCCGCCGGGAAATGAGGTGATAATTCCCTAGATCTCAGGCTTCCTCTTGGCACAACACTTGTAACCAGTATGATCGGATTGGATATTCAAAACCGCTGCCCGGTCCCAGCCGATGGGTTGCAGCGGGGGCCTCGGACGTTGCGAATGGATGAAGCCCGCCAACTTGGCAGACCACCGGCTCCCACGACGAATCTGGGCAAGCTGCTGAGCGCTGCCAAATCGGGCTTCCGCCGATATCCCAAGGCCATCATCGAGTCGGTTCGCCGTCCGTTTGCCGGACACTCCCATTCGGTTTTGACCGCTTCCAACCGCCCTCCGAATCTGGATCCTCACCCCCTCGCCGCGATGTGGCTCGGGCACGCCACCGTGTTCGTCCGACTCTGTGGCCTGAACATTCTGATGGACCCGGTGTTCTCTGATCGCACCGGCGTCAACGTCGGCGGCATGACGATCGGGCTGTCGCGTCTCTCGCCGCTCCCGCTCAATCCTGAGCACCTGCCGCCCATCGATGTCATCTTCATCTCGCACGCGCACTTTGATCACCTTGACCGCCCGACGCTCCAGGGCCTTGTCTCCGGAAGCACGACCGTCATCACCGCCCGTCGCACCAAGCGACTGATCCCGCCCGGCTTTGCCCGCGTCATCGAGCTCGACTGGGATCAGGACATGATTTTCAAGGGCATCCACATCGCCGCCATGCGGCCCGCTCACTGGGGCGCTCGCACCGCTCTGGACCGCCGCCGCGGCTACAACAGCTACATCCTCCGCGAGGCCAAGGATCGCCAGGGTGTCCTGCTCGCCGGCGACACGGCGATGACCGACGCGTTCAACTCACTGGATGATCTCACGTTGGCCGTCCTGGGCATCGGCAGCTACGAACCCTGGGAACACGCGCACGCCACGCCGGAGCAGGCCTGGAGCATGTTCCAGGGCAGCCGTGCCACGCACCTGCTCCCGGTCCACCATTCGACGTTCGAACTCGGTGATGAGCCCGAGGGAGAGCCGATGCGGCGCCTACTGGCCGCGGCCGATGGTTCCGCCCACCAGGTGATCCTTGCCGAGCCCGGCGCGGTCTGGGCGGCCTGACGCGCCGTTTGACACACTTTTTGCACACCAAGTGTGCTCACCCACGACACGAATTGCGCGAAATCATCACATCAAATCCGTGCCCTATTTCAAGCATTTTCTAAACAATCGCTTCCGTTTTCGACACGAATTCTGCGCGCCAAACGTGTCTTTGGCTCATAGGTAGAGGGGCTGCTCAAACAACCCCGGATAGCTGAAGTCGCGGATTCGGGGCGGAACCCCGTGTTGGCTCCGACACTTCTTTTCCGGGCGAGTGAGAGCGAACCTCTACCGCAAGTGAGATCACGAAAGTGACTTCACCCTCGGTCGCATCGATGTGGACCGCCCGAATCTCGGCGCTGGCCAGTCCCCCAAGGACGCAACCAGCGCAGGCAGCCAACCGGCCCACGCACGAGCGGAAGACAAGATGAATCAGGACGTGCCATCGAAGTCGGTTCCTCCGACTTCGATGCTCTGGCACCCAAGCGCAAAGACATCGAAGTCTCAAGGCAGACTTCGATGGCACATCGCGCCTCTGCTCCCCCATCACAGCAGCGGCGTAAACAACCGCGCCGTGTTCTCCAGCGCCCGCCTCCAGACCGATCGCGCCCGCCACTCCGGCGCGAAGATCTCCGTCGAGTCCCCCATATACCCCACCTGCATCATCCGCAGAGAGCTGGCCTGATCTGAGTCGTAGATGAACATGGAAATCTCGTAGTTCAGAAAGAAGCTCCGCACATCCAGATTTGTGGACCCGATCATCGCGATATCGCAATCCACCGTCACCGTCTTGGCGTGCAGCAGCCCGTTCCGATACCGCTTGATCTTCACCCCCGCTTCCAGGAGGTCCAGAAAATGAGCCCGGCTCGCCGCGCCCACCAGCCAACCGTCCGACCGTTCGGGCACCACGATGGTCACCGTCACACCCCGCAGCACGGCCGCGATGAGCGCCTGCTTGGTCGGCTCATCGGGCACAAAGTAGGGAGTCGTCATGATCAACTCCTCCTGTGCGGAGTAGATCGTCGTCATCAACGCGTCCCGCACCGTCGCCGGCCCCGCCCCCGGACCCGAAGGCACGACCTGCACAATGGATCCGTCCTCCGGAATCGGCAAGTCCGGCAGCACATCCTCGATATGCCGCCCAAGCTCCTCCCCGCTTTCAATCTCCCAGTCCCTCAGGAATACCACTTCCAACGCCTGGGCCGCCGGCCCCGCCACGCGCAGCGTGGCGTCGATCCAGGGCCCGATCTTCAGCAGCGGCCGGTACCCGAATGTGGAGTCCGTGATGTTCTGGCTTCCCGAGTACGCCACCCACCCGTCGATCACCGCGATCTTGCGGTGGTTCCGCACATCCAGCCGTGCAAAGAGCATCCGGATCGGGTTCACCGGCAGCGCTTCGGCGAACTTCACTCCCGCCTGTTCCAACCGGTTCCGCAGATTGCTCCGCACGAACTTCTTGCTGCCCACGGCATCCACCAGCACGCGGCACGTGACGCCCCGGGCCGCGGCCCGCTCGAGAGCTTCTACGACTTTTGCGCCCGCGCCCCGGTCCATCCATATGTAGTAGAGCATGTGAATGCGAGACTTGGCCACGTCGATGTCCCGCACCAGCGCATCAATCGTGTGCTCCGCATCGGCCAGGATCGCGATCGCGTTGCCACGCAGAGGCGGCATGTCGCCCACCGTCGTCGCGACGTTGGCGATCTGTTTGTAGGGCAGGCACTCATCGGTCCAGTCGGCGCTGCCGCCCCGCCAGAACACGGTCGCCCGCTGGGCGTATCCCTCGGTCAACCGCTGATACTCCGCGGCCCGGCGCGTCCCAAGCCGCACTTCTCCGACGATCGCGTATGCGAACACGCCAAAGAAAGGAACCGGCGCTACCAGCAGAAACAGCCACGCCAGCGTCACCGGGACCGGCCGCCGGCTCATGATGAGATGAACCCCCAGCAGCACCCGCAGAAGGCCGTCGGCGATCAAGAGTGCGGTGGTGAGTGTCACCTGGGCCTCACGAGTATCCCCGGGGCTCGGCGGCGCCCGGCGCCTCGGACGGAGGCTGCGCGGGCAGTGGGGGAGCAGCCTTTGCCGTCGCCCGCTGCATCGCCCGGATCGTCGCCTCGCTCACGTGGTGCTCGATGCCCTCGGCGTCGATCTCCGCCTGATCCGCGGGCACCCCCAGCGAGACCAGAAACGCGAGCACCACCTCATGCCGCCGCCGGATGTGCCCCGCCAGCTTCCGTCCCGCGGTGGTCAACTCGATGGGCTTGTAAGGCTTGGTGATGACCAGCTTCTCGCGAGCCAACCGCGCCACGATCCGCGTCACCGTCACGTGGCTTACCCCCATGAGTTTGGACAGATCGCGCACCCGGGCCTCGCCGCGATCGGCCTGGATCTGCATGATCGCCTCGACGTAGTCCTCGGCGGTTTCATCGCGATGGGCCGCGCGGGTGCGGCGGAAACGGGCGGATTGGTCTGAAGCTGAGGTCACACGAACTCTCCGGGGCGCGCGATGATAGCGAAACCCAACCATGCTTGATTCGCGAGTTCAATCTGAGAAGAGCGATTCCGTGGCCTCGGCATCGACGCCGTCGATCTCAACGGTCTTTTCGGCCCGCGACTGCCCGCTGACGATCCGCACATCCCGAGCCTTGATCCCCAAGGCCGTGGCGATCAGTTCGCAGATCGCCGCGTTGGCCTTCCCGCCCTCGGGCGGGGCGCTGACACGCACCTTGAGCCGGTCGCCCAGTCGCCCGACGATTTCATCCTTCTTCGCGCCGGGGACCGCCTTGACGAGGATCCGCGTCACGCCGTTGCCGGCTTGCCCGTGGTCATGCCGCGCACGCTGGCCGCGCGACGACGCATCGTCGGGGCGGTCTGCTGCTCGGTCTCGACAAAACCTTCGCCGAAGCGGAACAACCGGAAGCTGTTGCCCAGCACGAAGACTTCGCCCACGAAGTGGTACAGGGCCGCCAGCGGCACCGCGAGGTTGCCGGTCGCGGCCAGGATCAGGCCGACCAGCACAATCACGATGGAGGCCGCGATGTTCTGGGCGACGATGGTGCGTGTGCGCCGGGAGAGCTCGATCAGGAACGGCACACGCGAGAGGTCATCGTTCATGAGGGCGACACCGGCCGAGTTGGCCGCGATGTCCGAGCCGCCCAGACCCATGGCCACGCCGACATCGGCTTGGGCCAGAGAAGGGCCGTCGTTGATGCCGTCGCCGACCATCATGACGCGGTATCCGGAGGCCACCAGGCCGCGGATCAGTTCGTGCTTCTCTTCGGGGAGGCACTCGGCCTCGATCGCATCAACGCCGACGACTCCGCCCACGCGCTTGGCCACGCTCAGGCGGTCGCCGGTGAAGATCGCCACGTGCCGAACGCCCAGGTCGCGGAGCCGCTGGATGACGGATCGCGTATTGGCGCGGACCTTGTCCTCAAGTCCGACAGCGCCCAGGTACTTGCCGTCGCGCATCACGTGCACGCCGGTCATGCCCTCGATCTTGCTTTCGACCAGCGCGACATCATCTTTGATCTTCGGAGAAAGTTCGACCAGCCAGCTCGACCGGCCCACGCACAGTTCGCCCATGCTGGTGCGCGCCCGCACGCCGCGACCGTGGATTTCCTGGTAGTCGTTCGACCCATCGGGCTCGACCCGCGCTGCCTTGGCGGTGGTCAGAATCGAGAGGGCAAGGGGGTGGTTGGAATGTTGCTCACCGTTCGCGGCGGCTGTGAGCAACTCGGCACCTTCAACGCCGGGCGCTGGGGCGAGCTTGGACACCTCGAACTTGCCGGTGGTAATCGTGCCAGTCTTGTCCATTACCACGGCGTCGATGTTGGCCGACTGCTCGAGGTAGTTGGTCTGCTTAATAAGAATGCCCAGGCGAGCGGCCGCGGCGAAGGCGGCGACCATGGCGCTGGGGCTGGCGATCAGGAGGGCGGCAGGGCAGGTCACGATGAGGACCGAGATGAAGGCCTGGGCCGCCGAGTCTCTGATGGCCGCGACATCGCTCTGGCTTTTGATGAACCAGACGGTGAAGGCGACGGTGAGGGCGACGGGCACGAAGAACTGGGCGACCTGCTGGATGAGCATCTGCCGCTGGGTCTTGGTGCTCTCAGCCTCGCGGATGAGCTTGGTGACCTTGTCGATCGTGGTCTCACCCTTGGCCTGGGTGACGGCGATATCGATGCCGCCGGTGAGGTTGGTCGTGCCGGCGTAGACCATGTCGCCGGTCTGGACCTCGACGGGGACGGCTTCGCCGGTGAGGGAAGCCTGGTTGATCGTCGAGCGGCCCGTAGCCACCTTGCCATCCACCGGCAGGTTCTCTCCGGGGCGGACGCGGACGACCATCCCGACCTTCACATCCACGAGGGAAACCTCGCGCTCGACGCCGCCACCCACGAGGCGGGCCGTGTCCGGCCGCATCCCGATCAACTCATCGATGGCCCGCTGAGCGCCCGAGGCGGTGCGGCGGACGAACTGGTCGGCAACGAGGAGGA
>Ga0154020_10005446_pt1 | contig 15000 bp, 16 predicted proteins | sample Klosneuvirus_201_FD_109709 | JGI IMG/M metagenome (GOLD analysis project Ga0154020, IMG submission 109709) | Active sludge microbial communities from wastewater, Klosterneuburg, Austria - Klosneuvirus_20160825_MG | ecosystem: Engineered > WWTP > Aerobic digester > Activated sludge | place...
ACCTGCTCGAGCAGGTAGGCGAGGGCGCACCGCGTGCCCGACGCATCGACGAAGCACGGCCGCTGCTCGGCGTGGCCGCCGTCCTTGGGGAAGCGCCCGCCGAGCCGGTAGCCGCGCAGCTCCTCGAGGACGAAGGCCCGAATGGTCCGCGTCGCCGGCGAGAGGTGGGAGACGTCCCGGTCGCGCACCATCTGCTCGGCGCCCTCGAGGTGAGCGGCGATCCGCGCGTCTTCGAGCAACGAGGCCGGGTCCATCCACCCCAAAGATGTCAGCGGCTGCGGCTCGCGTCCAGGGGCCGCCGGCTCAGGCCTTCTGGACGAGCAACCCGATCGAGGTGCTCACGAAGCCGCGCAGCAGGAGCTTCACGTGCGGGTCCTGGCAATAGGGTGGGAGGTCGACGTAGCGGTCGAGCTCCCGATCCCCGGGGTGGAGGTTGAGCTCGATGCGGTGGCCCTTGGCCCGCAGCCGCGCCGCGAAGGCCTCGATGTCCCGCCGTCGGTAGACGACGATCTCGGGGTGCTCCACGGTCGCGTCGTCCGAGCTCAGGTTGAACTCGGTCGTGTGGACCGCGATTCCCCCGGGCACGAGGCAGTCGAGCGACCGCTCGACGAAGGCAAGGCCGTGGTCGAGCGAGCCGAGGTGCTCGAAGGCGCACGCGGACCAGCAGAAATCGTAGCCCGTGATGTCGGTCGGGACCCGGTTCATGTCCACCGGGCGGAACGTGACACGCTCGACGAACGCGGCGTCGTCGCAGATGCCGCGCTCGTTGAGCGCCGACAGCTCGCTCGCGTGTTCGTTCGCCGTGGCCCAGCCCTTCTCTTGCTCGAGCGGGGCGTCGGTGGCCAGGATCGAGCAGCCTTCCTTGGCGAAGTACGAGGCCAGCGGCTCTTTGCCGACGCCGAAGCCGACCCCACGGCGACCCGGCGCGAGGCATCCGTGCTGGGTCAACGCCTGCGCGATCCAGGCGAACTCCCACCACTTGCGGTGATGGCGGAAGTTGAGGTGGAGCGCCTCGCACCACTCGAGGAAGCGCGCCGAGTCGAGCTGGGCCGCGGTCGAGAGCTGCGACACCACGTGGTCGAGCGTCGGCGCCTCGTAGCTCGCGCGCAGCGTCTCGCTGTAGGCGGCGTAGGCTCGTCGCGCCCTCCGCCACTGCACCTGGGCGCGGGCTCGCGTGAGTCCGTCCTCGAACGTCGCCTTCAGCGTGCGGAGGGCGGGTCCGGCCTTCATGCGCGCAGGCTATCGTCGAGTCGGTCTCTGTGTCGACAGCGTCGGTTGCGCTGCTTGACGCCTTCGACGCCCGCCGATACCGACCGGAGATGTCTCGCCTCCGGGAGTTGGTTCGTCGCTTTCGGCCGAGTCACGAGGCGACCGCGCACCTCGCGGCGGACATCCTCGGCAAGCGTTCGTCCACGGTCCTCGACGTCGGCGCGCGCTGGGGCGTGGACGAGGCGTGGTACGCGCTCGATCCGCTGGCGCGCGTGGTCGGGTTCGAGCCCGATCCCGTCGAGTGTGCGCGGCTCAATGCCACCATCGGCGCGAGCGACAAGCGCGACGCGGCGACCTTCGTCCCCGTGGCCCTCGGTGGCTCCAAGGGTCAGGCGCAGCTCCACGTCACGCGCGAGCCAGGCTGTTCTTCGCTCCTGCCGCCCAATCGCGCCCTCGTCGCGCGCTACCCGGCCCTCGACGTGATGAGTCCGGTCTCCAGCCTCTCGGTCGAGGTCACGACCCTGGCGGAGTGGGCGAACGAGCGCGGGTCGACCGACGTCGCCTTCATGAAGCTCGACGTCCAGGGCGCCGAGCTCGACGTGCTGCGCGGCGCGGGGGCCACGCTCGATCGCTGCGTCGGTCTCGAGCTCGAGGTCGAGTTCATGCCCCTCTACGAGGGCCAGCCCCTCTTCGGCGACCTCGACGTCTTCCTGCGCGCCCGCGGCTTCTCGCTCTGGCGCATCAGCCATCTCGTGCACTACGCCGAGCGCCACCGCGACACGCTCGAACGCGAGGAGAGCGCGGCGTACGACAACGTGCACGTGACCGCCAAGGCGGGCGCGGGCCGGCTCGCCTGGGGACACGCCATCTACCTGCGAGACTTTGCCACCCTGCCCGATACGCCGCTCTTGCTGCGCGAGCTGCTCGAGCTGGCCTCGCTGCTCGACGCCATGGGCGAGTCGGACGGCGCGGCGGCCGCCCTCGAGACGGCGCTCTCGCGGCGCGCGTCCGAGCTCGGTGCTGCCCACTCTCGGGTGCAGGCGCAGATCAGCGCGTTGCGTTCCTGAGGCTCTGGTCGATCAGGGGCGGTGGGTGGAGCGGCGCAACCAGTCGCCCGCGGCGACGGTGGCCGACCACACCGAGCGCGCCGCGCGAACCGCGGAGGTCAACGCGAGCTGGCTGCGCCGGTAGGCGGCGAGCTCCGCCTCCAGCGCCTCGATCTGCCGCTGGTACTCGTAGGGGACGTAGTCGTCGAAGACGTTGGGCATCACGGACAGCGCCTCCCGCAGGTGCGCGTCCTCCTTGCGGACGTAGTAGCGGTTGAGTCCGTCGAACTGGGCGAAGAGGTAGTCGGCGTCGAGGAGCCGCTGCTCCCACTCCCCGTGGGTCACCTCTTGCGAGAGGGGCCGGGTGGCCTCGACGAGCAGCACCCGCGGCCGGAAGTGCACGAGGTCCGCCCCTGCGATCACCGCGGCCTCGTGGCCCTCGACGTCGATCTTCACGAAGTCGATGGTGCGACTGCCCACGTGCTCGCGACAGATGTCCGCGAGGGTGGTCAGGGGTACGTCGATCTCGTCGAAGGCGAAGCCGCGCGCCTTGTGCGCCTGCACCTCGTCCGCCGCGAAGGTGGAGAGGCCGACCGCGTCCCCTCGCGCCTTGAAGAAGGTCATCGTGCCGTGGTGGTCGCTGCAGCCGACGCAGAGGTTGATGTCGCGCGGTCGCGCGGCGGCGACCAGGGCGTGCTGCTTGGGGGAGGCCTCGACGTTGATGCCGCTCCAGCCCGCGTCGTAGAAGGTCTTCGTGACCGACAGCAACACCGGATCGCACGCGCCGACGTCGATGTAGAATCCTGACGACACCCCCGCGAAGGCGCGACGGAGCAAAACGTCCTCGCGATTCTGGGCGTACGAGGTCCAAGGCATGGTTGGCATGCTACTAGCCTCGCAGCTTCCGTGCCGCTACGAGCCTCCACGATGGATGGTCGGTCGCCAGGGCCATGGGCTCGGGTCGTCGCGACCTTCGCCGAAGCCCGTCGAGGCCTCGGCGCGGTCCTGACGCTGCGACCGTACGACACGTCGACCGCCGAGGGGCGCGCGCAGGAGCGCTACCGTCGCGCGGCGCTCTCGACGGCCACGGCCGCCCTCGGGCACGGCCTCGGGATCTTCACGGGCCTCGTCAACGTGCGCGTCACGCTCGGGTACCTCGGCAAGGAGCGATACGGCTTGTGGATGGCCATCTCGTCGCTGTTGCTGTGGGTCCAGCTCGCCGACTTCGGCCTCGGGCGCGGCCTGCAGAACCATCTGGCCGAGGCGCACGGGAAGGACGATCGCGAGGGGGCGGCGCGCGCCTTCTCGACCGGGTTCTTCGCCTTGCTCGCGGTGGCGGTCGTGATGTTCCTCGCGTTCGTCCCGGCCCTGTTCCTGGTGCCCTGGAACAGGGTCCTCGCGGTCTCCAACCCGAGCCTCGCCAGCGAGACGCGGGTCGCGGTGGGGGCCGTGGCCGCGGTCTTCCTCGCGCAGTTCCCGCTGAGCCTCGTGCCGACGCTCTACAGCGCGCACCAGCGCGGCTACGTGGCCAACCTCTTCAACATCGGCAGCAGCGTCGTGTCGCTCGTGACGCTGCTGCTCGTCGTCAAGCTGAAGCTCTCCCTCGGCTACCTCATCCTCGCGGTGGGTGGCGTCGGGGTGGTCAGCAACCTCGTCAACCTGGCCTACATCCTCCACGACATGCCCTGGCTCCGGCCGAGGCTCTCGCTGGTGAGTCGCGGGGTGGCGAGGGCGCTCGCCAGCACCTCGTCGGCGATGATGCTCTTCCAGCTGGCCGGGCTGCTGATCAACGAGGCGCAGGTCCTGATCGTCGCCCACCGGATCGACCTGCTGGCGGTCACCGACTGGTCCATCCTGATGCGCGTCTACGCGCTGCCGATCACCTTCATCGCCATGCTGGACGGCCCCATGGTCCCCGCGTTCCGCGAGGCCTACGTGCGAGGCGACCGTGGCTGGTTGCGGAGCGCGTTCTTCCGCCTGGTGCGCCTGAAGATGGGGCTCGCGCTCGCCGGGGTGCTCCTCTACGTGGTCTTCGGCGACCTGATCGCCGCGCTCTTCGCCGGCCGCGCGGTCCAGCTCTCCGCGTCGGTGTGGTGGTCGACCGGACTCCTCTTGTTCGTCGGCGTGTGGAACGGCTCGTTCAACGATCTGCTCATCGCCACCGACCGGCTGTGGGCGCTGGTGGCCGCGGTGGCCGGGAACGCGCTCGTGACCATCGTCCTCACGATCACGATGGCCCGGTCGTTCGGGCTGGTCGGGGTCCTCCTCGCCACGGTGGCCTTCTCGTTGTTCGTCACGGCCTGGCTCAACCCGCTCCTCTGTCGGCTGGCGTTGCGGGTCACGCCTTCCGACGCGAAGGCCGAAGACCCCGAGCCGACCTAGCGAGCAGCGGCGCGGTAGACGTCGACGTACCCACGGGCCATGCGGACGCGATCGAACTCGCGGGCCCGGGCGAGCCCGGTGGTGGCGCGGACCGCGCGCTGGGCGGGGGATTCTCCCGCGAGGGTCACGAGGCAGTCGGCGGCACCCGCGACGTCGTCGGGATCGAGGCAGGCCGCGGCGGCGTCGCCCGCGACCTCGTCGCTGCCGCTGTCGCGCGCGACCAGCACCGGGCAGCCGCTCGCGAGGGCCTCCACGACGCTGAGCCCGAACCCCTCGAGCCGCGAGAGGAACGGGTGCGCGACCGCGCGGCGGTAGAGCGCCGCGAGGTCGTCGTCGTCCACGTAGCCGAGGAGGTGCACCCGCCCGCCGAGCCCTCGGCGCGCGATCTCCTGCTGCATGCGCGCCACGTCTTCGGGCAGCAGCTTGCCGACCCAGGCGAGCTCGAGGTCGACCTCGGCGCGCGCGCGGGCGAGGGCGTCGAGCAGCACCGCGATGTTCTTGCGATGGTCGCAGTACCCGACGTACAGGGCGAACGGCCGCTCGAGGCCGAGCCGTGACGCGCGCGCGGCGTCGTCCTCCCGAGGGGCGCTCGACCAGCGCCCGAGGTCGATGCCGTTCGGCACGACGGTGATGCGGCGAGGATCGAGACGCAGCAACGCCTCGAGATCGGTGCGCGTGCGCGCCGAGATGGCGACGACCTGCTCCACCCGGCGCGCGCGCAGGCCCTCGCGCACCCGGCGGCTCGCCGCGGCGAGCGGCGACCCGCCGATGTACTGCCGGGGGTAGCGGAGCGGGACGAGGTCGTGGAGCGTGAGCACCATCTTCGCCGGCGACCACCACGGCACGCCGCGCGGCTCGAGCAGGTGCACGACGTCGTGGCCGCGCGCGGCCCACGGGAGGAAGCGCTGGCGTCGAGGGCCGACCCGCTCCTCCAGCGTGCCGCGGCGCTCGTGGAGCTCGGCGGCCGCCGCGCGCAGGTCGTGGGTGGTGCGGGCGCGGCCGAGCGGGGAGAGGTCGACCAGCGCCTCGATCTCGAGGTCTTCGTGCTCGTCGGCGGTGTCGGCCAGCGCGTGGAGCAGATCGCGCAGCAGGCGGCCGATGCCGCGCGCGCCGCTCGTGTCGAGGTTCGACGTGCCGTCGACCAGCACCCGGGTCTTGCGGCTCACGACGACCTCACGCGAGCAACCGCGCGTAGACGGCGAGGGTGCGCTCCGCGAACCGCTCGCGGGAGAACTCACGCGCCCGCACGAGGCCCCGCTCGCGGAGCTGCGCGCGCAGGGCCGACTGCTCGGCGAGGCGCACCATGGCCTCGCCGATCGCGCGCGGGTCGTCGGGGGGCACGAGGAGCCCCGCGTCGCCCGCGACCTCGGCGAGCGACGAGCCCGCGGTCGCGACCAGCGGCGCGCCGCACGCCATCGCCTCGACCAGCGTGAGCCCGAAGCCCTCGGCGAACGAAACGAGCACGTGGCCGAGCGAGCGCCGGTAGAGCGCGGGGAGGTGTTCGTCGGGCACGAAGCCGAGCGCGCGGACCTGGCCCTGTACCCCCACGCTCTTCGCGAGGGCCTCGAGGCGGCCGCGCTCGCCGACGCTCAGATTGCCGACGAACGCGAGCTCGAGCGCGGTGCCGTGGGCCCGGGCGTGGGCGAGGGCGCCGAACATGCCCTCGGCGTTCTTGCGCCACTCCCACGCGCCCACGTACACGAAATAGGGCCGTTCGAGGCCGTAGCGCGCGACGATCGCCGCGTCGTCCGCGGCCGGCTCCGCCGAGAACCGCGCGAGGTCGATGCCGTTGTGCACGACGCTGATGCGGTCGTCGGGCACCTCGAGCAGGCGCCGCAGGTCGCGACGCGTCTCCTCGCTGATGGCGATCACGTGGTCGGCGCCGCCGTAGCGGTGGAGCTCGCGCAGGCGACGGATGGCGGCGAAGCCGTCCTGCCAACCGAGGTAGCGGGCGGAGAAGCGCAGGGGGATGAGGTCGTGGCAGGTCACCACGCGACGCGGGCCGAGGATCGGGGTGCCGCGGGCGTCGGTGAGGTGCACCAGATCGGCGCCGACGCGGCGCGCGATGGCGCCGAAGTGCATGCGGCGCCCGTAGCGCACGCGGGCGTCGGCGCTGTCGAGGCCCTGCGCGTCGCCGCGCGGGCGCAGGCTCGCGAGATCCTCCACGACGGTGCCCTCGCCGGTCTCGTCGATCCAGGTGACCCCGAGGACGCGCACGCCAGCCTCACGGGCGCGGCGCTGCACGGCGCCGAGGCCCTGGGCGAGGTCGTGCACGTAGCGCCCGATGCCCCGCAGGCGGTGGGTGGTCTGGAACGGCGTGAGATCCACGAGGGCGGTGCGCATGATCAGTTCCGGCCGACGGCGTCTCTGTAGAGCTCGAGGTGACGGGCCGCGACCTCGGTCCAGCTGGCGGCCCTGGCGTAGGCCTCGATGCGCTTGCGTACCACGTCGGCGAGGTCGCGTTCGTCGACCAGGCGGGCGAGGGCGCGCTCGAGCGGACCGTCGAGGGTGTGGACGGCGGCCCGCACGTCGTCGAACACCGGGGCGCGCGAGACGGCGACCGGCGAGCCGCTCGAGAGGGCCCAGGTGACCGCGCCCGATGTGCCCTGGGCGCCCCCGGTGTGGTAATCGAGCACCACCCAGTCGGCGGCCGCGAGCGCGTCCATCGCGGCCTCGTGGGGCACGAACGCGCCGTCGAGGTGCACGTGTCGCTCGAGCCCGAGCCGCGCGATCTCCTGCTTCAACCGCGCGAAGTAAGCGCGCGATTCGCTCGAGTCGTAGACGGCGCCGGAGATCCAGTAGAAGACGTCGCGGCCCTGGGCCCGCAGCGCCGCGATCGCCGCGAGCATCTCGAGCACCCCCTTGTCCGGGACCAGGAACCCGAAGTGGGCGAACACGAGCTTGTCCGCGGGGATGCCGAGGGCGCGACGGGCTGCGGCGCGGTCACGGTGCTCGACGGGGGGCAGGCCGTGCGGGACCACGTGCACCTGCCGCACGCCCGCGGCGCGGACCTCGGCGGCGTGGGACTCGTTGTGCACGATCACGTGGGCGTCGCGGAGCGCGTGGTGGAATCGCCACACCTTGAATCGACGCCCGAGCGAGCCGCCGTCGCGGCCGTGCCACGTGGCGAAGAACGGCGTGCCGCGGCGGCGCGCGAGCCCCCCGAGGTTGAACAGGATCCGCGACGAGAAGAGCGAGAGGTTGACGTTTGCGTGGATCACGTCGACCGGAGGCAGCGCGCGCAGCAACGGAATCGCCTCGATCCCGAAGGCCCGGTTGCGGTTCCAGAGCCGCGGAACAGGCTCCATGCCCGTGTCGCGGTCGTCGCCGAAGAGTCGGGGAGCCACGATCGCCACCTCGGCGCCGTGGGCCCGCAGCGCGGGCACGAGCTGCTCCGCGTAGGTCGCGAGGCCACACCGCTGGCTGTACGTGGTCAGGAACCCGATGCGCATCCTGTTTTCCGAGCTATACACGTCGCGTGCCGGCCCGAGAACCGACCGACCGACGACCCCTGGCAGGGCGACCCTCCGTGGGGGCCATCTCCGTCATCATCGTGAACTGGAACGCGCGGGAAGATCTCTGCGCCTGTCTGCGCTCGCTGGCCGACCAGACCGACCACACATTCCAGACCATCGTGGTCGACAACGGGTCGAGCGACGGCTCCGAGGCCGCGGTGCGCGCCGAGTTCCCCTGGGTCGAGATCGTGCAGACGGGCGCCAACCTGGGCTTCGCCGAGGGGTGCAACCAGGGGCTCGCCGTCGCCACCGGCGATTGGATCGCCACGCTCAACAACGACACCTTCGTCGATCCAGCCTGGATCGCCGAGCTGCGCTCCGCCGCGCTCTCCTCGCCGCCCGAAGTCGGGATGCTGCAGTCCCGCATGGTCTTCAAGACCGACAAGGGGCGCATCAACTCGACCGGCCTGCTCCTCTACAAGGACGGCTCGGCGGAGGACCGCGACTTCGACACCCCCGTCCGCGAGGACGAGGAGGGCGACGCGGTGTTCTGCCCGACGGCGGGCGCCGCGCTCTACCGCCGCGCGATGCTCGATCAGACCCGCCTCGCGAGCGGCTGGTTCGACCGCGACTACTTCATGTACTGCGAGGACGTCGACCTCGGCTGGCGCTGCCGGCTCGCCGGGTGGGAGGCGCGCTACGTGCCGAGCGCCCTCGTGGCCCACGCCTTCCAGGGCAGCTCCAAGCTGCGCGAGCGCTCGTTCATCGGGCTCCACCTCAAGCGCAACCGCCTGCGCACGCTGCTCAAGAACGCGAGCGTGCCGTTCCTGGTCAAGGCGCTGCCGCGCACGCTGCTCGATCTGGGCCGCGCGTTCACCCAGGGTGGCCCGCTCGTCCTGCCCTCGTTCGCGATCGCGGTGCGCGACGGCCTCGTGCAGCGACGTGCGGTGTCGGCGCTCGCGCGTGTGCCGCGCCTCGAGGTCGAGCAGCGCTGGGCGGTCAAGCGGAGACGCAGCTGATGTCGTCGCCGCTGCGGTTCACCTTCGTCGTCTCGCGGTACGCAGCGGACATCCTCGGCGGCGCCGAGAAGCACGCGCGCGACGTCGCGGAGCAGCTCGCGGCCCGTGGTCACGACGTGCGCGTGCTCTCCACCTGCGCGCGGCAGTACTCCACCTGGAAGAACGAGCTCCCCCCGGGCGTCGCGCACGAAGGCGGCGTCGAGGTGGTGCGCTTCCCGATCCCGCTCCGTCGCCTCGTCGGCGTCGACGACGTGTGCAAGGCGATGGCGTGTCGGTTCCCGACCCGTCGCGTGCTCGCCGACGCCTGGTACGTCGCCGCGGGGCCGGTGTGTCCGGCTCTGGTGCGGCGCGCAATCACCGAGACCCACACCCGCGACCTCGTCACACACTTCTCCCTGCTCTCCTGGGTGACGGCGCACGCGCTCGAGGCCGAGCCCCGCCGCGCCGCCCTCGTGCCGCTCGTGCACGACGAGCCCCCCACCTATCTCTCGCGCGCGGCCGAGACCCTGCGCCTGCCCGCGGCGATCCTCGCCAACACCGAGGAGGAGTGGGCGCGCATCGCGCGCGTGGCGGGGCCCTCCGTCGCGCCCGGCCTCGTCGTGGCGACGGGGCAGGGGCCCGCGCCCGCGCTCGACCCCTCGTTCCGCCCGCCCGTCGACGGCCCGTATCTCCTGCTGCTCGGCCGCATGGCCAAGGCCCGCCCGGTGATCGCCGCCTACCGCGCCCTGCGCGCGCTCGACGCCACCCTCGAGGTCGGTGGGAAGCAGATCGCCGCGCGCGATCTCACGCTGCTGGCGGTCGGCGAGCGACACCGCGCGTTCGACGGCGAGGCCGGCGTGCACATGACCGGCTTCGTGGACGACGAGACGCGCTGGCAGCTCCTGCACCGGGCGACCGCGCTCGTGAACCCGTCGCGCTACGAGAGCCTCTCGCTCGTCCTCCTCGAGGCCTGGGCGTGCGGCGTGCCGGTCGTGGTCAATGCCGCGTGCGACGTCACCGTCGGTCAGTGCGCGCGCAGCGACGGCGGCTTCGCCGTCGACTTCGAGGACCCGGCCGCGGCGGCGAAGGCCCTGCTCGCGGGCCTCGCGTCCGAGGAGCGCCGTCGCGCCATGGGCGCCCACGGCAAGGCCTACGTCGAGCGTCGCTACGCGTGGGATCGCGTCACCCGGCTGTACGAGGCCGTCGCGCGCGGCATGCGCGACGGCGACCTCGACGTCACCAAGCTCGGTTAGCGCCGCGCGATCTGCTCGCGCAGCGCCGACAGGAGCTCGCCCCAGAAGAGGCCGAGGCCGCGGCAGAACGTCGCGTTGTCCTGTCCGTGCCGCGCCGGGTGGTCGGCGGGGATGGCGTCCCACCCGCGGTGGGTCACCGTCACGAGGGTGCCGTCGCCCGAGGGGGCGAACACCACCTCCACCTCGGTCTCCTGGTCCTCGCGGAACGTGGCGTTGCGCCAGAGGTAGACGAACCGCGCGGGCGGCTCCCACACGGTGATGTGGCCGAGCGGGACGACGACCGTCTGCCCGTCGCGCTCGAACGACTCGAACACGCGGCCGCCGACGCCCTTCTCGATCGCGAGGATGCCGCGGCCGTGGCGGTAGCGGGGACCACGGCGCCACCAGCGGTCGATCTCCTCCGTGAACACCGCGAAGGCGTCGGCTTGACTCACGGCGACCTTGACCGAGGCGCGCGCGTCGGCCGGCTTCACGAGCGCTTCCCCGGCGGGCGGGTGCGCTCGGCGTGCTCCTTGAACGACGCGAGCTGGTCACCCCAGAACGCCTCGACCTCCTCGACCCAGTCGCGCAGGGCAGCGAACGGCGCGCGGCGCAGGCGGTAGACCCGCACCCGCGCGTCTTCGTGGGGCGCGCGGTCCTCCTCGACGAGGCCGCTCTCGCGGAGCACGCGCAGGTGACGGCTCATCGCGGGCGCGCTCGTGCCGAAGGCGGCGGCGAGCTCGCCCGCGCGCCGCGGCTCGACCCGCAGCAGATCGACCACCCCGCGCCGCGTCGGGTCGGCGAGCGCCGCGAGCGTGCGGTCGAGGCGCTCAGACCGCATCTTGGGTACCGGTGCGCAGCCGCTGCATGAACCACCAGTGGTGCCCCTCGGGGTCGCGCGCCTCGTAGGACCGGTCGACCCAGTAGTCCTCGCCGTAGTCGCTCGTCTTGGGCTCGGTGACGATGACCGCCCCCGCCGTGCGGGCGTGCGCGCAGTGGGCGTCGACGTCGTCGACGAACAGGCACATCGCCTGGGTGTTGGTGCCCCCGACCGTCCGCGGGCTCGCGCGGTAAGTGGCGTCGGGCTTGCCGCTGCCGACCATCACGAGGCCCTCGCCGAAGGTGAGCTCGCTGTGCTCGACCCGGCCGGCCTCGCCCTCGACGAGCAGGCGCACCTCGAACCCGAACGCGCGGCAGAGGAACTCGATCGCCGCGTGCGGGTCGTCGTAGAACGCGGAGCTCGAGATGCGGGGCCATCCGGGGGGCGTGGGCTTCTTGACCATGGGTCCTCTTTTGGTTTCTGGTTTCCAGAATGATTAACCAGAAACGCAATCAAATGTCCAGACCCCCTCGGCGAGCGACCGTGGAGGTGGCATGGTGTCCGCTCGATGGTTCCTTTCGAGTCGGTGAGCTTCGTCGTGTCCCGGTCGGCGATGGAGGCGGTGGAGGCGGCGCTGGCCCTCGAGCCCCACGATCGCGGCTTCGGCCCGCTGGCCGAGGTGCTCGGCGTGGTCTTTCGCGCGCACCGCGCGCGCAAGGAGCAGGTGACCGTTCCCTTCGACGCCGAGCGGCGCGACGCCTTGCTCGACGCCCTCGCGAGCGCGCCCGACCTGCGCGGAAGGCTGGCGGCGGCGCCCGACGTGGTGCGCGCCGCCATGCTCGCCGAGGTCGGGCGGCACTCGGCGCGCCTCTCTGCGCTGGTGCGTCTGGTCGCGCCGTCCGTGGTCCTCGGCGCCACCCGGAGCGTCCTCGGCCAGGCGATCGACGGGCTCGATCCCCGCCACGAACTCTCGTTCGAGGAGGCGCCGCCCGTCCCCGAGACGGACGACGACGGGCGCATCTACCCCAACGTGCACGCCTGGCTCGAGCTGGTCCTCGAGCACGCGCGCGAGGCCGACTCGGTCCAGGTCACCCAGCACCTCGCGGCCGAGCCCGCCGAGGTCGCGCCCGACAAGCAGATGCGCCCTGGCATCGAGAGCACCTGCTTCGGCATGCGCCCCCTGCACGCCTGGTGGATGCCGCGCGCGATCCGGCTGCCGCGCCAGGTGGACCACGGCCGCATCGTGGCGGGCTTCGCCGGCGGACCGGTCTCCTGGGCGAGCGGAGACGATCCCGCACCGTCGGGCGTCGAGACCGTGCTCGCCCGGCGACTCTCGCAGCTCCGCGGCGACCAGGCGCTCGTCTCGTTCCTCGCGATGGAGACCGGCGTCGACGTGCCCTGGGCCGATCGTTAGGTCAGGCCGCGAGCGGGACCACGCCGAGCTCGCGTCGCACCTCGCCGAGGGGACGCGCCCACTGGTCCTCGAACACCACGGTGGCGAGGAACCGCGCGCGCCGGCCGTGGGCCAGGCCGCGGACCACGTCCCGCGCGAGCGTGCGGTGGCGCAGCCCGAAGCGCAGCGTGCCGAAGAGCGCGATGAGCCCGGCGCTGGGCATGCCCATCTGCCCGTAGGTGAACGCCTGCAGCGCGATCTCGCCGGGGACGTCGGGCGCGTAGCCGGTGAGCACGTGCCAGATGTCGTGGGTCTGACGGATGCGCTGCGCGAGCCAGGCGACGGTCGGCGGAAGGCCGGGAGGGGCCTGGAACAGGTCGGGATCGAGGTGGTGCTCGTCGAGGTAGCGCGCGTACTCGCGGCCGAGCGTGCCGTCGGGCAGCGCGCGCAGCGCGTCCCAGTCGACGGTCCGCGAGTCGATGGCCGGGCGCTCGCGGAGGAGGCGGTCGCCGTCGTCGTCGCGCGCGAACTGCGCGAGCAACCACGGCAGCCGGCGCGCGTTGGCGCTGAGCCCGAGCAGGAAGACCTGTCGGGTGTCGTCGGGGTCGCGCAGGATGGCGGTGAGGGCGCGGACCGAGAGGGCGAGCTTCTCGAGCGAGGAGCCCTCGAGCGCGATGCGGGCCGCCGTGAGCTCGGCGTCTTCGTGGTCGTCCATGACGTCTCCTTCTGTTGTCAACAATGACAATAGTGATGGGCGATCCATTGTCAAGCTTGCCAATGACTTCGTGGCGCGGAGCGGTGGTATGTTGGGCTCGATGGCGGCTCGCAGGGCGCGGAGATCCCCCGAGGAGGCGCGGGCCCTCATCCTCGCCGCGGCCCAGCGCCTGTTCGCCGAGCGCGGGCCGGACGCGGTCGGCTTGAAGGACGTGGCCGCCGCGGCCGGCGTGTCCCACGCGCTCGTCACCCACTACTTCGGCACCTACGAGGCGCTCGTGGAGGCGGCGCTCGAGGCGCGGGCCAACGCCTCGCGCGCGCTCCTGCTCCGCCGCATCGCCGAGGCGCCGGAGGACCTCCACGCCTGGATCGACGCGCTGTTCGAGGGCTTCGCCGATCCGGTCTACGGCCGCCTCGCGGCGTGGGCCATGCTGAGCGGCCGCGCGGCGTCGGCCGAGTTCTTCCCGCGCCGCGACCGCGGCATGAAGCAGGTGGGAGACGTGCTGTTCGCCCGGTTCGGGGGCCGCGTGCCGCGTGCGCGCCTGGAGCACGCGATGGTGCTCGTGTTCACGGCGGCCATCGGGTACTCGCTCGGCGAAGACGTGCTCGCCGCCAGCCTCGGCAAGCGCGCCACCGCGGCCCGCGCCGCCGAGTTCCGCACGTACCTGTTCGAGTTGCTGTCGCGCGAGCTCCCCCTCGCCCGTCGGTGACCCCAGCTCCGAGAGGCCGATCCCATGCTGCTCGCCCACCACCCGGAAGCCCTCGCCGCGCTCCGCCGCCCCACGCCACAGTCGCCGCTGCGCATCCTCTCGAGCGGCTGCCTCGCCGGACTGCCCTGCGGCGTCGAGGGTACCGACTACGGGCTCGGCGAGGTGCTGCGCGCGCTCTACGCGCTCGAGTCGGTGCGGGTGTTCACCGCCTGCCCCGAGGACTTCGGCATGGGCACGCCCCGCAGCATGCCCGACCTGCACGGCGGCGACGGCCACGGCCTGCTCGACGGTCGCGCGCGGGTCCTCGACGAGCACGGCGTCGACCTGAGCGAGAAGATGCTGCGCGGCGCGCACGCCATGCTCGCCACCGCGCGAGAACACGACGTCGAGCTCGCCGTCCTGACCGACATGAGCGCCGCGTGTGGCACGCAGGTGATCTCGCTCGGCTGCCGCTACGACCAGCCGCGCCGCTTCCAGGTGGGGGTCGGCGTGGCCGCGGCGCTCCTGCTACGCGCCGGCTACCTCGTCGTCAGCCAGCGCGACCATCGGACGATCGGTCGCCTGCGCGCGCTCTGCGACCCGCGCTTCGTCCGCGACGAGAGCGCCGTCGACCACCACGAGACCGAGTGGTACCGCGCGCAGTTTCCCGGCTAGCCAAGTTCCCGAGCTAATAGGTCCCGACGACGCCGAGGTGGAAGGCGACGGCGTGCGACACGTCGGAGCGCGGGGCCAGCTTGTCACCCGGCTCCGGGTCCGAGAACTGCCAGATCTCCGTGGAGGCCTTCACGCGGAACGCGCGGTCGACGGTGACCATGGCGCCGACCGTGAAGCGCTGCACCGCGCTCTGCCTCCGGAGCTCGCTCCCGACGAGCACGTTGCCCGTGCGGTACATCACGTCGTAGCGGAACACGCCGTCGACCTTCTTGCCGAGCGGGTGCTCGATCTCGGCGTAGCCGCCCTGCTTGACGAAGAAGTCGCCGCCGTCCTTCGGGACCACGTAGGCGAAGCGCGTGGGGTCGCTCGCGTCGAACGTCTGCCGTC
>Ga0154020_10005447_pt1 | contig 15000 bp, 17 predicted proteins | sample Klosneuvirus_201_FD_109709 | JGI IMG/M metagenome (GOLD analysis project Ga0154020, IMG submission 109709) | Active sludge microbial communities from wastewater, Klosterneuburg, Austria - Klosneuvirus_20160825_MG | ecosystem: Engineered > WWTP > Aerobic digester > Activated sludge | place...
GTCCGCAACTTCCACCAGGGTTTCAAGCACGGCTTCCTCGGCGGCATGATCAACACCGGCCTGCTGATGGTGACGGGAGGACGCGGCCTCGTCGATCCGCTCGAGCCCTCGGGCGGCCACGCCGACATGGAGAAACTGATCGACCGGTACGGCGCGGGAACGACCCGCGACTTCTTCCAGCGCGCGAAGGCCGACGGCAAGCTCACCTTCGACCGGCTCACCGACGTCTTCCACGCGGGCACCCTCCACGAGGAGGATCAGCCCGCTCACCTGCACGTGGCCGATCCGAACATCTGCGAGACCACCTGCCGCACCGAGTACGGAAACCCCTGCGAGAAGTTCTGCCCGGCCGCGGTCTACGAGATGGTCCCGAAGAACGACGGCAAGGAGAAGTCCCTCAAGCTGCAGATCAATTTCTCGAACTGCGTCCACTGCAAGACCTGCGACATCATGGACCCGTACCAGATCATCACCTGGGTCACCCCCGAGGGCGGGGGCGGACCGAAATACGACGGACTGTGAGCGTCGGCCGGGCCGGGCTATGCTCGGGACCCAGCGGAGGCGGGATTCACTCCCGCCGAAGCGACGGGGGTCTGGGGGGCTGAGCATGGCGTTCCGTCTGTAATTGCGGCCCCCCAGCTAAACGAGGAAGCGAGCCGGGTCTGGTGACCTGCACGGCCTTCAAAGCCGCTGGCGTCCGGGGTCTCCCCGGACAGGTGGGTTCGATTCCCACGCGCTTCCGCCACCTTTCCCGCAATTGGCGCGGGCTTCGTTTCAGTCGCCCGTGATTGTGTGGCTCAAATGTGGCCCTTCGCGATCGCATCGTCTACGCGCTGCAGGGCGGCGGCCACTTCGTCGTCGGTGACGATCGAGTACCTGCGGAACATCGAGGGCGTCTTGTGGCCGGTGACCCGCATGGCTTCCGTCTCGCTCGCCCCGGCCCTTCGCAGGTTTCGCGCGGCGCTTCGGCGCAGATCATGGAAGAGGCGCTCGCTCGGGAGCCCCGCGGCCTTGAGGGCGTTTCGCCATGCCTTGTCGAAGAGGCTGACGGGTTGCCCGAGTTTCCCTTTCGACGTTCGGTGGAAGATCAACTCGCACCCGAGGCGCCGCGCCTGGATGCGGCGCTCGATGACGGCCCGGGCCTTGCCGACGACAGGGAGCGTCCGCCCGTGCTTGTTCTTGGCGATCGTGGCGGGGATCAGGAAGGCCCACGAGGCGCCCGAGCGGTCCAGCATTCCCCACGTGAGCGCCGCGGCCTCGCCCTTTCGCTGCCCGGTGAGGCTGGCCCATTCCACGAAGTCCAGGAGATCCGGCTCGAGGTGGGGGAGTAGCGCCGCGATCTCTTTCGGAGTGAAGAAGCCCTGCCGAACGTTGTCCACCGGGAGCATGTCGATGGCCGGAACATTCGCGGGCCCGAGATGGCGGTGGCGCACCGCGAGGCGGTAGCTCTGGCGCAGGATCTCGAGCTCTCGGTTGACCGTCGCAGCCGCTCGGCCGGCGGCCCGGCGCTCCGCCTTGAATCGCTCGATGCCCGCGGGCGTGACCTCGGCGGCCCGCTCGAGCGCGAAGAATCCCCGGAGCGCCTTCGCGTGGCACCGCACCTTCGCAAGCGAGCGGATCCCTTTCGCGGCCAGTTGCGTCTCCAGGGCGTCGAGGAGATCGGCCACAGACAGCCGGGCGGCCTGGGGGCTCAGGAACCGGCCCCCGAGGACATCGGCGCGCCGTGCCCTGAGGTAGCGCCAGGCCTCCGCCTCCGTCTTCGCTGGGCGGAGAACGCCGTCCTTGTCCGGGATCTTCGCGGCCTCGCGGATCCGCTGCCCGTTGACGCGATACTGGACCCACCAAGCCGGGCCCCTCTGGTAGATGAAGCCATCACCGCGCATTTGGCGCTCCCTTCTTGCGGCCGAGCCTGGCAGGCTTCAGGCGGGCGATTCCTTCCTTTTCGAGATCCTCGAGCATTCGTCGCGTGACGTGTCCCCGTAGCGCTTGGAGCGTTCGCGGTGTCGCATCGGTCGACGCCTCCTTAGCGACTCGCCTGTCTCGTTCCTCCGTGAACGACTGCCCCCAAAGCTTTCGCGCTGTGGCAGCGATGGCGAGCGGGAAGGTCCGCAGGCGCCGCGCTGCCTTACACTCGGCATCACTGAGCGCGTCGACATGCGCGGCCTTCAGGATCCCGACGTTGGCCTGATACTCCGATGATCGTGGGTCTTGGTGGTGATGGGCAGGCCATAAGTGGTTCGCGATCGCGGCGTTCTGGGCAGCCACAGGATCAGCCCGGAGATCAGGCCAAATGCTGGTACGGCGCGCTCTCCCGCTGAAGATCTCCGAGAGCGCGGTGGCATCGACCTCGACCGCTGGAGTCAATCGCACAGACCCGCTATCGCCGAAGATGTTGGCCAACTCCACGTCGAGAACCTTCGTGAGTAAGGCTAGCTCCTCGATCCCGAGCTGTCGTCGGCCCAACTCGATCGCGGCCACAGTCGCCTGGCCCCAGTCCATTCCCCACGGGCGCGCCAAGCCCGCTAGATCGTCCTGTCGAAGGCCGCGGGATTCCCTGAGCACTCGGATACTGGCTCCGATGTGGCGGCTGAGGGTGATGGGCTGCGGGGTGCCGTTTGCCGGTTTCATTGCCAGAGGGTATTTCAAACACGAGGACCGAGTCAAGAAATTCCTAGGAACTTCTTGACAATCATCGTGCCAGTCGATTAGCGTTCAAGCATGCAGAATCACATTCTCGAATCTGTCCTGCTTCGGCAGTGGCGGGAACGGCGCGGCCTGACGCTCCAAGAGACGGGCGATCTGCTCGCCGTGTCGCCCTCGATGCTCTCCCGGATGGAGCGCGGAGAACGGCGGGTACGTCCACTGGACCGCGTCCGGTTCGCCCGCCTGCTCGGGGCGCGAGTGGGGGAGCTGTTCGCGCGTCAAGGCCGAGCGTGAACCAACCCGATCCGCTCCGCGCCCTCGACGCTGTGATCGCCAGCGCATCGCCGGCGGATCGCGCCGCGCTCATCGTCGGCCTCGCTGCGCGTCTCGCGACGCTCGGCGCCGGGATGGTTCAGACGACGCCTCAGGCCGCGGGCGCCGACCGAAACCTCGACGTGCACGAGGCCGCGGCGCGTCTCGGGATGTCGGCCGCCTGGCTCTACCGGCACGGCGCGGATTTCCCCTGCTCGGTGCGCATTGGCCGGCGCCTGCTCTTCTCCGAGCGCGGTCTCGAGACATTCCTGGCCCGGCGGAGGAGTGCGTGAAGGTCTCGAACGTCCCACCCATTCAGCTCGTGGCACTGATGGCGATCGCATCGACGTTGCCGCCTACCGCGAAATGGGTGGCGGTGGTGATCGCGTCCCACCTGAATCGCGAGACGGGTGAGGCCTTCCCGTCCGACGCCTGCATCGCGCGCGAGTCGGGCTACTCGGAGCGCACCGTGAGGGACGCCGTCCACATGATCCTCGACGCCGGGATACTGAAGGCGACGCGAGGTGGATCGCTTCGCGGCGGCAAGCGCCAAAGCACTCGGTATCGCCTCGGAACCCCGGAAGCAGTTTCCGGGGTTGACCCCGGAAAGACATTCCCCGGTCAGGCAACGACCCCGGAACCTCCTTCCAAAGACCCCGGAACCTCCTTCCATCAGACCCCGGAAGGAGCTTCCGGCAAACCAATGAATGTAACCAATGAACTGAACCAGGGTGTCGGCAGGCTCCTCGACGAGATCCCCTGCCCGGCATGCTCGAAGGTGGGCCTCTTGAAGCAGAGCCAGGGAAGGAACGGACACCCTCCGGGATTCTGGTGCAGGCGCCCGGGCGGGTGTGGCTTCAATTTCCCACTCGACTACGCGCCGATCGTGTCGCTGATGACGTCGGGCGCCCGTGAGGCGCTCCTGGCCATGCAGACGCAGACGGCTCCCGATCCCTTCGACGTTGCCTTCAACAACGCCAAAGAGGGCGGACTGATCCTCAGGAGGAGCGCGTGACCCCAACAGCCGACGAGATCAAAGGTCTGCTTCGCCGCATGTCCGCGGCGTGCGCGAAGGCTCCGACCCCTCAGCAGATCGAGGTCGCGATCGAGTCCATCATCGACAACCAGATCACCGGCGAGGAACTCCGGCGCGGCTATGCGTCGGTGAGGGATGCGGAAGAGCCCTGGTGGCCGACGCCGGGGAAGTTCCTGAAGCTCTGCCGGCCGCCCGTCCCGCCTTCGGTGATCTCGGGCGAGGCCGAGGCCCTGTTTCAGCTTCTCATCGACAACCCGACGGCCTACGGGACCTATTCGCCCCACTGCGGTGTTGTGTACGACCGTCGACGAGTTGAAGAGGCTCACGGTCCCGCGGCCGGGATCGCCTTCGCCGCGGTCTCCTCCCGGTTTCGAGGCCTGACCATCGACGCCCTCCCATTCGTCAGGAGGGACTTCGCCGCGGCCTACGGGGACGCCCGCGCCAGCCATGCCGCGCCAGACCTGACGCCGCCTTCGCATCGGCTCCAGTCGAGCCAGGTCGCCGCGCAGATCAAGGGCGCCACCTCATCGAACGACCAGACGGAAGAGTTTCGCGCGCGCGTCCTGCAAATGCCGCCGCGCGGAGTGGCGGCCGGAAAGATGGGAGCCGCGCGATGAGGGGAGGGCTGCCTGACCCGGCCGTCCTCGAGATCCTCGAGCGCGCGGTCGCCGCGGGCGTCACCCTGGACTCGGACGGCGCGGTGCTCTACGTGGTCGGCGCCGTCCCGTCTTCGCTCGTCCCGCTGATTGAGTCGAACCGCCCGGCCCTGGTCGCGCTCCTCGCGGAGCAGCGTCGCCGCGGCGCGGCCGACTGCTGGGGTGAGCCGGGCGCCGTGGCATCGGGGAGCGCCTCGTGACACGCCCTGAACTCAACCTCGTGGCCCTGGCCGATGTCTGGCCGCCAGGAACAAGCCCCGGTATCTTCGTCACCATGTCCTCGGGCCAGTGGGATCAAGCCCTGGCCGACTTCTACGAGGGCGGCGCGGTGCTGATCGAGATGGGCGCCGATGGACCCATAGCGGCCTACAAGTGGACCGGCGCGGCCGTCGCTGCCCCGGCCATCGTCTTCGACCACACGTCCGCGCGGGAGAAGACGGCGCCCGCGAAGCCGCAAGGGCAAGGGCGGAATGTGACATTCATTCGAGACGCCGAAGGGCGAATCTCGGGATTCGAGGAGACCCACCATGGCCGGTAAATTCGCCGAAGCAACGCTCGTCCTTTCGATCGACTCCGCCGGGGTGGGGCCCGCTCTCAACAAGCTCACCAAGGACGCGGACGAAACGGCCAAGAGCGTGAAGGAAATCGGTCTCGGGGTCAAGTTCGAAATCTTCACCCAGATGGCGAGCGCCTTTGGTCGGTCCCTAAAGGGGATCGTCGATGGGTTTGTCGAACTGGGCAACCGCGGCGCACTGGTCGACGACGTCGCCCAATCCTTCCAGGTACTAACCGAGAAGACGGGCGGGAGCGCCGACGTAATGCTCGGAGCACTCCGCCAGGGCGTCGTCGGAACGCTGAGCGATTTTTCGCTGATGCAGCTGGCCACCAAGACGCTGGGCTCTGGCCTCATCAAGACCGCCGACGACATGGGTGTTCTGGCGGCGGGCGCGCGAACGCTGGCGAAGGGGGCGGGCGGGACGACCGCCGAAGCGTTCGACACCTTGACGAGTGCGATCGCGAGCGGACGCACCGCGACGCTCAAGCAGATCGGCGTGTTCGTGGATGCGAAGGTGGCCACGGAGAACTGGGCCGCAGCGCACAAGACGACGACGTCCGCAATGACCGACGCGGACCGGGCGACCGCGTTGTCCGCGGCCACCCTCGAAGCTCTGAAAAATCGCATGAAGGAGATCCAGCCGGACGCGGCGGATTTCGGCGAGCTCATCGATCAGGCGAAGGTCCGCCTCGAAAACTTCAAGGATCAGGTGGCTTTGGGAATTGCCCAGTCCCCAGTGTTCACTGCTGGAATGTCCACCATGGGCAAGGCCCTGGGCGAAGCGTTCGGCACCGACACCTCGTCACTGGCCTCCGGCTTCGTGAAAATTCTCGAAAAGATCGTCATTGCGGTGCTCGATGTCGGCCAGGGTGCCGTGATCATCGGCCACATTTTCGCCACCGTGTTTTCGGCGATCGAGGTTCTGGCAAACGGGCTGCGCACGGGATTCCTGACGCTGGGCACCGGGATCGTGACCGTTGTTGATGGCCTGGCCGGGCTCCAGGCCTCCCTGCCCTTCGCCAGTCAGGGATCGAAGGATCTCGCCGCGGCCACCACTCAGCTGAAGGCGAAGATGGAGGCAATGACGGTGAGCGCCGCGGCCTCTACGGCGGAGGCGATGAAGGGCGTCGTCGGCCAGGGTGCTCTCCACGAGAAGCTAGACGCGGTTGGCGGGGTGATCTTGCGCGTGCGGGACGCGATGGTGGAAGCGCAGGGCAAGACCGCGGAAAACACGAAGGCCGTCGTGGAACTCGGCAAGGCCGCACCAGAGGCCGCCGCCAAGAACCAGGATGCCGCGGACAAGATCGCCGCGGCCTTCCGGGATCTGAACGCCGAGATCGTGGCCGGAACCAAGATTGGTCTGGAGAAGCGTCTGTTTGAAATTGATGCTGCCCGTCAGAAGGTAATCGACAGGATCAACGCCGATACGAGTATGACGAAACAGCAGCAGGCCGAAATGGTGAGGCTCACGAACGAGAAGTACGCGCAGCAGACCACGGCCGCGATCCTCTCTGGCGATCAGATCCTCGCGAAGGAGCGCGAGGTTCAGCAGGCGATCGCGTTGCAGTACATGTCAGGCACGGCCGCCAAGATCGCACAGCTCACCACCGCGCGCGACGCGGAAATCGCGGCCCTCGCGTACCTCAAGGCAAACAACGAGCAGCGGTACAACGAGGACGTTGCGGCCGTGAACAGAAAGTACGGGCTCGAGATCTCGGCTGTTCAGGGCTACTACGCATCCGTGGAAGCCGCGATGGCTGCGAACGGGTTCAAGACGCGGACCGAACTCGATGCCCAGCTCGTGGCCGCACAGACTCATCTCACGAACCTGGAGGCGTCCCACGAGAAGACGGCCAGCTCGATCGCCGCCGCGAAGAAGAAGGTCCACGACATTCAAATCGAACTGGACGGCAAGGAAGCGAAGTCGGCGAAGGAGAAATACGACATCATCCACGATGGCGCCTTCTCGATGATGAAGTCGCTCTTCGGAAAGAACAAAGCGGCGGCCATCTCTATGGCGATCATCGACACCGCCGCCGCCGTGGTGTCCTCGTTCAAGAACGCGGGCGGATTCCCGTGGGGGCTCATCCCGGCCGCGGCGATGGCCGCTGCTGGAGCCGTTCAGATCAAGACGATCCGTTCCACCGAGGGCTACGCCCAGGGCACCCCCAACCTGGACTTCGCCGACTTCGGCGCCCAGTCCTTCCAGCCCCTCCACAATCAGGAGGCCGTGATCCCGCGCGGTGGCGGCCACATTCTGGCGGGGGAGATTGCGGACGCGATGCCGGGGCAGGACGAGCTGCTCTCCCTCGTGAGGGAGATGGCGAACGGCATCAGAGAGCTACCGCTCGAGATGCGCAAGGGGTTCCGCAACGCGATGCTGTTGGACATGGCATGAGGATGAAAACGATGAAGACCATGGCGGACTACAAGTGGCGGGTGCGCGAGTTGGCCCGAGTACTCGTCGAAGAACAGCAGATGCAGGATGTCGATCAGGTTCAGATTCGACTGTTCATGGAGCGCATCGACGCCGATCCGGATCCGGTGTCCCTGCGGGAGGCGCTGATCGTCTACGGCGCCGCGGAGATTCTCGGAGTCGAAAGGGACCTGGACCGCGCCCGTAAGGCCAAGGGCGGAGAGATGAAGGCATGAGCGTGAAGATCACGGACTTCAACGCAGCGGACGCGCGACTGTCCGCGCTGGCCAGAGGGCTACCCAACAACGTGGGCGGTGTCGTCGAACTGGGCAAGCGCGTCGCGCGAGAACCCAACGCCGAGGAACTCTTCGGGGTTCTCGTGATTCACGGATCAGTCGCGAAGCTTGAAGAGATGCGGAGGGGCAGGGTAGGGGTAGGGGGGGGTCCTCCATTGAACCCCGCCCGTCCCTCTGCCCCCGCCGTCGAGCACAAACTTTTCAGAACCTCGGCACGATCGGAAAGTCGCCGGGGACCCGGGCGGGTACCCATCGGGCGGGTGAAAAGCTGTCGCCATTCGACCGCCTCTCACCTAAGCCCTAGGGGGTCAAGGGTTTCCGGGTGTCACGATTTTACACACGTTCAACAGTTCACCACGAGCAAGGAGAAACCGATGCCGCAAGCCGCACACTTTCCCTCAGTCGTTCCGCCATTCGTTCGACAGATCCTCGCGTACGCGATGCCGAGCAGCAAGGACGGGGCCAAGCGCTTCGCCGCTGAGCGGAACCGCGAAAGCGCAGAGAAGGCCGATCGCACAGAAAGGGAGGCCGCCGAGTTGCGGGCCGAGATCGAGCGTCAGGGCGAGATCGCTCGCTCTTACATTCCCGCCCGGTCGTCGGCCTCGCGGACCTTCGCCACCAGCTCGACCTCGAGGACGAGAGGGGGCACCAGTCCGAAGCCTGCCGCCACGTTGAAGCCGCGGCCCGTGGCCACGCCTCAGGCGCGGTCTACCGGCTCTCCGAAGTCGATCAACGCGACCGAGGTCTATGCGGCCGTCAACGCCAAGCACGACGAATGCGGGGAATGCGGCGGGCACGTCGCAGGGCCCGCGCATGGCCTGAGGGCGCTGAACATCAAGGCCGCGGCCCCGAAGGCTCGCTCGCTCTCGCAGCTCGCCGGCGAGGTGTATGGCTTCCTTGGTGGCGGTTATGGCGACAGCCTGATCGCGAGCTCGGCGCGAGGGGGTGCGCGATGAGTACCCAACTCGTCGAAGCCCCTGTGGCGCCGGAGCCTAGCCTCAGCGCTGGCGTCTGCGGGCTCCTGCAGGTCCTGGCCAGGGGAGCGAAGCCGGACGGCTCGCTCCACCTCCGCGCCGACGCCGGGGTCGTATTCGGACTCGCGACCGCGGGGAACGTTCCCGTGGCCGAAGTCTCCGCGAAGTGGATCCCGTCTTTCGCTCTTCGCTGCCTCGAGGAGCGCGCCGCCCTGCCTTGGCGGGTTTCCCTCGCGGCGATGCGCGGGCGTGCGAGCGTCGACCCACAGAGCCTATCGGCCGTCGCGTGCTCCTGGAGCATCGAAAGGGTCTATCGCAACCCGCGCAAGCCTGACTCGCCCTACGGGAAAGAGTGGGGCTGGCCCGAAGATCGAGTCGCCGAGATCATGGCGGGGATCGAGGCCTTCTCGGCGCCGCCGACCATGATCGTCCTCGGCCTTCCATCGGTCGTCGCGGTTTGGGCTCTCGATGAGCCCATGCCCGCGGCCGGCCCGGTCGACCAGGCGAAAGTGATGCTCCTCATGCGCGCCCTGGCGGCCCGCGTAGGGGCCGACATCCCCGCGGACGACATGCGGTTGACTGACGTGTCCATTCCGCTTCCTGGCGTCGCCTGTGCGAACCAGGGCCGCGACGTGGTGGTCGTGCCCGCCTTCCATCCGGAGCGGGTCTATTCGGCGCAGGACATCGAGACCGCGATCGCGGCGAAGAAAGGGAAGAACTCATGAGCATCATCGACAACCTCCGGGCGATTCGAGCCCGCATGGCGAAGGCTACGAACAGCGTGTCCGACGACATCCAAGGTCTTCGCGCGCAGATCGCGGCGAAGCGCGAAGAGCTGAAGCGCCTCTCGTCGACCGCGGCGCCGCGCGCGGAAATCGAGGAGCGGGTCCACGACCTGGTAGCGAAGACGGGCGAGAACTGGATCGCGCGGGAAGGCTGGTCCGTGATCTATCACCTCGGAAGCCCGGTCCGCTCGGCCGCCGCGCCCTGGATGGCGAAGAACGGCTCGATCCCGTGGGAGGTTCAGTGTGCGGCCGATCCGAAAGCCGCCGCCGACATGCTGCTCGGACTCGTGGCGAGAATCGAATACGCCGAAGGCCCGGCGCTGGCCGATCGCCCGGCGCTCATCGCGAAGGCCGAGGCCGATCTCGCAGACCTCGAGGCGGGCGAGGAGGAGCTGGTGGACGAAGCCTGTGAGGCCGGACTCGTGATCGCGCACCGGCCCGAGGTGGTGACGCGCCGCGGGAATGCGGCTCGCAACGCGCAGCTCGAAGCCGAGAAGATCGCGGATCGGGCAGCGCGACAGGCGGCGCTCGATCAGGGTCACCGGGCGCGCCCGCGAGTCGGGCGGTCCGCCTACCTCTCGTAGGCCCCACAACGTGATGGGAGCGCCGCGCCCCACAAAGCTAAGCGACAAAGCGCCCGGGTCCATCGCTCCTTGGGGGCGCCTCGCACGGCCGCGGCATTCGTTCGTACCCGGTAAGCGCCGCTGCGTCGAGAGCGCGCACTAAGAGCCGCGCAACTTGCAACAATGTTGCGCAACAACCGCAACATGCCGGCGGCCCTGAAGACCCGGCCGGAAAGGAACTACTCGACCTTCCGCTTCGGCCGCCCGCGCTTCAGGCTGCCCTGCAAGGTCTGCCAGTACGGACTGCGACACGTAGACCGCGCGCAGCGGACGGGCCGCTCTGGACCCAGGCTGTGCCACTTGTGACCGCAGCGGGCGCAGATGCAGGCCCACGCTTCGACTCTCGTCTTCTTTGAACTCATGGCGACGGAGAGAATAGCACGACGCAGGCGGTAATGGGCACCGGGAAAGGAGCTTGCAAAGGTATCCACGGCTGGATATAGTTTCTGAGGTATGGGAATCCACCCACCGAGAAAGGCAAGACCTATGAAGAAGACAACGAAGAAGGCCGTGACTGGCGAACGGTTGATCGAAGCGCTCGAGGGGCTGGTCGCCGACTACCGCGCGGGCCGCGGCGACGTTTTGAACCGACTGGCAGAGGGAAGAGACGTGTACTCGTCGGGCGCCGTCTCGCTCACCATGGTGCTCACCCTGGCGCTATTCGGTGAACGGGCGTTCCCGAAGGATCCGGTCGGTGGCGGTTCCGTGGCCTGCGTCGAGCGGGAATACCGCGCCCTGTGCTCCATCGGCTCAGGATCGGCCGAGCGCGGCGTGGCCCTCTTGGTCGATGCCGGTCTTGCATGGGCCACACGAGACCGCGAAGGCTTGGTCGCGTGGGCGTCTCGGGCCCTTCCGAAACTCCCCAGCGTGCCCGCCCAATGCGCCCACATTACGCGACACGGCCTCTTCGGAGCGGCCCTCTGGGAGATTCCCGTCGCAGACCCTTCGTGGTGGACTCCCCTCCAGGAGGTCACGGACGCCGCCATGAAGCCTCTTGGAAAGCACGACTGCGGCGACGCCGTGGTGCGCGCGATGGCCCTCGAGTGGAATCGGCCGAGCTTCCCGGGCCGAGCGTTCGCTGCCCCGGTGGCTGCGAGGTGAGAGCGATGAAGAAGCAACCCCTGGCCGAGCCTGAGATGCCCGCCAGGGGCGCGGATGAGGGGTGGCGCGATCCGCTCCCGCCCGCGCTCCGCCTCCGGTGGCTCACCTCCGCGCAGGCCGCCGAATACCTCCAGGTGTGCGGCAAGACCTTCGACAGGATGGTCAAGCGCCTGCCGATTCCGTTCGTTCGCCCGGCGGGCCCGAATGGGGATCGGCGGTTCTTCCGCGGCGACCTTGACCGCGCGCTCCTCTCACGTCGCGAGAACCTGCGGCCGTCGGCCTGAGGTGCGACTTGTAGAGAGCCGTCCAAGGCTCCTATGTGCCGCGCCAGGCACCGGGGGGGCGTTTGCGAAAACCCGCCCCACCAACTACTCTTGCAACATGGGTGAGACAACTGCCGACACCGGCGCCCCTCCACAGGGTCTCCCGAAGGCCCCAGAAGTCGAGCTAAAGCTGAAGCTAGGGGACGGCGCCGGAGCTCCAACCTACCTTTCGCACGCGCAAGCGATCCAGACGGACGCGGGCGTTTCGATCATCTATTTCTACGAGGTTGCCCTTTCGCCGCTGATCTCGCAGGAGGAAGGCGCTGCGCTACAGAAGGCTGGGGCTAGCGTGCCTACGCGATGTACTGCTAAGGTCGTGATGTCCTTGCCTAGAGCGAGGGTTCTGGCAAAAATGCTCACCGATCACATCGCGCAGATGGACGCCAAAAAGTAATGGCCGCTACAGCCCTTGCGATGCCCCCTCAATTCCATGCACCACAGCAATTCGTGCGCTTAGTGACGCGCGCAGCGCCCGAAATCACGGGCTACAGACTGCCGACGGTGACCAATGTGACCCCCCTAATGGCCTCTCCACTCATCTATCCGGAGCCTGTGTTCGTATCGCGGGACCGAGCCGCACTGCTCGCCGGCGTGCCGTTGGATCGCCCCATGGAGTTGAGAGAGCTGGCCATGCGGGTTCTCGAGAGTCAACAGCAGAGCGGCCGCCCGACGGATGTCGAGGCATGGGCCCGTCAGTTGGCTCAAGACAGTATCGACGTCGGCGACTGACCCGATTTCTGGTTCGACGTGCCCTGCCCCGGTGGACTGACTAGCACGGTGGCCTATTGGCCGGAGCCGAGTAAGGCTGTCCTTGACAACGTCGTGGGAGTCCAAGTGGCTCATGCGATCAGGCTGCTTGAAGCCGCGTCGGATGGTGAAAGGAAGCAGATCGCCCTGGACACTCGTCCATTCCATCAATTCTGCTATTCGGGCCTTCCTCCTGCCGACCACGACCATTACGCCGGGAACTACCGGGGTTCGAACCACTGCTGCCTAAAAACATACAGAGTACAGGTCGGCGCCCCGGGTCCATTCGGCGGCTTTGTCGCCGTACCAAACGTGGGAGTCGAGCCCCCGTATGTGGAGACAGAACTACAGGTGGTCTCAAAGGAGATCCGAGAGGCAATCGAGTTCTCATCAAGCCTCCCGCCACTTGAGCGACTGCTACACGTGATCGCCGCGAGTGCCAGGTTTCTCGCCGAGTTTCTCCGCGTCCACCCCTACGCTAACGGGAATGGCCACGCTGCGCGCTACGCATTCTGGGCCGTGTGTCTCCACCTTGGCCTGTACCCGAAGAGCTTCCCTGTCCATGAACGACCCAACGGATTTGCTGACAATCTCAACGCTTGGCGCGCGGGGGATCCGGGTCCGCTCGAGAGATACCTACTCTTGACGCTTCGCTGATCCATGGCACCCGATGCCGTTCCATTCGTCGTGGAAAGCGTCCGCTAAGGCTCTCCTGCGCTGTGGCTCTTTTGTGGCAGAACGCGCGGCGAACCGGTACAAATCAGGGCGAAAGGCCAGCGAACTCTTTGACTGGAAACCGTTGATTCCATTGCCCCGACTAGTCCGGCGTCTACGCATCTCTTGGGTTCGATTCCCACGCGCTTCCGCCACTTCCAGGCGGGGCGCAGTCGTGGACGTGCTCGTCCACGTACTCGGCCGTAGCCGTTCCGAGTACCGAGGCGCCCCCCCCGTCGTCACTGCGAGGAGGCCACCGAGCAGGAGCCGACGAAGCAGTCTCTGATCGCTCACGTCCAGGTCCACGTCCACGTTGACGTCGAGCCCGGAACGATGGCCGTTCACGTTGGCCCTGGAAAGGCAGCACGATGACGTCAACGACCCAACCAGAAGGTCCAACGTGAGCGTGAACCTGAACCTGAACCCGTCCGCCGTTTCCGTCACACCGGCGAAAGCCGGTGCCTAGCGCGAACGCTCCGTCTGCGACCGCGACGAGGGCCGTCCCGCGAGCCAGCCGGCCGTAATTGGCCCGGGGCCTCAGGTGAAGGCCGGATGCGTACTCGTACTCGTCCCTGATGTTGGGAGCCACCCGGCCTTTGATTCGCCCTGGTGTGGATGGATCAAAGAGGTAGCGGGGAGCTACGGCCGAGTACGTGTACGAGTACGAGGAACGGACCGGACCCCGTCTCAGGTGTGTCGGCTTCTACGGACGATCACGAGTACGGAAGATGTCGCGATTGGCCAACGGAGCGTTCGCGCCAGGCACGGCCTTCGCCGGTGTGACGAACCGCCGTGTCCATCCGATTAACCGGATGGACGGGTGGAGTCGTAGACTTACCACGCCATGAAACAGCCACGCACCCTCGAAGAACTGTGCTCCCAGCGGATCGCCATCATCGATGGGGCGATGGGGACCATGCTTCAGCGGGAGAGCCTCACCGAAGAGGACTTCCGCGGGGAGCGGTTCAAGGACGTCAAGAAGCTCCTCAAGGGCAACAACGATCTGCTGACCCTGACCCGCCCCGACGTGGTCGAAAAGGTCCACCGCGCCTACCTCGACGCGGGCGCCGATCTCATCGAGACGAACACGTTCAGCTCGCAGGCCATCTCCCAGGCCGACTATGGTCTCGAGTCGATTTCGTATGAGCTGAACTTCGAAGGGGCGAAGCGAGTGCGCGCGGCGATCGACGCGTATCTCGCCGACGGGGGAGTCGGGCCGAAATTCGTGGCCGGGTCTCTCGGCCCGATGAACCGGACCACTTCCATGTCCCGTGATGTCGACAATCCCGGCGCTCGCGATGTGACCTTCAACGACGTGAGGCTCGCGTATCGGGACCAGGTTCGCGGACTTCTGGACGGCGGCTCGGACCTGCTCCTCGTAGAAACCGTCTTCGATACCCTCAACGCCAAGGCCGCCCTGTTCGCGATCGAGGAGATCTTCGAGGAACGCGGCTCGCGCGTTCCCGTGATGCTCTCGGTCACCATCACCGACCAGAGCGGGCGCACGTTGTCCGGTCAGACCATCGAGGCCTTCTGGAACTCCGTCTCGCATTTCCCGCTCTTCTCGGTGGGGATCAACTGCGCGCTCGGGGCCACCCAGATGAGGTCCTTCATGGAGGAACTGGCGCATATCGCCTGGGTGCGGACGAGTTGCTACCCGAACGCGGGCCTGCCCAACGCCTTCGGCGGCTTCGACGAGACGCCGGAGAGCATGGTCGAGGCCATGACCGACTTCGTCAAGGGCGGCTGGCTGAACCTCGTGGGGGGTTGCTGCGGCACCACCCCGGATCACATTCGCGCGCTCAAGAAACTGAGCGA
>Ga0154020_10005448_pt1 | contig 14999 bp, 16 predicted proteins | sample Klosneuvirus_201_FD_109709 | JGI IMG/M metagenome (GOLD analysis project Ga0154020, IMG submission 109709) | Active sludge microbial communities from wastewater, Klosterneuburg, Austria - Klosneuvirus_20160825_MG | ecosystem: Engineered > WWTP > Aerobic digester > Activated sludge | place...
TATTTAGTAAACGAGTAAAAGCTAGTTGACGTAATTTTTCCGCAGAACTAAATATTGCTAATACTACTTGCTTCAAACCTTAACCGAAGAATCAAACAAACCTATTTTTATAACCTAAATTAAGGTGGGTTTATTGCGACAATAAAAAGAAGATTGCGCATCAATAAAGAAACCCTTAAGTCTATTTTCTATGCTTTAACTGTTTTTCTTAATTAGTATTCAGGCATATCCAATTTTGTGGCGTTTACGATTCCCATCATCAAATTCAGCGCATCGTAAACGAGTCTTTCAAGAATAGGAGCATAGAAAGGCATACTCAATGCCAAGACAAAAAGACCAATGGATAATGTCAATGGAAAACCGACAGCAAAAATGTTCAGTTGAGGCGCGGCACGTGTCAAAATTCCTAAGGCCAAGTTGGTAATCAATAAAGCAGTTATCACAGGAAGTGATAGTTGCAATCCAGATTTAAAAATTTCTTGTCCCCAATTCGCCAATGTTTGAAAAGTAAGCTCATTCATGCCGCTTACCCCGACAGGTAATGTGCTAAAACTTTGCGAGATCAGCACCAGCATCATTAGGTGACCGTTCATCGCTAAAAAAGCCAGGCTGGCGATTACTCCCAGGAAACGTCCAATGACATCGATTTGCCCTGAATTTTGTGGATCAACAAAAATTGCAAAGCCAAGCCCCATTTGTAAGCCAATTAATTCTCCAGCCATTTCTACCGCGACAAAAACAATTCGCATGACAAAACCAATAGTAATACCGATCAACAATTGTTGCAGCAATACAATCAATCCTAAACCTGAAGCGGGGTCAACATCGGGTAAGGATTCTTCAACCGTTGGCGTCACTAAAATAGTCATCATAATAGCCAAACCAAGCTTGACTCTAACCGGCGTGCTAGGATTTCCTAAGATTGGTGCCGTCGCGATTAACGCTAAAATTCGACTCAGTGGCCAAATGAAGGTAGCTAGTAATGTATTCAGCTCGTCTGTAGTAATGCTGATCATACGAAAATAGATATCATGGATATGCTTTTCGAATATGCTCAGAAACCCAGGTTATCAGTGATTTGATGCTATCCAATGGCCACCCAAGCAATGCTAGTAAATAACCGCTGCATGTAATCGGTCATAATGCTAATCATCCAAGGACCTGCGAGGATCATAACGAGAAATGTCACTAATAACTTAGGAATGAAAGATAGCGTCATTTCGTTGATTTGTGTCGCCGCCTGAAAAATACTAACCAACAAACCTGTTACTAAAGCGGCTATTAATAATGGCGCAGATACCATAAAAGTGATTTCAATTGCTTGTCTAGCAATTGTCATGGTGCTTTCGGGTGTCATCTCTATTTCCTTTTAAGGATAAAAACTTTGTGTCAACGAACCAATAATCAAATGCCAGCCATCCACAAGTACAAATAGCATTAATTTAAATGGTAATGAAATAATCATGGGTGACAACATCATCATACCCATTGCCATCAATACACTGGATACGACGAGATCGATAATTAAGAAAGGGATAAAAATGATAAAGCCGATCTGAAAGGCCGTTTTTAATTCGCTGGTGATATATGCTGGCACGAGTATTTTAAGCGGAACGTTATCACGGCTTTGCAGTTCTTCGCCGTCAGAAACTTGTACAAACAGCGCTAAATCAGCTTCGCGGGTTTGATGCAACATAAATGTTTTAAGTGGCACACTGGCTTTTTCGCCCGCTTCGATAATAGATATTTTATCTTCAGAAAAAGGAACATACGCTTCTGTGTAAACTTTATCGATCACCGGAGACATGACAAAAAATGTCAAAAATAACGCGAGTCCAAGCAATACTTGATTCGGTGGCGAAGATTGGGTACCAAGTGCCAGTCTTAATAAGGACAATACAATAATAATCCGTGTGAAACTCGACATCATTAATACCACTGCCGGTAAAAAAGTTAATGACGTGAGCAGTAATAACGTTTGCAAATTCAAGGTATAGCTGGTGCTGCCATTAGCATTCGGCGAGCTAGTAAAAGCAGGAAAACCCGCTTTCTGTGCAAACACAGGAAATGCAGCAAATCCGATCAGGAAACATAATGACTGCAATAAAAAACGTAAATTGTAATTACCCTTGAACCGGATTTGATCAGTTTTGGGAAATTGCTGACAATGGAATGACGTCACGTTAGTCATTATTTTTATTAATGCTCTCAGCAAGATGTTCCGAAAATTCCGAAGGAGCATCGGAATCACTTTTCATTTTCTCGAGTTTTTCTGCCGGTTTATTCATGGTATGCAATTTACTGATGTGACCTGGAGCGACCCCTAAAACAAGCCAAGTGTCTTGGATTTCCACTACTACGACGCGCTCTCTTTGACCCACCCCGGTCGCCGAAACAATTTTCAAACTACCCGAAGAAGTCGTCGGTATTAATGAAAATCTTTTTAGCAGCCAAGTAAGGCCTAAAATAACGGCCAATACTATTAATAATCCGCCAATCATTTGTAGCGTATGTTCTGTCGATATCACCGAAGAAGGTGGAGTGAAACTTGGCTTCTCAGTCGTTGTAGCAAACGTTTGAAAAGCAAGCATCGATCCAATGATAACTGAAGAGATGTAATAAAATTTAAACACAGAAGTCCCTATCGATTGAGCTTACGGATACGTTCACTTGGCGTGATAATATCCGTCAAACGAATACCGAATTTGTCATTCACCACGACCACCTCACCTTGGGCAATCAAGCATCCATTCACTAACACATCCATTGGTTCACCGGCCATTCCATCAAGCTCGACGACTGAACCTTGCGCCAATTGCAACAAATTTTTGATCGCAATACGCGTGCGGCCTAATTCAACGGTCATTTGTACCGGAATATCGAGAATCATATCGATATCATTGCGAGTACCATGCCCCATTCCATCACCAGAAAATTCTTTGAATACTGAAGCAGCAGCCGTTTTAGCACCCAAACCACTATGCGTACTATCTTCAGATGGCGTTACGCTCTTCCCTTTTGAATCAGTCGACTGCATAGCGTCAGATGCTTCTTGTTCCGCCATCGCGGCAGCCCAATCATCCATACCTGCTTCTTTTTCAGCACTATCGCTTTCGGTAGCTTCTGCTTGTTCTGCCATGGCGGCAGCCCAATCATCTGTTTCAGTTGAGTTATTGTCGGTCGTTGGTTCAGACATATTTGAGACTCCGGTAATTTATTCCATTTCTGATTGCGATATCATCGAATTCACTTTCAGGGCGTAGCGTCCATTCATGGTCCCATATCCACATTCCATAACAGGCACTCCATCCACATGTGCTTTCACTGTTTTCGGAATTTCTATTGGAATAACATCACCCTCTTGCATGCTTAAAATTTGTTCAAATGTAACTTTTGTGTGTCCGATATTTGCGATCAACTCAACTTCGGCACCTTGGATTTGCTGTGATAATAATGTCGTCCAACGCTTATCGACCTCTAAATGATCGCCTTGTAAAGCGCTATACAAAACATCGCGAATCGGTTCAATCATTGAGTAAGGAATGCACACATGCAGCGTACCTCCTTTATTGCCCAGATCGATGTTAAATGTTACTGTCACGACTACTTCGTTGGGTGTCGCAATCGTGGCAAATTGCGGATTCATCTCCGAGCGAAGATATTCAAATTTAATGGGATAAACCGATTTCCACGATTTCTCATAATCTTCAAAAACAACTTCCAGCAAGCGAAAAATCATACGTTGCTCAGTTTGTGTAAAATCTCTTCCCTCGACACGGGTATGGTATCGACCATCTCCCCCAAATAAGTTATCAATAAATAAAAATATCAAATTGGGATCAAAAACTAATAGCGCTGTTCCTCGTAATGGTTTCATTTGAACCATGTTGAGATTGGTTGGCACTACCAGATTACGCACAAACTCACTAAACTTAATGACTTTTACGGGGCCAACTGAAATATCAACGGTACGCCGCATAAAATTGAACAAACCAATGCGAAAAAACCGCGCGAACCGTTCATTAATAATTTCATATGTCGGCATGCGCCCGCGAACAATACGTTCCTGCGTGCCGATGTTGTAAGCCCTGACTCCGCTTTTATCTTCCTCCTTAGCATCATCGTCACTATCACCACTAGCACCTCGGAGGAGCGCGTCAACCTCATCTTGTGAAAGAAACTCCTCAGACATAGGACGATTATTGAATTACAAATGAAGTAAATAAGACTTCTACAATATCTGTGATGAAATCTTCATCTTTTACCGCTTTCTTAATCTCCTCTGCAATTTGTTGACTCAACTGCTGTTTTCCAACGATAGTGTTGATCTCTGATGCTTTCTTACTGGAAAGTAGCATTAAAATGCGGTTGCGAATATCGGGCATCTGATTAGCAATCTCTTGTTCAACCGGAGTTTCTTTAATTTTTATGGTAAGTCCTACTTGTAAATATTGACTCCCATCATCTGGAAGTAAATTCACAGTGAATAGCTCTAAATCTAAAAACTTTGTTGTTTTGATTTTGGGCTTGGGTTTGGGAGCTTCTGGTTCTTCAGCAGCATCCCCATTCATTTTCAGAAAATACCAAGTACCTCCCGCACCTGCACCAATCGCCATGATTGCAACGAGAATTCCTATGATTAATCCTTTTTTCCCTTTTTTAGTTTCTTTTCCATCTGTTCCAGCAGGGACTTCAGCAGCTTTTGACATGTTTGCTCCATTCACTTCAATGATCATAGACGCTATTATCGTGGAAGCAATTACAAGACTATGCGGTAAATAACGATTAAATTACATCGCTATTTTGGGAGTCAAACTGGATAATTAAACTTGAAATTTCCCGTGACCTTGTCACCGGTGATATTGCGCAGGAAGCACGCCACTAATTTGCCACATGCTTCCTAAGCTGAAATGCGTAATACAGATTCAAAACAGATTACGCAAACGTATTGACTATGCCATGATGTCGAATAGGTACGGTAGGTGTCACTTCGGTAGTACTAGGTGTTTCTGTTCCAGACATAGCGCGATTAGAAGAACCTTTCAGCGAATCATAACCTTGTTGCTGTTTAGGATCTTGTTGGAATGACTCAGCTCCGACAGTGACATTCCCTAACTGAATTCCATTGTCCGCCAACATCTCTTTGAGTCTGGGTAGGGCATCTTGAATAGCTTCACGAACTGATGCATGTGGCGAAACAAATTGCGCAGTAGCTTGGTCTTGCGTAATGCTCAACGTTACCTCAACTGGCCCCAAATTTGCCGGATTTAAATGAATTTCAGCTACTTGTTGCTGTTGATTATTCATCCAAATTATTTTTTGTGCGAATTCATTTCCCCATTTGGGTTGACCAACGACTGTATCAACATGAATATCGTGTGTAGGGATATTGCTTGCGTGTGAAGATGTTAGAGCTGGTAACGCGTTAATACTTGCAAGCGAAGAACCGCTGGATTCAATAGGTGAAGCAAGTAAGTTTTTGTCGAGTTGAACTGCAAGAGATTTGGTTGCATCAGCACCTAAAGGAAATAGTTTGCCGAAATCGGCAGAATTTGCCGTATCAACTGATTGAAGAAGATTCGTGGGCATATTAGCAACATTATTCTCGTCTAAAGCCGATTGAACGAATGTTTTTTGTAACATTATTGGATTCGTCAGTGGCAATGCGTTTTGAGGAGATTCACCATCTCCAGCAACACTATGATCATTCAACACAGATGTTGATGAAAACCCTGCAGGCATCATAGAAGGGGGCACCTGAGGGGCGGCATTGAGAACGATATTGACAGGATAAATCGCTTGATCGAATTGATACTTTGTTTCTGTTGTGGCAAGTAAATTATCGACTGTTTTATTGGGCGATTGCTCTGAAGTTGCATTGGAACGTTCTTCATTACTAGATTCAGCATGAGCCTTAGAAGCATCCGATGTTTTAACAGCATCTGCTTTTGTGGTTTTTTGAGGGACTTCTTGTTTATTGGGGGATTCAGAAACCTCGCGTTGCAAAATCTTATCAAATTTTTCTGCGTCACCTTCTGAATGCTTCTTTACTGAATCACCCGAAGATGCTGATTGTGTCGCATTAGGAGCTTTGAAAGCTTGTAGTACTGATGATGGTAATGTTTGCATGGCTATCGAATCTCATAAGTTTGTTAAGTACTATCTTGTAATGAGCAATCTTTATGCCATGTTGATCGAATTTTTTTATGGATCCGTTTGATTCATTAAATTCCGAATATAATTGCTGGTTGCAAATTCATCCATCAATTTTTGTTCAATTTTAGTTTGCCGAAGTTGTTCTGTCTGCTGTTGCCGCTTAAGCAAAGTTTCAAAAGACTTTAATTTGCGTTGATACGATAAAAATTCTTCTCGAATAATGTTTCGATTGTTCTTAGCTTGTGCAACGTTTTGCTGTTGCTCATTCACCGCACTATCCAGTTTATGCATAAAACTATTGAAATTGTGCCACTGGGTATGACCAATGCCTTGTTTCATCGTATTTTGTAGATGGACTTGGTAGTTAGTACGGTAATGCGTCAGTAACTCTAACTTTTTTTCAGCCGTTTGTAGATGTGTATTAAACAATCCTAATTTTTTTGCGGCAGAATCCATTTGCTGCCGGGTAAGCTCGATTAATGTATGAAGCGATGATTTTGGCATAACAATAACGATTCATTTTCAAGCTTATTAGACATTCTCATGACCGAGCAAATCCGTTAGCTTTTGCAAACTTTCCGCAAAGTTTTCCTGTTCAGACATGCTTTGAAATAAAAACTTTTCAAAAGTAGGATAAAGTCGAATGGCTCGATCTAACTCAGGATCGGTGCCCGCAACATAGGCTCCCACACTGATCAAGTCATGACTGCGTTGGTAGCGTGAGTAAAGACTTTTGAATAACCTCGATAAATTAATATGGGTTGAAGACACCAAATTCGGCATAACACGGCTGATCGAAGCTTCAATATCAATAGCAGGATAACGCCCTGCTTCGGCCAATCGTCGAGTCAAGACGATATGTCCATCCAGAATTGCTCGCGCACTATCGGCGATAGGATCATTCTGATCGTCACCCTCGGCTAGAACCGTATAAAAAGCGGTTATTGAACCTCCCTTTTCATCGCCATTACCAGCGCGTTCGACTAATTGTGGCAATTTAGCAAATACTGAAGGCGGATACCCTTTTGTGGCAGGAGGTTCCCCAATGGCCAGAGAAATTTCTCGTTGTGCCATCGCGTAGCGTGTTAATGAATCCATAATGAGTAGCACATTTTTTCCAGTATCACGGAAATATTCTGCAACTGCGGTGGCATAAGCAGCACCTTGTAATCGTAATAAAGGTGAAGTATCTGCAGGTGCAGCCACCACCACAGATCGAGCCAAACCTTCTTTACCTAAGATATGTTCGATGAATTCCTTAACTTCACGACCGCGTTCACCAATTAAACCAACCACCACGATATCCGCGGTGGTATAGCGCGCCATCATGCCTAGCAAAACACTCTTACCGACACCGCTACCCGCAAACAATCCCATACGCTGTCCCCGGCCGACAGTAAGCAATGCATTGATGGCACGAACTCCCACATCAAGCGGCTCGGTAACAGGCACTCGATCTAATGGATTATAGGGACGGCTGTAAAGGGGTACATTTTGTTCACAACTTATCGGGCCCAAATGATCGAGTGGCTCTCCAAGACTATTAACCACTCGTCCCAGTAATTCTGGCCCTACATTGATATGTTTAGCAAGATCAGTAGCACGTCGACGTGGATACTGAGGATTACCTAATTTTGCCGGATTAACAACAGGTTCTGTAGGGATTACTTGGGTGCCAGGAGACAATCCATAGACATCGCTCGAGGGCATCAAATACAAACGCTCACCGGAAAAACCAACTACCTCAGCGGAAACTTTCTGATCATTCGATAACAAAATCGTACAATTGCTACCCACTGGCATTTTTATCCCAACCGCTTCAATAACCAGCCCTGAAACACGAGTGACCGTTCCACTAACCCCATAAGGATTAATCGGTTGTAAAAGCTGAGTATGATTATTTAAAAACCGATTCCAATTTTCAGAGTGGTTGGTATCCATGTATTATTTCATCCAATCATTTTGTTGCCCAATAGCCGATAAAATTTTTTGCCAGCGCGTTTCCACAGTGGCGTCTATTTCACTACTATCTGTCACAATCCTGCATCCTCCGCGGATCAATTGACTATCTTCCCGGATGAACCACTTCTCTTCAGGTGATTCATTTTCTAGATGAGCGCGCATAATCTTCGCATCTTCTGGATGTAAATAAAGCTTCAGATGCTGAGTTGAATAAGGCAATTGCTGCATTGCTTCATGCACAATTGACACGATCAATTCTGGCTTAATATCAAATGCTTGATTGATCATTTTTTTACTGACAGTGAGGGCCAAGTTTAATAAATCATCAGCTACAGTCTGACTCATTTCATGCACGCTCAAGCTCAAATTGGACAATAATGCTTGCATACGTGCGATTTCTTCTTTCACTTCAATTTCACCCTTACTCCGACCTTCTGCATACCCTGCTGTATGCCCTTCTTCATATCCCCTGGATTTGCCTTCTTCATAACCAGCGCTATATCCTTGATCTTTGGCTTGCGAGAAAATTGCGGCCAACTCTTCTTCAGAGGGTTGGCGAACAATTGCGGAATCGTCGATGGATTCACTGCTTTCTGATGTTTGTTGTGGGGCTTCGGGTGAAAGTTTAGATGGCAGATCGACGATATCAAAAGAACTCATTTCCCAGCGCTGATAATCAGCGAGTTGTTCTTTAGGTACAAAACTGCTGGTCATGATCGTTTTAATTCCCAATATAAATATCTATATCATCTTGATGAGATGCCACCAAGAGATGTAGATTACTTATATTAAATAAAGCTGTCATCACCCTTGCCACCAAGCACGATTTGACCATCGTCAGCCAGTTGGCGCACCACTTTAAGAATCTCTTTCTGCTCGGCCTCAACTTCAGAAACACGAACAGGTCCTTTACTCTCAAGATCTTCTCTAAGCGCTTCAGCCGCACGTTGCGACATATTTTTGAAAATTTTCTTACGCAAGTCTTCTTGCGCACCTTTTAGAGCAATAATCAATGATTCGGATTGAACTTCTCTCAGCAGTAGTTGAATACCATGATCGTCGATATCAATGAGGTTATCGAATACAAACATTTCATCCATAATTTTTTGCGCCAATTCTTCATCAAATTGCTTGATATTATCAATCACGCTGGTTTCTTGCGCTGATGGAACGAAGTTCAAGATTTCAGCAGCAGTACGAACACCACCAAGTGCTGCTTTGCGAATATTGGCGCTACCAGCCAATAATTTTGTCAGCACATCATTGAGTTCACGCAATGCATCCGGTTGTACGCTGTCCAGAGTAGCAATACGTAGCAACGTATCGTTACGCAGCCTTTCAGTGAACAAGCTTAAAATCTCACTGGCTTGATCGCGTTCCAGGTGTACCAAAATGGTTGCAATAATTTGCGGATGTTCGTTTTTGATCAATTCGGCTACTGAAGGTGCGTCCATCCACTTCAAACCTTCAATGCCGCTGGTATCACCGCCTTGTAAAATACGATCGATCAGATTGGCGGCTTTTTCGTCGCCTAATGCACTGGTCAAAACTTTACGAATGTAACCTGCTGAATCTTGACCTAGTGTTGTTCTGCCCTCTGCTTGATCACAAAATTCCTGAAGGATCGCTTCGATTTCAGAACGTGTAATATTCTGTAGACTCGACATCGTTTCTCCAAGTCTTTGCACTTCTTTAGGACCGAGCAACTTAATCACCGAAGCCGCTTCTTCTTCACCCAGCGTCATCAGTAAAATGGCGCTTTTTTTAATGCCTTCATCATCCATTATTTTTTATAATCCAATCTCTAAGAACATTCGCAACAATAACGGGCTCTTCGATAGCAAGTTGTTTTGCACGCTTCAAATTATCTTCATAGATCGATTTCTGAATCGCCAACATGGCAGCATTTTCGGCACTTTGCGGCAACGGTTGTCCATCCGGACCCACGGCACCTTCAACCAACTCACCGGCTGATTGTTGTTCAGTCAACTCAGGAACCGGCGGTGGAGGTTCCAGACTCTTCAAGAACGGCCGCAATATCTTCAAGAAGAAAAACAATACCAGTGCGACTATTAACAATTGTTTGCCAAAATCTTTTGCCAGTACAATGTTTTCTGGATCCTTCCAGAAAACAGTCGCTGAAGACACGTCTTGTTCTATAAATAAACTATTGGTAACTGTTAGTGAATCACCACGCTTTTCACTGTATCCCATCGCTTCTCTAACGAGGTTATTAATTTCCTTAAGCTCATCTTCTGTAAGCGCCACATGGGTCACTTCACCATTTTCATCAACCTTTTTGCGGTGATTCACTACCACCGCGGCTGTCAAGCGCTTGATATTGCCGATTGACTGTTTAGTATGCTGTACGGTTTTATCAACTTCGTAATTCGTGGTTGATTCTTTTTTCTTATCCGTCGGAATAGGCGGTTCTTTCTTATTTTTTTCGTCTTCTTCTGGATTAGCGCCCGGCTTTTTCTTTTTATCTATTTCTATTGGTGCGGCTGCATTTTCTGGCGGACGATTAGAAAGAGCCCCTGGAATTCCACCGTCAAATTTAGAACCTACTGATACCGCTTCAAGCGTTTGCTGACTGCGAATTGATGCACCTTCAGTCTCAGTATTGTTAGGGCGATAAGTTTCCTCCGCACGTTCAACGTGAGAAAAATCTAAATCAGCAGTCACTTGCGCTCGTATATTATTAGCACCAGCAATCGGCGCCAAAATTGTCTCTATGCGACGAATATAGCCTTCCTCAAGCTCTTTAATATATTCCAGCTGTTTGGCATCAAAACGCCCATCTTGTTTATGATCGTTGGGAGTGCTCAATAAATTACCGTTTTGATCAACAATCGTTACATTTTTTACCGGTAGATTGGGAACGCTACTTGACATTAAATGCACAATCGCGCTGACTTGATCCACACTCAATACTCTGCCTGGATAAAGATTAACCAGTACCGATACGCTAGGTTGTTGTTTTTCTCTCGCAAAAACAGAAGGTTTCGGCATCGCCAAATGAACGCGGGCGCTTTGTACTGCTGATAAGGATTGTACTGAACGAGCAAGTTCCCCTTCTAAGGCTCTTTGATAATTGATTTGCTCCAGAAATTGACTGGAACCAAATTTCTGGTTCTCCATGATTTCGAAACCAGGCAAACTACCTTTAGGCAAACCCTGCCCCGCCAGCTTTAGACGTGCTTCATGTACAGCTTTTTCAGGAATGAGAATTGCGCTGCCATTCTCAGAAAATTTGTATGGAATATTCATTTGCTGCAAAGCAGCAATGATATTAGAGCCATCTTGATCGGAAACATTATTATAGAGCACACGATATTCAGGAGATTGACTCCACATCAAACCACCAATGATGAGCGCAATAACGGCAGCAGCAGATAATATCAAGCCAATTTTTTTTTGGTTTGATAATTGCCGAAGCTGCTCTATTTTGTATGCAGTCGGGCTTTTAGGCTCTGCCGGCGCTGTTGGTGTATTCGTTTCGTTCGGAACTGTTGCCACGAACTGTTCTCCTGTTACTCTTTTTTAAATCGTAAAATTGCTCTTAAAAAATAATACCGCACGTAAAAATTCCACTTTCAATGCAGATTCTTACGACTGATGATTATGGGTATTCTTAGGAATTACGAAGTCTTGAATAAAATAGATTTGCACGGCTTATTCCATTCATTGCAAAGTGACAAGAGCGGGTAAGCTTGTGATCAACCTGAACAATTGTCGATAAATTTTGTGCAAATCAATCCAGCCATTCAAAACAGAAATTCAGTTGCGTCGGATCAACAGCAATTGCAGATTGCTTTTGCCGCATTCAATGAAGCATCACAACAGCTTTCTGGCGTATATCAAGAATTATTGCATCAAGTTGAGCAATTAACCCACGAGCTTGCACTAGCAAATGGCGAGTTGCGTAAGCAGTTTATCGAAAAAGAAAATTTATCCAAACAGTTAAGTTTTCTGTTGAATGCGCTGCCAGGTGGTGTAATCGCGTTAAATGCCGAAGGGACCGTAGAACAGGTCAATCCAGCCGCTCAACAAATTCTTGGTGATCCTTTATTAGATTTGCAGTGGCAAGATATCGTTTTACAACGACTAAAACCAACAAAAGTAATTAATGAATGGTATTTACAACCCGACGAAACAAAACAACGTTTACGTATCCGGATTCAAAGCAGTTCGACAGACTCTGAAAGCAAGCAAATTTTGTTGATAAACGACATAACTGAATCTTATGCCATCCAGGAAAAAATTAGACGGAATCAGCGCTTGACAGCTATGGGAGAAATGGCCGCCAACCTTGCTCATCAGTTGCGCACACCACTAGCAACGGCCCTGTTATATGCCACACATTTAGGCAACGATGCCTTGACCCCTGATGACCGCAAGAAATTTGCTAGTAAAACAGTCGAACGCTTGCATCGCTTGGAGCAATTAACCAAAGATATGCTCCGTTTTGTTAAAGGTGAAACAATAAAACTTGAAAAATTCCCTATCAATCATTTGTTATCAGAATTGCAACAGGTTATCGAACCACAACTATCGCAACGACATCTAAAATTAATTGTGCATGATCATAGTGAAGGTGAATGTCTGACCTCGGATTATCAAGCACTGTTTGGTGCGATGATCAGTTTGCTAGAAAACGCGATGCAAGTATCAACCGCGGGTGATTCGATCATTCTGTCCGGCAATCTCGAGAAAGAAGCGCTAATTTTAAGCGTAAGAGATCATGGACCGGGCATTGATAGCGCATTACAAGATCGATTGTTTGAGCCTTTTTACACCACTCGTCAAGAAGGTACAGGTTTGGGATTGGCGATCGTGCGTGGTGTCATTCAATCGATGAACGGTACGGTTCACATCAATTCTTTGCCAAACGAGGGCAGTGAATTTGTTGTAACGATACCCAGAATTCAAAAGGATTGAAAACATGAAAATATTACCTATTCTAGTAGTGGAAGATGATCAGGACTTACTGGAAGCGGTTTGTACCACGATACAATTATCGGGCTATGAGGCTATTCCAGCGGCAAACGGTCAAGATGCCCTGAATGTTATTCAAATGCAGCCGATTGGAATGGTGGTCAGTGATGTACAGATGAAGCCAATGGATGGCTTAACGCTGTTAAAAAAAATAAAATCATTACACCCTGATTTGCCTGTATTACTGATGACAGCCTATCGGGAAATTGATAAAGCAATCACAGCAATGCGCTCTGGCGCATGTGATTATCTACTCAAACCTTTTGAACCCGATAACCTGCTAGTCTATATTAAACGTTACGCGTTGCCAGAATACGATCAAGACAACGCAGTCATTGCCAACGATCCCAAAACCCGCGCATTGTTATCACTCGCCAAACGAGTTGCGAAATCTCCAGCTACGGTCATGTTGACTGGTGAAAGCGGTTGCGGCAAGGAGATTGTCGCCAGCTATATCCATCGACATTCTTTACGTGCATCACAACCTTTCATTGCAATTAATTGCGCGGCTATTCCGGAAAACCTACTCGAAGCTACTTTGTTTGGTTACGAAAAAGGTTCGTTTACTGGAGCAACACAGGCGCAGCCTGGAAAATTTGAACAAGCTGAAGGCGGAACTTTGTTGCTGGATGAAATTTCCGAAATGCCCTTGGAGTTACAAGCAAAATTACTTCGTGTGCTACAAGAAAGAGAAGTTGAAAGGATTGGAGGACACAAAACCATCAAACTTGATATCCGCATATTAGCAACATCGAATCGGAACATGATGGCGATGGTAAAAAATGGACAATTTCGGGAAGATTTATATTATCGGCTGAACGTATTCCCGATAGAAATTCCGGCATTACGCGAACGACCTCTCGATATTGAGCCGCTAGCGCTCAGAATGGTCGAAAAAAACGCTTTGCAAAATGACCAAGCACCTACTAAAGTGACCCCCAAAGCCATAGAGAAATTAACGCAATATTCTTGGCCAGGAAATATTCGTGAGCTGGAAAATGTCATGCAACGCGCAATGATTTTAGCAAGCGATGTGATCGACGAAGAGCATATACATTTGCCCGAAAATAAGATTCATTCGGTCCCAAAAGATGCATGTTCGGAAGCGCCGATCCAAGATATGAAATCGCTCGAACGCAAACATATCCTCGAAACATTAGCTTCTGTTAATGGTTCACGAAAACTAGCCGTTAAAAAGTTAGGAATTTCTGAGCGGACACTCCGTTATAAACTGCAACAATATCGCTTGATAAATCAAGACAATAATATTTAATGATTTTTTGAACCACAGAGGAAACAATGGACAAATCGGCTATTGATAGCATCCTTCAGCAGTTACAAGCCACTTCTGCTTTAGCTTCTGGCGTCAAAAAAAACGCCAATACGGATGGCGTTGTTAAAGTTGATTTTGCTGAAAAGTTAGAATCTGCAATCAATCAAGTTAATACCGCTCACAAAAAAGCAGATAAGCTGAGCGAACAATTCATTAGCGATCAACCAAATGTTGATTTACATGAAGTAATGATTTCTTTACAAAAGGCCAATGTCTCATTTCAATCCATGGTGCAGGTTCGTAATAAGCTGGTCACTGCCTACCAAGAAATTATGAATATGCAAGTTTAAAAGTGGAATTAAACGACCTGATATTCTTTTCGTAAAATAAATAGAGGACTCCGAAAACAGATTTATTTTATTGAAATGCAACAATCAAAAATGCTCAATATTTTCCCATAATACCTCTAAAGTAAATATCAACCGGCATTCCATTCATTAAACGATTGTCCACCTTATCAATAAATTCCATCTGAGCCAAAATTGCAGAACGGGATACTTCTAATGGCGAAGTTTCCAGCGAAGATTTTTGTATGACTCCTGGGACCGAA
>Ga0154020_10005450_pt1 | contig 14998 bp, 8 predicted proteins | sample Klosneuvirus_201_FD_109709 | JGI IMG/M metagenome (GOLD analysis project Ga0154020, IMG submission 109709) | Active sludge microbial communities from wastewater, Klosterneuburg, Austria - Klosneuvirus_20160825_MG | ecosystem: Engineered > WWTP > Aerobic digester > Activated sludge | place...
CCGCTTCGGAGCGGATTCAGCATGTCGCGGTTTCGCCAAAGGTCAGTGAACGTCTGTGAAATAACGCGGACACGCATCCGCATTTCATCGCCGGCCTGCTCATTCGTAATTTCATAACAAGTCGCCCGCGGCTCGAAAACCGACCGCAAACCTTTTCGATAGAGAAGCGTGCAGATCAGAAAGTCCGAGCATGCCGCCGCGTACATCGGCTCGTAAGCTTCTCGTCTGACCGCATACAAACATCCGGATGCACCGATCAAAGAGCAGGCTTCGGATTCGGCATTCTTGAGAAGCGTTTCGTAATTCCAATAGCTTCTTGCTCCAGTCCCGACGTTCGTCTCCGTCGGGTCGGTGTAGATCAGACGGCCAGCGACGCAGCCCACACTTTCATCCGCGAAGGCCGGTAGAAGATTTTGGAGCACATCTGCCGAGTAGTGCGTCGTCGCATCAGAAAAAAGAATTATCTCGCCGGTCGCTTGTCCGACAGCATTGTTCTGCGTCACGGTCTTGCCGACGCGTCCTTCCTGACGAAAGAGTTTGACGCCTCGCGACGCAAAGCTCTGCACGATCTCGTCCGTCCGGTCGGTCGATCCGTCGCTTGCGACAAGTATCTCGATCTTTTCGGCAGGATAGTCGAGGCTCAGCGTATTCTCGATCTTTGCGGCGATCGAACTCTCTTCGTTAAATGCCGTGATCAGGACGGTCACCGTCGGTGAAATTGCGGCCTTTGCGACCTTTTTCGGACGCAGGTATGCAAGCAGGAACACAAGGAGCGGATAGCCCGCATAGACGTAGAAAAGCACGGCGAGCGAGACCCAAAATACTCCTTGAATGAGGTTGTGTGCCATTACTATCTCAAGCCGCTGCAAGAGCCGGTTCGACAACCGGCCGCCTCGCAGGCTCCGGTGCGGACTCTGTGCTGTAGATCCGGCGGAACGCCACCGCGTATGCGATCCCGTAATAGATGAACCAGTTGTATGCGACCGACGCGAAAAAGCTCGATACCATATATCCAACGATGCTCGCCTGAAGGCCGATCGAGAGATAGTAGAACCAATCGAGACGATCCTGCGAGAAGAGCGTTCGCTCTATTGCGGACAGTTTTCGCAGCGGACCAATAATGAACACGAGATACGCAATAAGGCCGAGAATGCCGATCTCACTCGAAACTTGCGTATATGCGTTATGCGTTTGATGGTCGTGAATGCCGACTATCGGGAAGTTGCCGATGCCGATGCCCCACGGATTTCTCGCGGTCACGAGCAGCGAACGATCAAGAAGGTCACGCCGCTGCGTGCTCGATCCAACCGGATCGAGGCCGGGAATAAAGATCGAGAGCATTCGAATGCCGTAGTTTCCCGGGGCCGCGACCATCAGGATCCCGCCGACAACGATCGACGCGAGCGAAGCCTTTGCCCGATGTTTGCGGCCGAGTTTCCAGACGAGAACGAGTGCGCTCGCAAAGAAGCCCAAAAAGCCCCCTCGCGAGAAGGTGACCATATTCGCCGAGATGAAAAGAATGGTGATCGCGAAATAAAGTGCCCGCATCGGCTTTGAGCGCGTTCCGAGAGCGAGACACAGGACGATCGGCGTCATCATCACAAAATGAAGCGCCATATCGTTCGGGTTGCCGAAAAGGCCGCCGACATCGACTGCGACGCGATAATCCTCGACCGCGAATTTGCCTTCCGTATAGAGGCGTAACGCCGTATAGCCTAGATAGATACCGATACCGATGCTGAGCCACAAAAGCGCCATCAACCGTCGGCGCGTCCGGACGACGTTCACCAACACGATGAAGATCAGTACGGCCTTGATGAAAGGATCGTTGAAAGTGTCCCACGCCAGCTTCGAATCTTTGGCCAGCGGGATCGAAAAGAACGCGAGAGCCGTCAGCGCCAAAATGGCCTTGATCTCGGTGGTGAAGATCGTCGCATTGCCTTCGGCCGCGAGCTGCGAAGGCAGATAGATCAGCAGCGTCGCCAGTGCGAAATAGAACGCCGTCGCTGACAGAAATCCGAGGCTCGGCACGAGTTCGTAAGGCCGAAAGAGGACGAGAACCGAAAAGAGGTAGAGACCGATGAACGTCAAACTGTGGCCGTTGCGTGCAAGCCAATTGTCGCTCGCAAGAGCCAACTCATCGCGCTCTTCCTGCGACGGCCTCTGACCCTTTGTTCTCGGGGTCATGCGCGCCTGTTTGGACGTGTCAGGGCTTTCTGCATCGTTTGCAGAAAGGGATGGATCTGCCGGCGGCAAATTAGATGACCCGAGCGAGAAAGTGTCTTCGCGCGCATCGGCATTTCTTGTCGGTTCGGCCGATGTCAGCGGTTCGATATCCCGCGGCCGCCCCGACGCGGGGGCGTTGCCTGAGAGTGACGAATATTCCTTTTTCGTAAAAGCCTGCACAGCGACAATAGAAAAATGACCCGAAACAATCCTAAATAAAGGCGGATTGTCGGGTCATTTCCACGTCTTTGTTGACTTTTCTTAGGCGGCGACCTCTTCGCGTGCGACCGTAACCATCGACCGAACGCGTTGTTTGAGTGCCTTTTCGAACTGACGCGCTTCGTTGACATTGCCGAAGCTCAATTGTTGAAGATTCGACTCTATGCGCTTTCGATAGTCGGACACGAGCGAGTCTGACACGCCGAGCATCTCAGCGACCTCCAACTGGGTTCCGGTGTCGCCGATGAGATAGCAGTGCCAGAGCACGTTTATCATTCGGTCATATTGTTTTTCTTTGCCGCGGACGGATCTGCTCAGCGTCGCGAGAAAATCATCGACAAAGCCGACCGCCTCGCGTTCACCCTCGCTTTTCAAGAGGTCGTCCTCGGGAGTGCCGCGATGATCAGTGAACTCGAACTGCATCCGGTCGTCATCTTCGTCCGCCGGTCCTCCGACCGGAACAAGATGAATGTCCATTATCGGCAGCCGCGACATCACAAAAGAGCGAAGGCTGCGTACATCGACCGGCGAGTCAACCGCCTTAAAGACTCTGATGATGAGCTTTTCGAGCTCGACATTGCTGATGACGATCTGTGCGTCGCCCGTGCAGCCGACCATACGCGTATCGCGTGCCTTGAACGAGACGGCTTTTACGCGTTCGTCCATTTCCTGGACATCGCGCCGTGATTTTTCAACTTTCCAATCCGAAAGGCCGTACAGACGATCGGCCAGGCGACGATGCGCTTCGGGATTTCCGACATTGTCGAAACGCTTGAAGGTCGCGCTTGACTGGACGAGCGTAGAGATCCGGCGTGCGAGACGATAGGATTCCGGATATCGTTTCCGGAGCTCGGCCGTGAGCATATTCGTCAGCTCGATCTGGCTGATCTCGGCCTCGATCTCAGCATCCGTCATTCCGGTGTCGAGATAATGCTGGAAACGTTCCTTGCTCAGGAGAGCTACAAAAAGCTCTTGAGTAAGATCGGTGTATGCGTTGTATTTGCCTTCTTCGACGAGGAAGCCGGCCCGTTTTGATGCTCTGACAAGCGGATGCGATGAGACTATGCGGTGAAGTTCGGTCCAGATCTGATTGACATCAGAATTCTTCAAGCTCTCGGTCCACTTTCCGACCTTGATCTGCTTGTTCTGAATCGACCGCGGGAGTCTTTCCTTCGTCTTGAGATCGCTCATAACCCTAAATAACCCTTAAAATGTTCTCTTCGTCCTAAATTCAATGGCCTTTGTCGCCGCCATCCGTGAAGCAGAGAAAAGTCTTCTCTTAGGCCGTGTTCGTCACAACACGACAACTTCCATGAACGCATTACGTTCGGGCCTAGTTGGTAGCTTTGGTAGAAAGATTTGGAGGGATCAACTTGCCGAGCTGCAATGGGTCGATCCGAAAGGCAGTGGTGAGTGATTACCTGTCTCACTACCTACATTTAAGATAATACCAGTTCAGCCGGAAATGGGCAACAAGTTTTTACATTCTTGTACATTCTTTGAACAATGAGATTGCGGTTGTCCGAAGGTGCCGGTAAGAAGGCGGCGATATTGTGCTTTTCCCTGAATTTTATTGCGTTTTGGCCGCTGGTTTTTTGGGAACTTGGGTGCATTGCAGATTTATTTTTAACATAGGGCAGTTTTTCGGCGGTTCGCTTCATACGGGCCGCGAAGTCGGAAAACGCCCGATCAATGTTAGGCAGCCTTTAAAAGACTTTCAGATCGCGATGGCCAATTTTGCCAAGAACGAAAAATGTCCCACTTCCGCAGACCTTTTGGCATTCCAATTGGGTGACATGGAGATCGAAAGCGGTTCCCATGTGCGGGATCATCTGTCGGTGTGCGAGTTCTGCTCCGCGGAACTTGTATTCTATGCTCGATACCCGATGGACCTCGAAGAGGAACTGAGCGTGCCGGAGGCGATACCCGAACCGCTCTTCCAGCTCGCAGAAGCTCTATTGCATCATAACGCCGCTCCTGGTTCTTTGAACCAACTCCTCAAAGCTCGGCGATAGGCCGAGACAAAGGTAAAATTCAAAAGTGAAAAGGCAAAGTCAGAATCCTATGACTTTGCCTTTTTAGTTCTAAACTGTGAATTCCGCCCGATCAGTTTGCCAAACGCAGCGGTGAGATGTTTGCGGCCGCCGGAACAGGGCGAGGTGCCTGCGGCAGAAAATGCTGCCAGTGTCCATCCTCGGCGAGGAGATTTTCGATATCCGCGACCTTCTGCGGCTTTGAGAACAGGTAGCCCTGGCCATACTCGCACTTGAGGATACGCAGTTGGTGGAATTGATGTATGCTCTCGATTCCCTCCGCGACGACCTTGAGCCGAAGTGCTTTTGCAAGTGCTATGACCGTCCGCACGATCTCACCATTCTCAGAATTCTCTTCCATCGCACTCACGAACGAACGGTCAACTTTCAGAAGGTCGATCGGGAATCGATGCAGGTAGCTGAGGCTCGAGTAGCCCGTGCCAAAGTCATCAATGCTCAGCTGCACACCCGTCTCCTTTATCTGCGAAAGCATCTGGATCGCACGTTCAGCGTTCTCCATAATGGCGCTCTCAGTGAGTTCGAGTTTGAGGCTCGCGGGATCGAGGCCGGAAAGGGCGAGGACGTTCTTTATCTGCGAAACAAGCTGCGGATCAGCAAAATGCTTGCCCGACAGGTTTACGGCGATGGAAAGCGGAACGTCCGCCGGAAACCTCAACTGCCACTCTTTGACCTGTTTACACGCTGATTCAAGGATCTGCACGGTCATCGGAACGATCAAGCCCGTGCTCTCTGAGATCGGGATGAATTCGTTTGGCGGGATGAGGCCGCGTTGCGGATGATTCCAGCGGACGAGAGCCTCAAATCCGACGAGCCGAGCACTCTCAAGGGCAACGATCGGCTGATAATGAAGCTCGAATTCGTGCCGCTCGATCGCATATCGAAGATCCGTCTCAAGCTGAAGCCTGGTAACGGCCCGCACGTGCATCTTCTGATCGAAGATCACATGCTTTTTGCTTGAATCCTTGGCGTTATACATTGCGATGTCGGCGTCCCGCAAAAGTTCCTCAGCCTCGGCGTACTTTGAGTTTCCGAAGGCGATGCCGACCCTTACGTCCGTGAAGACCTGGCGTTCATCGAGCGTATATGGCTCGGAGATCCTCGAGGAAAGGCGATCGGCGAAGGCCGCTGCCTCGTCCTTTTCGAGAAGATCGGTCAGGATGATGCCGAACTTATCGCCCGAGAATCGAGCTGCCATATCGGTTTCCCGAACTATTTCGGAAAGCCTGACCGCGACATTCTTGATGAGCCGGTCACCAACAGAATGCCCGAGACTTTCATTGATCGTCTTGAATCTATATAGATCGAGCAGCAGGATCGCAAACCTGAACTCGCCCGCTTCCGCACTCGTTGAAAGGAGTTCCTTTAGGCGGTCGATAAAGAAGTTCCTATTCGGAAGGCCGGTCAAGGCGTCGTGAAAGGCAGCGTGGCGGAACTTCTCGTGACTTTCCTGCAAGGCGTCGGCGGTCTTTTCGAGCTCGGCGACATAATGTTCGAGTTCGACGACGTGCCTTTCGGCGAGTTCAAATCGCTCCAACTGTTCGCGATGTGCGATCTCAGCCGATCTGCGGGCAACGGCAACGAAATGACGGAATGTAAGGAAGATAACTCCGAAGAAGCCGAAGATGGCGGCGACGATATATAGATTCAGCTCTGTAACGGCCTTTAGAATGACGCCGGCCATAAGTCCGCCGATCACGTTCATAACGACCGCATCGCCAAGATTTGCCTTCCAATGATGCAAGACGCTCTTCTTTGTCTTTATCGCCGCAAATATCGAAACGGTAGCGGAATTGATCGCAAAGAGCGTCAGCGAAACTGTCAGTAGGAGCCATATAAGGCTCGTATAATCATTTCTTGCGACAACCTGGTCAAGCGGGCCGAACAGCAGGAACGCAGCGTGATAGGCGGCGAATACTCCGATCGGTGCGGCAGCCACGTTGATAGCGATCGTCTTCGGTCGGATCTCGGCACCTCTAAAGCGGAGGTTGATCGACGCGGCCGCAACCTCTATCAATGCGAGCAGGATTGTTATGCTGCCGCCGTAAAGAAGCATCGAGAGGATGATCAATGCGTCCGAGATGGTCAGATGGACGTTCGTCCGCGGCAATTGGATCCTAAGCCAGCAGCTCGAAAAGATCGTCAGCAAACCCAAGGCGGCAAATCCGCCGTCAAAATGCTGAAGCGGATCATTTAGGAGAGCCCAGCCTACCGCGAAGGCTGCGATAGGAATTAGACTAACTAGATAGATATTTATGAGCCTGTCCTGTTGTTCCATCGAGGAGGAAAACGTGCCGACAAAGTACGTGCTAAGAGGGATCGACTAAAATTGGAGAGGAACTCCGTAGAATGTCACGGCGAAGCAGAGTCATCGCTCGCCTTGAAAAGAATATAGAAAAATGCGTCCGAAATCAATAGAAAAATATGACTTTGCAAGGGTTTTGTCTATTTTTGCCAAACTTGTCACAACTTGGCGGCCGGTGGTGTATCTACAGCAGAAAGAGGGATCTTGAGCGACCAGACTAGGTGATCTATGACTTGGATATACACGATACTATTTTCCGGACTCATTTTTGCATCGCAGCCAGAAACTGCATCGAGAACACCGGCACCGGCGGCACCCGTTTCGATTACCGTCCCGCAAGGCGGCGACATTACCGAGCGCGTCGATAACAGCTATCCTTTGAACGCCGAAGGCCGTGTGTCGATCTCGAACATTAACGGACGGATCGAACTTGAAGGCTGGGACAAAGAGGAAGCGGCACTCGTGATCGAGAAGACAGGTCCGAGCAAAGAGATACTCGATACTGTCAAGGTGATCGTCGATTCCGACAAGGATCATTTCAGATTGAGGACGGAGCATCAGGATTGGCCGCGGCCGATTGATTCGAACTCGAAACGGCAGGTCCAGGTCGTCATCAAGATGAAGCTCCCGATCCGAGCCGTTTTGGACGAGATCGAGAGCGTCAACGGTGATATCACGATCTCGAACTTTACGAACTCCGTCAACGCATCGTGCGTCAACGGCAGCGTCTCGATCAGCCGTTTGCAAGGCAGGGCGGTCGCCTCGACGGTCAACGGCTCGATCGCGGCCGACTACGGCCAGTTGGATCCGCAAACTCAGGTCGAACTCTCAAGCGTTAACGGCCCCGTGAAGATCAATATTCCGACGGATTCGGATGTAACGCTAAAGGGCGAGACCATGAACGGCGGGATCACCACTGACTTCGGATTGGCTGTCCGAAAAGCGAACTTTGTCGGCCACAGCCTCTATTCACGTTTGGGCGGCGGAGCCGCGAGCGTAAAAGTGGAGAGCGTGAACGGCCCGCTTTTCATCGGCCACCCGAACGATGGCCGTTCGCCTGCACCGGCAACGGATCTCTTGTCCGCAAACGCCAAGGACGATGACGAAGGCGGCGTTTCTCACCCTCGCCGAGTGAACGCTCGGGTAATGTCGGCCGAGGCCGCTAAAGCGGTCGCAGAGGCCAACCGACGTTCCGCCGAAGCGGTGAAGGAGGCGCTGAAGACCGCTCAGAACGAGACCGAGAGAGCAATGGTCGTGAACGGGCCGCTGATCGAGCGGTCGGTCAAAGAGGCTCTCGATACCGCTCGTGAGCAGATCAAGGCGGCCGACATCGGGAAGGCCGCGGCTAGGGAGGCGAAACGCGCAATGCGGGTCTCGTCCAACATTCGAATATTCTCAAATGGGTTCGGCAGCGAACGCATTTTTGGCGCTGACCCCGCGATAACGCGCCATTCGAAAAGCTTTCCTGTGAACGGCACCCCGAAAGTTACCGTCGAAGCTCCCGGTTGTGCCGTACGCATCGTCGGGACAGATGAATCCGCCGTCCGCTATACCGTTACCGAGATCAGGTCGGCGAGAGAGGATTCGTCGATCGAGGTGACGGACAAGGCCGACTCGAATTCTGTTCAGATCAACGTGAACGGCGATGACAGAGAAACTTGGCGCGTGCGCCTCGATGTCTTCGTTCCGCGAAAGAGCAACCTGAAGGTCACCACGGACGGAGAGATCAGGATCGACGGCGTTTCGGGCACGCTCGATCTCAAGGGTGAGGACAACTCGATCACGCTTCATGATTCGAACGGAAAGCTTCTTGTCGCATCGTCTTCCGGTCGGATCCGTGTCCTCGGGTTCCGCGGCGACGTAAATGCCCGTACTGATTCGGGAACCGTTGATCTCGAAGGTGATTTCGGCCAACTCGTCGCTCTGTCCGATCTTGGCGATATCGTTGTAACCGTCGATCCGAAGTTTTCGGGACAATTCAGAGCCATGGACGAACCTATTCAGTTCGATGGATTGACGGCATCCCGCATCGGCACCGACGATGACCCTTTTGTGTACAAGATCGGCAGCGGCGGGCCGAGCTACATAGTGCAAACCGATGGGAACATAACGGTACGAACGTCCGATACCCTTTTGAGTATGAAATAGGGTAAAATAAAAGTTTGGGCATGAGGCGAACGAATATTGGAGCGTTCGCCTTTTCCTTTTTTGAAACATTGTCGTTCGGTCTGCGTTCTAGTTGATAGTTGTCGCGTGTTCCCGCCCGTGAGTACTCCATTTATTTAATGAAGCACCTTTTATTTGCAGCTATTTGTGTATTTGCGGCCGCCATTTCGATGGCGGCTCAATCTAATTCAACTCCCGCGTCAACGGCACGCGGATCCTCGGGCAGACCTATCCTGCCGCCTGAGAAGATGCAGGATGTTTCGATCCCAAAGATAAGCGTCTCGCCCACGATCGACGGGAATCTCGATGACGAAGCATGGAAGTCCGCCGCCGTATTCAAGGATTTCTATCAAACGCAACCGGGCGACAATATCGCGCCGTCGAAGCCGACCGAGGTCTATATGGCATACGACGAGCATTATCTTTACGTTGCCTTCAAATGCTGGGACGACCGCGACAAGATCCAGGCGACCGTTGCAAAGAGAGACGATGTTTTCAGCGAAGACAACGTCCGGATCTGGCTCGATACATACAACGATCAGCGTCGAGCCTATCTTCTCGGCTTCAATCCGTTCGGCATTCAGCAGGACGGCATCGTAACTGAAGGCTCGATGGGCGTTGATTTCTCGGTCGATATCGTAATGGAATCCAAGGGAGCCATTCACGATTGGGGTTGGGCCGTCGAAGCAAAGATACCATTCAAATCCCTAAGATACGCATCGGCGAAGAAGCGCATCTGGGGATTTAATGTCGCCCGCAATATCAATCGATTCAACGACGAATTGGACGCATGGATGCCGAACGACCGCAATGTTTCGGGCACTCTCATCAAACACGGACGCATATCGAGCCTTGACGACATCAAATACGAGCGTACGCTCGAGGTGGTCCCAAGCGTTACGCTGAGCCAGACGAGCGAACGTGTCGCCGACAGGTTCTTTGCGGACGGACGGATCGTCAATAAGCCGATCAAACCCGACATCGGTGTGAATCTGAAGTTCACCCTCACACCGAATATCACGTTCGATGCGGCGATCAATCCCGATTACGCCGAGATCGAAGCGGACGCACCGGTCGTTTCGGCTAACCGCCGTTTCCCGATCTTCTTCGAAGAAAAACGGCCATTCTTCCTCGAAGGAAAGGAGATATTCGACTCTTCCCTTAACCCTTTCTATTCGCGGACGATAGTCGATCCGGACTTTGCGGCAAAGCTCACGGGAAAGACAGGAAAGATCACGTTCGGCCTTTTGGCTGCCTCCGACAACGCTCCCGGCAACTACTCGGAGGACGAACGGACCGGCAATCGTCAATGTCTCGTTCGTCAGCAGGCAGATCCGACCGTCGTTTGCCCGATCGACCAATTCCTCGATAAGAACGCTTTGTTCGGCGTGCTCCGGCTCAAACGCGATTTCGGCGAGAGCAACTATATCGGCTTTTTCGGTACGGCACGGACCTTCCCGAAGAACCGGAACTTTGTCGGCGGCTTCGATGGCCGGTACAAATTGGACGGCGCGACGGTCTTTAGTTATCAGGTTCTCGGCAGCCATTCGCGTAAGACCTTCTATTCGCCCGAGCTCGACCGAGCCGACTATCGCTCGGGAAATGGCCTCGCATACAACGTCAATCTCGATCAAACAAAGGACACTACCGGATGGACGATCGGCCTAAGCGGAAAATCGCCAGATTACCGCTCGGATGCAGGTTTTACGAACCGAACGGACACGAACAATTTCTTCGCCGCAAACCGCATTAGTACCAAGTCGCGAAGCGAGGCAACGCTTATCCGGCTCAACTGGCGGCAAAGCGGCAGCTATACGTACGACTGGTCAGGAAGGGTGCAGGAGGCGAATCTTGAGACAAGCATCGATACGCAGTTTCAAGGCAATCTCTCTCTCAGCGCCGAGGTCGGCCTCGGATACGAACATCTTTACGAGGAAGAATTCGGGCCGAAACGCAACTTGCTCGGTACGATCACAGGGGCATTCTTCGGGGCGCCTGAACGACATGCTCTTCAGCCGGCGATCAGTTTCAGTGTGAATAAGCAGATCAATTCGAGGCTGTCACTCTCGAGCTCGATTCGATTCAGTTGGAACCAGTTCGATTACGATTTCGGTGCAGGAAACCGATACGGCCGCGTTAGCCCCGCATACATCGCATGGATACAAAGCGGTATGGCAGGGCCGTATCCGGCTCTCGATCCGGGCCGCGGATCCTCGCGAAGTTTCGATTTCGAGGTTGAATATAAGCCGATCAACGCCCTTCGCTTCTCGCTCGAATACTCGAACAACCGCTTGCGTCGAAACGACACCGGCGAGCTTGCGTTCGAATCGAACCTCTTCACGCTTCATTCGACCTATCAGTTCACGCGTTTCACATTCCTGCGGACGCGCCTCGATTACGATTCTCTGGACAGGAATACAAAGGGCCAGGTCCTGTTCGGCTGGGCTCCGAATCCGGGGACCGCGTTCTACGTTGGTTACAACGACGACTTCAACTACCACGGGTACAATCGCTTCACCGACCTTCAGCAGCCCGGCTTCGAGCGCAACGGCCGAACCGTATTCATCAGAATGTCATACCTTTTCCGAAAGAGTTTCTAGCCGCGATCCGCAAGCATAGCTTTAGAACGATCCAGCCGTCCAAATATGGGCGGCTTTTCTATGTTCTTAATCAGTTACATAAAAAAAGTTAAGCAAATGGATAAAAAGTTCTTGTAATAGATGATGAATTGCTGTATAAACTAATGAGAAGTCTGCATTTCTGCCGTTTCAGGCAACGTTAGGAGCAAATATGAAATTAAACATTCGCATAGTAATTCTTGGATTGTGCGTGATTCTCACAAGTGTTGGTTTTGCCGTTGCCCAGCAGCCCGCAAACCTGAATATCGCACTCCAGCGAGGCTATCGTACGGGTTACTCCGACGGTTATATGGCCGGATATCGCGACACGATCGACAATCAAACGCGCGATTTCAAACGTCATGGCGAGTTCACAAAGGCCGACCGTGCGTTCAATAAAGAATACGGGCCGGTCGAGGATTATCGCGACGGCTACCAGCAGGGATTTGAGAGCGGTTATTCGACAGGCTTCGAGAAGCGTTCATTCGAATCGACCCTTCCGTCCGAGATACACCGCCGCGGCGTGACCGCTGCGACAACTCCGGCCGAGACACCGCAAACGCCTGCTGCCGGGCCGTCTTCGACGTCGAACGCCGAGACTGCGGTCGCGCAAAGGACCGAGACTCCGGTAGTTGCCCATTATTCGGGCGACCCGAACGCGGTGATCATCATTCCGCGTGACACCGAACTTCTTCTCGAACTCCAGCAGCCTTTGTCAACGGAGACGAACCGCGAAGGCGATAAGTTCCTCGCAAAGATCGTTTCTCCGTCGGAGATCGCAGGTGCCGTCGTCGAAGGCCGCATCAGCAAGATCGTAAAACCCGGCCGCATCAAACGCCGTTCGCAAATGACACTCTCGTTCGATCGCATCGTGATCAACGATCAACGCTGGTCGAATTTCGCCGCGACGCTCATCGAAGTTATGCCGGTCAAGGGCGACAACATCAAGACTGTCGATAACGAAGGTACCGCGATCGGCAAATCTTCGCTCAAAGGCGACGGCATCAAGATCGGTGCATCGACTGGTGCGGGACTTGTTACAGGTGCGATCATCGGCGGACCGGTTGGAGCCGGCGTCGGAGCGGCGGTCGGTGCGGCATTTGGAGTTGGAGCCGTCGTCATCGAACGCGGCAAACAGATAAAGCTGAATGAAAATCAGCAGGTCCGGATCAAGACCTCCTACGAGACCCAGATCCGATAGAACCGATAGATCCGAAAGATCCGATAGATTTCACACATAGCCTCCTGTCTATTCTCGAAGCTGTCCGGAACTCATCGCCGGCCAGCTTCTTTTTACTGTCCGCGAATCCACATCGCCTTACCCGCCATACCGGCCGCAGCCAGCGCCTGGAGCGACAGCGGGCGGTTCTGACCACCGACCACTGAGTGTTCTTCGCCGCTGACCGGAAGTGTTTCATGCTTGAAGGTAGGGCGTGTTTCGGCTAAAATGGAAGATTGCCGGGACGGGCGGTTTTTGTCCGGGTCTTCCCTAAGGCACCCCGATCCGGCAACTTGGGGCTTAGCACGAACATCAAATAAGGCCGGCGGACTGATCGGCCTCGTTATCGACAAGATCGATGTGCGGAGCCTTTATAAAGAATAGGGATTGAGAATCAAAATGAGTACAGGAACTGAAACGGGATCTGCCGCAACTGCCGGACTTCGAGGCGTTGTCGCCGCACAGAGTTCGATCGGCGACGTTAACGGCGAACAGGGAATTTTAATTTACCAGGGCTATAACATTCATGACCTCGCTGAACATTCTACGTTCGAAGAGGTCATTTATCTTTTGTGGAACGGCCGCTTGCCGAAGGCGGATGAGCTTGCGGATCTGAACTTGCGCATTCGTGCGAATTACGCAGTTCCGGCCGAGGTCATCGCCTTTATGAAGAGCTTCCCGAAGGATGCCGATCCGATGGACGCACTTCGCACGGCGGTCTCTTCGCTCGATTTTTACGACAAGGCCGGCCACGGCACCGACCGCGAGAACGCGATGAATTCGGCGATAAAGCTTACTGCCCAGCTCGGCACGATCGCCGCAGCCTTCGACCGTATCCGCAGCGGAAAGGATGCTGTCGCACCGGACGCGAGCCTCTCGATAGCGGAGAATTTCCTTTATATGCTTCGCGGCGAAAAGCCGACCGCGGACGAAGCCCGTATGTTCGACGTGTGTCTGATCCTGCACGCCGACCACGAATTGAACGCCTCGACCTTTACGACGCGTGTCGTCGCGGGCACGCTCGCCGATATGTATGGCTGCGTAACTGCCGGTATCGCGGCACTTGCTGGGCCGCTGCACGGCGGTGCGAACACGAACGTGATGAAGATGCTCATCGAGATCGGCTCGCTCGACAATGTCGATGCGTGGGTCGATAAAGCCCTCGAAGAGAAGCGGAAGATCATGGGCATCGGCCACGCCGTTTACAAAACGGAAGACCCGCGTGCCACCTGGCTCCGACGATATTCGAAGCAGATGGCCGAGAAGACGGGCGAATCCAAGTGGTTCGATATGTCGCAGCGCATCGAGCAGCTGATGCATGAGAAGAAGGGAATGTTCCCGAACGTAGATTTCTACTCGGCTTCGACATATTATTTGATGGGAATACCGCTCGATCTTTTCACGCCGATCTTCGCCGTGAGCCGAATTTCGGGCTGGACCGGCCACGTGCTCGAACAGTACGCAAACAACAAACTCATCCGTCCGCGTGCAGAATACATAGGCCCTCGCGACCTCAAATACACGCCCATCGAAGAGCGGTAATTCTCTTCGCGAAGATCATCGAAAAGGCCTCGGAGATGCAAATTTCCGAGGCTTTTTTGCTCTAAACCATTGCACGCACAGAAGTTGCGGGATTTGTCGCGTAAAATGCGTGCGCGCATCTGCGCACCGATATCGCGAAACCCCCATTTTTATTGGGCGCCGTGAACGCAGTTTTGCGCAAAACGTGTAAAAAACGAAGGCGTTTTTCGCCATTTTTTGAGAAAGTTGGCGGCGTCGGGTCTCCCGGAAGAACGGCCGACGGTGTAGGTGCCGCAGTTACGATGTTCTATAGGCGGCGACGGAATCGTCCCGGATCCGCGTAGGATGCACCCGGAAAGTCTCAGATGTTCAGGTCGCGTCGGATGCGGAACGCTGCTGAACGCCGCACATAGTAAGGCGACCCGTGTGAATTGAGAACGGAAAACGGAAAACGCTATCGCCCGCTAACGCGGGCTCCATTTATTTTGTGGCGACTCGACGGTCGGGCCTGGTTGCGTTTTTTGCAACACTTGCGGTTCTATGACGCCAGAACCCCGACCGCACTGCGATGCGGCAAGCCGCAAAGAAAAGAATCCCCGACCGCACTTGTTTGCGGCAAGCCGCGAAGAAAAGAATTCCCGACCGCACTGGTTTGCGGCAAGCAGCGAAGGAA
>Ga0154020_10005451_pt1 | contig 14993 bp, 12 predicted proteins | sample Klosneuvirus_201_FD_109709 | JGI IMG/M metagenome (GOLD analysis project Ga0154020, IMG submission 109709) | Active sludge microbial communities from wastewater, Klosterneuburg, Austria - Klosneuvirus_20160825_MG | ecosystem: Engineered > WWTP > Aerobic digester > Activated sludge | place...
CTCCTCGGAGACCAGGCAGGCCGCGGAGCTGGTCAGGCGCTTGGAGAGCCGCACCTCTTTGACGTCTTCCTGCAAAAACACCCGGATCGCATTGAGCACGTCCTTGAGCTCGACCTCCTTGGCCGCCTGGGTGCGCTCGGCGTTCTGCTTCTCCTCGTCGGTCCCGAGCTCCACGTCGCCCTTGCCCACAGACTTGAAGGGCCGCCCCGAGAACTCGGGATCCCGCTCCAGCCAGACCTCGTCGATGCCGTCGGCGAAGAGCAGAACCTCATAACCCTTGGCCTTGAAGACCTCGAGGTGCGGGGAGCTCCGCAGGGTCTCGAGGTTCGGGCCGGTGAGATAGTAGATGGCGTCCTGGCCCTCCTTCATGCGCGAGACATAGTCGGCCAGCGAGGTTTGCTTTGTCGCGAGCGGAGCGATCGCGCCCGCAGGCGGGTTCATCCCGCCGCTAACGGGCCCAGACCCGTCGTGGGTCGAAGCGACCATCAGGAGGCCGAGGATCTTGTCCTTCTCGGACACCTCGGCCGGCACCAGGCCTTCCTTGAGGACCGGCCCGAGCTCCTTCCAGAAAGTGGCGTAACTATCCGCCGACTCCGTCTTGAGCTCCTCCAAGGTATCGAGGACCCGCTTGGTGAGTTGCTTCCTGATCGCCTGGATTTGCCGGCTCTTCTGCAGGATCTCGCGGGAGACGTTGAGCGGGAGATCTTGCGCGTCCACCACCCCCTTCACGAAGCGCAGCCAGCTCGGCATGAGATCCTTACACTCATCCATGATGAAGACGCGCTTCACGTAGAGCTGCACGCCCCGCTTCATCTCGGCCTGGAAGAGATCGAAGGGCGCGCGGGCGGGGATGTAGAGCAGCGCGCTGGCCTCGAAGCTGCCCTCCATCTTCACCGTGAGGTGGCGGAGCGGCGGGGTCCAGTCGTGGGAGACGTGGCGATAGAACTCCTGATACTCCTCGGCGGTGACCTCCGACTTGGGCCGGGCCCAGATCGCCTTCATGGAGTTGAGGGTGATCTCCTCGCGGACGGGGACCTTCTCCTTGTCGGAGGTGCGCCAGACCGACATCTTGATCGGGTAGGCCACGAAGTCGCTGTAGCGCTTGATGATGCCGCGGAGGACGCCCTCCTTGGTGTAGTCGTGCAGACCATTGTCGTCGTCGACGGTCTTGAGCTTCAAGGTGACGCTGGTGCCAGAGGTCCCGCGTGAGGCGGGCTCGATGGTGTAGCGGCCATCGCCCTTGCTCACCCACTTGGTGGCGCCCTCTTCACCGGCGCGGCGAGTGACCAGGCTGACCTCGTCGGCCACCATGAAGCTGGCGTAGAAACCCACGCCGAACTGCCCGATCAGCTCGGGGACGGCCCCGGCGGTCTTGGCGGCGGCCAGCTTCTCGCGGAGCTCGCGGGTGCCGGACTTGGCGATGGTGCCGATGTTTCTCACCACCTCCTCGCGGCTCATGCCGATGCCGTTGTCATGCACCGTGATCGTCCGCTCCGCGGCGTCGGTGTCGATGCTGATCTCCAGCGGGCGATCGCTGTGGAGCTCGGGCCGGGTGACCTGCTCGAAGCGGAGCTTGTCCAGCGCGTCGGAGGCGTTGGAGACCAGCTCGCGGAGAAAGATGTCCTTGTTCGAATAGAGCGAGTGAACCATCAAGCCGAGGAGCTCGGTGACTTCGGCCTGAAATTCGTGGGTTTCGCGCTGTGCTTCCATGACTACAGTCCCTCGAGTACATTCCACCGCCATGTCGATCACGAGCGGGGCTGAATATGTTCAAAGCCTTCGGGGGCGTCGCCTGAAGGTCTATCTCTTCGGCGAGCGCGTCCCGGAGCCGGTCGACCATCCGATGATCCGACCCTCGATCAACGCGGTCGCCAAGACCTACGACCTGGCAAACAGCGATCCCGAGCTGGCCACGGCTGTTTCGTCCATCACCGGGCTCCGGGTCAACCGCTTCCTGCACGTGACCGAGAGCGTGGCCGACGTCGTCGCCCAAAACCGCATGCAGCGCCGGCTTGGCCAGCTCACCGGCACCTGCTTCCAGCGCTGCGTGGGCATGGACGCCCTCAATGCCCTGTACTCGGTCACCCACGAGATCGACGCCAAGAAGGGCACCGAGTACCACGCGCGCCTCCGCCGCTTCATCGGCGAGCTCCAGACGGACAACCTCGTCCTGGGCGGCGCCATGACCGACCCCAAGGGCGACCGCAGCAAGGGACCTTCGGAGCAGGAAGACCCCGACCAATTCCTGCGCATCGTCGAGCGTCGTCCGGACGGGCTCGTGCTCCGGGGTGCGAAAGCGCACCAAACCGGCTGCGTCAACTCGCATTGGATCATGGTCATGCCCACGATGCGGCTCAAGCCGGTGGACAAAGACTACGCGGTGGTGGCCGCGATCCCCGTCGATCACCCTCGCCTGGCCTTCATCTACGGCCGGCAGTCCTGCGATACCCGGGCGATGGAGGGGGGCACGATCGACCAGGGAAACGCCGGATTCTCTGGGCAAGAGGCGATGATCATCGTCGACGACGTGTTCGTGCCTTGGTCCCACGTCATGATGGACGGGGAGACCGAGCACGCGGCCGATCTCGTGGAGCGCTTCACCAACTATCACCGGCGCAGCTATGTCTGTAAGACCGGCCTCGGCGACGTCCTGATCGGCGCGGCGGCAACCGTGGCCGACTACAACGGGGTCGCGGGCGCCTCACATATCAAAGACAAGCTGGTGGAGATGGCCCACCTCAACGAGACCATCTACGGCGCCGGGATCGCATCCTCGCATGAGTCGAAGCCGACCACGGCCGGCAACTATGAGTGCGACGCGATGCTGGCCAACGTCTGCAAGCACAACGTCACCCGCTTCCCCTATGAGATGGCCCGCCTCGCGCAGGACATCGCGGGAGGGCTGGTGGCGACCATGCCGTCCGAGCAGGAGTTGCGGAGCCCGGAGACGGGGCCCCTCCTCGAGAAGTACCTGCGGGGAAGGAGCGGGGTCCCGGCGGAGCATCGCATGCGGGCCCTGCGCCTGATCGAGAACATGACGCTAGGGCGCAACGCGGTCGGCTACCTGACCGAGTCAATGCACGGGGCGGGATCGCCGCAGGCGCAGCGGATCCAGATCCAGCGGGGGATGGACCTCGAGGGGAAGAAGGCGTTGGCCAAGACCCTGGCGGGGATCGTGGAGGTCTAGCGCTGGGGGGTGTTCTTCAAGATCTCGGCGGGTCGATCCGTCGCTTGAAGGTCGAGAGCGCCACCCTTCGGTGGTTGGAACTGAAGTGGCCGATCGCGGAGAATCTCGGCATGCGCAGCGCCTCCCTACTCCTCGCCCTCAGCCTCGGCCTCGGCGCCGCCGGTGATGCCTCGGCCTGCCGCGGGCCTTTTCGAACGCTCGCCGAGAACTTCGCTTCGGCCAAGGCAGTGTTCAAGGGCACTGTGCGCGAGGTGCGCGTGACCGGCCCGACACCGACGCTCCCGAACTCCAAGTCCCTCGAGATCGAGCTGGCGGTCGACCACATCTACAAAGGCAAGCTGGAAAAGACCGTGGTCATCCGCGGGGACACGACGACCTGCGGCTTCGGTCAGGGTCTGAGCAAAGGAGATCGGCTGGTGATCTTCGCGGGCGGGGAGCCGCTGGGCACCAGCGCGGTCAGCGGGAATTTCGCGCTCCGCGGGCGACCGGAGGAGGCTGCCCGGCTGAAGGAGCTAGAGGCGGTCGCGTCGAAATTGTAGGAGCCTCAGCCGGGCCACCCACCCCCCAAAAAAAGACGACCCACGGATCCAGCTTCGCGGGTCATGCCGTAGGATCGGTCATCGATCGGGAGACGCTAACGGGTTTGTACCGGGACTATGGCCCGGTGGTGCATCGGCGTGCGCGGGTCCTCCTCGGTTCAGACGAGGAGGCCAAGGACGCGATGCAGGAGGTCTTTGTGCGGGTGATCGCGGCAAAAGAGGACTTCCGGGGCGACGCGCCGGTGCTCCACTGGATGTACCGCATCACGACCAACGTGTGCCTGAACCGCATCCGCGCCCGGAAGAGCCGGCCAACCATCAGCGACCCCGAGGCCGTCGAGCGGCTGATCGCCGAGACCCCCGATGAGGCCGATCGGCGGGCCATCCTCCAGGTGCTCGGACGCATGGATCCGCTGACCCAGACCTTGGCGGTCCACCACTACGTCGACGGCATGAAGATGGAGGAGGTCGCCGATCTGGTGGGCCTCTCTCGCAAGACCGTGGGCAAGAAGCTGGCGGCCTTTCGGACCAAGGCGCAGCGCCTCCTCGGGGACAAGCGGTGAGCGAGCACCTCAGCGATCTCGCGCTCGACGCGCTCCGCCTCGGCCAAGCCCCCGAGGCCGTACATACACATCTGAAGGACTGTCCGCGCTGCCAGGCCCGGAGCGCCGAGCTCGAGCGAGCCGCGGCGCTCTTCCGGGAGCGCTTCGAGGTCTCTGGCCTGGCCGCTGAAGCGCTGGCCGCCGCGGCCAAGGCGCCGTCCGTGCCGTGGTGGCGACGGGCCCTGGTCCCCGGCATGGCGGCCCTGGCGACGACGTTGGTGGTCGTGATCTCATTGCAAGACAACTTGCGAACCAAGGGCGCGGCGTCGGAGGTAGAGCTCTTCGTGCTGAGCGGCCAGTCCCGAACCCTGCTCGAGGCGGCGGTCGACCCCCGCGCGCATCTGGCGCTCTCGGTGACGCCACAAGGCCTACGAAACGTGCGCATTCTGTGGTCCGAGCGCCCTGGCCAGTGGTCCGCCCTCGCCCCGGAGGCCACGGCACCGGCCTGGGAGGTGCGCGGACCGACCTGGCTCGATCGGGAGATCGTGCTCGACGGCGCGACGGAGCCCGAGACCCTCGGCTACGTGCTCTGTACCTCGGCGGTCGATCATGACGCGGCGGTCCGCATGTTGACCGACGCTCCTCGCGCAGACTGCCGCATGGGCATGATCCAGGTGCTCAAGCGATGAGCGCCCTGGTCGCCGCGCTCCTGGCCCAAGCCCTCCTCTCCGAGCCGAGCGGGCGAGTGGGGCTGTTCATCGGCAGCAATGGTGCGCCGCCCGGGAGGACGCCGCTCGAGCACGCCGAGTCCGATGCCCGCAACATGCGCCGCGTCTTCGTGGAGCTCGGTGGGCTGGCGGCCGAGGACGCTTACCTGCTCGAGGCGCCCAGCGCCGACGCCATCCTCGACGCGGTCCGGCGAGTCGCCGTGGGCGCCAAGGTCCTCGTCTTCTATTACTCCGGGCACGCCGACGCGCGGGCGCTCCTGCTCGAGGGATCCGAGCTCTCCTTCACCGAGCTGGATCGCGCGCTGGCCGCGGCGGGCGCTGAGCTCCGGCTCGAGCTGGTCGATGCCTGTCGCTCGGGCGCCATGACCCGGAACAAGGGCGCCAGCCTCGGCGAGCGGCTCCACGTCGACGCCTCGGAGCAGAACGAGGGCCGGGTGGTCATCACCTCCAGCGCGGAGTGGGAGGACTCACTGGAGAGCGATCAGCTCGGGGGCTCCTTCTTCACCTTGCACCTGGCCACCGGGCTGCGGGGGGCGGCGGACGCGGATGGCGACGGCGTCATCACGCTCTCGGAGGCCTATCGCTACGTCTACGGGCGCACGGTGGAGAGCACGATCAGCGCGGGCGCCGGCACGCAGCACCCGACCTTCTCCTATGCGCTGTCGGGGCGCGGCGAGCTCGCCTTGACCTGGCCGGAGCGCGCCGGCGGTACGTTGGCCTTCGGCGACGGGGACTACTTCGTGGTCGATCGCGCGACCGGGCGGGTGGCGGCCGAGATCGTCACCCCGCGCGCCAAGGTGAACCTCCCCGCGGGGAGCTACCGCGTACACAAGCGGACGCGTACCGAGGTGCTGAGCGGCGAGATCGAGCTGACCCGCGGGGTCACGATCCAGGCCGACGCCCTGCTGACCGAGCGCGTGGCCCATGGCCGCTTGGTGCGCAAGGGACGCGAGGCGGATCCCAGCTACTCTCAGTCGCTGCGCCTCATGGGCGGCCTGCGGAGCCGGGTCGGTGATGGCGTGGACTCCGCGCCGATCCTCCGCTTGGGCTATGAGCTGGTGCTGCCCTGGTTCTCGCTCATGCCCTACGCCCAGGGAACGCTGGCGGCGGATCTTACGACCGCGCGGCTCAGCTTCAGCACCACCGAGCTCGGCGTGGGCGTGCTCTTCTCGCGCGCGATCGACTTTCGGCTCATCACCCTGAGGGGCGGGCTGGCGGTAGAGGGGCTCCGCCTTGCTCAGGCGGAGGCGGCGGGCAAGGAGCGCGCGCGGGAGAGCTGGGGCGCGGTCTTCGCTGGGCAGCTCGCGCTCGAGAGCCCCCCGCTCCTCGGCGATCTGTTCATCGCCGCCGCGGTAGAGGCCGCCCTCTATGTTTATCGCAGCACCCCGGCCGCGCTAGAGCCGACCGGGAGCGGGGAGCTCACCACTCGGCCCGCGCTTCGGGGGCTGCTCAGCGTGGGGTACGAGTTTTGATCGTGCGACGTTTCAGCCTGCTTTTCCTGGCCCTCGCGGGCTGCGGCGATCCGCTGGTCGGTCCGAGCTACGTCGGTACCCCCGAGCTCGAGGTGCGGGGCGTGGTGCGGCAGGCCGGCAGTCGCATTCCCTCGGCCCATGGCCCGCTCAAGCTCAGCGTGTTTTGGATCGGCGCAGCGGGCGGCGGCGGCGGCGCAGTCGAGCAGGAGGCGCGCCTCGAGAGCGGGATCGCCGAGTACTCGATGAAGCTGTTCGACGCGCCGACCAGCGAGGCCAGTGGCTTCACCTCCTTGATGCCGGACAGCCCGCTGGCGCTGGGCGTCATCGCGCTCTATGCCGACAAGAACGACAACGGGAGGCTCGACCTCAGCACGGACCTCCTGATCGGCGCCAGCGCCCAACACCTGGTGGTCTTCGCCGGACGGGCGATCGCCGCGGAGAGCCCGGCCGCCGCGCTGCTCGGCAGCTTGGGCCCCGGATACCACGTCGTGCAGCACGACCGCGCCAGCACCTGCCACTTCGTGGACGCGGCCCACTGCGCGCCGGAGGGCGGTCTGGTGGAGGTGGTGCAGCCCAGTACGGTGGCCCTCACGCTGTGGCAGTTCCCGGAGGAGGTCGTGGTGCCCGCGCCCGCGCTCTCGGCGGGGACGATCTGGAGCCTCACTCCTTAGGGACGCCCCCAGATTCCAGGGCTCGCAGCGCCGCGCGCACCTCCGCCGCTTCTGGGCTCCGCGGAGCCAGGGCCAGAAAGTTCTTGTAGGAGATGATGGCGTCCTGGTTCTTCCCGCGAGCGGTGAGCACCACGCCTAGGCTGCGATAGCACTCGGCCCGCGTCGGCTCGACATCCACGCAATGCATGAACTCATCCTCGGCGCTCGCCAGGTTGCCCTCGCGCAGGAAGCGCGCGCCCCGCTCGTTGGCTTGCTCGGCGGGCGGCGGGGCCCGCAGCAAGGCGACGACTGCGGCGGCCATGAGGAGCGCCGCGCCCGCGAGCAGCCACGCCATCGGACGGGAGCTGGGGGCGCTGGGCCTCGGCGCGCGCGGCGTCGACGGCAGCGGGACCATGGGCGGAGGCGTCCGGTCCGGAAGGATCTGGACCGCCACCGCAGCGGCGGGGGTGATGATGCGCATCTCGGGCTCAGTCTGGGATCCCAGCGCGTCGAGCTGCCGGGTCACGTCCTCTACGGCAGCGATCAAACGCACGCCTTGGGGTGGCGTTACGGTGGACACCGCGCGGGCGAGCTTCTTGCCGGCTTGGCGGATCTCGGGATCGCACAGCGCCGCGACGGTGCGCCGGAGCTCGGCGGCGCCGTCCGAGGCGAGCGAGCGCTGCTCGCCCTCCAGCGCCTCGGCCAACGCTGCGGCGGTCGGCCAGCGCTGCTCGAGATCGCGCTCCACCCCCCGCAGGATGATCCGCTCCAGGTTCTTGGAGATCGACGGGTTCAGAGCGCTCGGCGACGGGATCGGCGCGGAGATGATCGCCATCAGGCTGTCGATGTCGTTGGCCCGCTGAAACAGACGGTGCCCGGTGATGAGCTCATAGAGCACGATCCCCAGGGAGAAGACGTCGGTCCGTCGATCGAGCTCGAGCCCGGTGCACTGCTCGGGGCTCATGTAGCTGGTCTTGCCCTTGATCATCCCGTGCTGCGTCTGGTGGATCCGCGTGCTGGCCTTGGCGATGCCGAAGTCGACGATCTTCACCTCGCCCTCCAGGCTCACCAGCAGGTTGTGGGGCGTGATGTCGCGATGAACGAGGTTCATCGGGCGCCCCGCGTCGTCGGTGAGCTCGTGGGCGTAGTGCAGCGCGCGCGCCGCTTGGCTCACGATGCGCAGCGCGGCACCAGGCGGGACTTGGAGATGCCGCATGGCGGCCGAGTCGAGGAGCAGCTTGGTGCTGACCCCGAGGATGTACTCCATGACGATGAGCCGCTCCTTCTCGATGACCTCGAAGGAGTGGACCCGAACGATGCCGGGGTGGTCGAGGCGCGCGCTCAGCCGGGCCTCGTCGTCGAACATCTCGCGGACGTCGGCGGTGTTCGCTAGCTCGGGGCGGAGGCGCTTGATCGCCACGATGCGGCCGGCCTCGGGATCGAGGGCCAGCCAGATCTCGCCCATCCCGCCGGTGGCGATGTGCTCGACGAGCACGTAGCGGCCGAGCCGGTCATCCACGGATCAGAGCGCGATCTCGAGCCCAATCCGCCCAGCGAGAAACTGGTCGAGCGCACCACCCGCCACGAAGCGATCGCCCACCTGCGGAGTGAACTTGAAGAAGTAGTGCTGATAGCTGACGCCGGCCAGCACCGCGAAGTTATCGCTGAGGCCGATCTTGAACCCGGCGCGCGCGGTCAAGCCGTTGGCCGAGCCACCCGTGAAGTAGGCCGCCGAGATGGGGTCGCCCGAGGAGAAGAGCACGACGAAGGCGCCGTCGGCGACCAGGTGAAAGACGCTCGCCACGGGGACGTCGAGGCCGAGCCCGAGCTCGAGCCCGGTGTACGAGGTGCTGGGGAGCTCCGTCTCCTTGGTGCCGTTGGCGGCGGCGCCGAGGGACAGACCGGAGCCGTGGAGGCCGACCTTGGGGATGATCGCGAAGCTATCCCAGCGATCGCCGAGCCACAGCCGATAGTGGGCGCCCACGTCGAAGCGGGTATAGTTGGTCGGATAGTCCGGACCGCCGGCCCGCGCAGATTTTACCCCTAAAGACAGGGCGAAACCGCCGTGGAGCCCAAAGCCAGAGAGGCGAGCGTTGCCGCTGAGGGTGAGCGGATAGAGCTCCGCGCTCACGCTGGGCGAGGGCATGAAGCTGACGTTGAAGGGCCGGAGGTTGGCGGTGATGGGGTCCGAGTAGCTGAAGCCGCGGCCGACGCCCATGAACTCGATCGCCACCAGCGCGAAGGGCGGCAGGCCCGGAGCGATGCCCATGGTGCGGCCGAGGAGCCCGCCGCCATGCTCTCCGGAGGCCGGTGCCACCGAGGCCTCCACCTTGGTCGCGCCAGAGGACGACGCAGGCGGGGGCGCAGCGGCCGGGGGCGGCGCGGCAGCGGGGGGAGGAGCGGCGACCGGCGCCGCCGCGACGGGCGGGGGCGTGGGCGCGACGCGGGGGGTTGGGGCGGCTGGGGGCGCACCGCCGCCGCCCAGCGCCTTCCCGAGCAAGCTGCGGATGGCGATCTTCACCTCGGGGTCGAGCGCAGCCTTGGGCGCCGCCGCGAAGCTCTCATCGCCGACCACCTTGCCGTCCGCGTAGATCGAGACGCGGAGCTGCTTGCCCTTGATCTCGCAGTAGATGACGGCGTCGACGCCGGCGCCGCGCGCGATGTTGGCGGCCCAGGCCGCGCGGGGCCCGTGACCCTTCGGAGCTTTGCTCTTCCCGGTCAGCGTCTTCCCGGAGACCACGTCCCCGAGCTCGCCGGCGAGCTTCTCGAGGTCACCCTTGAGCGCCGGCCCGGCCTTGTCCGGCGCGACCAGGCCGACCTTGGCCTCGGCCGCGGTGGAAGCGACGGTGAGGAGCGAGAGGGTGAGCAGCTTGAGGGTGCGCATTTATCGAAGCCCTTCGATCCAGCGGCGAAGCTTGGCCGTCTCATCGGCGGTCAGGGTCCCGACCTGGGGCATCTTGGTCCCGCAGGGAGGGAGGTCGGCCAACTTGGTCCACATCAGGCTGGTATCCGGGCTGCCCGGGGTCAGCATCGGGCGCCCATTGCAGATGACGGTGGTCGAGGTGGACGCACGCAGGCGGGCCTCGAGGTTGGGCTTCTCGAGGTCGAGCTGTCCGCCCGGCACGGCGCCGGCATGGCAGCCCGCGAAGCCGCACTTGGGCTTGAGGATCTCGGTCTGCACTTCGAGGGTGGTCGGCGGCAGGGTGGAGGTCGTGGTGTTGCACACCGGCTGACCGACGCCTCCGCAGGTGGGCATCCGAAAACGGTCGGGATCATCGAGCGACCCAGGACAGCCCGAGAGCGCGACGAGCAACACCGCGGTGAGGCCGAAGAGGAGCGTCGCGGCACGGAGCCGCGCGGCGGTGGGGCGAGTGGAGGGCCTTGAGGCTGGCACGCGCGCGGATTCTCACCCGAGCCGAGTGGCCCTGCAAGGATAGGGCGTCCCGGGATGAGGATTTGGGAGGGATGGAGGGCTAGAAGAAGTCGATGTCGATGGCGTAGGGGCCGCCCGCCCCTCCCGCAAACGATCGAAGCTGAATCACAAAGCTGCCGCTTTGGCCGAGGAGCGTCACGGCGGGGCAGGGATTGCTCGTGGACTGATCATCGTTTTCGGCCAGGAGCTGACCGCCCGGGGTCTCGACCGTCATGGTCGGATCCCAGCCCGAGCAGACCACGTTGATGTGAACCCCGACCGGGATGGGCGAGCTGAAATCCACCAGGAACCTGTCGGTGTCGCTCGAGCTGCCGGAGCTGCCAACGATCGAGACGTTCGGCAGGGGGAAGACCACGGGCAGCCCCACCCGCTGCGGCGTGAGGTCGTTGGGCTCCTGCTCATTGAACGAGATCAGCGCCGCGCCCGCGTCTTGGGGCCCGATCGACGCATCAAAGCCGCTGATGCCGCCGTCGGGGCCGATGAAGGGACCGCCGTCCGTGCCGGGGAAGATGCTGGCGTCCGGGCCGCCGAAGGGACCAGCGTCCTCGCTCGGGAAGATGCTGGCGTCCGGGCCGATGAAGGGACCACCGTCCTCACCGGGGAAGATGCTGGCATCTGGGCCGATGAAAGGACCGCCGTCCTCACCCCCGAAGACCAAGATGACCTCGACCGTCAGGAAGTAGGGGACGGTCGTGCTGCCCGCGAACTGACGGACCGCCAGGACGTAGGTGCCCCCCTCGAGGAGCCGCGCGGGGGCGAGCCGAGAGCAGCCGAGGCTGGGCAGATAGTCGTCGTTGCTGTCGAGCTCGGAGCCCCCGGTGGAGAGGCTGAGGGTCGTATCCAGCCCGCCGGTGCAGGAGTCCAGGGCGTCGGGCGCGCTGTGGGTCGTGGCGATGAGCATGGCCTGAAAGCCCGAGGGGACGTCGAAGCTGTACAGGTCGACGTCGGTGGGGCTCAGCGTGCCTTCGATCGTGACCCGGTCGCCGAAGAGGGGCTGCGGGCGCAGATCGTTGGGCTCGACCTCGGAGATGGTCGAGAGACCACCGTCACCCGCGTCGACCGCGAAAGGGCCGCCATCCTCGCCGCCGATGATGGAGGCGTCGAATTCACTGAAGGCGCTGTCGAAGGCCGGGCCCGCGTCTTGTCCCGCGCCGCAGCTGGGCGGGATGACCGTGTCGTCGGGCAACACGCGGGCGGGGACGCAGCGCCGCCGAGCGTTGCAGAACAGCGGGATTCGGCCGACCTGTCCGCAGGAGTCGCCGCAGCTCAGGTTCCGGCAGCGCCCGGCGCGGTGAAACAAGCCATAGCTCGAGAAGTGCTTGAGCCCGACGCTGACGGTCATCGTCGACTCATCAAAGAGGGTGTCCTCGAGGAGCGCCGGCTCAGCGTTGTCGGTGTTGGCCACGAAGTAGTCCTCGCCCTCGGGCGGGAGCTGCGCGACGCTGATGGTGACCTTCACGTCGCTCGAGAACTGCACTCCGCTCGGGGAAAAGCGGTAGATCGGACCCGCGAGATCCCCGCGGATCGTGCCGCGATCGGTGGCGATCTTCACCGTGGTGTTCGAGGCGAAGACCCCGGCCGGGAACTCGAGGAGGAGCTTGCCGTCCGCGCTCTTGAGGAAGCCGCCCGAGTTGCCGATGGTGGCCACCGTCTCCTCATTGGACATGCGGTTCTGGCTGCAGGCCAGCAGTGAAGTGAAGCAGGTGAGCAGGAGATATCTTGAATTCCTGTGCATATGGACTCCGCCGGATGAGATGCCGGCCAACGCGTGCTTCATCATTTAATCTGGGTGGCGGTCCGCTCGATCTGGCGAGCCTTGGCGCGGACACCTTCGGCCAGCCGGGGCGAGTCGAGGTCTTGGACCAGGGCCCGCGCTTCCGCCGGGAAGCCGGCGTCGAGGAACGCGCTGGCCAAGGCCAAGCGCTCTTCGATCAGCGAGGCCGAGGTCACCTCCCGGCTCAGCCCTTCCATCACGCGCTTGGCCTCCACCAGGCGCCCGCGCTCGCGCAAGATCTGGACGGCCAACGCCTCTCGCTCCGGGCTGAGGACCCCGCGTTCGTAGCGGCTGCGCGCGGCCGCGAGCCGGCGTTCGGCGCTGGCAGCGTCGCCGATATCGTGCTCGATCCGCGCGGCCCTCAGCGTGGCCTCTTCACCGAAGGCCCCGGCCTCGGGATGGTCGGCGACCCTAGAAAACAGGCTCAGCGCGGCCATCACGTCCCCGCTGCGGCGGGCGGCGTCTCCGCTGATCATCAAGGCCTCGACGTAGATCTTGGGCGGGGGGCTGGCGGCCAAGACGGCGTCGGCGATCGCCCAGGCCTCCTTGGCGTCCGACCCCAAGGCCGCTCTGGCCCGCGCCACCGTCGGCGGGATCGGGGGCGTCTCGCTAGGCCTGGGCTCCGCGGATGGGACCGCGGCGATCGAGGGGGCCGGAGGCGGCTCCTTGTTCGGGAGCTTCTGCGCCCGGTCCCGCGGAGCCGGGCTGGCCGCCGGCGCCACCTCCGCCCGCGCGTGCTTGGGGGGCGCCGCCTCGGTGCTGGCTGGGACGAAGTGCTTCTGTCCCGCGCCGAGCGCGACCCGTCCGCCGCCTTGTGCATCGGAGACCACCAGCGCACCCGACTCGACCACCACCTCCGTCCCGCGAGGCCCTTCGCGCAGGCGAAAGACGCCGCCCAGGATCTCGAGGCGCGCGCCCGCCGTCCGCACAACGTAGGGCGTCTCTTGGGGATCGACCGCCACGGCGATCAGCCCGCTGCGCACCAGGAGCGCGTTCGGCTCCAGCGGCGAGCCCATCTCGATCTCGGTCTGGGCGCCGGTGACGACCCGCGCTGGGCCCGCTCGGAGGCGCGCCTGCGGCTCGATCACCGCGCGCGTGCCCGGCCCGAGCTCTCGGCCCGCGGGGATGGGTTGCCCGGATGCCGTCGCTTGACCGAGCACCAGGGCGCCCTCGATCTGCGGAGGCGAGGCGCCCTGCGGCAGCACCAGCGCCAGCACCGTGGCCGCCGCCGCTAGCACCCCCACCGGCACCCAGGGGAAGCTCTTCGGCTCGGCCTCGATGCGCGCTTCGGTGGCTCGCCATAGGCGCAGGAGCTGGATCTCGTCGCGATCCGCGTTCAAGGACGACGCTGCGCCCCGGGCCCGGTTGAGCAGGCTCAAGGCCTCACGGCAATCGGCGCAGCGCTCCAGATGCGCCAGCGGCAGCGCGCCTGTTTCATAGAGCTCTCGTTCGTGTGGGCAGCTCATCGGTGCTGCTCCTTTCGCAGGTGCTCCACCAGCTCCTGCCGGGCGTGGAACAAGCGGCTCCACACGGTGGCCTCTTTGATGCCCAGCGCTTGCGCGATCTCTCGCCCCGAGAGGCCCTCGACCTCGGCCAGGACGAAGACCACCCGCTTCTTCGGGCTCATCTCGGAGAGGCAGCGCCAGACGCTCCGCATCTCCTCGGCGCGCAGGGCCTGAGCCTCGGGGTTGCCGCTCCGATCGGGGGCGGCGGTCTTGGCCTCGGTGAAGGCCTCCATGGCGCGGGCGCGGCGCCGTCCGCTGCGGAAGTGCATCAGCACCGTCTTGGAAGCGATGCCGTAGAGCCAGGTGGTGATCGCGCTGTCTCCGCGGAAGCGGGGGAGATCCTTGTGCACGGCCATGAACACCTGCTGCACGAGATCATCCACGTCGGAGTCGGGGGCGCTCGGTCCGACGAGGCGCCGCACGATGCGGACGACGTCGCGGCCGTGCTCTCGGAAGATCGACTCTGCGCTCAAGCCTTCGGCGGCCGCCGGCCGGGCAGCTCCGAAGACGCTGGCGAAGAATCGGTTGAGCCCCATCTTACGCCCTCGGTCGTGGACCGACGTGAGGACCATCGCCCCTATGAGATGCCGGCAGGAGCATGGTTCATCAAAAAAACTGGGCCGCCCCGAGCTCGGTCCAAGCCCCGATAATCCCTGGGTCAATGGCCGCGGTCTCCGACGAATAGGGCTCGGGCAGGCGCACCGTGAGGCGCCCGAAGCGGAGGGTGGCCCCGGCCCGGAGACCCACGCGGGGCCCTCCCGAAAAAGGTCGCCACTCGAGACCCGCGCCGGCGCGCAGAAAGGCCTCGAACCCGACCTGGGTCTCGGCTGGGGCTGAGGAGGCAAAGGCCAAGACGGTGGACTCGACCTTGCGGACCGCCAGGCCTCCCCCGCCGAGGACCAGGACGTCGAGCGGGCCAAGAGACCACAGCAGGAGCCCCGCCGTGCCGCGCAGCGAGAGCTCGAGAGAACGCGCCGAGATGATGCCCCCGCGCAGGAGCCCGCAGCAGAGCCCATCGACCCCCAGGCCCACCTCGAGCCGGAGCCGATCGAGATCGAGGAGACCGCTGAGCACGAGGCCCACGCTCGGCGCCGCCGGCAGGGTCCAAGAGCCGAGGCTGCCCGCCAGCGAGAGGCCAAAACGAGCCTGAAATTCGGGGGCGC
>Ga0154020_10005452_pt1 | contig 14993 bp, 12 predicted proteins | sample Klosneuvirus_201_FD_109709 | JGI IMG/M metagenome (GOLD analysis project Ga0154020, IMG submission 109709) | Active sludge microbial communities from wastewater, Klosterneuburg, Austria - Klosneuvirus_20160825_MG | ecosystem: Engineered > WWTP > Aerobic digester > Activated sludge | place...
GCACGAGCACGAGCACGAGCACGAGCACGAGCACGAGCACGAGCACGAGCACGAGCACGAGCACGAGCACGAGCACGAGCACGAGCACGGCCACGAGCACGGCCACGAGCACAACGACAACGGCGGCGGCCACCACCATCACCCCGAGAACGACCAGTCTCACTCGCACGCGCATGATCATGGCCACGAACACCGCGGCCCGCATCGCCACTACAAGGACATCCGCACCCTCATCATCGGCGCCGGCCTGCCCACCGGGGTGGTCACCCGCGCGCTCGCCATCTTCGACCGCATCGCCGCCGCCGAGTCGCGCATGCACGGGGTGCCGGCCGACGAGGTGCACTTCCACGAGGTCGGCGCCATCGACTCCATCATCGATGTCGTCGGCGCCGCCGCCGGCCTGGAGTGGCTGGCCCCGGCGTCGATCTCCTCGTCGCCCATCCCGACCGGCAGCGGCACCCTGCGCTGCGCCCACGGCATCTTGCCCATCCCGGCGCCCGCGACCCTCGAGATCCTGCGCGGCATCCCGACCTACGACGGCGGCGTGAGCCATGAGCTGACCACCCCGACCGGCGCCGCCATCCTGGCCGCCAGCGCGCAGCACTTTGGCCCGGCCCCCGCGCTGATCATGCGCGCGGTCGGCTATGGCGCCGGCGACGCCGACTTCGCGGATCGCCCGAACCTGCTGCGCCTGGTCCTCGGCGAGGTGCAGCATGCCGGGGCCACCGCGACCGCCACCAGCTGCCTCGTCCTCGAGTGCAACCTCGATGACATGAACCCCGAGCTGTTCATCCACGCCGAGGAGGCCGCCTTCGCAGCCGGCGCCCTCGACGTCTGGCTGACGCCCATCCAGATGAAGAAGGGCCGCCCCGCGGTCAAGCTGTCCGCCCTGTGCACCCCGGGCGCCGTCGCCGACGCCGTCGCCGCCAGCCTGTTCCGCGAGACCACCACGCTGGGCCTGCGCAGCTACCCGGTCGAGCGCCGCGTCCTCGCGCGCAGCTTCGTCACCGTGACCACGGCCTACGGGGCCATCCCCATCAAGGTCGGCACCGGCCCCGACGGTCCGCTCAACTTCGCGCCCGAGCACGACGCCTGCCGCGCCGCCGCCCGCGCCCACGGCGTCCCGCTCAAGGACGTCTACGCCGCAGCCATGGCCGCCTATGCCGCACAGCATCCAGCTGCGGGCGCGCCGAACCCATCGAGATGACGGCATCGCGTCCCTCGGGTATCCTGGGCCGGTGACCGGACCGTCTCGCATCGTCGTGGTCGGTGGCGACGCCGCCGAGCAGGCGCGCGTGGCCGCCCGGCTGGCCGACGCGGGCTACCCGACCTGCGAGTTCTCGCCTCATCTGGCCCATGTCCTCGCGGACTTGCCCGACTCGTCGTCGGCGCGCAGCGCGACCCTGAGCGAGGACGCCGCGCCCGAGCCGCCGCCCCCCATCGATCTCCTCATCCTGGTCGGACCCGACCTGGCGCACGACTGCGCCGAGGTGCGCGTGCGCACCGGCCTGGCCGACACCGCGCTGGTGGCCTGGCTGACCGAACCCTTCGCGGAGGCCGCGCCCGCCGCCGCGCTGGGCGCCGGCGCCGACGAGGTGCTGACCCCACGCCGCCGCGAGCGCGAGCTGTCGCTGCGCCTGGCCGCCGCGCTGCGCGTCTCGGGCGAGCGGCGCGAGCTGCGCGTGGCCTCGCAATGCGAGGAGGCGCTGCTCGACATCCAGGCCACCTTCGCCTTCTCGGCCGACTTCACCGGCGCGCTGCGCGAGGCGCTGATCCGCTCGGTCGAGGTGCTGGGCTACGACCGCGCCGCCATCATCGCCACCGGCGACGATCCCGAGGTCGGCTACATCGTGGCCGCCTCCGACGATCTGGCGCTGACCCGCATCCCGCTGCGCCTGGCCGACTACCCCGAGCTGCGCGCCTGCATGGAGTCGCGCGAGACCCTGGTCATCGAGGACGCCCAGACCCACCCCCTGATGAAGTCGGTGGCGCACATCATGCCCGAGCGCGTGCGCGCCGCCGCGCTGTTCCCGCTGGTGGCCGCCAGTCGGCGCAGCGTGGGCGCGGTGTTCATGCGCTCCGAGGCGGTGCAGTCCCGACCGCGCGCGCGCCTGCTGTCGTTCGGCCGCCTGTTCGCCGGCCTGGTCGGCTCGATGCTCAAGGAGGGCAAGGTCCGCGAGATCCTCCACGAGCAGACCAACCGCCTCAACCTGGCGCGCTACGAGATCGAGCGCCGCTCGCGCGCCATCGACGCCAGCCGCGAGTTCTTCGAGTCGGCCTCCGACGGCGTCGTCATCGTGGCCGACGGCGGCACCATCCTCTACATCAACCGCGCCACCGAGGATCTGACCGGCTTCGCCCGTGGCGGCCTGGTCGGGCAATCGCTGCTGGCGCTGGTGCCCGAGAACCAGCAGGAGGGCCTGGGCGAGTGCCTGACCCACGTCATCGGCGGCGAGAACCTGCAGCCGTTCGACATCAATCTCCTGACCACGTCGGGTGATCCGGTCACCGTCAACGTGTCGACCTCGACCCTGCTCAGCGAGCACGCCTGCGCGGTGCTGTCGTTCCGCGACGTCACCGAGGTGCGCTCGCTGCACTACGAGCTGTCCAAGACCAAGGAGTTCCTGGAGCGCCTCATCTTCTCGACCGTCGACGCCATCGTGGCCGCCGACATGCGCGGAAAGATCATCCTGTTCAACCCCGGCGCGGAGCGGATCTACGGCCGCAAGGCCAAGGACGTGGTCGGGACCATGAGCGTCAAGGCGCTGTATCCCGAGGGCGTCGCGCAGGACATCATGCGCGAGCTGCGCGGCGCCGGGCAGGGCGGCCAAGGTCGCCTGGAGACGCACCGGCGCGACATCTGCTCGGCCAGCGGCGAGCTGATCCCGGTCGAGCTCACGGCGTCGATCATCTACGAGGACGGCCGCGAGGTCGCCACCGTCGGGATCTTCTCCGACCAGCGCGAGCGGGTGCGCATCGAGGAGCGCCTGCGCCAGGCCCAGGACAAGCTGGTCGTGTCGGAGAAGCAGGCCATCATCGCCGAGCTGGCCGGCACCACCGCGCACGAGCTCAACCAGCCGCTGACGTCGATCATGGGCTACTGCGAGCTCATCAAGCGCAAGCTGGCCAGTGACCACCCGCACGCGCGCGCCATCGACATCATCCTGCGTGAGGCCGAGCGCATGGCCGAGATCGTCCGCAAGATCGCGCGCATCACGCGCTACGAGACCAAGTCGTACGTGGGCGGGGCCACCATCCTCGATCTCGACAAATCGACCAACCAAGGGTGAACAGCGTGTCCGCAGTGAAGATGGAAGCCATCGTGGAAGAGCTCGAGAAGGCCGCCGACGCGGTCGGCGTCAAGGTCAGCTACGAGAACCTGGACACCGACGCGCTCGGCGGCGGCGGGCTGTGCAAGGTCAAGGGTGAGTGGCGCTGCATCGTGTCCAGGCGTGCCCATCCGGGCGAGCGGGCCACCCTGCTGGCGCGGGCGCTGGCGCGCTTCGACACCAGCGCGCTGTTCCTGACCCCGACCGCCCGTGACATGGTGGAGGCCCACGGAAAAAAGATCGTCCCTGACACGCAACCTGCGAAGGCCGCTGACGACACCCTGGGCAGGACGCTCGAGACGTCCGAACCCTAGGAGGCCGATCATGGATGCGCAGCCGAAACCCGTGAAGATTCGAGGCCGGTCGTGAAGATCAAGGGGGCCGGGGGGCCCAAGGTGCCGGCTGCGCCGACCGGGGCGGCTGGTGGGGTGAGTAAAGCTGGGGCTGCGCGCGGCGCGGGGGCAGCAGGGCAGGTCGCGGGGCAGAAGTTCGCCGACAAGGTGGCAAACAGTGGAGCGCCGGCGGCAGCGGGGCAGGTGGGGCCGGGCACCGGCCCAGGCACCGTCGGCGGGATCGCGCCGGGGACGCTGAAGGAGATCACGGGGCAGCTGGCGGCCGGGGAGATCTCGAGGTCGGAGGCGGTCAACCGGCTGGTGGATGCCGTGGTCGCGGAGGGGCCGGGCCGGGTGCTCGGGCCGCGGCAGCGCGAGGCGCTGCGAGCCCACCTGAACCAGACGCTGGCGGACGACCCCGTGCTGGGCGAGCGGGTGCGTGCGCTGGGAGGCGATGATGCAGACTAGTCCGAGTCCGGGTCGGCTGAGCTGGCTGACGCTGGTGCTGACGCTGCTGGTGGCGACGCCGCTGGCGCGTGCAGCCGGCGATGGTGATGGCGATGGCGAGGAGGAGGAGCAGCCCAGTGCGGGCCGCGCCGCCACCGCGGTCTTCGTGCTGACCGAGGACGGCGTGCAGAGCGGCGTCGCCGCCCAGGTCGAGCGCGCGCTGGAGGGCGCGCTCAAGGCCAACGCCAAGCTGGCGGTCAAGGACAAGGACAAGCTGCTGGCGGCGTTCGCGGGCGAGGTCCCCGAGGACGCGGTGGCCGCGGCGCGCAGCCAGGTCGAGGCCGGGCTGCGCCTGCTCGATCTCGGCCGCCCCGCCGACGCGGTGCCCAAGCTGGAGGCGGGCATCGTGGCCCTCGAGAAGGTGCTCGGCTTCGTCAAGAAGCAGGAGCTGGCCGACGCCCAGCTGGCGCTCGGCGTGGCGCGCGCGCGCGCGGGCGCGACCGACGCGGCGGTGCGCGAGTTCGCGCGCCTGCTGACCTGGCGCCCAGCGCAGAGCTTCGACGTCAAGCGCTACGGCGCCGAGCACCTGCCGCTGTACCAGCAGACCGCCGAGTCGATCCCCAACGCCATGCGCGGCTCGCTCGAGATCAAGTCCAAGCCGGCCGGCGCGCAGGCCTTCGTCAACGGCCGCTTCGTCGGCGTCACCCCGGTCACCGCCGAGGGGCTGGTCGCGGGCCACCACTACGTCACCCTCAAGCTGGCCGGCTACCGCCCCTCGGTGGTCAAGGCCCACGTCGACCAGCGCTTCCAGGAGACCACCGACGTGACGCTGTCACAGTCGGAGAAGTACCTGCTGGTGGCGCAGTCGCTGGCCAAGGCCAAGGCCGGTCTGGGCAGCCCCGACGCGGTGCCCGGCATGCTCGATCTGCGCGCCTTCCTGTTCATCGACATGGTGGTGTTCGCGCGCGTCAAGCCGGCCGCCGCGGCCAAGCAGTACCAGGTCGATGCCTTCGTCTACGATCTGCGCTCCAAGAAGCGCCTGGGCGCCGTCACCAGCGAGGCCTTCGCGCCCGCGGCGGCCAAGAAGCCGATGACCAGCCTGTCGACCGCGCTGTTCACCGGGGTGCGCTACGACGGCCAGGTCGACGCGCCCAAGGTGGTCGGCAAGAAGACCAAGAAGAAGGGCTCGATCCTGGGCAAGTGGTGGCTGTGGGCCGGCGTCGGCGCGGTGGTCGCGGGCGGCGTCGTCATCGCCGTGGTCGCCACCGGCGACGAGGGGGCGTCCTGCATCAGCGGCTCCGACTGCATCGAGATCGTTTTCTAGGATATAACCGGCGGCCATGGCCACCGAGGCCGCGATCAAGCTGAAGGCGATCGAGAAGTCGTACGGACGTCAGCCCGTGCTGCGTGGCATCACGCTCGAGATCGCGCGCGGTGAGCTGTGCGCCGTGGTCGGCACCTCGGGCTCGGGCAAGTCGACCCTGCTCAACATCATGGGCGGCCTCGACAGCAGCTACACCGGGACCTGCGAGGTCCTGGGCCAGCGCCTCGACAAGCTCAGCGACACCCAGCTGTCGCACTTCAGGAACGCGCACGTCGGCTTCGTGTTCCAGCACTTCCACCTGCTCGATCACCTCACCGTGGCCGAGAACGTCGCGCTGCCGTCGTTCTTCGGCCGCCCCGGCAAGGGTGACGCCGTCGGCGTGGTCGATCCGCAGCTGCGCGCCTACGAGCTCCTGAAGCGCGTCGGCCTCGGCGGCCGCGAGCAGGACTACCCCAACGCGCTGTCGGGCGGCCAGAAGCAGCGCGTCGCCATCGCGCGCGCTCTGTACCGCGGCCCCGAGCTGATGCTGTGCGACGAGCCCACCGGCAACCTCGACAGCGAGACCGGGCGCCAGATCATCGCGCTGTTCGACGAGCTGGCGCACGAGGGGCTGACCCTGGTCATCGTGACCCACGAGGAGCGCGTGTCGCGCGCCGCGCGCCGGGTCATCCGGCTCGAGGATGGCCGCCTGGCCGCGGCGACCCGCGAAGACGGCGCCGGAGCCGCCACGGCATGACCAGCGGCGGCCTGATCCGGCTGGTGGGGCAGAACGTGCGCCGCTCGATGCGCACGCTGCTCCTGTCGTCGATGGGGATCGTGCTCGGCATCGGCGCCTTCAGCTTCTTCCTGGCGCTGCGCGAGGGCGTGCGCACCCGGGTGCTCAACGCCATCTTCCCCATCGATCGCATCGAGGTGGTGCCGCGCATCATCATCCTGCACGACCCCAACGCCCCCGACGCCGGCGAGCTGGTTCTGCCCAAGCCCGGCGAGCCGATCGTGAAGCGCAAGGTCGAGCGCAAGATCACCCACATCGACGACGCCATGCTGGCCAAGCTGCGCGGCCACGAGGGCGTCGCCGAGATCGTGCCCAAGCAGCGCGTCGAGGTCCCGGTCAAGGCGGTGCTCGACATCCCGATGCTGACCATGTTCGGGGTCGAGCCATTTCCCCTCGACCTGCCCATCGAGGGGCTGCCCGCCGACTCGCTGCGCGACGAGAGCTATGGTGACAAGTTCGTCGATCTGCCCGACAACCCGAGCGCGGCCGACCTGGCGCGTCCGGTCCCGGTGGTGCTGTCGCGCTTCGCAATCGAGATGTACGACGGCACCTTCGCGCCGCTGCTGGGCCTGCCGCCGTTCTCCAAGCTGATCGAGAAGCTGGGCGGCCTGGAGGGGCTGTTCTCGCTGCTCAACATCGAGATCGTGGTCGGCGACGGCGTCATCCGCGCGCCCATGCCGGAGCGGGTGCACCAGAGCTTCCGCATCCAGGTCATCGGCCTGAGTGACAAGGCGGTCAAGCTGGGCGCCAGCGTGCCCATGGGCTACGCCAAGCGCTGGAACCGCATCATGGGCGAGACCCCGGCGCAGCGCTACTCGTCGGTCATCGTCATCGCCCGGGGCAAGGGCCAGGTCGCGCAGATCGGGGCCTACGTGCGCAAGGATCTCGGCCTCGACATCGACGACGGCGACGCCGTGAAGTTCGCCTTCATCCTCGACGTGGTCTCGGCGCTGCTGGTGGTGGTCGCCTTCATCATCATGACCACCGCGGCCATCAACATCGGCCACGTCTTCTTCCTGCTGGTGGCCGAGCGCAAGCGCGAGATCGGCGTGCTGCGCGCGGTCGGCGCCTCGCGGCGCGACATCACCCGCATGGTGCTGGGCGAGGCCACGCTGCTCGGCATCTTCGGCGGCGCCCTCGGGCTGCTCGGCGCCCTGGGCGCGTCGGTGGTGTCCAACTGGGTGGCGGCGGCGTATCTGCCCAACTTCCCGTTCAAGCCGGACTCGTTCTTCACCTTCAGGTGGTGGATCTTCGCGGCCGGGTTCGGCTTCGCGGTGGTGTTCTGTGTGCTGGGGGCCTGGCTCCCGGCACGGCGCGCGGCGCGCATGGATCCGGCAGCCGCGCTGGCTCAGGGCTGACGCGTCGCGCGCGGCCTGCAAAGGAGATGCGATGGGCAAGAGGGCTGTGATGGAGACGACCAAGGGCGAGATCGTCATCGATCTGTTCGAGAAGGAGGCGCCGAACACCGTGGCCAACTTCGTCGGCCTCGCCACCGGCACCAAGGCCTGGACCGATCCCAAGACCGGTCAGAAGGTCAACCGGCCCTACTATGACGGGCTGACCTTCCACCGTGTCATCGCCGGCTTCGTGGCCCAGGGCGGCTGTCCGCTGGGCACCGGCACTGGCGGCCCCGGCTTCAAGATCAACTGCGAGACCAAGGGCAACCCGCACAAGCACGTGCGCGGCGCGCTGTCGATGGCGCACGCCGGCCTCAACACCGGCGGATCACAGTTCTTCCTGGTCCACGATCCGCAGCCGCACCTGGACGGCAAGCACACCGTGTTCGGTCAGATCGTGAAGGGCGTGGAGAACATGCTGCAGCTCAAGGTCGGCGATCGCATGACCCGCGTGACCATCCAGGATACGTAAGCAGGAACCCAAGGCCTCCGTGGCTGAGAGGTCCAAGCACCGACGCGAGACTGGGTCCCGGGCAGCACGAGATCTGCCCGGGACTACACGCGCCTACATCCTGGTTCATGTTGATCTCGTTGGGCCCACGTTATACTCATGACCAAGTTGACCCGGGTAGCGCGGACCTGGGACGGAGTCCGGTAGGTGAAGAAGCCGATCCCCTTCGGGAAGTACTATCTGCTCGAGCAGGTGAACGTCGGTGGCATGGCCGAGGTGTTCAAGGCCAAGGCCTATGGCGTGGAGGGATTCGAGCGTCTCATCGCCCTGAAGCGCATCCTGCCGAACATCGCCGAGGACAAAGAGTTCATCGAGATGTTCATCTTCGAGGCGAAGATCGCGGTTCAGCTGAACCACGCGAACATCGCTCAGATCTACGAACTCGGTAAGGTCGACGATGCGTACTTCATCGCCCTCGAGTACGTCCACGGCAAGGACTCCCGCGCGCTGTTCGATCGCTGCCGCAGCAAGGGCGAGAGCATGCCCATCGCCCAGGCCTGCTTCATCATCATGAAGATGTGCGAGGGCCTCGACTACGCGCACAACAAGCGCGACGGGGCCGGGCGCGAGATGAACCTCGTGCATCGCGACGTGTCGCCGCAGAACGTCCTGGTCTCGTACGAGGGCGAGGTCAAGCTGATCGACTTCGGCATCGCCAAGGCCGCCAACAAGGCGTCCAAGACGCAGGCCGGTATCCTGACGGGCAAGTTCGGCTACATGTCGCCCGAGCAGGTGCGCGGCTTGCCGGTGGATCGGCGCTCCGACGTGTTCGCCTCGGGCATCGTGCTGTACGAGCTGCTCACCGGCGAGCGCCTTTTCGTCGGCGAGAGCGACTTCTCCACGCTGGAAAAAGTCCGCAACGTCGAGATCCTGCCGCCGTCGACCTACAACCGCAAGATCCCCGACGAGCTCGAGCGCATCGTGCTCAAGGCGCTGGCCAAGGACGTCGAGGATCGCTACCAGAACGCCATCGATCTGCACGACGACCTGCAGGCCTTCGTGTACACCGCCGGTGAGTTCTACGCGCGCAAGGATCTGGCCGCGTGGATGAAGAAGCACTTCACCAAGGAGATCGAGGAAGAGGCCGCCAAGCTGGAGCAGTACCGTCACATCCAGCTGCCGGTGCCCGGCGTGACGCCGCCGCCGCAAGCGCACACCCCAGGGCCGCGCACCACGCTGCCCCCGGGCAGCAAGCGCCCCACCATGTCGATGCCGGCCGCCGCGCCGCCGCCGCCGCCCGCCGCCGCGCTGTCGGCCGCGCCGCGCATGAGCGGACGCATGGGCGCGGTGACGCCGCCGCCACTGCCAGGCGGCCAGGTCAACGTCAATGCCACGCCGGGGATGATGCCCAAGGCGACGCTGGCGATGCCGGCGGTGCAGCCGCCGCCCGAGCCGCGCCTGGCGCATGGGGCGCACGGGTCAGAGGCGCCCGAGCGGCTGGAGTGGGACGACGAGGAGCTGGAGACCCAGATCTACGGCTCGCCCGAGGAGGAGGCCGCCGCCAAGGCGGCCAAGGCCGCCAAGCTGGCCAACGGCAGCAAGGTCAACGGCCACGGCCCGCCCTCGCTGGGCTCGCTGGCGCCGCAGGGTGATGGCGGCAAGCCGAACCCGAACTTGATGGAGACGCAGGCCCCGTCGTTGCCGCCGCCCCCGATGCTGCCGGGCCTGGGTGCGGCCGCGGGGCCCAACGCGCGCACGATGACGGGCAACGCGTTCGATCCGGCGGCGCTCAAGCCGCAGCTGCCGCCGCGCAAGGCGGACGAGTCGGCGCCCTGGGGCCGGCTCGACAATCGGGACAAGTCGGGGCCGACCGCCACCGCGACCGCGGTGCCGGGGCGCTCGTCGAAGAAGCCGCTGATCCTGGGCATCAGCGCGGGCGTCGTCATCGTCGGCGGTGTCATCGCGGTGCTGCTGCTGCGCAACAACGGCAGCACCGACAGCGGCGCGGGTTCGGGGTCAGGCGCGGGCACTGGCGCGATGGCGGCGGGCGCGACTGGACCGGGCGCAGGCGCTGGACCGGTCGGCGGGTCACCCGATCCGAGCGCGTCGGCCAGCCCGGGCGCGGCGCCAGGTGTCGGACCGGGCGCGGCCGCGGGCGCCACCGAGGCGCAGGTCAAGGTCATCACCGATCCGGCCAAGCTGCAGGCCAAGCTGGATGGCACCGCGATCGGCGAGACGCCGATGAACATCTCGCGGTTGACGCCGGGCAAGCACACCCTGGAGCTGTTCGGGTCGGCGCTGTTCGCGCCCAAGACCGAGGTCTTCGAGGTCGCCGCCGGCGAGAGCAAGGAGCTCAACGTCAGCCTCGACGCGCTGACCATCAAGGCCGAGGTCACCACCACACCGTCGGGCGCCAAGCTGTTCCTCGAGCACGACGGCGCGCGCGACGCCCTGGGCGAGTCGCCGCAGACGCTGACGCTGGATCCGCGCAAGAGCTACGTGCTGACCGCCGAGCGTGACGGCTATGACCCGGTCAGCCAGCCGGTCGACATCCAGCAGCCGAACTTCACCGTCGCGCTGGCGCTGGTCAAGAGCCCGCGCGGCGGCCCCGCGGTCGCGGTGCGCACGCCGCCCAAGGGTGATCGGGTCAAGCCCGACAGGTCGCCGACGCCCGACAAGTCGCCGACGCCAGACAAGTCGCCGACACCCGACAAGTCGCCGACGCCCGACAAGTCGCCGACGCCCGACAAGACCGACAATCCCCCCGACAAGGGTGACAAGGGCGGCACCGGGACGCTGTCGATCAACTCCAAGCCGTGGACCACGATCTTCGTCGACGGTCGCGAGGTCGGCCACACGCCGAAGACGGACATCCAGCTCAAGGCCGGGCCGCACAAGATCACCCTGGTCAACAACGACCTCAACATCCGCGCGCAGCTCAGCGTGTCGATCAAGGCGGGCGAGGTCACCAAGGTGTTCAAGGATCTGCGCACGACCGAAGAGCCCGCGCCGTAGCTGCACCCGCTCCAGGAAAGCCCATCTCGGCTTCGCTGATCTGCGCTTTCGTGGAATACTTCGCGCGTGGCGAACATCCTCGTCGTCGATGATGAGAGTTCCATGCGGGAGTTCCTCGGGATCTGCCTGAAGCGGGCGGGTCACCAGGTCACCGTGGCAGGCACGCTGCCCAGCGCCGAGGCCGCGCTGCTGGCGACCGAGTTCGATCTGGTGGTCACTGATCTGCGCCTGGGCGGGGGCGCCGATGGCCTGATGGTGCTCGACAAGGTCAAGGCGCGCGCGCCCGAGACCCAGGTCGTCGTCATCACCGCGTACGCCACCGCCGAGACCGCGCTGTCGGCCATGAAGCGCGGCGCCTACGACTACCTGACCAAGCCGTTCAAGGTCGACGAGATCACCGTCGTCATCGATCGCGCGCTCGAGAAGCGCCGTCTGGTCCGCGAGAACGCGACGCTGCGCGACGAGCTCAGCTCGCGGGTGCGCCTCGATCGCCTGCTCGGCAAGTCGCAGGCGATGCAGCGCGTGTTCGATCTGGTGCGCAAGGTCGCGCAGTCGCGCACCACGGTCTTGCTCACCGGCGAGAGCGGCACCGGCAAGGAGCTGGTCGCGCGCGCCATCCACAACGAAGGCCAGCGCGCGCAGCGCCCCTTCCTGGCCGTCAACTGCGGCGCCATCCCCGACGCCATCCTGGAGTCGGAGCTGTTCGGGCACGTCAAGGGCGCCTTCACCGGCGCGGCCACCGACAAGATGGGCCTGTTCGAGAGCGCCACCGGCGGCACCCTGCTGCTCGACGAGGTCGGCGAGCTGCCCGCCCAGCTGCAGGTCAAGCTGCTGCGTGCGCTGCAGGAGCGCAAGGTCAAGCCGGTCGGCGGGGTGCACGAGCGCGAGGTCGACGTGCGCGTCATCGCCGCGACCCACCGCGACCTCGAGGCCGAGGTCAGCCGCGGCGCCTTCCGCCAGGATCTGTACTACCGCCTCAACGTGATCGAGATCCGCCTGCCGCCGCTGTACCAGCGCAAGGAGGACATCCCGCTGCTGCTCGATCACTTCGTGCGCAAGTTCGCCGCCGAGCAGGCGCGCAAGGCGCCGCTGGTCGAGCCGCGCGCGCTGGCCGCGCTGGTCGACTATGACTACCCCGGCAACGTGCGCGAGCTCGAGAACCTGATCGAGCGCGCCATGACCCTGGAGCCAGGGCCGGTGCTGTCGCGCGAGTCGCTGCCCGCGCTGGGGCCACAGCGGCCACAGCGCGTCGCCTCGGCGGGCGCCACCCGCGCCAGCGGCACCTGGAGCGCGGCGGCGCGCCTGACCCCGCTGGTCACGCCGGCGGCGACCGCGGCCAACGCCACCCCGCTGGCGACGCCCGCGGCGGTGCTGACCCCGCCGCCCCCGGGCGTCGTCACCATTCACCCCGGACCGCTGGCCAGCGCTGGCGCCGCGAGTGCGAGCAGCGCGACGCCTGCGAGCGGACCCGCGCTGCCCGAGTCGATGCTGCCCGAGATCGATCTGCCTCCCGATGGCATCGACCTCGACCAGGTCATGGGCGACTACGAGCGCGAGCTCCTGCTGGCGGCGCTGCGCCGGACCTCGGGGGTGCGCAAGGAGGCCGCGCGCGTGCTGGGGGTGACCTTCAGATCGTTGCGCTACCGGCTGGCCAAGCTGGGGATCGACCCGGGAGCCACAGGTTCGCTCGACGACAAGGACGAGATTGGCGGGGCCGGCGAGGGCAAGGGCGGAGGGGTACCCGAGTGACGAAAAACGTCACTGTCAGTACCTGATTGCCTGGGATAGACTTGTGGTCAGGGGGCACGAAATGCTGGAAGCGCCCGAGATCGTTACCGACAGTTGCACACATGGGGTGGCCTTCCAGTTGCACTGTACGGCGTCGATGCGCAGGCGAAACGGTGGCTTCACCCTCATCGAGCTGATGATCGTGGTCGTGATCATCGGGGTGCTCGCGGCGGTCGCGATCCCGGCGTTCACCAAGAACGTGAAGAAGTCCAAGGCCAGCGAGGTCGCCGCCCTGATTGGCGAGCTGAAGGCCAAGGAAGAGCTCTACAAGTCCGAGTTCGGAGCCTATCTGTCGACGGGTGCGAGCGAGGCGGCCAAGTTTCCCGCGCTGGGCGCATCCGAGCCCGCGCTCAAGGACATCGAGCCACGCCCCGCCGAATGGGTGACGCTGGGCTTCAACCCCGGGCGCCGGCTGTACTGCGCCTATGTCGTGATCGCGGGTGACGCCAACACGGTGCCGCCGACGGCGTGGGGCCAGGCGCTGGTGCCCAACACGGGGATCGAGCGCCAGCAGCCGTGGTTCTATGTGACCGCGGAGTGCGACTGGAACCGCAACGTGGCGGCCAACTCGCTGTACGGCATGAGCGGGACCCAGACCCTGATGGTCACGCAGAACGAGGGCAAGTGATGGCCCAGGTGATGGGATCGGTGAAGGCAGCGCGGGGCTCGAGATTGGCCCGCGGCTTCACCCTGATCGAGCTCATGATCGTGGTCGCGATCATCGGCATCCTGGCCGCCGTCGCGGTGCCCGCCTTCATGAAGTACATCAAGAAGACGCGCGCGTCGGAGGGCCGCATCGAGGTCCAGCGCCTGTACAACTCGGCCATCATCTATGCCCAGGAGTCGGGCGGCTTCCTGACCATCTCGGGTGGACCCACGCCGGCGGCGCCGTATGCGTGCGTCGGCACCACGCCGACCAAGCACATCCCCGATGATGCGCTGTGGATCCCCGAGCCCTGGAACTCGCTGGTGTTCCAGATGAACGATCCGCACGCCTACTCGTTCCAGTACACCGCCACCGGGACCGACATGGCGGCCATCGCGCTCGGCGATCTGGACTGCGATGGCGTCACCGGTGACATCACCATCAGCGCCAGCGCGGTAAATGGTGACATTCGCGGGCTCGGCATGGTCGACAACCACAACGCCGACTGAAGCTGGGCCTGCGCGGTGACCAAAAACGTCACCTGGGCGGGCCGCTTTTGGGCGGGGAGCGGATCGGGTCGGCTAACCGGCAGAGATTGTTCAGAGAGGTGAGTGGCTCGCCGAGTGCAATGAGGCCAGTCAACTTACTCGAGGGGAGAACATCCATGAGGAATCGCACCCGCTTCGCCAAGGGCTTCACGCTGATCGAGCTCATGATTGTCGTCGCGATCATCGGCATCCTGGCCGCCGTCGCCATCCCGGCGTTCATGAAGTACATCAAGAAGTCGAAGAACTCCGAGGCGAAGATCAACGTCGAGCGCATCTACAACGGTGGCAAGTCCTACTTCGAGGCCAACCAGCAGTTCGTGCAGCGTGCCACTGCTCTGGTCCCTGCGGGCACCGCGTGCTCCGGCGTCGGCGTGGTCGCCAAGCACGCGGCCAGCACCTGGGTCGACAGCGCGGAGTGGGAGGCCCTGAACTTCGAGATGAACGACGCCTTCCTGATGCAGTACAACTACATCGGCGTCCCGGGGCAGATGAACGCCATCGCGCAGGGTGACCTCGACTGCGACGGCTCACTGTCCACCTTCGAGCAGATCGCCACTCAGGCCAGTGGAGTGTTCGTCGGCGGGTCGCTCACGACCCTCAATCCAAACGAGTAGGCACTCCCTCGGGGGGATTTGGCGGGGCCCGCTTCGGCGCGGCCCCGTCCGCTTTTTCGGCGGCTGCCACGGGGTCATCCCCGCCAAGCGCGCTCACCTGGGGCAACGCGAGGGCCCAGACCTGTCATCTGGTTCGCTGGTGACCATCGAGCCGAACACGTGAGGGATCGCTGACGGGGCCCGCTTGGCGCGGCCCGTCGCCATTTTCGGCGTTCGTGCTCCAGGGGGCAGGTCTTGCGCAGCGGAGTGCGGCGGCGGTGGGCGCGTTTGACTGGTGGCGAGGGCGAGGGCGAGGGCGAGGGCGAGGGCGAGGGCGAGGGCGAGGGC
>Ga0154020_10005453_pt1 | contig 14992 bp, 15 predicted proteins | sample Klosneuvirus_201_FD_109709 | JGI IMG/M metagenome (GOLD analysis project Ga0154020, IMG submission 109709) | Active sludge microbial communities from wastewater, Klosterneuburg, Austria - Klosneuvirus_20160825_MG | ecosystem: Engineered > WWTP > Aerobic digester > Activated sludge | place...
AACTCTTTTATTATAGTCTCAGTGATATAATCAAATACGTTTGTGAAATCAAGGGTAGCAATATTTGATTTCTCAGTAATGTCAAATAGAAAATCATGTCGATTGTCGTCAATAATTACTTCAAGGACTAATTGACGAGTTTTATTTTTTCTTGTATTGAAAGTAATGTTTTGTTGTATTTCATCAATGATTAATCCAACATTAAAGGTGGCGATACAATTGTCAATTGAAACACATTGTTCAATGACATTACAATTCTGATCGCTGTCTTTCTCGTATTTAATTAAATTTCCAGAGGGAATTTCCATTTCAGCTACCATTTTTTTGACTAGTTGCAAATAAAATTCACAAGTCAAATGCCAAAAGTCCAATTGTGCTACTCTTAAGTCTTCGAGTGCAATGCTAATTCTTTGATGTGTCATATTTTTATATTTTTAGGTTTTATGTTTACCGAGATTTCGTCCGCGCAATTAGTTATAATTCCATTAAGCCATAAACTTTATTAAGTTAATCTTTTAAAACAGCAAGATTTTGATAAACTTTCTATTGAATGGTGACTACCAAAATTAGCCTTTTTTCTGGAATATCAAAGAATCAGTCTTTTGATGTGCCTAACAGGTTCATCATTGACGAAAATTTGCAAAAAAGATACTATTAAACTCTACTACCTTGTTAACCGAAACGGAATTAAAATTAATGTACAAAATTCAATAATTCAAAATTGGTTTGATAAAAAGAGATCTTAATATTTAATCACCACGCTTTGTTGTTAGGAGCAGACTATGGTTTTTTTTCAAACATAAATGTCACTTCGTAATCTTCACTTACGTGTCCTGCCTTATTAAAAAGCGCGCCATAAACAAAAACTATTTTTGTCCATAACCATGTCGATTATTTGTAAGACAATTTGAACAAATGCTACTCCGATAGAAATATAGATTGCAATTCTGGAAAGTTTAAGAGCGTTGGAAGCGTCTTTTTTTGCTTGTTGTAATGTCAAATAGCTAAGATATTCTTTTTGCGCTTCGCCTGTTAGAATAGCTTTAACGTTGTCATGAGGCAATAAATTAGTTTCGTCGGCTACGTATGCATTACGCAACGATCTTAGTTGTATATAAATAAAGGGAGCATAAAAATTAAAATAAAACCATGAATGAAAATATTTTTCAAAGTCACCGGTTGGTTTTAGTCCTTGTGCGTCAAGATAATTTATAAGTTCGTTATATGCAATTCCAGTCGAAAGATTTTTGTAACCGAATTCATAAGACTTTATATATATGTTTTCTGTCATTGTGAATTTTTTTTTTACCGAAATTCGTCCTTTTGCAGCTAACGGTTTGCAGCTACCTTAATTTACTTGTCTTTTTGCCAATTATATTTAATAGTCCAACCCCTAAAGCATATGCGAAGTAAGCGTCTTCTTTTGTTGTCACGGGAATTGGTTTTAAGTTTCCTTTTTTGTCGTTGTCGTGAACGAACTTGGAATTGTACTCAAAAAAATTCCAAATACTGTCAAGAAAATTTTGTATGCCCTCATCACTGTGCTGGTCTTTCAAAAAAAGTTTTCTTAGTTCTTCGTCAAATTTTTTGTGACCATCTTTTCCATCACTGATTTTTAATGCTTCATAAAATTGTCTGCTTCTGTCCATTGTTTTTTGCCAGTCACCTTGTCGGATAGCCTCCTCCATTTCTTTAAGTCGTAATGCGAGGCGGTCGTATAGTGCCGTCCAGTCAGCCGATACTGTATGTTTGTCCGGAATTTGAAGTTCTAAGAGAAGAAAATTTCCTATTCCGAGCAACGGGGAGTATTTTTTTACCCAGTCACTTTGGTTGATAACAAAATGTTCGAATCCACCGGATGTTTGCATGCGAATAGTTGAGCGTTCGGTGGGGTCCGAAATAAACTCCAATTTCTTTAGTAAAAATTCGAAATTAAAGCGAACTGCTTTCTCGTGGTCTTTTTCTCTATAAAGTTCGATATGATCAATGGCGGCATGAGATAGCGTCGCTGACAAAGTCGCATTATATTCGTTGTGAAATTTATTGCCGCCTGAAAAAATTGTATCCTTCTCCTTTTCACTCATAGGATAAATGTCCATTTGTTTTTCCGATATACGAGCATAAAACTCATTTGTATATGCAATAGTTTTTCCACTTGCAGCATTTATTTTTCCAGAAATTGAAACAGGGATTTCAAGTCGAGAATAGTATGTAATCTCAACGCGAATGGTAAGTGTTGGAGCAATTGTCTGCGTGTCAATTTCAATACTCCTAATTTTTATGTCCATTGTCTTTCGTGTCGTTTTAGGTTGCTGCTAACGTTTTCCGAACTGGCGTAGAACGGCTTTCGAAGCATCATGTGTCTACAACCACTAAAGGTTATATAAAGATACTAAACTTTCTATTACCTACGTCCCCCGTTTTACGCCAGTTTGGTGTTACCACCCCCAGCATTTACATGTCTGCACATTTTTCTATTAAGACAATAGGGATGTGGCTGTTGATTTTATTGCAAATGGATAACGAATGTTGGAATCATTTAAACTGGGATTTTGGTTCGTCTTAAAATTAGAAGCTAAATAATTTACGGATTCGCTGAAGGCCGAATCAATAGCTAAAACATTGAATTGATTCAAAGTTTCCGACCAATTTTTTGTTGCCTTTAAAATTGATTGTGTGTAATAACCACCAGTATCGTCGCCAAAAGATTCTTCATTGTGTGAGCAACCCTGAACCAAGACAATGCCTTCGGAAGCTTGATTCAATTGAGAATAAAACAAACTTCTTGCTGCCTGTGCAGGAACTTTAGTTGGAAACTTAATTTGTTCTGCAATAAAGCCTAAATACTCAGAAGGAATAATAGTTTGACAAGCATCGGAGATTATTAATTGTTTCTTAGCCGTGGTGTATAAGTCACTCTGTTTAATACTTTCTGTACCATTAATTTTTAATAAATTCTCGTTTTGCTTTTGTGAGTAGCCTCCATGACCTGCAAAATAGATAAAACAATAATATACATTTGCCTTATTAATTTTATCAATTAGACTTAGTAACTTTTCTTTACTTGGATTAATCCCTAGAATAACTTCATTTTTATTATCCTTGGTTTTGATCCACGCACCACCTGTTGGAGAAGTGAGAAGGTTTTGTATGTTGACAACATCAGCATTGACGCCATTGTAAATCGGGTCAGACGAAGTGCCAGCACCACCAATAATTACGGATATACGTCTCATGATATAAAATAAAGCAAAATATTTGAGATTTACCAAACAAAATGATAATTTACCTTACCTATTAAAACTAGGACACACACCTCATGTATTTGAGGTGTATGAGGTGTGTGTGGTGTTTTCAGAAAGGGGAATTTTTAGTGATCTGCCATGAAGTGTTCAGACTGTCTGGGCTTCTTTTTTTTCCGATATTTAGTGTGAAGGGGCACAATGATTTTCGTCTCCGTTATGGTTGTTTCCGCTATCCAGTTTGTCTTTTCTATTTTGTTGTAATATCCTAACTCCCCCAATAAACACGGGCCTCTAGCAACCTTGGTTAGCTCCTCAAACTTCACATATTCTACTGGAGATTCGTTGTTCAAAAGCTGGGCATTGATTATCCTAAAGCTGTCGAGCCTCGGATAGTAATGGGTGATTAGCGCCCAATGGTAAAAACCTTCCGGATGGGCGAAGGAAAAAAGGATCATGTCGCCGTTGTTAAGAGCGCGGATCATCTTCCTTTTCAAATTTCTTAATGATCTCCAGTTTGGTTTCAGATCCACCAAATCCACTTTGAATTTTTTCTTCATTAGTTCAAATAGCCAGGCCTGCTGTTCTTCCTCTGTTTTAAAATCGGGCCAGATTTCAGGCCAGTAATTTTCAACTCGCGGATCGAATTTAGTTTCGCCGATTAATTCAATCCAAAAATTTGCAAACGCATACTCAATGCTGTACCCGTTAATCTCTTGCATTAGGTAGGGTTTTCCGTTATTTACTTTTTCCATGTTAATAATTTTTATGTTATTGATAATTTTAATTTGCGTGATTAAACTTGCGCTGGGTAAGAGTGCGAAAAGTGTGGGTTTCTCCGAACACCTCTCGCACCACTCACACCTCGCTACTTAAGTTCACTTCACATACTTCGACCATTCTTGCCTTATCAGAAAGTCGGCTAGGTCAAGCCCCTGCGCGCGTTCCTCATCTGTGGCTATGTCCTCCAACATGTCCGATAGAATTATTACGGACTTTTTTAGCTTTTCCTTCATTTTGACCGCCCTCGCAGCCCACAAGTCAAACTTGCCCAAGTCAGGCCAAAGGATTACATAGCGACCCTCAAGAGGCCCTGTTTTGTCATCAGTAAGGCCGGTTGCGCCGCCGCACGCCAGCCAAATGCAGTCGGGGTAGTACGCAGCCGCAATCAAGGCAGATTTTTCACTTTCAAGCACGCAAACTTTGTAATCTGGAAACAGAGGCAGTAGATGCTCTCCAAAAAAACACTGCTTAAGGTTGAAATCCTTTACGCCTTTGAGTCTGCTCACCCACATAACCGGAGGAATGTTTGTTTTAACCCGGCCGCAGTTAGTTCCTATGGAACACTTTTCATCTGTGCGCATAACATACTGCATTATTTTTCCGTTTCTGATTTTTCCTTCGATGTCAATCTGCCAAAAGACTGTAGCACCTTTCCAAAACATAGAAGTTCCGATTTTATATTGCTGCTTTATCGCCTCTGCGGTATTATCATCTGTTAATTTCCTTATAAATTGGAAAAGAGTATTTTGATCATAATTACCTAAGCTTTGGTGCAGGACATTCGGTTGAATAAATGAGGGGGTTACTATGAACGTCTCCTTGCTTTCCCTCAAATTCTCATTATTCAAGGAGGAAATGGGAAGAAATACTTTATCACAACTAAAACAATAACCTTTGTCTCTGTAACCAACGAAGGGGCTAAACTTGCCGTCTGCGTTAGACTTGCCGCAGGGGCAATTTTTTGCGCCCCTGCGATCAAGATTAAATTTAAACTTACTCATTTTCAGGAAGTGATGAAAGTGATGTAAGAGGTGGTATAGGAGAACTGTCTTTTTCCAGTTCCGGCATTCTCTTTTCGATAAACGCAACAAGACCAATGTTTCGCTTTTCAATCCTTACGTTAAGGCTTCTAAGACGCTTTACGAAGTTACCGTGACTAAGTGGTTTGTAACGGAACTCCTTGCAAAATTCACCGTATTCGCTACCAATGTTTTTTACAGAAATGTACCTCTCAAAACATTCTTCATAATTACATTCGTCAAGAAACATTTTTACGTTGTCGGATTCAGCTTTATACTTGGCCAACTCTTTCTGAACAGCGTCGCAATAGGTGAAGCCTTTCTGAGTAAGCAAACGGTTTAATCCTTCAAGCACCCAGTTGAATATTCCCGATAGTTCTCCGTCAGCAATTATTTTTTGTGCCAGTTCTTTGTCTTGTTCTTTTTCCGGTATAGTAACATTGAAAGGAATGATAATAAATCTGCGAAAGTAAGCGTGCGTGTGTTCAACGTTTTTCGGAAGAGTATTACAGTTGAAAGCGAATTTGCAGTAATTAGTAACCCTAATAGGCGCACCATATATTGGTCTGGCCATTACAGGCTCGCCGGATGCTAGTTGTTTGAATAAATCTGCTTCGAGTTCGCCAGAAATTTCTGAGGCATAATTGAGCAACTTATTCCCTATCGTAGCTAAGCTGTAACTGTTTTTGTTCATCAGATTCTGTAAAGAGTAACTACTCACATTGGATTCACCCAAAAGGGCGTTCATCAGATCGTAAAACACACTCTTTCCATTAGCACCCTCTCCGTAAAGCATCAAAGCCTTCTCAAGTTTCAATGTTCCGGTTTTTACGAATACTGAAGCAAAAAATTCCGCTAACACTTTCTGACAAGCAATATCCGGTTGAACACGATTAAGAAAAGTTTCAAACATTGGAGCCTTTGCATTTGGATTGTAATCGAAATTCAACTGATAAGTTAAAAAGTCCATTTTATCAAATCCTCTCAGCCGACTTTCCTTTGAAGTGATTTCAAATGTGCCATTTTTTAAATTGATCAACACACAAGAATTATTTTGTTCAGGACTCGGGAGAATCGCTTGTGTCATGAATTGTTGCATTAGACCTTTTCTGTAGGCGTGAAACATTGCCGTAAACTTGTCAACACCCAATTTCCTTGCCGCGTGTCCAAGGAAAGATTGAATTTCATCTTTTTCCATTACATCCCAATACTGAGAATTGTAATTGAAAAGAGAACCGTTATTAATACACAAAGCCCAGTGATTTTTAAGAGCAGCCTCTTGAACTTTTTCAACCGTTATTATTTGCGTATGTTTACTGTGCAATTTTTCGTTTGTGCCTAACTTTGCCTCAGCAAAAAAGTCAACTGGTGTTAATTCCTCAAGCAACATAGTGAGTATTTTTTTGTGATGCACCAATTTAATTGCTGTGCTTATTTCTATCGAGTTGGAAGTGCTGTCAACTTCGTTTAGAACTTTTTTTATTTCTTCCTTCAAATTATTTACCGGAAGTTTAATATTAATTTTTTTCATGTCTTAAAATTTTAAATTGTTTATACTATATTAATTGTGCAAAAAAGTACGGTCTATGTCACATCCCCCCTTTCTCTTGAATGTTTGAGTGATTTAACTTTGCTCAAACTATTTTCTACTTCATTGCGCTTGTATCTTACGCGAGAAGAAATTCTGTATGAGGGGATGATTCCTCTTTTTGCCCAAAGAGCGAGCGTTGGTAAGCTGACGCCTAAAATACTGGCGGCTTCTTTTCTTGTTATGTAATCTGTGTTTACTTTTTCCGGTGGCAAAACATGTTGCTTCATTTCAGAGGCAATTATTTCACGGATGAGTTTTTCTAAAACGGCAAGTGGAATAGATGATAGTAGGATGTCTTTCATATAAGACATACCACTTTGCTTCGTCTATGCTCCTTTTTCTAAACGTTTAGATTGGCCTTCTTGATTCCTTACAATCAATTAGTTACGTTTTTTCGCGTTTTTTTGACGTTTTAGAACTCCAGAAATTCTTCTGGAAAACGTCTTTTTGAGATTTTGGGCGCTAAAAATGACACTGCCATTTTTAGCAAAACCGGGGACTACTTTATGGAAAAACTGAGTGGGGATTAGACTAAATCAATGGAAATACATTCCATTAGAGGAACGCCTTTCTCTCTTTTCATCTCACTTAGAATTTTTTTCCTTCGCGCTTCAGTTTCTTCTTTACTTTCTCCCTTAACAAGGACCTTTTCTATTTTCGGAATATGCTTTTTGTTTTCGAAAACGTTAGAAGATTTGTATTCGCATTCTTCTGGATCACTAGGAACAAATATTAGTTCATGGATTTTCGGGATTTTTTTCATTCATTATCTATTCCTCTAAGTTCAACATAATACTTCTGCTCCTCACCAAATTGTCAGACTTTGTTCCGGTTAAATTTGTGCCATCATATAAAATATTTGTCAGCATCTTGAAAAGGGGGGGATGTTCCAACAATATATCACGCCCCCCCCACTCAAATTTAGACAAGTCAAGGTTTTTAGCGTGAGTGCCGAAAGTCATAACACCGCCTACACTTCGTTCAATGAGAATGATGTTCTTCTTGAATGCGCTAAAATCACAGGATTGAATATTTAAATTGTGTTCAGGAAACAACAGATTGGCAGAACCTTGATTTACACTTTTGAGTCTTGTGTGCAGCGGGTCCTCAAAAGTGACCTTTATAGTTCTGCGCCTCTTTCTGTTAATCCAAATCTCGATACTTGCCATTTCATCCAAGAGCAAACCGAAGTAGGAAAATTCATTATTCAAATTATACAATGAATTCAAATTCGGCTCTTGTAAAAGGCGAAAGAAATCCGCATCTAATAGAGCAAGTTCAAGCGGCGAGCGAAGAGTTTTTGCTACCGCTTCCATTTTTTTCTGCACTTCTATTGTGATTCTGTGTCCAGTAACAAGGCAACTGTTTCCTATTAAAACTATTCTTATCTGGTCAAAGCAATTTCCCATTTGATACTGTGATGATAATTTTATTTTCTTCACAGCCTAGCTCCACATATTTTCCGTAAGTGAATCCAAGATCTTCCAACCATTTTCCGCACAACCTAATTTCTGAAACCACCACATCTGCACCTGATCTTGAAATGTGCTTTGGATATATTTTTAACTGGCGTTTCTCTTTTTTTCTACTGTATTTAATGCTCTTTTCTGGCAACATATTTCTTAATTATTCCTCCTGTACTTTAGGCTCCTTACCTCCTGCAAACTACTAATGACTTGACTCTTCTTAAATCGAATAAGTGAACCTATTCGATATGAAACAAGGACACCACTTTTACAATATCCGCTGAGAGTTGTCGTGCTAACGTTTAACAACTTGGCTGCTTCTTTGCGTGTTATAAGTGTATCTTCTTCTTTTGGAGGCGTAACCGCTTTTTGAATTTCAGATTTTAGGCACTCCTTTATGAGTGCTTCTAATTCCTCCCTTGAAATGGGAACGAATATTATTTTTTGTATACCGTTCATGTTCTTTAATTTATGCTGTAATTAATTCTTTCTTCTGCCAATGCTTTTCCACAAGTGTTGCATTCTCTTCGGCTGTTGCTTTGAGATATTGCAGGAATACTCGCTCGGATTTGTGCGCGGTTAATTTCATAATCGTAAGTGAGCTAACGCCATCCTTGTAAAGATTTGTGGCAAAGGATCTGCGAGCTGTATGCACTGTGACCAATTCATACTTTTTCCTGTTTGTGGTAATCAGTCGTCCTCCTCTTGTAATGTTTGTTTGAATAACCTCGTGTAAATTATCAACCAATTTTGAAACGTCCTTCAAATACTTGTTCATTTTCACATTAGATATAGATGGCGGCAATGAATTGGGGAACATTGAATATCGGCTCATAATTTCCTTTACCATTCGGTGCATTGGGAGAACTACAATCTGCCCCGTTTTCTGTGTCTTGATTTCAATTTTATCTCCCTTAATATTTTCGGGTAATATATTGGTAAGGTCGCTAAACCTCAGGCCAGTCCAACAGCCCACTATAAATAAATCTCTCACCCTTTCAAGTTTTTTATTCGCCGATAAATCCAAGCTGATAAGTTCTTCCAATTCTTTTTCGTTTAAGTAAATGCTGAATGTTTGCTCGGATAAAACTCTAAACCGTTTGTTTCTAAACATCAAATTCGTGTTCAGTTCCTTGTCAGTCGCTTCATTTAGGAACATCTTTAAAGTCTTTGTGTACCTGCCAACCGAGTTGTTGCAGAGTTGTTTTTCTCGGCTGAGAAACTCAATCCAGTTGTCGTAAAATTCTAAGTCAATCGTGGCAAAGTCTATTTTTTTATTATAATACCTTTCAAACTCTTTTAATCTTACTTGTGTGTTTTTATAAATCCGGATAGTTCCTTTTGCTAGCTTCTTTCCTGTATCTCTGTTAAACCTGTTTTTCTCCGATTCTTCGATAAACGTTTTTACAAACTCGAAAAAATTTAAACTCTTCTTTAATGGAACGTGCCTAAGTTTATTATCCAGTAGTTCTTTCAATTCCTGCGGCTCTGGTGATTTGTGGTTGTCGTTTATGAATTGTCGAAATGCGGATCGAGCCGTCGATTCAAAGTAGTCAAGTCTCGTATTGAACTCCGGGTGGCCGACGTATGAAGATTTAACTCTTTGAAAGTTCCTTTTACTTTTATCATCTTCAAAAAACTGCGGGTGAACTTTTTCACCTGTGGAATACTTCAGCATTTTGTTGTCCCATCGGATTATCAGATTAATGGGGGTTTCGCCCATACTCTTTTTATGCTTCAAGTTAAAATTGTAGTTTGCCATATTTTGTGTTTCTTAAAGACTTGCTATCACCAGCCGGACCATTTTTTTGCTTCATGACAAACTGGCAAGGAACAGGCGCTTTTTTAACAAAAAAGCCCGAATCGGGCTTAAATAAAGGTTGAAAAATAAATTTATGGTAGGGTTCGGTCAAGGGGTCAGTATATTTTTCCCTTACCTCCCTGGAGAATTGTAATCGCTCTGAGGGCAATCTGACACCTCTAAAAATGGGAGAAAAAGCTCGGGAAAGCTCAAGTAACTTAGGGAAAATGTTCAGCGTTTCCAGCGGGATCACATGAATAGGTAAAAGCCTCGCAATTGCGGGGCTTTTTTATTAATCATTCTGTATACCCGATAAATAGCCTGCGATTGCGAATTTTATTTCGCTATAAGTAATATCCTCGCTTAATGCGTTTTTTATTTCAGATAACTTAAAGGAATTCAATGATTTAGCAACATTGATAACTTCTTCAAATACCTCTTCAGCCACAAAGGCAGTGTAATTTAGATGTCCAGTGGCAACATATTGAACCAAATGCCCTTCAATGGTATTAATTGTCATTCGTCTTTTCTTAGCAATTGCCGCTACGTCTGAGCCTTCCACAAACATGGTAAATGTAAGTTCCTTTGAAGGTATTTTAGCAGGTGCTTCGTCTATTACTTCCGTTTCTTCAGCCATTTTCTTCTTTTTACCTGTTTTACCCTTCACTTTTTCTTCATCCGCATCACGAATTAAGCAGTCCCTTAATTTTTCCTGCCTCAAATTCAAGCCCGGTAACTGACGCATTTCGGTTTTTGATAACTCACGTGAATTTAACAGCGCATCAAGAAATATAGCCGACTTATGAAGCTGTATTTTTTTGTTATGTAACACTGATTCTATTTCGAGCAACTCTTCTATGTAAACGTTGTTTCTTTTCAATTGCTTAAGCTCTTTTATTTTTTCAAAAATTGAATCAGTTAATGAATTTAACTGGGGAATAAAATATCCCATAGCTGCATTGATACGCTGTTCCAATAACTCATAATTAATTTCTTGCGCATTCATTATGCCATGAATCTGATTCATGAATTTTTCGCCGTTTATCTTCAAAGTTTCAACCAACGCCTTCTGCTCATTCACCCACGCCACATTTTTATACTTGCCAGATTTTTTCTTCTCCGAATTATAGGAGAGTACATGTTCAGATAGTTTATTATTCACCTCGTAAAAATCATAACCTAAAAGCAATGAATCGAATAAATAGCGGACTTGCTCGTGCTTAATTTGTTGGGCTAAATCAACTGTGGTTGATTTTAAGTTTGAAAATTCAGTGACATGCTGATCAGGTTCAATGCTGCGGTATTTGATTGGCGCATTCAGTAACAATCCATCAAGGGAACGCAGTCTGGATAAGGCAACATAAGCCTGACCCGGCGCAAAAACATCGCCAATGTCAATGATTGCTTTATCAAACGTTAAACCCTGGCTTTTATGAACCGTAATGGCCCAGGCGAGCTTAATAGGAAATTGCTCAAAGGTTCCCACTTCTATTTCCTCAATTTCGTTTGTAGATTCATTTAAAACAAATTTTAAGTTCCTCCAAACGTACTTTTCGACAGAAACAGGTTTTTCTGATTCGTTAAATTTTACATGAATTTGGGTTTCACTTAACGAACTAATTACTGCAATTTTCCCATTAAAAAAACGTTGTGCCCCGCTTGGGTCATTTTTTACAAACATGATTTGCGCACCAACTTTCAATTCCAGATTATATTCTATTGGATAAACATTCTCATTAAATTCGCCTGTAACTTTGGCGCCATAATAAAATGATTTGGCATCAAGGTTTTGTAAATATTCGCGATTGATTTTTTCTGCCTTAGCATTATGAGTAGTTAATGTTATGTAATTTTGTTCAGGTCCTGCTGTAAATCCAGCCTTATAAAACGAGTTTAATAATATCAGATCGGCATTAGTGACTTTATTTGTTCTTAAATTATTGAGCAAATTAATAAACACCGCGTCATTTTGCCTGTAAATTTTTTCCAATTCAACATAAAGCGGCGGATCAGATTTCAGTACAACTGAATCAAAGAAATAAATGCTTTTATAATAAGTTTTTAAAACATGCCACTCTTCATCTTTTACCACAGGTGGTAGCTGCAATAAATCACCAATAAACAACATTTGTACGCCACCGAAAGGCTTCTGATGATGTTTTCTAACGCTTTTTAATATAGCGTCAATTGCATCAAGGATATCTGCCCGCAGCATACTCACTTCATCAATAATCAATAAATCAAGTGATCTCAATAAAGCGCGCTTATTGGCATTTAACTGCAAACTCTTTAGCAAAGATTGAGGATTGTTTAACTTAAGATAAGAATTACTGATAACTGAAGAATCGTTTTTAGGTATAAAACTGCCAAATGGCAATTGGAACAAGGAGTGTAAGGTTATTCCACCTGCATTAATGGCCGCGATACCTGTTGGAGCTGCCACAATGCAATTTTTGTGTGTATTCTCAACAATTTGCTTTAAAAAGGTAGTTTTACCTGTACCGGCTTTACCTGTCAGAAAAATATTTTTTCCGGTTTGATTTATCAACCTAGCAGCTAATTCTGCAGGATTCGATTCTTGCCCTTCAATCATAATTGCAAATTTATCAAATACAAATTCACAAATACAAAATGTATTTTATAAATTATATCATTATATTCTTGAAATATTTTATTCCGTCCGAATCAATCTTAACAATGCGCTAAATTCAACCGGCTTCGTTAGCACAATGCAGTTTTCTATTGACTTGACACTATTTAAAGTAGTTTCATACGAATTACCTGTGGTGAATATGATAAGTGACTTGTTACCTAAAGCTCGGATACTTTTGCCGGCTTCAATACCAGATGACTTGTTCTTTAAGTAAACATCCAGAATAATAATATCCGGATTAAAAATTTGACTTTGATTTACCGCGTCACTTTCAGCCACCACATTATTTACAATATATCCTTCCTTTTCCAGCTGCATTCTCAGCACCTTGGCAATCAACAATTCATCTTCAGCAATAAGTACTTTCTTATTTGTCTTCATTGAGAGGAATAATAATTTTATATTTTGGAGGTGAATGACTAATGAGCTCTATAGAACCATTCAATTGATTGGCGAATGTGTGAATTAAAGTCAAACCAGTGGTGTTAGAATTATTGAAATCAATTTCTGCAGGAAATATGCCTTTACAATCACAATAATCAATTACCAGGCTGTTATTATTATTCCTTAACACGATCTCAGTTTTGCCTTCACATGCATCCTTGTAAGAATGCTTGAATGAATTTAACATTATCTCGTTCAGCATTAAACCTAAAGGCATTGCTGTTGTAAGCTCTATTTTACATTCCTCTCCGTTTAAATCTAAATGTATATTATCATTTATCTTTAAATTACTGAACAACTCGGAGATATACTGATTCAAATTTATATACTCAAATGATTCATTACGGTAAAGCATTTCATGAATCAAAGCAGTGGACTTAATTCGTTTACGGCTTAAACTTAAAGCATTTTTAGCTTCTGCATTACTAATATTCAGTTCCTGCAACTGCAATAAGCTCGAAACAATAGCTAGGTTGTTTTTTATTCTATGATGAATCTCTGATAACAATACTTCCTTTTCACGTAAGGCCGCCTTCATTTTAGATTCTGTTTTTACCCGTTCAGTTATATCTTTAGAAAAAATGCTTATTCCACTGACTTTTCTATGATTATCGAAAATAGGATGGAAACTGGTTTCATTATAAACCATTGTTCCGGAAACCGTATTATAATTTTCAATATCATATACAGTTTCACTATTCTCTACTCTTTTATAAATTGATTTCAAGTGTTCATGCTTAGTCGGGTCGATGAATTGTAATACCGACATTCCAATTTTCATTTCAATGTTATAACCACCTTTAACGAGATTAAAGAAAGTTTCATTGAACTCGGTTAAATTATAATCTAAATCCAAGGAGCAGATAATATCATTAGTATTATTGATTATAGCTTTCAGTTTTTCGCCTTTATTAAAACTCTCTATTTCTTTAAGTTTCTGCGAGGTAATATCCTCAGCAAGCAACATGATACTGGATGTTTTGCCTTGAGCCTCCTCTAAAACCGTGAAGTGGGTACGGTACCATGATTTTAATTCAGAATTCCCGGCACCATGGCCTTCAATTTCCAAAACCGGATTGTTTTTTTTATCTTTTACTTCAACAAGTTTTTCTTTGTACAAATCAATATATTCGGGTTGTAAAAAATCAAAAACAATTTTGCCAATGACGTCTTCAAGGGTATATCCCGGCTTTAAATGATTGATGTATTGTAATCTGTAATCGTTAGCATCAATAACCATTAAAATATGCGGAATAGTTTCGGCTAGCTTTTTAAAATAAGCGTCGCCTATCACATTTCTTATTCCACTCATAAAATTACTATCTATTGACTCCTTCAAATTTTGTCTTTTACCAAATATATTAAAAAAATTATTAAATGCAATTAAAACACCAAATATTTTAGTAAGATTGCAGGTACATTGCCTCATACAACACATGCAGCCAAACGGAGAAATTTTAATAAGTCTTACAAAAACCAAAATGCCCTTTGGCAGGTATAACAATGTTCTGCTTTGCGACTTACCCGTAAGTTACCTTGAATGGTTTTCAAGAAATGGTTTTCCTCAAGGGAAACTAGGTATGCAGCTTCAAACTATTTATGAAATTAAGTTAAACGGACTAGAGTACTTGTTAAAACCAATTAAAAAATTTTAATTATGAATTTCAACTTGTAGCTATGAGCGAAGTAACATTTAACACAATATGCTATATCTGGATTGGATTAGCATTTGCCGTTCACATCACTATGTTTTATATCACCGCTCCATTTGGCCGGCACACGTCCGATAAATGGGGGAAAAGCATAAACAACAAAGCCGGATGGATAATCATGGAGATACCTTCCTTATCAATTATGATTTATTTTATGATTAACAGAATAAGTCATTTAAATAACTACTCAGTACTTTTGTTTTGTCTCTGGATACTTCATTATTTCAATCGCGTATTCATTTATCCTTTCCGCATTAAGGCCACCTCAAAAAAGATGCCAG
>Ga0154020_10005455_pt1 | contig 14990 bp, 18 predicted proteins | sample Klosneuvirus_201_FD_109709 | JGI IMG/M metagenome (GOLD analysis project Ga0154020, IMG submission 109709) | Active sludge microbial communities from wastewater, Klosterneuburg, Austria - Klosneuvirus_20160825_MG | ecosystem: Engineered > WWTP > Aerobic digester > Activated sludge | place...
CCCCCTTCCTCTCCCTCCCCCTCCTCCTCCTCCTGACCCCTCCTCTGACCCCCTTTTTTCTAATATTTCTTGTTCATCTAATGTGACATTTAATTGATGTAGTTATACTTGGTCATTCGTTTGACTAACTTGTTCTCGGAGTACGCTGCCCTCATCTACCTCCGGTACAAGATGCCCGATCACCCTCGGTACCATCCTCGTCCTCATATCCTCCTATTTCTCCTCTTTCTTGTCTCCCTCCTTCTCTCTATTCTTGTGATTGTGTAGGCCATGGAAGGTTCCATTCGGTAATTTTGGCGCGTGGATGCTCGTCGTCCCTTCGATCATCATCGCCTCCTTTGCTATGTACACGGCCGATACTGAGGTAACACCGCCTTTACATCTTTTTTCCCTCTCATTTTCTCTTCCTCTTCTCATCTTTTTCTCTCCTCCTCCTCGTCATAGTCATCTTTGTCATCGTAATCTCTCTCACGCTCTTCGTTCTTGTCTTTCTCACCATTCTTTTCTCAGGTGCTGATCAGCGGGAGCGCCGCTATGGGAGCTGTAATCATTGCCGGTGTCATCTACGGCCTCTACCTCCGCTACTGGGCGAGCGAGGAGGTGAAAGCCGAGATCGCCAAGATGATGGAGTAGAAAAGAGAAGTGGAAATGAGATAGTGAAAAGAGGAAGGGGAATCTGTTTTCATTCCTTCCTATATTGGACAATTGTACAACATCAATCGCAATCCCTCTCTTACTGACATATATACTATTGAAAACTGACATGATGCTATGTGATTTTGATGGCTCGATCATTTGAAGAGCAATAAAATCGTAAGTAATTCTTGAAGGAAAATGGAGGCGAAGACAAAGGAGTTAGACCTCATAGAAGGTAGATAAATTGCTAGGCCAACACTTAGACTCACGAAACTATTAGGATTACTGTCCGCCCGAGAGCGCCGCGAACATAGAGTTCACATCGACAGCGCCACCGCCGCCACGACCGCCACGAGGAGCACCGCGACCACGCACCGCTGAACCGCGCACCGCACCACCGCGACCTCCACGAGCAGCACCGGCAGTCGCTCCACCATCACCACCCGCCTCGCCACCCGCCGCCGCAGCAGCCGCCGCAGCCGCAGCTGCCATAGCGGCCGCAGCGGGGTTAGTCGCAGGGGAGGAAGGAGCGGCATCAGCAGGCTTGCCCTCGCCAGACACAGCAGGGGCGGCCTTCTTCACCTTCTCCTCCTCGCTCGATGAGTCGCTCGAGCTGTCGTCATCGTCCTCCTTCTTGGCGGGCTTCTTGGCCTCGACCTTGGGGGCGGCCGCGGCAGGCTTGGACTCGCGGGCAATCTTGGCCTCCTCCCTCTTTCGAAGCTTCTCCGCCTTCTCGCGGTTCTGGACAATCTTGTCTGAGGTCGAATGGACCGTGTGAACGAGGTTCTTCCAGACGCCAAAGAACTCCTCTGGGCCCATCTTCTCGGGGTCCTCGCCATAGCTCACTACGAGCGTCTTGTAGGCGTTGGTGACATCAGTGAGCTCCTTGTCGAGCTCCTCGATCTGCGCATTGGCCTTGGCGGAGAACGCCTGGAAGACCGATCCAAACTTGTCCGTGTCGTCAGCGGACTCAATCGTCGGCGCCACCTTCTTCACGTTCTCCCAGTCCTTGACGAGCTTGCGCACCTCGGCAGTAAAGGTCTCGAGGGAGACGCGAGCACCAGCGTCAACAAGGTCGAGCTCAGACTTGGCGTACTGGACGAGCGCGGGCTTCTTGTCGAGAAGCATCTCGACAATGACGTCCACGACAGTGCCCTTATTGTCAGCGGTCTTGGTGTCCTGGATCTTGGCGAGGGTCTCGAAGCCGAAGCCGAGAGCGGCACCGAGACGACGATTGCCGGCGTTAAGGAAGTTACCAACGTGCAGCAAGATCTCGAGGAAGGCCTTGATGTTGGGGTTGGTCTTGACAAAGGTGACAATCTGCGAGAGCGCAGTGATGTCGGGCTTGAGCTCCTGCAACTTGGTCTCAAACTGCGAGAAGAACTTGAAGCACTGGAGGCGATCGCTGAGCTGAGCGACCTGGCCGAGCTGCCAGGCAAACTGCTCTGCAGTGCCCATGGTGCTGAGCTCATTGCCGCCCTCGAGGTAGTCCTTCATCTGCGTGAGGTCCTCCTCTGTCGGCACATAAGTGATGAGCGCGTTCACTGCCGTGCTGTCGAGCACGGCGCTATCCGCGTTGCGCGCGGCCTTGATCACGCCATCGCTGCCGACGCTCTTGTAGCGCGACAACCAAATGTTCTGCAGAAGAAGGCTAAGTTGATTGTCCATCAACGACATCCGAGAGGAGCAAAGAAGGTACCAAATTCTGCGAGATCTTGGGGTCGAGGCAAGTGAAGACGGAGGGGCCCTTCTTCTTGGTCTTGTCCTCCTCTTTCTTTACAACGACCTTCGCGGCAAACTTCTCCTCGATATCATTGTAGTCGAGCTCGAGGCCATCGATCGAAAGCTTCTCTCCGAACCCCTCGAACACAGTACCCGAGACCTAAAACACGCCCACATGAGCCGCCGGAGAGACAACGCGAGAAAATGGCGGAGAAGGAAAAGAGGACCTTAGGGTTGGGCAACTTCTTCCAGTTGAATGCCTTGACCTGACCCTTGGGAGCCTTGTCGCCACCAGGAGCTGGCTTGGCGGGCGCAGCGGGGGCCATTGGGGCACCAGGAGGACCAGGAGGGCCACGCATACCAGGAGGACCAGGAGGGCCAGGGGGGCCAGGAGGACCAGGCGGACCACGCATACCAGGGGGAGGAGGAGGACCGCCCATACCAGGAGGAGGAGGAGGGCCACCCATGCCAGGAGGAGGAGGAGGTCCACCCATGCCAGGGGGAGGAGGAGGACCACCGCCCATGGGAGGAGGAGGAGGCGGGGGACCACCAGAGCCGGGAGGGGGAGGAGGACCAGGAGGACCACCTGAAAAGAGAGATTAATATACAGAGAGGTAACAACATAGTGGATGAAAGAAACCGCACGGAGGCCAGATCCAGGGGGAGGAGGGGGACCACCACCCATGGGAGGAGGTGGAGGAGGACCACCCATCATGGGAGGAGGCGGAGGAGGGCCGCCCATCATGGGAGGAGGAGGAGGGGCACCTCCCATCGGAGGAGGAGGGGGAGGAGGTCCGCCCATCATCGGAGGAGGCGGGGGGGCGCCGCCCATCGGAGGAGGGGGAGGAGCTACGATCGAGAAGATGAGCGCGGAAGCTCACTGTATGGCAAAGAGAGTGAATGCGTACGACCACCCAACATGGGAGGAGGAGGCGGCGCGCCAGCGGCAGGAGCAGCGTCAAGCTTGGCCTTGACGTCGGCGAGCTGTGACTTGGTGGTCTTCAGCTGAGCCTCGAGGGCGCGGATCTTCTCTTGGGCGTCGGTGAGGGCAGCCTCACCGACAGCTCCAGCAGCCGCGCCGACGGAACCCTTGCCACCTGAGACCTCCAGCTGGGTCTGGAGGTCTTTGATCTGTTTCTTCTGCGAGTCAACGAGCTGCTTGAGCTCGGCGCTGTCATCGTCACCGCGTTCACGGGAAGCACGGAGGCCCTCGAGCTCGGCAGCTCGGTCGCTCTTGGAGGAGTTCTTCAGCTGAAGCTCAAGCTGCTGGATCTCCTCGTCCTGGAACTTGATGCGCTTCTTGCTTTCATCAAGGAAGGTCTGCTGCTCGGAGCTCTTCGCCTCGAGATCCTTTCGACGACGTTCCTCGAGCTCCAAGCGAACATTGAGGTCGCCATTGTCCTTCTCCTTTTGAGAGACTTGCTCGGCGAGGATGCGGATACGCTCCTGGACCTTGTCCTCGGACATCTCGGCAATCTTCTCCTCGAGCTCCTTGATCTTGGTCTCGAGCTGCTCTTTCACCTCCTCGGAGACATTGTTCTCGTTCTGTGTCTCGCCACGGAAGCGCTGAATGATGAGCGTGCTGTTGAGGGCGTCGAGGAAGGGCTGCAGAGGGATGCGCTCGGCCTTGTTGGGGCTGTTTGGATCACCGAGGAGCTCAAACTGCGACGGCAAGCTCGCTTGATGGGCGATGCGCTGCAAGAGACGCCACTGCGCCTGACCCATCGGCGTGTCAGCGCGGATGGCAAGCAGGTCGGCAAGCAACGCCTTGAGGGGACCAGTGAAGGAGTGACGCTTCACATGGGAGAGAACAACGCGCCAGACGGCCTCGATGTTGTCCAAGTCGGGCACAATGCCGTTCTCCTCGCGGACGTGCTCGTAGCGTTGCTCGAGGACCTCCTGGTCAGTTTCGCGCTCAGCCTCGTAGATCTCTGCAAGGAATAGGTGATGAGATCGACAAGCAGGAAGAACGTCAAAGTAAGCGATGTACCAATCTGAGCATCGATGAGCTCGGCCTCCTCATCCTCAAACTTGCCGAGACGATGAAGGGCATCACCAAGTCCGTGCTCGTCGAGTTCGGTGCGGAGAGTGTTGCGAGTGTCCCAATCGTTGGAGCCATTCACCAACGCGTTCAAGAAGGAGAGCGCAGTGAAGAGCAACGACCTGTTATCGCTCGTGTTGAGGAGGTCGACAAAATTGGCGAAACGGTGGGGCTCGCCGCGGGTCTGCTGGTGCGCATTGGCGGCCTCGACAATCTTGATGTGCGAGGGACCATCGAGAGCAATGGAGATGAGCAAGTTGAAGGCAGCGATCTTGGTCTTGCTGTTTACCTCCTTCTCGTTGGCGGAGGTGACAAGGAGCATCGACTCAACGACACGCTCCGTAGCGAGGGCGACCTCGTAGCCCTTGTTGTGCTTTAAGAGCTTGGCATAGGCCTTAAGGAGGTAGCGCACGAGGCGCTTCTCCTCTTTAACGAGCTTGGGTCGAGTAACAAGATCAACCAGAGCCTTGGAAAGGGCGATGACGCCCTTGAGCTCAGCAAACTCCTGGATCCACTTGGTCGAGTCGAGGTAAGAGGTGAGCGACTTGACGATGGAGACAGTCAACGCCTTGACATCTTGAACCTTGAGGGCCCACACCTGCGCGCGCTTCTCGAGATCGCCGGAGCCAGGATGCTTGGAGTGAGAGCGCTCGATCCTCTTGGAAGTCGCCTTCTCGAGCTGCGCCGAGGTGGGCGAGAGGAGAGGCGACAAGGGATCGATCGAGGTAATGACGAGCTCGAGCGTGGCCGCTCCACCCAAATCAACCTGAATAGAATGCTGGATTAGCCGAAAACATGTCAGGAGAAAGAGGAAGAAGCGAGTACAGTAACGTTCTTGGGCTGGTCAATGACGAGGTCGAGCGACTTCAACGAAGCGATGGCGCCAGTGCCAACAGGGCCTTCGTTCTCGATCAGAGCTAAGAGGAAAAGACGTTGAGTGCCGTGGGAGGGATGCGAGAAGGGTGGACGCACCGAACTCAATGGGAACCTCTTCGTTGGAAATGTAGAACTCGAGGCTCTCTGCAATAAAAAGAATATCAGATAACTTCGCAGCCGGAGGCGACGAGAGGGTCGACAAGGCGCACCTCCCCATTGCGGCGTGCTCGTCGCCTCCTTGCGATCGCTGTGGGCCGTCGTCGACTTGGCAACGACCGCTCCAGAGTTCGAAATTTCAACTTTGACTTTGCGAACTGAAAAGGGGAGGGTTTAGCTCAGAGGCGACGCAACCAAGGGGCACGGGAGCGAGCTCATCGGCCGCCAACCGCAGTACCAAGATTGCCCCCACCGCGCCAGAACAACCACAATAGCAGAATATAATTATTCAGAAGAAGAGGAGGGTCAAGATCGTCAGCGAAACAGAGAAACCAATTGAGGGGGACGCTGTTCAGCAAACTTCGAACGAAGCAAGAACCTCATCCCAGATCGCCCTAGGCACGTCGAAAATAATAAATATATTAAAATATAATATATGAGGAAGCAGCGGCGAGGGAATGGGAGCGAGGGACGGGTTAGGGGGCGCAACGCACTTTTCTTTCCACTCGTCACCGTTGCCTTGTCGATGCGAACCTGCAAACGCGCAGGATTCGCCGCGGACGCCATGCTAGCACAAGGTCAACACGGCGATAGAGAACTCGACGTGGCCGCACCGGCGAGGCAAAGGACTGAGTGGCTGCCAGCCGTGGCCGGCTGCGAGTCCTAGGAGCGGGCAGAAAGGATGACATAAACCGCGGAAGAGCACCCAATGCGGAAGTGCCAGTCCTTGCCTCCTTTTTTGACTATATTTTGACAAGTAATCGGCGAGGAGGAGATGGAATGATGCGGCTTTATTAAACAAACAAGATGAACAAGATATCAACGGGGGGAAAGGGCTCAGTCCGAGTCGCTCGAGGATTCCTTCTTTTGCTTCTTCATAGGGGCCGCTTTCTTTGTTGGCTTCTCCTCCTCCTCCTCCCCCTCGCTGCTCTCTTCGACCTTCTCCTCGCGTTTACGCTTCTTCTGAAGAACAAAGTCGCTCGCCTTCTTCTCCGAATTGACTTGTGAAGCCGAGGCGCTCTGAGCCTTGTGAAGGGAGAGTCAAATAGTCATAGAGAAGAAGTGATCAACAAAGAGCGAACCTTGAGTTTTTTGACGGTCTCCTCGAGATTCACATCATCTAGCTTAGCCTTCTTCACCGAGCCCTTGTCAGACTTCTCCTTAGGCGCGACAAATCCCTTGGCCTTCTCCTCCTTCTTCTCCTGCATCTTCTGCGCCTGCTTCTCCGCCTTCTCTTTGCGCTTCTTCTCAGCGCGCTCCTTCTCTTTCAAGAAATACTCACCAGTCTCAATTTCCAAATCGACCTTTCGTGGAGTCTGTGCAGGGGGGAAGACCGCGCGCTCCTTCTTCTCGATTGTGACTTTTTTGCGCTTCACGTTTGACTTTTTGAACTTTGGCAGGAAGCGGTCCCAGTTCTCAGTGGCCATGGCAGGGTCCTTGGCAAGCTCACGCTTAATCATGAGCGTCTTGATGTTGTAGATGGGGTGGATATTGTGCATACACTCCTCGACGACCTTGCGCACTTGCTTCAGGCCAGCATGCTGCCCCATCGAGGCCACGGTGTTACCTTGGACCTAGAGGAAGCAATCGATCAGTAAATCGTTGAAATATGAAAGATTTGGGAAAGGAAAATAGGATACCATGACATAACAATTGGTAAGGAGCTCAATGGCCTTGAGGGTCTGTCCATTCGGACCAATCAATCGCTGTCTCCGCTTCACAAAGCGCTCCTAGATCACAAACAAGTCCAATATTAGCATTAAACACGATGAGGACACGAATGTCACGTAAAAGAAGGGGAGCAAAAAATGATAGCTCATTCAAGGACGGTTGTCTTCAACGGAAACCTCTGACTAGTCAGACTTATTTTAATAAAATCATCGCTACCAAACGAAGCGCGAACAGAGATCGAAACACCAACGAGAAAGAGATCGTACTTTGTTGCGGACGAGGGAACCAATCTTGATGATGTCACACGCCATGCCATCCGTGAAGATCTTCACCGCTTGCTGCACAGGGACCGAACGGGACAGAAGCTTAATGAAATCGCGTGCTAAAAACAACACAAAGCGATCAAAATACGACAAAGGTAAGGTCATTCAAGACAAAGAGCCGTACCAGACATGATGGCCCAAGGATCCCATGTGCGGCGAGTCGTTTTGACAGTCATTGAGCCCTCTCGCAAATTCAACTCACACGTGATTCCGTATTTGTTCAGCTCCTTGGTGACCTGAGCGAGAGGAAACACTCTAAGACCACGCGTCGAAAGAAAGAGACACTGGCAAGTTCTTGAATAATGTGATGGGGGAAATAGATGAAACGTGATAAATCAGATGAAAGAAAGGACTGGCAACGTACAAGAGGCCAGACCTCACGGAGGTACTTCTCGCGGTAGCGTGGAAACAAGGTGGCGAAGGAGCTCTCCTCGAGCAAGGGATTGGCCATGTCGCCCTTGTTGAACGCATCTTGCTTCCAATGGTCAATATTCTCGTTATCCCACGCTATGAGAAAGGAGGGAATGAGACGAGGAGAAGAAGGGCGACGAGCCACGACAAGGGCGTCGAGGTCGACGGGGAACCCACAACAATGCGAATGAGATGACAAAAAAAGGCCCTGAGCACAGAAACTTACATATTATGTGAAATATTAAAATATTGTAGATCAAGTCTTGCTCGGAGGGGAAGAGGCGACGAAGACGGAAAAGTCGCGCGTAGGCATTTTCGCGTGGAAACGGAATCGACGAGCCCCCGTCATAACGATCGCAAGAAATCCACAGATTACGAAAACCCCAACACCATTCACAGGGTAAAAAACAATGAGGGTAATCTTGCAGAGGAAGAGGGCTCGTCATGGAAAAAAGAGGAAAGGTCAGGGCGAGTGAGGCGAGGGAGCGAGGTTTAGAATCCCTAAGGTCGTCAGAGCCGCTCCCACTCTGTCTGACGACAGATTAATAATCAAAATAATATCAAATAACTTCAAAGAGTCGATGGCAGGGTGAGAGGATGCAGTGTAAGAGGCCGTACGCTTATCTTTGCGGTAGCGACCCTTCTTCCCTTGCTGGGGCTGAGCGGTGCCCTCCTCTTGGCCTTGTTGCTCAGGTGCCTCCACCTTCTTCTCCTCCTCTGACATTACGATGAACTCCAAAAAGAAATGGCAGGGATTCGAATCACTCATTCGATCATTTCGATGGCTGCCTCACTTGTATAGAGCAGGTCGACGTGCAGCGCCGACGGTTCGCGGAGGCCACGGAGACATGACGGACTCAGTCAACTTAAATACGCGGTCATGACATCATTGAGAATTTACGACTGCTTGTGTCCGTTGGATATCCAAGAGTCGAATTTGTTATTCACGTTTCAAACTTCAATATAAATGGGAATCTCGAAAAAGCGGCAAGAATGTTGTTGCGCCAATGTAAGTGGTTTGACGTGGGGACCGACGGCAATGCCTTTGTAACCAACGTCAGTAGTCAGTTCTTTATTGTGATAAGCAATACACAACTCGCGTTTGCTGTCTAGCATAGCCTATCGTTACAAATTGGTGGACTACACCGGTTGATCTCCCGGAGTGCACTGACCCCACTCACTGACTACCGGGACCGCTATCCGCAACAAAACGAGGTCACTAAAGTAGTTTTCTCAACAAAATTACAGGCATGGTTTTCTCGCGGACGAGTGGGTGTTGGAGCACTCCTTCGGCGACAAATCCGGCCGACTCGTACATATGTGCGGCAAGGAGCGATGCTTTGACCATGACCTCTGCCACTCCCTTCTCCTTCGCTACCTCTAAGAGCTTCTCTTCAAAAAAAATACGGCGTTCAGAGGACAGACGAAACCGTTGGGAATTCTCAGACTCGTACGAAGCATCGCTTTCGCAAGACCTTTTCGGGCAAAGAGCGGATTGGAGTGCAGCGAAGCAATCTCTGCGACCTTCCTATCCGACTTGGTCGAGTCAATCGTGAGTAGTCCCATACCCGAGATAAATCTTCGTCTGTCCACTTCAACCTCTGATACAAAGAAATCCGACTAGATAAAACGAAAAAAGACATTATTGTCACTCTTGCAGAGCGCGGAAACTCCTAGTGCGGAAACTCAATAGCACAACAACAGTGCGTGGACCTTGAGCCAGTTGGAGAATCGCTGCGGGTCATTTTTGTATGCTCCTCGAACTTTCTCTGCCCAGGCATCCACAATGTCGGCATCATACCTGAAGAAATATTAAGAATAAGATCGATGAAACTCCGAAATATATTCATATGATGAGAAGAAAATGAACAGACAAGTTGCCAATGACAGTCATTCGAACCTTTCTTTTCCTAGAGATTCGACTGCAGCGATGTGCATCGATGCCACGGCCTCTGGAAAATGGATTTATTAATACAATGTATCTGTATTGAAATTCAAACACCGATTCGATGGAAATATGGCTGAGCAGGACAGTCGGCGAGACCAGGACGACGCCGAGCTCGAGGCGGAGATATGCGAAGAGCCTCCACCGCCCGACACAGTGTCCTCAAAATATAGCAATCCACGGCCTGTCTGCTCATCAGTAACAAGTTTTAATTAATAAAGTGCCCATAAGTGCGAGGCCAGGGCAAAGGTCAAAGAAATAGCAGGAAGGACCTTTGTCGTCGGCGAGCGCTCGTCGGATTGCATAGGCGGTCGGCGGCAGCGCCATCAATCGCACACTTCAATAAATATAATAAATATTACACCTCTATATCGATTATATAAATCCGAATCAGGGAATGATATTGTTGTACTAGCCCCGAGCACCGACAGTCGTCAGTCGATCATTGCAGTTGAAATCGACTAGGCAACGGCAACGCGGGTGATTGAATGAATAACATATATATTCTTGGCCATGATTGCAATGAAAGCAAATGGGAAAAGAGTCCAATAAATTAGTGTTGGAGCGAGGCGAGCCACGAGGTGACCGGCTTCTTGTTGCGCTTGAGGAAGGCGAGGTTGCCCCTGATCATCTCGATCGTCTGGCTCGGCGCCATCACCGCATGGGGGCTCTATAAACATTCGAATCACAACGAACACAAAAACCAAACGAACAAGGAGAAGGAATTTACGCTGTGGGTCTTGAAGAACTCCTCAACCTCAGCGAGCCAGCCCTCCGAGTTGACGTCTTGGAGCTACAAAGGGAGAACGAGGGGTTAGAGGAAGAGAATTGCGGCGAATGGAATGACAAGCGAACAGCTCTCAGGGCCTCGGTGATCATACGCTGCATCTTCTCTATGAAATCGTGGTTCCTAAGGAAGAAAGTAAGCGAAAATCAGGCAGGATACACATTGAAGACAAGTACCAGTTGTCCTTGATGAATTGCCAAATGGCGAGGCGACCCGAGTAGCTTGTGGCACCCATCCTGAACATGTACACGGAGTCCTGCAAGCGGATCTCACCAGTTATCATGTAATCCAAGGCACTAGCACGAAGAGGTGAGACGTTATCAAACTGCCAGATGAAAGACGCGACGGTGACGAACCGACGAACGAGAGCGGGATCAAACGAGTTGGCGAGAGTCATCATCGCGCGCATGCGAATCTCGAGGTCATTCGTGGTCTTGTAGATTCCCAAAAGCTGTTCGAATACCTCCTGCAGTGTTGTGATCAATTGATTGCAAGGCGAATGCGAATAGGGGACGAGAGTACAACCCCACCGTAGCGAACTGCCGTGCGAGTGATGCAAAGCTGCAGGTCTGAGCTGACCGACTTGGGATCGGCAAGGAACTTCTGGTAGCGGCGAAGAGCCTCGTCGATCTGTGCGACAAAAATAAACAATGGAAAGGGAACGCTGGTAACAATGCGATACCGTCGGCTTGTGGCCGTAGTAAGCGAGGCGCTCCAGCATGAGTTCGCGCAAGCGCTTCGAGAGATCGGAATCACCCTCTTTAGCGTCCCAGCCAAGCGTTTCTAGAAAACAAGAATATAAGGTTTATCACGACAACAAAGTAGAAAACCGCCCAGCACCTCCGATCTTAGAATACAGCTGAACGATGAACTTGTTGAAGTTGTACTCAGCTTCGCTTCCCTTGAGCTGGCAAAAGATCTGCAACGAAGCAATCACTCGCAGTGGTATCAACCTCAATCAAAAAGAAAGCGTACATCGTTGATGTTGAAGGCAAGGTCGAACCAAACGGTGAAATGATTCTCGTTGACATAGTGTTGGGCAATCTCGAGGGCCTGCACCAACGAGATGGCACCAGAGCGAGCCAAGGCGAACGCGTCATTTTCTATGATATAGAAGTAAAGAGAGAGAACACTGGAATCCCGCAGGGAGGGAAAGGCACCAATGTTGAAGCGGTCAGCGGGAGGAATCTCGAGATTCTTGATCGCCTGGCCGAGAAGCGCGCTCATTTTAGGGGAATACGCCACCCTGAAAAAGCCGCTGACGTTCGCGTTGAACTTGACCCACCTAACATCGAAATTCATGTAAGAAGGACGGCCACGGAAAAAGAGAAAGAGAGGCGAACTCGTTCTTATCCTTGACGTCGACGTGGACAAATCCAGTGCGGTCCTTGAATTCAACATATTTAACTTTGGGGCTGCTCTTGGTGATGACACCAATGTTGATGTGCCAGATCGTGTCCTCATCCGCGCTGATCACGAAAATTACAAGGTTAACATACAAAATAGAAAGCAGAACAGAAGGGGATGCGTACGCCTCACCCGAGGAGATGAATGGGTGCTGAGTGACCTTGAACTTGCCCAGCTCGTCGGTCTCTTCAACTGAAAGCACGGGATACCCTTTCACTGAGGTCCACTTGTCCATCATCGCCGAAACGTCTTTTCCACTGACCTCGCTCAACGAATTCCACAAATCTATCAGCGATTTTAGCGACCTCGTAGCTCAGAAACGCGTCGCGAATGTGTACCCGCAGTCTTGGCATTGCCGTACTTGAATTTGCTGAGGTAGGCCGACAGACCTTTCTTAAAAGTCTCCGAGCCGAGGAAGTTCTCGACGTAGCGAATCACGGTGGCGCCTATTAGGAGAAGGTTCAGTCGGAAACACACAATAACGTAGTAATGAGCGGAGGACCCTTCATGTACGAAATGTCGTCGAAGATTTCAGTGATGTTGCGCGCAAAGGAAACGTCGACCTCAATTGGATGAGACGTCTTCCTGGCGTCCACGATGAGAGCGCGGGCGTTGTTCATGTTGAGGAACTGCATCCACATATCCCACTCCTGCAAGAAACACAAAACCTGAGAAAGGACATCAGAATCGCGGGTATCTGATAACCTACAGGATGAAAGTGGTCATCCGAGATGTATTGCACGTAGTTGGCGAAGCCTTCGTTGAGCCAAAGCTCCTTCCACCATTCCTAAGGACGATCATCACCCGACATCGGACAGAAGAGTAGAAACTGATGGACCATTGTGACGAGGTTGCCGAACCACTGGTGCGCGATCTCATGCGAAATGATACCGCAAATCTGGAACTTGAGCACTAGTGAAACAAATAATTAACACTCCCGTGGAATACAGAGAGGAGATGACGAGATACTCGCGGGGGCAATTTTGTCGTCGAAGACGAGGAGACGCTCACGGAAGGTAATGAGACCCCAGTTCTCCATAGCACCCGTGTTGAAATCGGGAATGGAAACCAAATCCTGGGCAATATACCAAATAAGAAAATCTCATAAATCCCTTCCCATTATGTGGTGAGATGCATACGAGTTTAGGAAGAGGGTAGGGGAGCTGATAGTAGCCAGAAAAGAAGTCGACCACCTTCGCGCCGTAATCAAGTGCGAAACGTCCCAGGTGCCCCTTTCCCGGCTGCGTGAAGACGCGAACAAGAATGCCCTACAACAAAAGCATCTCAGCCGTAAGATACGGAGGCGAATTGGAATCGCTCGAGTACGAGGTCGGATTTCTTTTCGATGTGCTCCATCTCAGCGCAAACGAAGGCGACCAAGTACGAGCTCATGGTGGGAGAATCAGAAAATCTAGAGCTAACATGAGCGATGGTCAATGAAACATGTCGATGCTGCGTTCGCACTTAACAGTCTTGGTGCCGTCGCTGTTCTCCACGGTCTCGATGTCGGGCATATTCGAAACCGCGGTCATTTCCTTGGGCACCGTCATCGTGATGGCCCAAACACACTTGATTCCGGGCTCATCCCAGCAAGGGAAAGCGACACGAGCATCTATGACATATTGAAAAGCTGGATAGAACGGCGACGTGGGAATCAACACGACATACCAGCGGGCTCGAACTGCGTCGTCGCCATCCACTTCGTCTTTCCGGCGTGCTCGAACTTTGAGCGGTAAAAACCAATCATCTTATCGTTCAGCGTGCCGTTGAACTCAAGCTCGAGAGAGGCCTTCGTGTCGGCCTTCACGTCGTCAGACAGAGAGATTCTGGACGAGAACAATCAGCGTCATCACGCCGAATTCAGAATGAGGCGGGCGCACTGGACGGTCTCCGCCTTGGCATCGTGCTCGATCTTCGTCGATTTCAACGTGGTTCCTTGCGATTGCACAAAAGCTTTCGTCACCTGCGCAAGGAGGAGGTGAGAGGAGTGAAGCGTCGAAAAAAAAAGCGGGAGGGCCGTCGCTGGAGGGAACGAGGACGAACGGTGATGTCGAGAGCATTCAGCTTGATCGCGTTCGTCGCTGACTTCACGTCTAAGGCATATTTACCAGTTCCTAGAGCAACATTGTCGCACTGAAATCGCACAGAAACGAGGTGAGCGCTTCCCAGAGAAATAAGGCAGAGGGCAGGCGGAAACGTGGCAGGCGGAAACACATCTCCGCCTTTGAAGAAATGACACAGACCATCCTGGGCGACGCCACCGGCATAACAAGAATCATCTGAATTATTAAATAGAAATCATAGGGAGAAAAGTGCGAACCGGTAAAGGTGAAGTCCTCAAAGTTGGGCCTCAGATGAAGCTCGACACGGGTCGGTCGAACATTCGTCGGCAGAACGAAGCGCTCTGTCGCCATGGTGCTCGGTGTGAACAAATATGATCAAGCAATTGAGTTTAAGTCATCGTCTCGAGATGATGTTGGCAGAGAGGCAACACGTCTTTTTGGAAAGCCGAAAGCACCAACGTCATCCTGGACAGTTTTTGGCCGAAGGTTTATATTGGATAGTCGCTGCATTTTGTGAGTCTACGAGACGACACGCTAGACCAATAAGTACTACTGATAGTCTGGTAGATGCCAAAGTTTAGGAAGACGGCTCAGCGAGAGCACTGGAAAAGCGCCACCAAAGCAGCGAGCACCACCAGCGCAAGCGTTGACGTGGAAGGGGGAGTCGCGGAAACTGTTACCGGCACATTACGAGTGAGGTAAAGAAGGTTGTTCGTCTTGTCGAGGGTGGCGAGGAGCGAGTTGTCAGGGAGGTACATCTTGAACTAACAGGAGATCATCACGATCCAAGATGAAACAACGGTACTACTTGGGTCGAGTAATACCTCAAACTTGTTTTGCATGCCAACCACGAGAAGGGCGCTAGCGTTGGTGACCGTGATGACGACGGTCGAGTTATCGAGGATCTTCCAGGAAGTGGCCTTCACATCAGGGACCTACGACATCGCGGAAG
>Ga0154020_10005456_pt1 | contig 14984 bp, 12 predicted proteins | sample Klosneuvirus_201_FD_109709 | JGI IMG/M metagenome (GOLD analysis project Ga0154020, IMG submission 109709) | Active sludge microbial communities from wastewater, Klosterneuburg, Austria - Klosneuvirus_20160825_MG | ecosystem: Engineered > WWTP > Aerobic digester > Activated sludge | place...
ATCGTCACGCCCATACCCTTGAGCTGAACCCACAGCTGGTCGGTCGAAGTCCATGCGACGCCGGCGGTTTTGCTGGCGGTGTCCATCCATGACTTGCGGATGAAAAAGCTGAGCAGCAACACACCCAGGCCGCTGCCGACGCCGTGGATGCCGAAGCAGTCGAGGCTGTCGTCGTATTTGAGGCGGTTCTTAAGTTCTAGGGCATAGAAGCAGACGACGGTTGAAGCGGCACCGAGTATCAGCGCCCCATTCGGTTGCACTACGCCGGCGGCGGGGGTGATGACCACGAGGCCGGCGAGAATGCCTGAGACAAAACCGAGTGATGTCACCTTGCGGAATTTAATCGCTTCGATGAGCATCCACATCGTGGCGCCGGAGGCCGCCGAGATCTGCGTCATCGTCAGCGCGCGGGCAGTGTCTAGGCCGCTCTGCACGGTTGAACCCGCGTTAAACCCAAACCATCCTACCCACAAAAGGCCTGCACCCATCAAGGTCATGACCAGATTATTGGGGTTTTGCGTGTTATGCGGAAAACCGACGCGACGGCCCAAAAAGAGCGCCATGACAAGCGCGCTCGTGCCGGCAGACACGTGGATCACGAGGCCGCCCGCGAGATCGATGACACCCGCGGCACCGGCCTTGAACAGCCAGCCATCGGGTGCCCAGATCATGTGCGCCAGCGGGCAATAGATGCCGAGAAACCACAGTACAATAAAGAGAACATAGCCCTTAAACGAGATGCGCTCGGCCATTGCGCCACTAATGAGCGCCGGCGTGATAATCGCGAATTTACCCTGGAACATCGCCAGCACGTATTCGGGTACATGGTTCGAGACAGAATCGTCGATGCCTTTCAGGAAGAAATAGTCCCAGTTCCAGCCGATGACGCCGCCGAGCACGTTTTTGCCGAACGTGAGCGAGTAGCCGACGGCGACCCAGAGGACGCCGATGATCGCCATCGCGACAAAGCTGTGCATCATCGTGCCGATAACGTTTTTGGTGCGCACGAGCCCGCCGTAAAACATGGCAAGGCCCGGTACCATCAGGAGAACTAACGCTGTAGAGATCAGCATCCACGCAGTGGTGCCGCTATCGATCTGTTGCATGCAACCTTTATGCCAAAATCATTTCTGTCTGCAAGTATAATGCCAATAGGGCGGCGGGATTTTTCAAGGGCGCCGCATGTTTCATGAGCAGGCGCCTCGCCGCTTTAGCAGCGGTTTTCGCAGAAAACCGCGAGGCTCATGAAGCATGCGGCTATCATGCGAGATTCCCAGGCTGAATCAGTGCCTGCTGGAAAATCCCGCCGCCCAATGAAACGCAGTCCAATATCAGTCCGGCAACTCCCAAACGATACCAGCAGATGTCTTGCGGAAATGCTGGTCAAACGTCTCGCGGGTGACCTCGGTCTGCCCGGCCCTGAGGCGAACGAGGTTGAAGATGCGGCCGTTGATGAATCTTTGGCGGTTGTTGTCATATTTGTCGTTGTTCAGGCGCCCGATAGACAAGGCGCTGTGCGGTGGAATTTCGATGGTGAAGGTTTCCCGCCATCGCTGCGGAATGCGGCGTTCGTGTTCATAGTCGGGGCCATCGCTCCAGGGCAAAAGGGAAAAATGGCGCGGGTCAAAAATAAGGAAGCTATCGCTGTCTTTGGAAAGTTGGATTTCGAGCGAGCGCGGTGTTGCACTGTTGTTCACCACATGAAAACGGACGATCCAGGAGCAGCCGTTTAACAGCAGTGCGCAGAAGATTATGAGGGCATTCAAAATCGCTCTGCGCCGAATCATACGGTTTGATGCTTCGTCGCGCACGCGTGTCAATCTTATTGATGCCGTTCAACAGATAATGCCGGCCATATCCGGGCTTATGCATCTGGCTGCCGATACGCAGTTCAGCCACAGGTAGGATGTCTTGCATACACTGCGACGGGCACAACAGGGCGGTTATAACCTGAGCGCCGGGGAACGGATTTTTGCCGAGTTAGCGCAACATGAGCGCCATGGGATAGTTGCGCTTGAAATCAGCCGGAACGGTGGCATTCAATAGTGAAAGCTATTTTTTGCGGGATTTCTTGAACGCTTTTTCGTAAGTAGAAATCCAGTCTTTAACGGAAACCTTTTTCACCAGTTGGCCGATCAGTTTGAGTGGTATATCCTCAGCTTTTTTGAAGCGAATGCAGCTCTTGCCCATATCGAGTTTCGCCTTTGTGTGCTTGGGCCATTCGGTCTTAAACCAGCTCAGCATTTCCGGGTCGGCATAGATACCCATATGGTACAATGCATAAAAATTTTTCTGCGCCGCGATGCTCATGAGGGGCAGTGGCAGCTTCGGGTCGCAGTGATAGCCGTCGGGATATAGCTTGTGCGGCACGACGTAGCCGATCATGCCGTAAGACATCGCCTCTTCAAAGCCCTTGGGCAGGTTCTTCTTTATCACACTGCGCAGCGCTTCGGTAGTCTCACGCCTGTCTGTAGGCAAACTTTTTACATACGCGTCGGGACTCGCGGCTTTTGAAGTCATTTTACTTTCGTCTTGCCGCGGGTTTTGCTTTTACCTTTTGGGTGGCCTTGACACTAATGACTTTGCCTTTTTTAGGAATCAGCGACATCGCGCGCTCGCTGATGGCCATGATGGTCAGCGACGGATTGACACCGATGTTTGCAGAAATCATCGAACCATCGCAGATGTACATGTTGTCATAACCGAACACGCGGTTTGAGCTATCGATAACGCCGGTTGTCGCAGAATCTCCCATGCACGATCCACCCAGAATGTGCGCGGTACTCGCAAGGCCCGTGAGCGCTTCAGTCGCCAGCGCATGCACCGCACCTTTTGTCTTGTCGGCAAACTTGTGCGCGAGTTCATGCGCCATCGGAATATCAGAAGTCGGTGCCGCACCCTGGTCGAGCGCGGTCTTCATACGCAGCCAGCCACGCGTGAGCCGCATGGTCGAATCAAGGCTCTGCATGAAGAGCATGATCTGTGTGTACTTGGCCCAATCGGGCACAACGTATGCTTTCAGATACTTCAGCGGGTGACGCAAGTACTGTCCTATGACGCGAGCGATGCGCAGAAAGAAATTAGAGCCAGAGACTGCAGGCACCATCGCGAGTCTAAAGAAGCCCGAACCTTCGGGGTAGCGCACCACTTCGAGGTGTGTGTGGTCGTCGACGTGCAGAATCGAGCCGATTGCCACGCCCTTTGCAAAATCGATGTCGCGGCGTTCAGTCGTGACACCGAGCAAACTTTCTGAGTTCGTGCGGATGCCGTAACCGAGACGATCGGATATTTTCGGCAGCGATTTTTTCTTCTTGAGCTCAAGCAAAAGTTTGATTGTGCCTAAAACCCCTCCCGCAAAAATCACTCCACCGGCGCGCACTTTTTCTTGCTTGCCGAAGAATTTGCGCGAGTTCTTGAATGTGACCTCATAGCGGTTGTCACCGTCACTGATGGGTTTTACATCGACCACTTCACGCTCGGCGAGAATTTCAGCGCCATAGCCCTGTGCGAGATACAGGTAGTTTTTATCGAGTGTGTTCTTGGCGTTATGCGTGCAGCCGAGCATGCAGCCGCCGCAATAGATACAGCCTGCGCGCTCAGGACCTTTGCCCTTGAAGAACGGGTCTTTCACGGTGATGCCAGGTTTGCCGAAGTAGACGGCCACATTGGTGTGGTTGTAGTCTTTTTCTCTGCCGAGATCCTGTGCGATCGATTTGAGCACGTCGTCGCCGTCGAAGACGCGCGGCGTCTCGGCTGCACCGATCATGCGCAGCGCGGTGGCATAGTGGGGTTTCAGTTCTTTTTCCCAGTCGGCGAGGTGCGACCAGCTGGATGATTTAAAGAATCCCTTTTTAGGCACGGGCAGTGTGTTAGCGTAAACGAGCGAGCCACCGCCGACGCCGACGCCGGAAAATATGGTGACGTGGCGAAAGATAGTCATCTTAAAGAGACCGAACATCTTGAGCGTGGGCAGCCACAGCCATTTGCGCAACTGCCAGTTTGACTTGGGAAAATCCTCGGGCTTAAACCATTTGCCCTTTTCGATTACCAGAACCTTGTAACCTTTTTCACTGAGGCGCAGTGCAGAGACCGAGCCGCCAAAGCCGGAACCAATAATCACATAATCATACTCTTTTTGCAGGGGGGCCATGCGTCAGGCGCGCAGTTTCAGTTAAGGCAGCGAGTGAAATTTAAGTTGCGCTTAGCAGGTTTTTACAAGGCTTTTCGCGGCAATTCCGCTGCGGGTCAGAATTGCGCTCAGTGCCATACAATTTGACGCCGTGTGTGAACGGCTTGTCTCGGCAGCATGGGCCTGACTCTCCGCGGCACTTATACCGCTCTCATTACACCCTTCTCCGCCGATGGCGAGAAGGTCGATTGGGCTGCGCTTAAACAGCTGGTAGAGCGCCAGATCGATGCCGGCGTCGAGGGTCTTGTTCCCTGCGGCACCACCGGCGAATCGCCGACGCTGTCGCATGACGAACACGCCGAAGTGATTGCGAAAGTGATTGAATGGGCGAAGGCGAAAAATCCGAAAACTGTGATCATTGCTGGTACCGGTTCGAACTCCACCGCCGAAGCCATCTCACTCACCAAAGCCGCCGCCGCTGCCGGTGCTGATGCAGTACTGTCGGTGAATCCTTATTATAACAAACCCGTGCAGGCAGGCCTGACGCAGCATTTTCAGAAGATTGCCGACGCATCGAAAGTGCCTGTCGTGCTCTATAATATTCCCGGGCGCTCTGCTGTTGGCATGACCGTCGATACCATTGCGACCTTGGCGAAGCATGGAAACATTGTTGCGATCAAAGAGGCGACGGGTGATTTAGGATTTATGGCGCAGGTGGTGCAGGCGACCGAGGGCAAGCTGGCTCTCGTTTCGGGAGACGACAATCTGATTGTGCCGGTGCTCTCCATTGGTGGCGTTGGAGTGATCAGCGTGATCTCGAACGTCTACCCAAAAGAAACCGGCGACATCACGCGCGACTATTTTGCCGGCCGCACGGCAGATGCACAAAAAAAATTTCTGAAACTGTTGCCGCTTTGCAAGGCAATGTTCATCGAAACCAACCCGATTCCTGTGAAATTCGCAGCAGCGCGCAAGGGCATCTGTGAAAATTCGCTGCGCCTGCCGATGACTCCGCTCGGCGCTGCTTTTGAAAGCACCGTCGCGAATGCGATGACGAATTTTGAAAAGGGACAATGATTCAGTTTGGCATCGTTGGCGCACTCGGGCGCATGGGTCGGGCGATTGCAAACCGCGCGTTGCAGAGCGGTTTTGATCTTGTAACACCCATCGAATTTGCAAAGCACCCCGATCAGGGAAAAAAATACAGCACGGTCACAGGTATGGCATTTGATGCTGAGATCGTACCGCTACAGAGTGCAAAAATCGCACAAGGCGGATTGATCGATTTTTCGCATGCGGCGACGGTGGTTGAGACTCTGCGCAAAGCGGCAGAAACTGGCGCGCCGGTGGTTGTCGGCACCACAGGGTTCACTGCAGAGCAGCGCAAAGAGCTCGAAGTGATGGGTGGGAAAATACCATTGATTATTGCTTCGAATATGGCGATTGGTGTGAATGTGCTGTTCTCACTCGTTGATCAGGCTGCCCGGGCATTGGCCGCGCATGGTTTTGACCCCGAAGTTATGGAAATACACCACAACCTCAAGAAAGACTCACCATCGGGTACGGCTGTCACTATTAAAGAAGTTTTGCGTAATGCGTATGGACTCTCAGACAATGACGTGCTCTACGGCCGCGAAGGCATGATTGGCGAACGCAAAAAAAATGAGCTCGGCGTGATGACACTGCGCGGCGGCGACGTCGTCGGCGACCACACGGTCTATTTTCTCGGGCAGGGCGAACGCATCGAAATCAAACACCAGGCGACGAACCGCGATACCTTTGCGGCGGGCGCGCTGGCGGCACTGAAATTTTTGCAGGGTAAACCTGCCGGCCTCTATTCGATGAAAGACGTGTTGGGATTAAAATAGCCGATACGGCTATTTTGAAGTGGGGCTTAAAACGGTCTTGACTATTTGTTAGTTGGCTTTAAAGTAGCCGTGTGCGCTACCTGCAGCCGCTGATCGAAAAAGACCTGCCCAGGAAGATGGTGTTTCTTGGCGGTCCGCGCCAGTGCGGCAAAACGACGCTGGCGAAGGGGTTGCTTGCGCACACGCCAGGGCGTTACCTCAACTGGGATTTTGACGAAGACCGGCAGGAAATCCTCAAGAAGCGCTGGAGCGCCAAAGATAAACTTCTGGTGTTTGACGAGCTGCATAAGTTCCCGCGCTGGAAGAACTGGATTAAGGGCAATTTCGACAAGGATCGCGACAAACACCAGTTTCTTGTCACCGGCAGCGCCAGGCTCGACGTCTATCGCCGCGGTGGGGATTCGTTGCTCGGCAGATACCACTATTGGCGACTCCATCCGTTTACGCTTTCCGAAATCCCCAAGGGAATAACTCCAAGAAATGCACTGATGCGACTCATGACTGTTGGTGGTTTTCCCGAGCCATTTCTGGATAATAACGACAATGAGGCACGGCGCTGGCGCAAAGATCGTTATGACCGTGTGCTGCGCGACGACGTGCGCGATCTTGAACCCCTCAAGGACATTCAAACCTTGTCGCTGCTGGTTGATCAGCTGCGCCGGCGCGTCGGTTCGCCCATTGTGGTGTCGAATCTCGCGGGCGAGTTGCAGGTTGCACCGCAGACAGTGAAGCACTGGCTTGAGGTGCTAGAAAGAATGTACCTGATTTTCATTGTGCAGCCATATTCTAAAAATCTACCGCGGGCCGTGCTCAAGCCGCCGAAGATTTTTTTCTTTGATAATGCCGATGTGATTGGTGACGAGGGGGCAAGGTTTGAGAACCTTGTGGCCACGCATCTCTTGAAACGCATCCAGTTTCTCGAAGACAGCCAGGGGTTTCGCTACGAGTTACGCTATGTGCGTGATAAAGAAGGCCATGAGGTGGATTTCGTCGTTCTCAAGGACGGCGTTGTGGATGAACTCATTGAGGCGAAATATGCGGATGGCGAGATCAGTCGCTCGCTGAAGTATTTTACGGAGCGGCTCAAACCACGCCGGGCGCGGCAGGTGGTTTTCGACCTGAAGCGTGAATACAGCTCCGGACAGATTCACGTAGAAAATCCGCTGACTGCATTAACTGCATTAAAACCATAGATTGTTCAGATAAAGTCGGAAAAATCTGCAAACCGAATCTGATTCTAATTTGCGATTTACACGGCCTCGGGCAGAATGTGTTCACCCTGTGGCCGGGCCGCAATAAAATAGAAAATATGACATCCGAATTTCACATCGAAGGCGGCCACAAAATCGGTGGCACCATCACCGCGCAGGGTAACAAGAACGAGGCGTTGCCGGTGCTTTGCGCTGCGCTGATGAACCCAAACGGCGTCACGATTCGCAACGTTCCGCAGATCGAAGATATCAAGAACCTGTTGAAGATTCTCGAGGCGGTGGGAGCCCAGCTTACTCTGCTCGAAGATGGCCATTCATACAAAATCAGCACGCCGCAGATCAAGCTCAGCGAACTGCCACCCGAACTTGCTTCGGGCCTCAGAGGCTCAGTGACTCTGCTCGGCCCGCTATTAGCGCGCGCGAAAAAAGTTTTTCTGCCGCGTCCCGGTGGCGATAAGATCGGCCGCCGCCGCGTCGACACGCACTTGTTGGCGCTTTCGGCGCTCGGTGCGAAAGTTGAAGTCTTCAATGACGGATATATGCTGGTGGCTGACAAACTCGTTGGCACTGCCATTTTGCTCGATGAAGCTTCTGTGACGGGCACCGAAAATGCAGTCATGGCCGCTGCGTGCGCCGAGGGCACGACGCTCATTGAAAATGCCGCGTCTGAGCCGCACGTGCAGGGCTTGTGCCGTTTTCTTGTGGCGCAGGGCGTTAAGATCGAAGGCATCGGCAGTAACATGCTGCGCATCCACGGTGTTGGTGGTTTCGAAAATCTGAAACCCGCAGACCATACGATCGGTGCCGACTACCTCGAGATCGGTTCGTTTATAGCGATGTCAGCCATGACTGGTGGCGATCTCATAATACAAAATATCAATCCGATCGATCTGCGCATGATCAAGTTTGTGTTCGAGCGCGTGGGTATCAACTGGCGCTACCAGGAACGCGGCAATGAAATTGATCTCGTGATGAAATCGCCGTATGCTCTGAAAATTCAGACCGATGTGCACGGCGAAATTCCGAAGATCGACGATGCGCCGTGGCCGATGTTTCCCGCCGACCTCATTTCGATTATTCTGACTGTCGCGACGCAGTGCACTGGCACGGTTCTCATTCATGAAAAGCTGTTTGAAAGCCGCTTGTATTTTACGGACAAACTGATGGGAATGGGCGCGCAGATTGTGCTCTGCGACCCGCACCGTGCAGTGGTAATCGGGCCATCGAAACTCTATGGTAGCCGCATGACATCGCCCGATATTCGTGCGGGTATGGCGTTGGTGATTGCGGCGCTCGCCGCCGAGGGGCAATCGGTCATTCAGAATATTTTGCAGGTCGATCGTGGCTATGAAAATATTGATGCACGCCTGAGGACTCTCGGCGCACAAATAAAGAGAGTATCTTAGTGCAACTATTTGACGAAGAAGCAGAGCAGACTCTTCTCGGCTCGATTTTGCAGTCGCCGTCCCTGTTTGAAGAAATTGCACAGGTCTTGAAACCTGAGGATTTTTATTATGAAGGTCACCGGCTCATCTACGAGGCGATCGCCTCTGAGATCGACCGCGGCGAACCACCCAATGCGATTCTGATTATCAACAGCCTCAAGAACCAGAGCCAGCTCGAGCGCGCCGGCAACCGGGCGGCGATCATGCATATCGCTTCGCTCGGTGTGCTCGTGGGTGTCAGCACGTTCGCCGAAAAAGTGCGCGAGCTTTCGCTGCGCCGCCGGCTCATCATCAACTTCCGCGAGCTCGAAAAAAAAGCCGGGGATACCGGTTTCAAACTCGAGTCAGTGCTCACCGACACGGAGGTGGCACTCTCGCATCTCGCCGATCGCTACAGCAGTTATAACATCCGCCACATCAAAGAAACCAATAAGGAATTTATTGAGTTCATCAAGAATGTGCGCAATTCAGAAGGTATCACCGGTACCGCTTCTGGCTTTCGCAAACTCGACGAAGCCACGAGCGGCTTTAAGCCGGGCCAGATGATTGTCATTGCCGCGCGCCCTGGTATGGGCAAGACGACATTCGCACTCAACATCGCACTAAATGTTGCGATGAACAAGACGCACCCGAAGGCAGTGGCGTTTTTCTCGCTCGAGATGACACGACTCGAACTGCTGCTGCGCCTTCTGTGTTCGCGCGCATTTCTCGATTCGCAGAAAGTGCAGAAAGGCCGCATCAACGACAAAGAGATGGCGCGCCTGGCGCACACGGCCAAAGAAGTTTACGAAACCGATTTTTTCATCGATGACTCAGCCGACCTGACGACCTGGGAATTCAAGCAGCGCGCGCGCCGTCTCGGCCGCACGATCAAGCAGCAAGGCAAAGAGCTTGGCCTCATTGTCATCGACTACCTGCAGCTGATGACTGACCGCGACCGTGCGTCGGATGGCCGGCAGAACGAAGTCGCGGCGATTTCGCGCGCAATCAAGCTCATCGCCAAAGACCTCGGTGTACCGATTCTCGCACTCTCTCAGATGAATCGTTCGATCGAGCAGCGTGGCAAAGATCCGCGCCCGCAGCTGTCAGACCTGCGCGAATCGGGTGCGATCGAACAGGATGCCGACATGGTGATCTTCATACACCGCGAGCACCAGGGCAAAGATGCGCCGGAAGACAAGAAGAATCTGGCGGAGATAATTATCGGCAAGAACCGTGCGGGCCCGCGGGATAGCTTTGAGCTCGCGTTTTTGTCGGATAAGAGCCTCTTTACGGACTACGAACCGGCACCAAACCCGCAGCAGTAGTTATACCCTGACATTCGTGTCATTTTTTGCAACCCTGCGCGCCAAAAACACATCTAACGTATATGCTAACAGCAAATGCCGGCGAAAGCCCGGGAAGTACGACCAGTTTTCATGCGGGACTGAGAAATGCAGTCTTCGCGTTCCTCAAAAATAACTCGCTTTCGCCGATCGACGAAAAGGGCCTGATGCGCAAGGCGATTATCAATTATGCGATGTGGTTCGCGCTCTATGCGGCTTATCTGTTCATCGGTGCAAACTATGGCTGGTATGCGCTGCTGATGGTGGTGCCGGTAGCCTTCGCCATGCTGTGTATCGTGCTTTCTGTCATGCACGACGGCAGCCACGGCGCATTCAGTAATTCCAAAATTCTCAATAATCTTGCCGCGTACAGCCTCGGTTTTGCCGGGGGCAGCAACATTCTCTGGCACCAGCTGCATGTGCGCGCGCACCATGACCACACCAATGTCATCGGGCATGATCAGGATTTCGAATCGGGCGGGCTCATTCGTCTGCACCCGGCGCAGGCTAAACATCCCGCGCATCGCTTTCAGCGCTTCTACGCCTGGTTTCTCTATATGGGACACAGCCTGCGCTGGATTTTATTCGACGACATCAAAGATTATGTTACCCATCGCTGGCCGCTCGATAAGACGCAGCGCAAAACGCTGCTGCTCGAACTTATTTTCGGCAAGGCATGGCATATCGCAAGCTACATCGTGATTCCCATGCTGGTTACGGGCAGCTGGCAGATCGCGCTCACATTCTATCTGATCCATTGGATGCTGTTGAGCGTGGCGCTGATTCTGATTTTCGCGATGGCGCACCTGACCGAGGTGCAGACGATGCCGGCAAACAAAGAAGAGGGCGACCGCGATTGGGCTCTGCACCAGATTGCCACTACCGTCGATTTCGCGACGAAAAACAAAGTTCTGTCATGGATCGTCGGCGGATTGAATTTTCAGATCGAACACCATATCTTTCCGAAAATCTCGCACACGCGTTACCATCTGATTCAGCCGATTGTCAAAGAGTATTGTAAAGAACACGGAGTCCGCTATTTTGAATATCCCACCTTTCGCGCGGTGCTTGCCGGCCATTACCGGCACCTGAAGATGCTGGGAACTTAGTTTTTCAGGAGCCGCGGCAGCTGCTTCAGAACAGCCACAGCTGTTCGCCGCTCTTGGCCATATAAAGCTGCGAGAGCTGAATACCGAGCAGGCGAATTTTCTGCGCTTTCACGTTGTCGGCGCTCACGTTCTTTTGAAATAATGACCAGCCATGCTCGAAGAGCGCCGATGCAGACCGCACCGGAACCGGCAGCGTCTGCGAACGTGTGATTGTGTGGAAATCCGCGTAGCGGATTTTTACCGTTAGTGTGCGGCCGGCAATATTGGTGCGCGCGAGGCGTTGACTGAGATCGTCGGCAATTTCGCAGAGCGCGCTTTCGACCTGTTCAACAGATTCAAGATCAGTTTGGTATGTGCGTTCTTCTCCAAAAGATTTGCGATCGTGCGTTGAAATCACTTCATCGTTATCTATCCCCCTTGCGAGATCATAGATGCGTGCGCCCCATTTACCGAGCGCCGCGCTGATGGTTGCGAGATCGGCTTTTTGCAGATCGGCGATCTTGCGTATGCCCAGGCGATGCAGGCTCTCTTTGGCGCGCGGGCCGATACCGGGTATCGTTTCGACATTGAGCGGTGCGAGAAATTCCGCTTCTTTTCCCGGGTGAATCAGCGTCAGCCCGTCGGGTTTCTGTAGCTCTGACGCCATTTTGGCGAGCGTCATGCCGGTCGCAATGCCGAGGCTGCAGGTAAGCTGCGTTTTCTCGTGCACCGCCTGCTTGATTGCGAGACCGAGCTTTTTCCAGGTTGTGTAGCGTGCACCGCTTTCAGAACAGTCTAGCACCGCTTCGTCGATGCTCATGCGTAACAGCCTTTCGCTGAACGCACCTAAGACTTCCATCACCTCGTCAGAAACTTCGCGGTAGCGGGCGATGCGGTGTGGCATGAAGATCGCCTCGGGGCACAGCTTGTATGCGGTGCTCACCGGCTGTGCGGATTTCACACCAAACTTGCGCGCTTCATAACTGGCGGCGCTGACGACACCTCGTCCGCTGCCTTCTTTGGGGTCGGCACCCACCACAACTGGCTTGCCTTTGAGGTCGGGCCGATCTCGCACTTCGACGCTGGTGAAAAAAGCGTCCATGTCGACGTGAACGATGGTGCTGAAGGGCGCAGGCATGAGCGATGCCAGAGAGGCAAGCGAGAGTCGGGTGTAAACACCCTCAACCTGGGTAAATTAAATCTTCGCTAAATGGAAATTCGGCCGTTCGGGCTGACCGCGGCGGCGCACTTCGAAGTGCAGGTGCGGCCCGGTCGAACGACCAGTCATGCCCGAGAGGGCAAGCTTCTGCCCCTGTTTCACTTCCTGCCCTTTTTTTACACCGAGTTTGCTGAGATGCCCATAGAGAGTGCGGTAGCCGTTGCGGTGTTCGACGATAACGGTTTTGCCATAGCCTTGTTTGGTGCCGGAGAAGACCACCGTACCCTCGGCTGACGCGACAACTTTGGTGCCGACGGCGCAGGCGATGTCGATGCCCTTGTGAAACTTGTGCTTTTCGGTGAACGGATCCTTGCGCACGCCAAAGCCCGAGGTAATGCGCCCGGCGACCGGGTGAATAAAAGCTTTGAGATTAAAGAATTCTTTTTCGGTTTCGTCGAAGTGCAGCCCCGTAATGAAGTAGAAATTCTCTTTGCCGGGAATCGGTAACAGGTCGCTCTCGCGGCGCGCAAATTTTTTGGCCACCGCCGATTTATCCCCGTACACAGCGATGCCGCGCACATTGGGCAGCAGCCATTCGTCGCCGGAGCCTATATCCCAGAGCGAAGCGAGGCGGTTGACGCTCGATATGGTGTCATGGTTGAGCGCGGTGCGCGCCATCACTTTAAAGAAGTTATCTTTCTTGGTGAGCTTGTAACGCCGCCATTTGATTTCAGGCGTGCCGCCGTCGGCGACCGAGCGCAGGTTTTCCGTCACCTCGGCCCGCATCTGTTTGATTTCAGGGTCGTTGTGCGACAGCGAACGGATGTAGATTGCGCCGCGTGTGGCGCTCAAAGAGATGATGCCGGCCAATACGATGGTCAGAATCGCCGTGGAAAAAAAACGAAATCCAGGTATTGAAGGCATGCGCGGACACATCTTGACCATAGCGGGGGCGCGGCCCCTGTTTTTCTATCGGCGTTTACCTGACATCCATTGACACAATTATGTCGCATTGTCCGCCGATAACCGCCTCATCGACATCCTGCGCAAAGCCGAAGACTTTCTCACCAAAAAAGGTATCCCTTCGCCGCGTCTCGAAGCGCAGCTGATCTTTGCGTATTTTCTGGGCCTCAAACGCATCGAGCTCTTCACACAGCCCGACCGCCCGCTCGTACCGGCGGAGCTCGAAACGCTGCGCAACGCTCTTGTGCAAAAATCGCAGGGCATGCCGACTGCCCAGCTATTAGGTCATAAAGATTTTTACGGCCGCAGCTTCAAAGTGACGGCCGATGTGCTGATTCCGCGCCCTGAAACCGAAGAGCTGGTTGAACAGGCGCTGAAAGAAATGCCCAAACCTGGGCAAATTGCCGATGCGGGGGCGGGTACCGGTTGCATTGGCATTACACTCGCAATCGAAACGCAGGCGCCGACGCTGGTGCTGCTCGATATCTCACCGGCTGCGCTCTCTGTTGCCACAGAAAATGCCCGTGCTTTGCTCGACCAGACGGTGACTACCGTTACGGCTCTGGAGGCTGACTTTACGCAAGGGGGCCTACGCCTGAAAGAACCGGTCGATCTTTTCATCAGCAACCCCCCCTATGTTTTGAGCGATGAATATGCGGATTTAGACCGTACTGTGCGGGAATTTGAACCGCGGCTGGCGCTCGTTGCTGATGATTTTGAATCTCTGCATAAGCAATTAATCGCCTGCGTTATGGAAAACCTGAAATCAGGCGGCTTATTTGCCCTGGAAACCCACCCCGCCAAAACGACCGAGGTGGCCGCATGGGCGCGCGAGGCAGGCTTTGCGCGCGTTGAAATCCGTAATGACTTGGCCGCACGTCCGCATTTTCTATTTGCGTGGAAAGGTTGCTGAAAGCAACCTTTCCACGCAAATAGCTATGAAATCCAAATATATCATCGGCACGCTGGCAATCCTCACCGTGGCCACGTTCGTTTTCATTTTCGATAATGTTTTCTCTATCTGGGAGCAGGCATCGTACGCCCGCTTTCGTCCCGTAACAACCGGCTTGCCGTCAGCGCAGATTGCGCGCGACGTGCAGATCGGTGAGGTGACTGCCGACATCTACACCGCGCCGGCCACAGCCGGTGTTGCGCGACCGCTTTTGGTCGTCGTGCACGGTGGTTTTCTGCAGGGCGGTAATAAAAAGAACTATGCATACCTCGGTGGTCTCGGTGTGCGCAATGGCTATACGGTTGCGATCGTGCAATTGCCGCATTACCCCGGTATCTTTACGAAATTCTTCTATTCGGCGAAGGGACTGGCGGGTCGTAGCCTGCCGGCACAGGCGCAGAACTTTGCGGCATTCTTAAACGAAGTGAAACAGCTGGGGCCTAAATATGGCTTTGATGGCGAGCGCATCCATGTGTTGGCGCATGGTTCGGGTGCGCTGCTTTTGGGTGCGGCGGATGTCAGACGCTACCGCAGCATATCCCTCATCTCACCGATTTTTTCACTGGCGAAAGATGTTGGCAAGATTGCTCCGATGCAGCTCAGGGCGCTTGACGGTTACGTGAAAGACGCCGATGCGTTGAAACTGTCGCCATCCGAATGGTTGAAGAATACTGTGAACCCGGTATTGATTATCTGCGGTGAGCGTGATTTGCCCTATATCAAAGATGCCTGTAAAACTGCGGAGCTTGCGCGTCCGAATGCGAAACCCATGAGCCGAATCATCGTTCAGCGGCCGTCGCACTTTGAGCTAATGTTTCACCTTGGTAGCAAAATCGAAGACGCA
>Ga0154020_10005457_pt1 | contig 14984 bp, 16 predicted proteins | sample Klosneuvirus_201_FD_109709 | JGI IMG/M metagenome (GOLD analysis project Ga0154020, IMG submission 109709) | Active sludge microbial communities from wastewater, Klosterneuburg, Austria - Klosneuvirus_20160825_MG | ecosystem: Engineered > WWTP > Aerobic digester > Activated sludge | place...
CCGCTGCCCGCGGTGCCCGCAAACGATGCACCCCGTGGTGGTGTGGAAACCGCGCAGTTTGTGCGGGATCCGCTTGACCGGTCCCCAGCCCACAACTAATCAAGTGATTGATGGGAACCGCCGCAGAAACGCGCACCGCGCTGGTGAAGGCCGCCTTCCAGGTCCTGGCCCAACAGGGCTTTGAAGGCCTGCGCACGCGCGCGGTGGCCGCCGCGGTGGGGGTCAACGTGGCCACGCTGCACTACCACTTCAAGTGAAAAGAAGACCTGGTGGCGGCGGTGCTGGATGAAGAGCTCATGCGCCGGTTCCGCGAGGCACCCGCCGCGCGCCTGCCGTTGGACAGCCCACCTCAGGACGTGTTGCGGGCGCATTTTGCGGCGGTGGCCCACTGGGCGCGCCACGCTCCGGACGTGCAGGTGGTGTGGCATGAGTTCTGGCTGCGCAGCATGCGGGATGACGCGTTGAAGGCGCGCGTGAACGCGGTGATGACGCGCCACCGCCGGGCGCTGCAAAAAGCGCTGGAGCACGGCGGCCAGGCCACGGTGGCCACGCTGGCCCACCCGCATACGGCGTCCATGCTGGCGGCGTTGCTGGCGGGGCTCACCATGTACGCCATGGTGGACCCCAACACCGACGAGGCGCAGGCCATTGGCCAAAGCCTCATCCCGTTGCTCACCCTCCCCAAAAAATCCAACCCCAAGCAAGACGCCAGCGGCGCCCGGAGAACACCATGACGTTCAAGAACCTTGGAATGATGGGCCTGGACCACGTGCAGTTTGCGGTGGCCAGCCTGGACCACGCCAAAAAGCTCTACCAGGACCGGTTTGGTTTCACGCCGCTGTACCGTTCCAATGGCAGCTACACGGACAAGACCGGCCAGAAGAGCGTGGTGTACGGCGGCGGCAAGGCCCGCATCATGGTGAGCCAGAGCGTGAAGGAGACGTCAGACGCTGCACGGTTTTTGCGGGTGCACCCGGAGGGCGTGATGACCGTGGGGTTCCGCGTGAAGGACCTCAACCACGCCTACAAGACGTTGTGCGCGCGCCAGGCCACGCCGGTGTCAGACCCGGTGGACCACGGCAGCCACCAGGAGTTTGAAATCACCACGCCGCTGGGCGAGGTGCTCTTCAAGTTTGTCCAGCGCGCCGAGGACATGTTTGCCCCGGGGATGGAGCCGGTGGACCAGGCCAACATCAAGCCCGGAAACATCCCGTGGATGGAAATTGACCACCTCACCAGCAACTGCCACACCATGCGGCCGGTGACGGACTGGTACCGGGACGTCATGGGCATGTCCCAATATTGGGACGTGGAGTTCCACACCACCCAGACGGCGGATGGCCAGAAGAAGTCCAGCGGCAGCGGCCTCAAGAGCTTGGTGTTCTGGGACGAGGAGAGCGCCATCAAGTTTGCCACCAACGAGCCGCTCAAGCCGTTCTTCCGCCAGAGCCAGATTGAACGGTTTGTCATGGACAACCGCGGCGCCGGCGTGCAGCACATTGCGCTTTCCGTCCCCTCCGTCATTGAGGCGGTGGACGCGCTGCAAAAAGCCTCCTTCAACTTCCTGGCCGCGCCGGACACGTACTACGCACGCCTGGGCAAGCGGCTGCAAACGGTGGGCTGGGACCTGTCCCGCGTGCGGGAACCGCTGGCCGAGCTGCAGCGCCGCAACATCCTCATTGACGGCAGCAAGGAGGGCTACATGCTGCAAATCTTCCAGGAGGAGCTGCGCCAGGTGGAAGGGCGCCCCGAGGGGAGCCCGTCCTTCTATGAAGTCATCCAGCGCGCGGGTGACCGCGGGTTTGGGTACGGGAACTTCCGCGCGCTGTTTGAGGCCATTGAGGCCGCGCAGGCCGGACGCGTGGACTGAGCACGCGCCCCACAGCGTCAACCATCACGCCCTGGGCGGCTTTCCGGTTCAACACAGGCCGGGATGCCGCCCGCGGTGTTTTCTGCTACGCCCGCGCGGTTTTCTTGGGAGGACACCACCATGCTGGACCGTCTGACGTTGGGAACCCTGGCGGACAAGCCGCACACCATCCTCAAGGACAACGCAGGCCGCATGTTGTGGGAGGAGTGTTTCACCCGCGGCGGCTTTGATGCGGCGTACACCATTTTCTACCACGTCAACCCGCCCATGCAGGACGTGTCCCTGGAACCCACCACCACCCGCGGCTGGCCCAAGCCTGAGCGCCTTGCGCCAGCGGTGGAGCGCAAACTGTTTGTGGGCAACAACCTGGCACTGCAGGGACGCCCGGTGGACGCTCAGCGCGTGTTGCTCACCAATGAGGACATCAACATTGGCCTGTGCAAACCCACGCAGGATGATGACGTGTTTTTGGCCAACAATGACGGGGACAGCCTGTATTACCTGCACGAGGGTGCCGCCACGGTGCAGACCCCGGCCGGTGGCCTGGACCTTGGCGCCGGGGATTACCTGTGGATGCCCCGCTCCCTGCCGCACCGCTTTGTGAAACTGGCCGGCCCCGCGTTGTGGCTGCACATGGAACTCAAGCGCGGGCTGCGCATCCCCTCCCAGTACCTCAACCCGCTGGGCCAGCTGAAGATGGACGCGCCCTACAGCCACCGTGATTTCCGGCGGCCCACATCCATCCCGCGCGAAGACGGCCCCAGCCAGGTGCTCATCAAACGGCAGGGAGACTTCTACCTGCGCACGCTCAAGACCAGCGTGCTGGACGTGGTGGGCTTTGACGGGTTTGTCTATCCCATTGCGTTGAACATCAGCCGCTTTTCACCCAAGACCGGACACATCCACCTGCCACCGCCGGCCCACGCGGTGTTTGCCGCGCCGGGGCTGCTGGTGTGCAACTTTGTGCCGCGCCTGGTGGACTACCACCCGCAGGCCATCCCGTGCCCGTACCCGCACAGCAGCGTGGATGTGGATGAGATGATCTTCTACTGCAAGGGCAACTTCACCAGCCGCAAGGGCGTGGGCCCGGGATGTGTTTCCCTGCATCCCGCGGGCGTGCCCCACGGGCCACACCCCGGTGCGTATGAGGGCTCCATTGGCGCCACCCGGACCGACGAGCTGGCGGTGATGGTGGACTGTGAAAGGCCGCTGTGCCCCACCAAAGATGCGGTGGGCGTGGAGAACGCCAACTACCACGCGTCCTGGCGGGTGTGAGGCAACGCCGCGTTGGCGCGTTGAGGGTCAGGGTTGCGCGGCCACGCCAGCATCTGAAGCAGCCGCATCGGCAGCGCCAGCGTCGGACGCGGGCGCAGAAGCAGGGACCGGCGGGTCCAGCTGCGCCATGATCTCTTTGTACTCGGGGTCCTCCCGCAGCGGGTCCAGGTCCGGGTCTTTCTGGATGGCTTCTTTCTGGGTGTAGCCGTTGAGCAGCGCAATGCGCAGGTAGCGCAGCGCCAGCGGCTTCTTCCCCTCCACCGCGTAGATGCAGGCAATGTTGTAGTAGGCGTCCCCAAAATCCGGGTTGGCGGTGAGCGCTTTTTTGTACCAGTCCAGCGCGTCGTCGTAGCTGTCCCGCGCGTAATAGGTGACCCCCATCATGTTGTAGCCCTCGGCGTAACCGGGGTCCGCCTGCAGGGCCTCCATGAGCAGCGGGCGGGCTGCCTCAAACTGCCCTGAGTTCAGCGCTTTTGCCGCGTCACGCCCGCGCATCAACGCCACCTTGCGGCCACCTTCTCCACCGCCCCGGGACGCGGCGTCCGGGTTCCAGGTGGCAAACGGCGCGGCCACATCCTTCTCCTTGACGTCGGTGGCGGGCGCGGGTTCCTGGGCCGCGGCGGGTGGGGGCGCGGCAGAAGCGGCCGTCCCAGCGGGGTCTGTCTTGCCCTTGGAAGGTGTGCTGGCCGCCTGGGTGGCGGGCTGTTTTTTGACCCGCGCGGCCTTGGCCACCGGTTGGGCGCCCTTGCTGGCCTTTGCGGCCCGCGCAAAAGCAATGCCCTTGCCGGTGAGCGGGAGCTTGCATGTCTTGTCCTTGAGTTGCACCGCGCCGCTGAGCAGGTCCCCGTTTTGCGCCACCAGCAGCACCACAAACGCGTCCTGGTTGCCGCACCCTTCGGTGCACATGGACAGCTTGCCGCTCACGCTGTCATCCAACATGCCGCCCTTGAGGATGGTCTGGCCTTTTTTGTACGCACAGGGGCCGCCCTCCCCCGTGGCCACGGCGGTGACCTTCCCCTTGGCCACCTTGAGGTCCACCGGCCCCAGCGGCGTGTCATACCGGCCGCCCAGGGCGCCCCACGCCACCGACGGCACCAGCGCCACCCCCAGCACCCAAGCCACGTTTGCCCGCATGTCTCCACCTTTCAAAAGTGCACACCACAGCCGCCACCATACCTGCACCGGGCGCGTCAAGCGCACCACCACGCACGTGTGACGCTGGCCGCTGCCGGACCATGCACACAAAAATCAACCGCCCGCCGGCGGCAACAACCACCTTGCCGTTGCGGTCACGGGGCAACTACCGTGCGGGTGTTGCCGCGGTTGAAACAACCGCGCGTCCTTTGAAGAGATGGAGCGGCGGATGAGCAGCACCAAGAAAGGTTCCGTCACGGTGTCCCTGGCGGGTCACAAGTTCTCCATCAAGAGTGATCATCCGGAGACGCACCTTCACAGCCTGGCGGCCTACGTGGACAAAAAAGTGCGTGAACTGCAGCGCATGAGCCGCACGGTGGGAACCCACCAGCTGGCCTTGCTTGCCGCCATGAACATTGCGGATGAACTTTTTGCCTCGGAACAGCGCAACCGCGAGTTCAAGACGCGGGTGGTGCGCAAGAGCGAGAACCTGTTGCGCAGCGTGGAGCACGCGCTGCAAAGCCGGGCAGCGGCGGGCCAGCAGGCCAGCGCCGCGCCACGGGCCAAAGAAGCCAAGATGTAGCTGTCCCTGGGGTGTACGCGATGAATGGGGGTGCCACGGACCAACACTGACGCATCGGGTGCAAATCTTGTGGTGGTGTGCCGCTCCCACGCCCGGGCCCGCAAGGGACCCCGGTCCTGCCGAGCAGCCTGAAGCCGCAATACCAGCGCCCACCTGTCGCACCAGACAGGTTCGAGGCGACTCCCGTCCACACGGCATCACCGGGGACCTTTCCTGCAAGACCCAAATAGAACGCATTGAATCCATGACATTGCCCGCGCCGCCCTGGCCTGACCGTTCCCTGGACGGGGACAAGGCGGCCGCGCGCGCGCAGGCCCGCGCGGTGGCCAAGGCCTTGCCGGCGGGGAACGGGGCCGTAGAAGCCGCGTTGCCGTTGCTGGCGGGGACGCGCGGGCGCGTTGGCATCTACCGGCCGCTGGCCTCGGAAGCCGCCCTTGGACCGCTGCTGGATGAAGGTTTCCGGGACCGCGTGGCGTACGTGCGCGCCGCGGCGGATTTTTCGCTCACGTTTGTGGCGTGGGACCACGTGACGGCGTGGACGCCGGACCACCTCAACATGCTGGCGCCGCCGCTGTCCTGTGGGGTGGTGCCGGATGAAGACGTCACTGTTGTGTTGGTTCCGGGCCTGGCGTTCACCCAGCCCGGCGCCCGCCTTGGACGCGGCGCAGGCTGTTATGACCGCACGTTGTCCCGGGTATCCCACGCGTTGCGGGTGGCGGTGACCCATGAGCGGTGTTTGTTTGCGCACCTTCCAGCGGATGGGCGGGATGAACCGGTGGATGTGGTGATCACCGAGGCGCGCCTGCATTGGACGCTGGCGCGAGGCCGGACGGCTGGGTGACGTCGGAAAAACTCAGCGCACCAGGCGCGGCAGCAGTTGGACGCGGCCGTCTTCCACCAGCACACTGAACCGCACACCCCGGCAGCTGTGCCGGTCCATGAGCGCTTTTTCCGTTCCCACCAGCGTTTCCTGGAAGCCGTCCAGCGTCATGCCGCCGTCATCTTCGCCCACGCGCTTGAGCGCGGCGCGGTATTCCTCAAACACGGTACGAAAGTGTTCCTGGCGCGCGCCGCTGTCCGGGATGGGCGTGTTGCGCGTGCTGGAGCTGTCCTTGACGGGCTCCTGGCTGGTGGCCGGTGGAAGCACGGTGGGCAGCTGGGATGGGTTGCGGGGAGGCGCGCCCGTGGGGTTGGTTGTTGCGCCCACAGTGGGGCTCACCACCGGGCCGGGCTCTGGCAGCGGGGCCAGGGTGTGTTCTTCCACCGGCGGCGGCGCGCTGGCCACGCCTGGAGGGAGCGTGGGCATGTTGGAGACAGAGGGCGGTGCCACCACCGCGGGGGCCAAAGTCACGTCGGGCGGGGTGGGACCGGCGGTGGAGGGAACATGTGGCTGGGCGGTCACAACCAGGGGGGTGGACGGGGGCACGGGCGTGACCCGTGCCGTTGCGCGCGCCTGGTCTTCTGCGGGCGTGGCGTGGTCCGGGGACGAAATGACGCGCTGCTCGCCGGTGTTGAGGCGTTTGCGCACCCGCACCGGTCCAATGGACGGGTCCACCGGCTCCACCAGGGAGCCAATACATTCGTTGGCGGCGTGCGCCAGGTTGGCCACCAGCGGCTCGCGGCCCACATCAAAGCGCAGGTCCCGGCGGCCACGCGCCACCTCAGACAACCCGGACGCAATGCGCCGGATGCCGGCCTCATAGCGGGCGGTGAGCCAGATGGTGAGCATGGTGGCAGCCACGGCGGCAAACAGGTCAACCAACAACGTCTTCTGTCCGGCACCGGGCGCGGCGTGTTCCACCACCAGGTAGTTGAGCGCGCTGGCTGCCGCCAACAGTCCTCCCACGCTCAGAGCCACACGAAGCCTCATGGTACCGCCCGTTCCTGGCCCCCGTCCTGCCGTGGTGTTGCCCCGTTCACGTTCACGCCCCGCTGCACGGCCACCCGCGCGGCCTGTTGCACCGCCGGCGCCGGGTCTTTCAACAGTTGCTCCACCACGCGCATGTGCTGGGCGTTGCCCCGGGCGCCCGCCACCTCACAGGCCAACGCGCGCACGCGCGGGTCCTGGTGGCGCAGCAGCTCCAGCAACGTGTCTTCTTTTCCGTCCGCCGGCATGCGCACCAGGGCGGTGGTGGACGCGGGGCCGGGCAACAACGCGGTGAACAGCGCCATGCCACCGGCCACCTGCAAAAACGCCTTGCCGCTGGGGTAGTGCCGGTTGCGCACCAGCAACACGCGGTCCACCGCGTAGAGCGCCAGGGCCACGGCAAACATCACCGCGGGCAACCACCGCGCACCCAACGGGAGCAAACCGTCACGCACCAGGGATTCCAGTTCTTCCATGCCCAGCAGTGCGGTGACCGCGCTCACCGCCAGGGCCACGTACAACACCACGCGCACGCGGCTGGCCTGGGTGAGACGTGGCGGCTGGCTCATGGGGCGCACAACTTTCATCAGGCCCACGTGGTGGCAACAAGGCAACCAACGGACCGTGGTGCGCCGCTCATACCGGAAAGATGATCCCCGTGGAAGCGGCAAACCCGCATCAGGGGCGCAGGCCGGGGCGCCGCGGGGAAAACGGCGCCAGGTCCACGTCTGGCGTGTGACCCAGCAGCACCTGGGTCACCAGGTGCGCGGTGATGGGCGTCAAGAGGATGCCATTGCGAAAATGCCCGGTGGCCCACACCAGGCCGCCCACGTCACCCGCGCCCAGGATGGGCAGGCCATCCGGCGTGGCGGGACGCAACCCGGACCAGGTGTCCACCACCGTGGCGTCCTTGAGTGCAGGATAGAGCAGCTGGGCCAGCGTCAACAGGCGCGTGAGACCTTCCGCCGTCACCGCGGTCTCAAAACCGCGCTCTTCCATGGTGGAGCCGGCCAGGATGACGCCGTCCTCCCGCGGCACCAGGTAGCCGTGGCCACGGAACACCACGCCCGGCGGCCGGACCTCGGCGTGGTGGAGCGCCACCATCTGGCCGCGCACCGGACGCACCGCACCTGGGGGCAGCCCCATCTCCGGCAGCTGGGTGCTCCACGCGCCCGCGCACACCACCACCGCGTCTGCCGGCAGCGTGGCCGCCGTGGTCACCACACGTTTGACGTGCCCGGCGGTGGTGACCACCTGGGACACCGGGGTGTTCTCCAGCACGGTGGCGCCGGCCCGGCGCGCGGCGGTGGCCAGCGCGCGGCACAACGCGGGGGGATCCACCACGCCGTCCAGCGGGAACAACGCCGCACCGGTGTCCGGGACACTCAGACCCGGCCACTGCTGGGAGGCCTGCTGGGGTGTCAGCCATTGTGCGGGCCGTCCCGCCGCCGCGTCTGCGTCCACCTGCGCGCGGCGCCGCGCGGTGTCTGCCGGGTCCGCGCCCAACGTCAGGCTTCCGCCTTCGCGGTAGGGCACGGTGAATCCGGCCTGCGCCGCCACGTCACGCACAAACGCCGCATATTGGAGCCGTGACGCCAGACACAGCGCCTGGAGGGGACCCAGTGGGCCTTCGGCCTGGACACCCAGGATGCCACCGGCGGCACGGGTGGAGCCCTGGCCCAGGCTTGCGCGCTCCACCAGCGTCACCGCCAGGCCGGCCTGGGCAGCGCGCCAGGCCACGGCACATCCCATGATGCCGCCGCCTACCACCACCACCTGTTTTGGGCTGGCCATGCGCACCTTGGCCTTGGGGCCGTTCAATCCTGCTTGGACAGCGGGCCCCAGGACGGCGTGGAGTAGCCGCCTTCCTTGGTGATTTGCCGCTGCATGCTCCCGTCCGCCGTGGAGACCCACAGCTGGGAAGACCCGCTGCGGTCTGACGAGAAAACCAACAGGCGGCCATTGGGCGCCCAGCTGGGCTCTTCGTTGTTGCCCTGGTCCTGGGTGATGCGGTCAATCTTGTTGGTGGTGACATCCACCACAAACACATCAAACACGTTGCGCTCATCCCGCGCGGTGAATGCAATCTTGTCCCCGCGTGAGGACCAGTCCGGCGTCTGGTTGTAGTTGCCCTGGAAGGTGATGCGGCGCGCGCTCTTGTCCCCGGTGTCCACGTCCATGACGTAGACCTGGGGGCTTCCGCCGCGCGCGCTCACAAAAGCCAGGCGCTTGCCGTCCGGGCTCCAGGACGGGGAACTGTCAATTTGTGGGTCCTTGGTGAGCCGGCGCACCACCTCACCCTTGCGGTCCAGAAGGTAGATTTCACTGTTGCCGTCCATGGACAACGTCACCGCCACCAACTTGCCGTCCGGGCTCACCACGCCGCCGGTGTTGAGGCCCTGCCGGCCAGACAGGCGGGTCATGCTGCTGCCGTCCAAGTTGGCGCGGTAGAGGTCCGGGTTGCCCTTGAGGTAGGTGGTGAAGACCAGACCCCCGCCGTCCGGCTCCCAGCTGGGCAACAGGTTGAGGCCGTCCTGCAGGCCCAGGCCGCGCAGGCCAAAACCATCTGCGTCTACAATGACCACGTCCTTGCGGCCCTTGGACTGGCGCACCGCGGAGATCTTTGTGCGGAACACGCCGGTCTCCTTGGTGTAGTGCTTGTACACATCATCCGCGATGCGGTGGGCCATCTTGCGCTCACTGTCCTTGGTGCCTTTGTACTTGGCGGTGAGCACCTCGCGGCCCTGCGCCACGTCAAACAGGTGCATCTCCAAGGTGGAGTCATTCCCCTCGCGGGACAGCCCCACCTTGAGCAGGCCGTTGGCACCCACGTTGATCCAGTCCCCCATGGTGAAGGAGCCCAGGACCAGGCCCTCCTTTTGTGCGTTGGGGAGGTAACCCGCGGGGTCCAGGACCTTGAAGGAACCGGACAGCAGCAGGTCATCCCGGAGCACCTTGGTGAGCGTGGTGGCGGCCTCACCGGTGGGGTCATTGGCCAGGGGGTTGATGTCCGCGCCGGGGGCGCCGCCCTTCTGGACCTTGATGTTGGGCACCGCAATGGGGAGCGCCTGGAAGCCGGCACCGCTGATGTCAATGATGGGTGCCGCCTGCTGCGCCGCCATCACCCCTGCCAACGCCAAGACGCCAAAGACCATTTGGAAGCTCCCGTGCATGCCCACCGTGAAAACGCAGCGGCCTTCCTACCAGAGGAGACGTGGGAAGGGTCAAACGCCTTCACGCGGCGGCGCGCAGAAAAAAACAACCACCCGGTGCGGAATTCCGGCCTGGGGTCACTGGAGGGTGAGGTTGACGGGCACCGCCACCGTCTGACCGGGGGCCACGTTCTGGGTGGCCTCACCGCGGAACGTGGTGCCCGCACCGGCGGCGGTGACCACCACGTCCCAATCCCCGGGGGCAAACGTGTTGCGAATGGTGCTGCCCAGCGTGCAATCCGCCATGAAGCTGTCCTCCGGTGTGGTGGCGGCGGGGCGGTAGACCGCCACGTTGACCTGCGTGACGCCGGCGCCGGCGCAGGTGGTGCCCATGGGGAACACCCAGCTCACGTTGAGGTTGCCAAAGTTGGCGGTGTTGATGGCCAGCAATTGGACGCCCAGGTCCACCACGTCCTGCTGGGAAATGTTGAGGGGAATGCCCGTGAGCGAATAGAGCGGAAAGGGGACCATGTTGAAGTAGGTCAACCCGTACATCCCCAGCGTGTACTGGCCGGGGTCAATGTTCACAATGCGGCCGGGGCCGTCCACACAGGCCACCACGTCATTGAACACGTTCTGCCCACCAAGGGTATCCACCACCAGTTGAACGTCTGTCACGCCGGCCTTGGCGCAATCCGGGCTGGGGGTCCCGCCCACCACGTCAAACTGCCAATCCACGCGCAGTTCACCCAGCAGGCGGCCCAGGTTGATGGTGCCCACGTTGGTTTCACTGTTGCCCACCACCAGCACGGTGGTGGTGGCGGTGAACTCAATGACGTTTTGTGCGTTCACGCCGTCCAGGGTGAGGGTGTAGTCCCCTTCACGCACCCGCGTGATGGTGAAGGTGCCGGCGTTGCAGGACGCCAGCGTGGGTGACAGCGACGAGCCGGACGTGGAGCGCGGCGTCAACGTGATCTGCACATCCCGCACGCCCGCGGCGGCGCAATCCAGATTTTCTGCAAAGGACCAGGCCAACCGCACGCTGCCCTGGTTGCCGCCGGTGTTGATGATGAGACACCCGGCCTGCAGCGCCACCGCCGCCACCACCGTCAAGACCCGCACCACGCCTGGATTCATGCCATCACCCCAAAGAAGGACCGCGCCTGGACAACGCCGGTTGATGTTGGACGTTGCACCCCGCCGTCCTCTTCAATGGAATGTAGCAGGGGGATGCTTCCCGTTGCGAGGCAGCGCGCATGCCGGCGGCAGGGAGTTTGCAGTGACGCAGCGCACATGCGGCGTGGTAGAGGCCGCGCAACACGCAACGGGAGCGGTGCCATGGCGGTGGTGGTGCAGAAGTACGGTGGGTCCAGCGTGGCGGACCTGGCGCGCATCAAGCGCGTGGCGGGCCTGGTGGTGGAGCGCCGCAAGGCGGGCCTGCAGGTGGTGGTGGTGGTGAGCGCCATGGGCAAGACCACCGATGCGCTGTTGAGCCAGGCGCATGAGGTGAGCCCCAACCCGGACCGCCGGGAGCTGGACATGCTGCTGAGCGTGGGCGAGCGCATCACCATGGCGTTGCTGGCCATGGCCATCAAGGACCTGGGGTTTGACGCGGTCTCCTTCACCGGAAGCCAGTCCGGCATCATCACCACCAACACGCACAGTGATGCGCGCATTGTGGAGGTCCGGCCGGCACGCATCCTGGAGGCGTTGGATGCCGGGCGGGTGGTGATTGTGGCGGGCTACCAGGGGGTGAGCCAGCAAAAGGAGGTCACCACGTTGGGGCGGGGCGGCTCGGACACCACGGCGGTGGCGTTGGCGGCGGCGCTTGAAGCCAGTGCGTGTGAAATCTATTCGGATGTGGATGGTGTCTACACGGCGGACCCGAGGCTGGCGGCGGCGGCGCACAAGCTGGATGTGTTGAGCCACGGGGAAATGCAGGAGATGGCCGAGGCCGGCGCCAAGGTTCTCAACGCGCAGGCGGTGGAGTGGGCACGCAAGGCGGGCATTGTCATCCACGCGCGCAAGACCGGTGAGGCCAGCGCGGGCACGGCGGTGGCGCCGGTGGCACCGCGTGCAGTGACCGGGGTCCGGGCGGTGGCACACCGGCCGCGCGCGTTGTGGTTGGCCGGGACGGCTCCCCTGGCAGACGTGCTTGCGGTGTTGGATGAGCACCACGCCCCCGCGGACCTGATGTGGCTGTCCGGCACGGTGCTGGGCGGGATCCTGCCCACGGAAAACCTGCACGGGCTGGACACCTTGCGGGCCACGCTGGCCGCACGTTTTGGCGGTGCGGTGACGGTGGCCTCGGGGGTTGGAACGGTGAGCCTGGTGGGGGACGGCCTGGGGGCCACCCACAGCGTGTTGCGGCGGCTGGTGGCGGTGTTGACGTCAGAGAACATCCCGTTGCTGCACGCCGCACACAGCGCGTTGCGGGTCACCGCGGTGGTGGAGGAGGCCCTGGTGGCCCGCGCGGTGCAGGCCTTGCACGCGGCTTTTGTGGAAATGCCGCCACGCGCCTGATTGACCCCAGGCAAAGCCAGCCGCTACCAAGCCCACGCCATGAACTTCCTGTACGCATTCCCAGTTGCTTCCCAGAAGGCATCCAGCACGGACCTCTCGTTGTGGGAGACGGTGACCCACAGCGGTCCGGTGGTGTTTGGGATCCTGATGCTGCTCATCATCTTTTCAGTGGTGAGCTGGGCCATCATTGCGTTCAAGGTGGCTGCGTTGCGCAAGGCCACCACACAATCCGCGTTGTTCCTGGACGCGTTCTGGCAGTCCGGCCGCATGGACGCCATCTACGGGCGCGTGGAGGAATTCCAGGCCAGCCCGGTGGCCGCCGTGTTCAAGGCGGGATTCCGCGAGCTGCAGCGGGTGATGCCCAAGGCGGGTGAGGCGCGCGAGGCCGGCGGGGACATGTTGGGCGGCGCGGAAAACGTGGAGCGCGCCATGCGCCGGGCCAGCGGCGCGCAGCTCACGGTGATGGAGAGCCTGATCCCGTTTCTGGCCACCACCGGTTCCACCGCGCCGTTCATTGGGCTTCTGGGGACGGTGCTGGGCATCATGAAGTCCTTTGGGGAGATTGGGAAGATTGGCGTGGCCAGCCTGGCCACGGTGGCGCCGGGCATTTCCGAGGCGCTCATTGCCACCGCCGCGGGCCTGTTTGCCGCCATCCCGGCGGTCATTGCGTACAACTACTTCAACACCCGCATCCGCGTGCTGGGCGCCGAGATGGACGCCTTTGCGGCGGACTTCATGAACATTGTGCGCCGTCACTTCATGGGCGGCAGCAGCGGTGGAGGCCACTGATGGCGTTTTCCACCGGTGGCGGCGGGCGCGGGCAGGCCATTGCGGACATCAACGTCACGCCCATGGTGGACGTGATGCTGGTGCTGCTCATCATCTTCATGGTGACCACGCCGTTGATGGAGCAGGGCATCCAGGTGGACCTGCCCAAGACCAAGGCCGCCGCCCTCACCAGCCAGGAACAGAAGCTGGTGCTCACGGTGACCAAGGACCGCCGCATCTACCTGGGCAAGACGGAGCTTCCGGAAAAGGAACTGGTGGCCAAGCTCAAGGCCAATGAACGCGTCAAGAAGGAGCGGGAGGTGTACCTCCACGCGGACCAGGCCCTGCCCTACGGCGTGGTGGTGTCCATCATGGGCGCGCTCAAACAGGCCGGGGTGGAGACCATGGGCATGGTGACCGATCCCCTGGGTGAAGGCGCGCCCTGAACGGGCCTGGAACCCCAAACACCTTTTGATTGTCCCACCCGTTGGTACCCTGGACCGCCGCCATGACCACGCTTCCCACCAGCGCCCTGCACGCCCCCACGGTGACCCGCCGTTTTGCGGTGTGGATTGGCGTGAGCGTGGCCATCCACGTGGTGGTGCTGGCCGGCTACGCCTGGTGGGACGCGCGCCAGGTGGCGGTGCTGGACTTCCCGGATGAGCCCATCAAGGCCTCCCTGGTGAAGCTGGGGAAACCCCGGGACCAGAAGCTGCTGCCGCGCCTGGAGACCGCGCCCAAACCGGCGCCGGCGCCCAAGGACAAAGCGGTCCCGGTCCCCACCAAGGACACGCCCAAAGATGCGGTGCCGGAAAAAGAAGACCCCAAGACGCGTGAAGACCGCATGAAGGACGCCCTGGCCCGCATCCAGGATGAGAACGAGAAGGACAAGGCGCGGGAAAATGCGTTGGCGCGCATTGCCCAGCGTGTGGGTGAGGCCGAGCCGGAAGAGGGGCAGGAGGATGGCCACGCCGAGGGGGATTCGCCCACGCCGACGATGGTGAACGCGTATTTTGGGCTGCTCAAGGCGCGCGTCAAGGCGCACTACCAGGTACCCAGCGTCATTGGCGCAGACGCCTGCCAGCGTCTGGTGGCGCAGGTCATGGTGCGCATGAACCCGGATGGCTCGGTGTCAGACGTGCGCATCCACAAGAGCAGCGGCGCGGATCTTTTTGACAGCGCGGTGGTCTCCGCCGTGAAACAGGCCTCACCCCTGCCGCCCCCGCCGGAGAACATGCGGCAGATGGTGAAGACCGGGTTCGGTTTCAACTTCCGCTGCGCCCAGTGACGGCGTGGCTGGTTGCCGTGTTGACGCTGCAAGGGTAACCAACTGACCCATGGGTTGGCGTGGCGCATGTCTGGGACTTGGGTGCGTGGCCGCGTTGTGCGTGGCACCGCGGCAGCCCCACGCGGCCGCTGGAAGCACCCCCATCCTGGTGGCCGGGTTTGCTGGAAACGCCCCGCGTGATGCCCGCCGCGCGTTGTCCAACGCGGGCCTGCTGGCCACGCGTGAAGCGGCGCCCGCCAAGTACATGGTGTGGAGTTGTGACGACGTACAATCCACGCTCATGGGCATGGGAGAAGACCCCGCGGCCTGCTCCAACGGCCAGCTGCCTCCGGGCTTTGTGGGGGACGCGGGCGCCAAATACCTGGTGCGTGGTGAAGTGATGCGCGTGGGGGACACCATGTACTGCACGGTGACGCTGCAGGACCCCGGCGGGGTGACGTTGGACAGCATGTCCACCAGCGCCAAGGACCTGGCGTCCCTCCAGTCCACCGTCCAATACGAAGCAGCGGACATGTTGCACCGCG
>Ga0154020_10005458_pt1 | contig 14983 bp, 9 predicted proteins | sample Klosneuvirus_201_FD_109709 | JGI IMG/M metagenome (GOLD analysis project Ga0154020, IMG submission 109709) | Active sludge microbial communities from wastewater, Klosterneuburg, Austria - Klosneuvirus_20160825_MG | ecosystem: Engineered > WWTP > Aerobic digester > Activated sludge | place...
GGCAGAGTTGACCAGTCGTAATAATCGACATAGAACTGCTTGTTCAGCTCGCTCAGGAAGATATCCTGTTTGAGGTCGCATTGCGTAACGTGGACAGGCATCTCGGGCATCATTCCCGACATCATCGATCCCATCTGCTTCATCGCGGCTTCGGTCTCGGCATCCATCTCGACCTTCATCTCGGTGCGCATTCTCACGCCTTTGCTGTAAATGGTCGAGATCATTCCGGTCTTTTGCCCGGCGGCCTTCGTACGCTGCGAGAGCTTCCAGTCGGCGAAAACAGATGTCGAAAAGAGTAAAAGGATAAGTAATAAGGTCAGTTTCTGTCTCATAGAATTCCTCCGTCGCGGGTCTTCTGCGTAATTAGGGAAGCGCGATGAAATCGAGATCGCGGATCTCGTCGCCTGTTTGGATCATAATGCTCGGCTGGGCAAACGTCCGCTGTTTTGCCGAGATCGAGAGTACGAAGGCCTGTCCCGATTCGACATCGTCGAACCGGTAATAGCCGAACGCACCCGTGAGAACGGTTCGCCGCCTTCCTGCCGTATCCGTAAGCACAAGCAATGCGCCCGGAATGCCATGCCCGAATGCGTCCACGACGCGGCCGCTGACCGCTACGTTCGCGGCCGTGGGAGCAAGATCCTTGAACCAGAATCCAACGTGGGCATTCTCATTCTCCGAACTTTGCTGGTCGCCTGCGGTCGTGATCCCGATCGTGCTGTCGAGCGTATATTCGGGCGAAGACATCGTGCCGCCGCCATTCGCAATGATCTGTCTCTGCAGCGTGTATGCAGGCGTTTGAGCGACCGCGTCAGTTGCCGTCAACAACATTAATGCAGCGGCCATTGTTGCGAAATATCTCATAATTGTCCTTCATCCGAGCGAGCGGGCTTAATATGTATGCGGCGGTATCGTCATCGTGTTCGAACTCACCATCGCGAACTGATTGCCGCCGATGTAAACGAGTTCGACCGCCGAATCCTTCACGCCCGTGATCGTATCGACAACCGTAGTGATCGCGATCGGGCCGGAATAGAGCTTATTCAGGACTCCGTCATACATCGCGGCCGCGAGCCTGCCTCCATTTCCGGCAATGGCAATGGCATTCCAGTTCGTGCCGATTCCGGTCGGTGTCCATGAATTCCCGCCGTCGTAAGAGATGGCCAGAACGCCGGGGAAACCACCACTTGTAACGGCCGCGGCCGCAATACGCATTCCATCCGATGATATCGAGACACTGGCCCATCGCGTATTCGTTGGCGACATACCGATGCTCTGTGCGGTCCACGTTACGCCGGAATCTGACGATATCCATACTTGTCCGGGACTTAAGACCGCCGCAAGCTTTGTTCCATCTGAGCTTGAGGCGACCGACTGCCATTGATTGTTCGCCGAACTAAGCCTGTCCGTCCACGTCGCACCAGAATCCGTCGAGGTCCAGACGTGTCCGAGGTTCTCGGCGAATACCAATTTTGCTCCGTCCGCCGATACAGCGAGATAGCCTAAATGGCTCGCTGTCTTCCGCTGTGTCCACGATACGCCTCCGTTCGTGGATGAATAGACGCCTTGATCGTTGGCGGCGTATAGTTTACTTCCGTCAGACGACATGGCCACGGAGAACCAATTTTGATTGGAATCGGCAAATCTTGCGGTCCACGTTACTCCCCAATCGGTCGAAGTATATAGGTAGCCGCCCTCGACGCCTGCGATCAGCTTCGACCCGTCGCTCGACAATGCGATCGAGACGTAATTGCGTTGGTCGCTGGGCATCGGGCTTGTCCAGGTTTGCCCGCTGTTCTGCGAAAGGTACAAGTAACCGCCGTATTCCACGGTCGCCAATCTCGCTCCGTCGGACGAAGCCGCGATCGCGGCATAGGCCGCAGTGGCAGGAAACGCGAGCGTAGTGTATTGACGCGTCCAGATCGTTTCCTGATGTGTCGTCGCCCAATCGAGGATCGATTGGCCCGAATTCATCGCGAGCGTAAAGCCGCCCGCTCCTTTCTCGATCACGCGGACGACATCGCCGACGTTCGGCGAGGCCGGAAGCGTAACCGTCGTCGAACCCGACGGATTGGTCAGAACATAGCCGTTATTCGACTGCAGCTGAACGCTGCTTGCCGCACTCACGTTCCATTTCAGTGTGCCGGGAACATTCAAAAGTCCCGATCCGTTGCCGCTCAAGATACCGGTGAATGTCTTATTTCCGCCGACCGTTTGTGTGTTCGTCAGATCAACCGCGTTCAAAGCCGTCTGCGCCGTTACGGCGTTCGTCGCATTCGTTGCATTCACGGCATTGTTCGCGTTCGCGACGCTGCCCGTGATCTTTGAACCCGCGAGAGAGACGATCTGGCCGTCCGTGATGCAGCCGGTACAGCTGAGCGCCGCAGAGGTCTCGGAGATCTTTGCCAAAGGTACGGAACCGATCCTCAAACGGGGCGAAAGCTGGCTGAAATCCGTTCCGCCCTCGGCGCGCACCTGAACGTCGAGATAGGAAGCCTCCGATTGGAAGCGATCCCTGTCAAAGGGCAGCAACAGCGTGAAGATGCCGTCAACAACGCTGACGGTGTCGATCTCGACCTGAGCGGTCGCGTTTCCGCCGGTCGCGGCGTCATATACGGTAACGATGAAGTCAAAATTCCCGTTCGCCGGCAAACCGTTCGGCAGCACGAGCTTTCCCTGATAGGTGAAAGGCGTGGCCGGTGGAGCAAGCGTCCTGCCCGAATCTTGGGCGATGACGGCTTGCAGGAGGCAAAAGGCCAAAATGCAGTATACGGCCGGAATTAGAAGCTTTTTCATAAAGGTTATGGAAGTTTAGGCTGCGTCCGTAAAGCGGAAAGGCGTCAACGTCGGGGCGATCTTACAATCAAGTCGATGGCAAAGATCCCGGATCGACCGCCGTATAATATCGCCAAATTATGCTGGAAAATAGTCCCAAAAAACTTTAGAATCTTCTGAAAACTTCTGAAGTTTTTCTGAATAATGCTGGAATCCGCTGCAAACACCCTCGCTTTCAGATTCGGTGACTTTGAACTCATCCCGGCAGAGCGCTTTTTTCGCAAGAATGGCGAAAATGTGCGCCTTCCGCCGAGAGCTCTCGAAGCCCTGATCCTGCTTGTCGCGGCTCAGGGCAAGATCGTCACGAAGGAAGATCTCATTCAGCGGCTTTGGCCGGAAAGCTTTGTCGAAGAGAACAACCTCAGCCAGGCGATCTCGGCTTTGCGAAAGGTCTTGGGCACGCTTGAGAACGGCAAGAGTTTTATTGAGACCGTCCCGAAGACCGGTTACCGCTTCGCCGCTCAAGTAACGGCCGCTTCGGCCGAGTCCGAGCAGATCGCGGCGGAGGATCCACAGATCGGCACTTCGCGGCGAAAGTTCGGTTCGTCCTGGACATTGGTCTTCGCGGCGATCGTTCTGCTCCTTTTGGTCGTTGCGGCGATCATCGGGGTTTCGCGATATCGGACGGTCATGTCCGATCCCGGTTCTGCGAAGGATGCCCCGAAACGCCTGACTTCAAACATCGAGAACGAACAGGTTGCCGGTTGGACCAACGACGGCCGCATTCTCTTTACCAGGCGTACCGCGCAAAATATTCCCGAGACGCTTGTCATATCGCCGGACGGCGGAGACGCCGTAAAAGCGACGAATTTGCAGGATGTGAGCAGATTCGTACCGTCTGCGGACGGCAGTAAGATCGTGTTCTGGAAATATAGCGATAACGGAGCGGCAGCATATCTTTCGAATGCGGATGGCACCGGTGCGGCAAAATTGCCATTCGCTCCGGAGAATATCGCTTGGGCGCCCGACGGCAGTAAATTCGCGTTCCAGGCCAGTGCATTGGGCGAGAAGAAGCTCGCCAGCACAGAAGTGCTCGTTTTCGGTCTCAAGGATCAGCAGGTCACGGAAATCACATCGAATGCCGCTTTCGACGGTGATCCGGGCTGGTCGCCGGACGGCGGAACTATCGTTTTCGCGAGCGATCGCGACGGGAATTATGAGATCTATTCGATGAAGGCTGACGGGAGCGAGGTTCGACGACTCACGAACAATCCCGGACACGATTCGTTCCCGAAATTCTCGCCCGACGGTACGCTCATTTCCTTCAACTCGAACTTCGAGGCGGAGACGACCGACATCTATTTGATCCGTACGGACGGATCCGGCCTCATTCGGCTCGTCTCGTCGAAAGGCAACGATCTCTCGCGGAACGGTTGGTCGCCTGACGGAACTAAATTCGCCTACAACTCCGACGTTGAAGGTAACGACGATATATTCGTGATCGACGTAGATCCGTTCCGTCCGGCGCTCGTTCTTGAGATGCCGAACGCAGAACTCCAGACGCCGGCGTATTCGCCCGACGGACGGAAGATCGTTTTCACCGCCGAATTTCCCGACAAACATTCCGAATTGCGCATCTTCGACAAAGCGAGCGGCCGGTCCGACGTGATCGTAAAGACCTCAAGTCCGAAGAATTATCCGCAATGGTCGCCCGACGGCAATTGGATCGCGTTCGGCCAGGAAGTGAACGGAAGATGGGATGTCTTCAAGGTTCGTCCGGACGGCTCGGAACTTACGAACCTGACGAATGACCCAGCAAGCGACAGCGTGCCAGTGTGGTCGCCGGATTCCGCGGCGATCTACTTCCGTTCGAACCGAAATGCGGAATCCGACACGGCCGAGATCTTCAAGATGAATGCGGACGGCTCGAACCTGACGCTGCTCCCGATACGTAAAGGAAAGGTCGGCTGGCCGACAATGTCGTTGAAGGGAAATGAGCTCGTCTTTGCCGCCGACCGCGAGACCAACGTGTTGAGCAAGTTCGACATCTTTGCGATGGATCTCGCGACCGGCGTCGAACGCTGCGTCGTGTCGCGTCTGGACAATGACACTCAGCCTTCGGTATCGCCGGACGGAAAGCGTGTCGCATTCGTCTCGATAGGCGATGGTGACTCCGAGATCTATATCGTGAACGCCGACGGCACGATGCCCTTGCGGCTTACGCGAAATTCCGCAAAGGATCTTTTCCCTTCGTTCTCCGCTGACGCTTCGGCCGTCCTGTTCACGTCGAACCGCAGCGGCAGATCCGCGATCTACGAGATCGCATTGAATTGATTCATTTCACGTCCTTGCACACGGTCTGCGAAGTGGCTTGCGTAGGCAACAGCCTTTTTAGGGCATCTATCGCTGCCTGCTGCGACTCAAGCTGTTTCTTCAACTCCTCGATCTGAGCCTGCTGTTCCTTTACAGCGTTGATAAGTACAACGCCAATTCGGTCGTATTTGACACCCTCAACCTCGCCTTTCTCGTTATGAGTGACAAGCAGCGGCTCAACTTCGGCGACCTCTTCGGCGACGAGGCCCATATCGGCTTTGCCGTCGGATTTCCAATCGTAAGTTACCGGGCGAAGCCGATTGACAAGTTCAAGACCGGAAACGAACGAATGGATGTTTCGTTTGTACCGAATACTCGATGAACAAAATGCTATTTCAGACAAGGAGTTGCGACATAGCGTTGAACCGCCGCCAGCCCCAAGACCATAAATTTTGACAACCCCGGCCGATGACACGGAAAAATTGCCGATGGATAAGGGTTGTGTTGTGTTCCCAATCCGGATTTCGTTACTTTGAAGCGCGAAATTACCGATGGCAATCGAATTGCTAATTCCCCCATCGGTGCATGCGCCGCCAAAGCCTGTTCCGATATAGATGTTATTGCTGCCAGTGCCATTCGCAGCGACGCATTGGTTGGCCGAACGAGAGCCGATAGCGATGTTGCCGCTTCCGCTTATGAAGTTTCGGCCCGCCAGGTATCCGAGAAATACGTTCTCGTCTCCGGCCTCAATGTTGAGGCCCGCCAATCGTCCCATGAATGTGTTGTAGCTGCCGGTTGCCTTAATGGCTGCGGCCGAACCAACGAATGTGTTATCGCTGCCGTTCGAGACGACGAAGCCGGTATTCTTCCCAACGAAAGTGTTGTATTGCCCAGTCGGATTTGCGGAGCCCGCACCGTCCCCGACGTACGTACTGAAGTTAAAGGAGCCCCCGCCTGCAAGAAAGCGATTTCCGCCAATGTGGAACGCAGGAGCGTCCACACGGCTGGTAAAACTGCCGGTCACGTTTACGTTTCCCACTACTTCCAGATTTTGACTTGGGCTGGCGGTACCAATACCTACCCTTCCATCACCGCGGATCAAAAAGGCAGGAGGGCTGCCCGATCCGATGTCACGAGTCCGAAAGTAATAACTGTTTACGGCGTTAGCGGGAGTTCCAAAAGAGCCAACATCGACTGTCAAAGCGTTAATAGGAGTCTGTGAACCCGGCACGTCAATGTGAAGCTTGCCGGCCGGGTTGTTAGTGCCGATGCCGAGATTTCCGTTGACTACAGCATTAGAGACATTAAGGTTGGTTGCATCTATGGAGGTTGCGTTAAAGTCATTCTGAGCAGAAAGCGTGTTTCCCGTGAACGTCTTATTGCCGGTGATCTCTTGGTCGCCCGTTAGATCGACAAAATTCTGCGTCGGGCTGCCTGTTCCGCCGTTAGCGATCGCGACGACGCCGGTGACTTTTGTGCCGTCAACCGCTTGAATTTGGGCGTCCGTAACGCAAAGATTGCAGACAGGCGATAGAGAATCCGCTGAATCCGCGGTAGTTGAGACCAAGCTGCGTACCGAGTAAGGAGCATTCGTGACCATTTGGCGTGGAGTGAGCGTCGTGAATGTCGCATCGGCTGGTTTCTTGACCGCGATCTCGATCCACCTTTGTGCGCCCGGAAAGTTAGCTCCGAGATCGAGTTGAACGGTGAAAATGCCGTTCCTAACCTGGACTGCCGGAACAGTCTGCGTTGCAAGCGGCGTCGTGCCGCCCGCACCCACATCCCAGAGCCTGAACTCGATATCGTAGGTCGCCGTCGGTGCCAAGCCGCCATCGAGCAGCTTGCCTTGATAGGTGAATTCCGTCGATTGCGCAAAGGCAGTGCCCCACGCCAACAATAGGACTATGCACGCTAATAGGATCGTTCTCATTTTCATCCTCCTGAATGCAGAGAGAAGCTCCCTGCATTGGCTTTTTGACAGATAATACTTCCGCATAGCATCGATCTATTCTTCGCGACCGGCCGGTCAACAGATCGAAGGTTTTTGGCAACTTCTCGCTTCCTGATTACCAATCCGGCCAGACGCCTTGTGCCAGAACGACAATATTGCTGCCATCAGCATTCATCACGTGAACATACCGATTACCTGTGCCCGCGAGCACCGAACTGAACAGTATTTTGCCGTTCGCTCCCCAAGACGGCTCGGTGTCGTTGCCGGGACGATTTGTGAGACGCGTTTGCACGCCGGTGTTTATGTCGATCGAGTAGATCTCGAAATTACCGTCGCGGTTTGTTGTAAAGGCGAGCCGGGTTCCGTCCGGCGACCATGAAGGATCAATATCGGCCGCGGGATCATTAGTCAGGCGCGTAGGTGTACCGCTTCCATCCGCGTTCATAACGAGAAGTTCGAGATTTCCGAAGCGGTTGCTCGTGAAAGCGATCTTCGTTCCATCAGGTGACCAGGCGGGAGCCGAGTCTTGAGCCGAGTTGATCGTCAACCTAACCACATTAGAGCCGTCCGCATCCATTACGAGAATTTCAGAGTTGTTTAGACTGCTGAATCCCGCGAACCGGAAGCTCGAAAAGACGATCCTTGTGCCATCCGGAGACCACGCCGGATCCTTATCAATGCCAAAACCGCTGCTGGATAGTCTGACCAGGCCGCTGCCGTCGATGTTCATTCGGTAAATGTCTAAACCGGAGAAGCGGGCCCGCGTGAAAGCGACCTTGCTTCCATCGGGCGACAAGGCCGGTTCGTAGTCGCCCAAGAAGCTCCCGCTCGTCAGCCTCGTGACGTTCGTGCCGTCACTATTCATCTTGAAGATCTTGAAAGTCGACCCGTCAAGCCGGGAAAAGACGATGGTCTGTGTCGGCGTTGGCGTAGGATCACAAGCGTCGCCGATGCCGTCACTATCAGAATCGGTTTGACCCGGATTTGGTGTAAGGGGACAGTTGTCCACGCCGTCGAGCACGCCGTCGTTGTCATCGTCGGGGTCGACACAATCCGGTGAATTGTCTCCGTCGTTGTCAGGAGCGGTGCTTGCCGCACTCAACGGATCCGAGCCGCAGGCGATCTCGTCAGCGTCCGTCTGAGAGTCGTTGTCATCGTCTGGATCACAAGCATCGCCCTGACCGTCGTTGTCGTTATCCGCCTGGTTTGGATTTGGCGTCATCGGGCAATTGTCTAATGCATCAGGTGCGCCGTCGCCGTCAGCGTCAGGTGCAGGCGTCGGAGTCGGAGTCGGAATTGGAGTCGGTGTTGGAGTCGGCGTCTGAACGGGCTGCATTACCGCAAAGGGCGACAACGAAGAAACCTGTCCGCAGACGATGAAGTTCACCGCGTCGATCGATGTAGTCACATTGACCCAGGCCGGAGGTGCTCCCTCATAATGCCAGATGCCCGGCGAAGGATTCAGTGGATCGTACGACAGACAGACGATGACCGGCGGCACGTAAACCGCCGTTGTCGTTATGTCGTAAACAACGCCATCGACCTGAAAGCCGCTTGGCGGCGGCGGGCCGGCGATCGGCGTCGCAAGAGTGTTCCCGGCAGTAGTCACCTGTGCGAAAGTGACCGTAACATTTGCAGCCGGCGATACAGAAACATTCGTCCCGGCCGGCGTGTTAGCGGTTTGGTCTTCAAGTGCACCGATATCTACACTATTAACGATCCGGTTGAAGCCTGCCCCACGCTGGTCCGTCAACAGCGGCGAATTGTTACGCGGATCTACTGCCTTTGCATTGTCACCACTATCTATCGCGGGACTGCCCAAGAGCAAGGCCATTGTCGGTGTAGTCCCGCCGTTGTTCTGCAACGACCCGAGTAGCGAAGGTGTATCAAGGATATCGGACGGTTGATACGTGATCGGAAAAAATGTATCTGTTGCGTCGCCTGCCGAATCTCCAATTAAATTGTTTCCGGTCGATGTGACGGATCCGCCGTTGAAGATACACATCTCCGGTTGGTTCAATACTGGATCTGGCGAGGTTGCCGAATTGCCGGACACGATACTATTCCCGATGTTGAAGGTTCCGTAGGCTGTAACAAAGATGCCGCCGTTGTTTATCCCGTTATTTCCCGATACGGTGATATTTCGAGCGGTAACGTTACATCTGTTGTTGTAGATCGCTGCCCCGTTCGTGATAGAGAAGTTTGAGGTAAAGGTTGAGTTGACGACCGTCACCTGCATGATATTGCTGGTGCCGGTGCTATTGCATCCAAAGCCGCCGCCGGGTGCGTCATTTTGGGAGAAAGTGGAATTTCGGATCACATGACTGAATCCGCCCGGACTAAAATATATGCCTCCGCCATTTCCCGATGCGGCATTACTGAGAAAATGAACTCCGTCAACCGTCAGAAAGCCGCCAAGAACGTATATTGCGCCACCAGAATCGGCGGCTCCGCCCGTCAAAGTAACGCCCGAAATATTGACATGCAACGCATTCGCAAAAAAGATACGGTGATTCGATATATCCGTGCCGATAACAATTTTGTCAGCGCCGTAGCCTGAGATCGTTAGATCCTTGTCAATGACGATCTCACTGCTAATGATGATCGGCGTTGTCGATGTAAAGTTAGGTGCAAATTCGACAGTTCCGCCGCTTGGCGCAGCGGCTATTGCTTCTCGGAGGGAGCAGGTTTCGTCACAAATGCCGTTTGAGTCAGCAGTCTCGGTGACGTACCAGGTTAGATTATCCTGGAGTTCGAATGCTCCGATATCCCATACGCCTGCGTCGCGATCAAGTCCGCGTTGGTCAAAGCCTTGCCCTTGCAGCGGATCGGCTGCATCCCTTGCCGGTGATGTGACTTGAAGCGCGTGGGTTGGCGTGGTTCCGCCGTAATTGCCGAGGGCGATCAATTGCGGCGGTGTATCGAGTATGTCGTTGGCCTGATAAGTGATCGGAAATCCTGTATCGGCCGAATCACCAGTGCTGTCGCCGACCAGATCAAATCCGTTGGAAATGAGCATTGCAGAAGCGGCACTCTTGTAGATCTCAGGGCCGCTGCCGCCAGGAGCAAAATTATTTCCTGCAATTATTGAATTGGTGACATTTAACGTGCCGCTTAGCGGAAGTAGTGCGATTCCTCCTCCTCTTAGTGCTGTGTTGTTGGTGATGGTAGAACTGGAAAGACTCCCAGAATTGATATGGCAAAAACCGCCTCCGTCTCCTCCAGCTGTGTTACCGGAAATTGTGGAGTTTTCGATCATCAAGCCATCGCCGCGATTGTTGAAACCGCCGCAGTCGCCCGTAGAGGAATTATTCGAAAAAGTGGTATCGAATACACCTAGTCCAGTGGCATTGTAATAGACGCCGCCACCCGAGGAGGCTGTGTTTCCTGTAATGTGAACCCGATTGAATCTCAATCCTGAAGCATTTGCGTATATCGCGCCGCCGAAACCGCTGGCGAACGCTCCGTCCCCGTTTCCGCCGGAAAGCGTTAAGTCGGATATGTTCAATTCAGAACTAAACGGAAGTGAGGTGAACGTGTAAAAGATCCGGTTCGATCCCGGACCGCCATTGATCGTGAGGCGATCCGCTCCGGGACCGGTTATCGACAGCCTCCCGCTTTGGTCAATGGCAATTTCGTTGTTCAGCGTGATCGTGGTCAGAGACGAATCGAAGACAATAAGGTCGTCAAGCGGTTCGGTGACGTTCGCGGTGGTTATGGCGTCGCGCAGCGTGCAGGTCGCATCGCAAACTCCGTCTCCGAGATCGTCAGCCCGATTTACGGTATAGGTCGCTGCAGCCGCGTAAGAAGAAAGTACGATCAGCGTCAAAATTGTCAGCGTGAGTTGTCTAATGACTTTCATTTTCTTTACTCCTATTTGGATCTTCCGTTCCCTTCAACTCGTTCAGTGAGTTAAGGCAAACATAAACTTTCGGCCCCTCAAAAAAGTGAATTTCATTTGCTTCGATCAGCCGGAAAATATTTCGCTCGCTGACGCCGGACATCATTGCCAAAGCCTCGGGCGTTACCATAACGGTGAGCATTCCGCACACCGCACAGAACTCGTTCATCGTCGCCGAACTCTGCCGCAAAATAAGCGTTTCTTCCTGTTCGAGAACGATATGAGCTTTTGTTGCCATTGCATTCCAAGGTCGCGATGCCGATCCGGACGATTCGGGATCTCAATTCGGCTTCTTACGGCGACCCGCCGTCGGTGAAAAAATCTTGCCGCAAACTACGATTCCGCGATAGAATTAGCCTGCCGTCCTGCCGAGTGTGTGGCCGTTGTATTGATCATCCGCCTGGATGGTTCGGCGAGTCTTGCGGTTTTTCTCGTATTTTCTTGACCTTTTCTTGATCCGATGGAAGTACTTGAAAACAGGGGAGTTACCTACCGGTTCGGCAAGTTCGTTCTTGACCCGGCGGAGAGACTGCTGCTTGTCGACGGCAAGCCCGTACACTTACCGGCCAAGGAATTCGATACGCTCTTGCTCCTTATCGAGCACAACGGCCGTGCACTCTCCAAAGAAGAGATCATCGCCGCCGTCTGGAAGGACGCTTTCGTTGAAGAAGGGAACTTAGCAAAGCAGATCTCACGCCTTCGGAAAATATTCTCCTCGACGGGTCAAAACTATATCGAAACGATCCCCAAGCACGGATACCGTTTCTCGGCCGAATTGCAGCAGACCGCACCCGCTGCGGACGGCGAAATACTCATCGAAAAGCGCGCAATTAGACGGGTCAAGCTCGAGATCGACGATGACAACGCATACGAACATCTCGCTCTGCAGCCGAAGTCACGGCATTTTTTTACGAAAGGAAGATCAGCTCTCCTCATAGCTTTGATCGTCTTGTCCGGAATTACCGCATTCTGGTTCTGGCGCAGGCATTCCTCACCCGCAATAAATAAGATCAGCACGATCGCCGTGCTTCCGATCAAGCCGCTCACAGATGAAGAGAACAATAGGGCACTTGCCACAGGCTTGACCGACGCTCTGATCACAAAACTTGGCGGCGTCAATCCGCTTATTGTTCGACCGGCGAGTTCCGTGGCGCAATTCGCCGACGCCGGGCAGGACACATTGGAGATCGGGCGTAATCTGAAAGTGGACGCAGTTCTGGAAGGGGCGATAATGCAGGCTGACGGGAAACTGCGTGTTAGTCTTCGGCTTCTCGATACACAGACCGGACAGCAGATATGGGAAGACCGTTTCGATGGCGTATTCACGGACGTTTTCGATCTCGAAGACCGCATCTCAGAAAAGACCGCCCGCAATCTGTTGGCAAAGATCTCAGGCGGATCGAGCGAGCGGATCACAAAACGCTACACGAACGACCCCGAGGCCTTCAATGCGTACCTGAAGGGACGCTATTTCTGGAACAAAAGGAACGAGGATGGATTCGGACGCGCGATCGAATATTTCAACGAAGCTGTCGCAAAGGATCCGAACTATGCACTCGCGTACGCTGGCCTGGCAGATTGCTATCTACTGCTTGGCGTTTGGGGAACGGTGCCGCCGAATGAAGCATTTCCTAAGGCGCGAATGGCGGCTGAAAAAGCTTTACGCGCAGACAGTGATCTCGCCGAGGCCGTCGTTTCGCTTGCGTTCGTCGAATGGGTCCACGGCTGGGATTTTCAGCAGGCTGATGCGGATTTCAAGAGAGCGATCGCCCTCAATCCGAATTATGCGTTGGCACATCACTGGTATTCATACTACCTCGTATCGATGAAACGCTCTGATGAAGCGATCGCCGAGATCAAAAAGGCGCGTGAACTCGAGGGGCCGCTTTCGCTAAGCGTAAATACGGATATCGGCGAAATTTACTCCTGGGCGGGACGATATGATGAGGCGGAACGGCATCTTCTGGACGTTCTGAAGATCGAACCGAACTATGCCCTCGCTCACAGCGTTCTTGGCATAAATCTGATCAAGCAAGATCGGGTCAGAGAAGCCATCGAACAGCTCGAACTGGCACGAAAGATCGAGTCCGCACCTCGGATATTATCGGTGCTCGGCTATGCGTATGCGATTCAGGGCGAAAAGGAGAAAGCCTCGAAACTGATGGGCGATCTGAACGACCTCTCGAAGCGGCGATACGTCTCGCGCTTTAGTTTCGCGATCATCAATATTGGCCTCAATGATATTGACGCCTCTATCACCGATCTCGAGAGCGCATATACCGAAAGGTCGGACACGATGGCCATCCTCCAGGTCTATCCGCCGCTTGATCCTATTCGGTCGAACTCTCGCTTTACAGACCTCGAAAAACGCGTCGGCTATGCAAAATAGATTTTAGAGATCGCATTCTTTCTTCATCTGCTTCTTTCAGTGCCTCGCTCGTCAATGCTGATGAGCCTTCGACAGGATGGTGAGTTCGGGTTTCATCGCCTCGATCGAGATCTCGCGTGCGACCTCTTCGGCGACCTTACGGAAGGCCTCGGCCTGCGGCGAACCGGGAGCCGAAATGACGACCGGAATGCCTCTATCGCCGCCTTCGCGGACCTCGATGCCCATCGGCACTTCGCCGAGGAACTTCAGTCCGTATTCGTCCGAGATCTTCTTGCCGCCTCCCTCGCCGAATATGTTGTAACGCGCTCCCGTATCAGGTGCGATGAAGTACGACATATTTTCGATCACGCCGAGAACAGGTACATTCACCTGCTCGAACATCTTGACCGCGCGTCGGACATCCGCTAGCGAAACTTCCTGCGGCGTCGTTACAACGACGGCTCCCTGGACCGGCACGAGCTGCGCCAGACTTAGCTGGACGTCGCCAGTTCCCGGCGGCATATCGACCACAAGATAATCGAGCTCGCCCCAGTTCACGTCGGTCAAAAATTGGCGGACGATCCCGTGCAGCATCGGGCCGCGAAGTATCATCGGCTTATCCTGCGGAACGAGCAATGCCATCGAGATCATCTTCACGCCGTGTGCTTCGAGCGGGATGAGCTGGCCGTTAAATACCGGCGGCTGCTCAAAGCCCGTGCCGAGCATCAGCGGCACGTTCGGCCCGTAAACGTCGGCGTCCATCAGCCCGACCTTCGCACCATTCTGTGCGAGCGAAACGGCGAGATTCACCGCGACTGTCGATTTGCCGACGCCGCCCTTTCCGCTCGAAACGGCGATGATGTTCTTCACGCCGGGCACCGCAACGTTATCCTTTACGCCGCGGCCTTTCGGCACTTCGGCGTCCATCGTTACGTTGACCTCTGTTACGCCTTCGATCGCCGAGACGAGCGTCTGTGCCTGCGACTCCATCTCTTCCTTGACTGGGCATGCGGGCGTCGTCAGGACGATCCTGAACGACACCTTGCCGCCGTCGATCGCAAGGTCTTGAACGAACCCCAGCTTTACAATGTCCTTTCGGAGATCGGGGTCGATGATCTTCCGGAGGGAGTCCAGGACGATTTCTTCTGTTACTTGGCTCATAATGGTTTTGTGAAGTGAAATATTTATGCGGCGAGTCTTTCCTTTACCTTTGTAACTTCCGCTTCCGGACTCGGCAAAGATTCACCGTGCTTTCTTGCTGTCTCGATCCAAAGTTCCGTAACGCGAGCAAGCTCTTCCAACGTCTCCTCGAGATCCTCTCCTTGGGCCAAACAGCCGCGTAACGCAGGAACTTCAGCGACATAGCCGCCTTCAGCAGCCGGATAACTGACAAAGGGATATCTTTGGTCGCTCATGTTAAAATCTATTGTAGCAAAAGCTCACGGAGTATCCCACGTGTCAGCATCATCGAAGTTCAGTGCCTTCAAAGCCCTTTATCTTGAGGCCCAGGCGTGCAGGATCTGCCCTGATCTCGCTGATAGAACCGCGGTTCTGAGCGAATTGAACGGTTCGCTCGCTCCGAAGGTCTTTTTCGTCGGCGAAGCTCCGGGACGTGCCGGTGCCGACCGAACACGCAGGCCGTTCACGGGCGACAAGTCCGGCGAAAATCTCCAGA